>Ga0209257_1002977_pt1 | contig 15459 bp, 6 predicted proteins | sample AraplaCvi_mCL_r2_FD_184277 | JGI IMG/M metagenome (GOLD analysis project Ga0209257, IMG submission 184277) | Arabidopsis root microbial communities from North Carolina, USA - plate scrape MF_Cvi_mCL_r2 (SPAdes) (version 2) | ecosystem: Host-associated > Plants > Roots > Endosphere | place: USA...
AACATTGGACTGGGTGGGGCGAGCTGGGCGTACAGCGCGGCGAAGGTGACCACCGCAATGTGAACGGCACCATCGGCGTGAAATACAGCTGGTAAACAGACCCTTCAGGCGGTCAAGGATGACCGCCTTTTCACCGGGCCCCGCCTCGGCCATCCCGGCTGGATACATTTGACGCCACATCGTGCCCACCCCTGAGGGGATTAGCCGCACGCGCGGCAAGCCGGCCAGGCATCTATGCCATTAAGGCTGAGAACCTGATCGTTACCGGACGACCGACGTCGGAACACTTGGGTGCCGCATGGGCAAATAGCGCCGGTAGCCCGGTCCGAGCCGCGGCAAGAGGCTTCGACGATTGGGACCGCGCCGCCTCAGGCTATCGGACACGTTCCGACCCTCGAGCATGGACGGTAGGCGCTGAGTTGGCTTTCTCCTGCCACGCGTCCCATTAAAGTCGCGCCGACGGCCGCTCTTGCAGACTATGCGCAATGCGCGACGAAGTGGCCAAGCAGCTTGAGCCCTGCGAGCGAAAAAAAAGCGATCGAGTGTCCGGGGTGCGGGGCAGCCGGGGCGACGTAACAGGACGCCACAGTGGTCTCCACGTGTACATGAATCCCGGCCCGCTCAAATTGCGTGGTCAGCCCGCAAATGCCTGAATTCATCCAAGTCCTATGTTTGCGCGCTACCCGGAATCTCAACATGCGCTGGCCGCCGCGTGGATCAACGAGCCGAGCGAGCGGTCAACTTCAAATTAACGGAACCACCATGAATAAGACGATATCTTTCGCGATCCTTTCCGCAGTCAGTGCACTGCCTCCGCTAACTGCATCCGCGGCTGATTCCAAACTGCACTTTACCGGTGAGGTAATCGCGTCCACCTGTACGGTGACCGCTGGCGCGAATGGCACGGGTTCGGCCGGTGAAATCGCAGTTTCGCTGCCATCGATCAGCAAAGACGAGCTGGCGGCTGATGGAGATCGTGCGGGCGATAAGGCGTTTCAAGTTCTCATTGGCGGCGTTGGTCAGTCCGATTGCGTCGGTGGCGCCACCAACAAGGCCAGTATCGCATTCGACACTATCAACAGTTCGTTGATTGACCAGTCAACCGGCCGCCTCAACAACAGTAGTGCCGCCGGTAACGCAACTAATGTCCAGGTCGAGCTAGTGAACCCCGCTGACGGGAACGCGATCAACGTCTTCACCGGCACGAATATTCCGGCCACCACGCTCGCCAATGGCCAAGGGGTGCTCAACTTGGGCGCTCGCTACGTCGCTAATGGCAGTCCAGTTGGCGAGGGCAAGGTCGACACCGATGTTGCGTTCTCGGTCGTGTATTTCTAATGCACGTGAATTGCGCTGGGGGGGGCAAGTTCGGCTCCCTGCCACACGCCGCGCCTGCTCGCGGTTGATGCAATGGGTTTAGGAGAAACACGAGTGAACCGCGTAGGAAACTTTCTGGTCTTCGTGGGGCTTTTGAGCTGTGTGCCACCCGCGCTAGCAGGCATCCAAGTTGCGGGAACACGTGTGATCTATCCAGAGACGGAACGGGAAGTTACCGTTCGAATTCGCAACGACGCTAGCGGCCCACGCCTGCTTCAGGCTTGGGTCGATGACGGCGATAGCGAGGCAACGGCCGAAACGTCGAAGGCTCCGTTTCTGGTTACGCCACCGATTTCGCGCGTCGATCCGGACATGGGCCAAGCCCTCCGTATCATTCGGACGGGCGCCGCGGCGCTACCGGCCGATCGGGAATCCGTGTTTTGGCTGAATGTCCTGGAGATTCCACCAAAACCCAAAACTGCGAGCCGTGAGAATCTACTACAGTTCGCGGTGCGCACACGCCTGAAAATCTTTTACCGGCCGAACGATCTGCCCGGACAAGCTTCCGAAGCATACAAAGCCGTAACTTGGACGCTTGCTCAGCGTGGCGAGCGTAAGAAACTCGTGTGCCGTAACGCGTCGGCTTTCACTGTCTCATTTGCCTCCGTGCTCGCGTCCGGCAAGGAGGCAGTGCTCGCGGATGGTGGTATGTGCCCTGCAAAGGGCACCGCGGAGTTCGATGTCAAAACCGAAGTTGCGCCAAGTGCTCAGATGATCGTCAACGTGATCAACGACTACGGCGGCGTGGACCATCGACCTGCCAGCCTCCAAGGCTGATCGATACCGAACCAAGTCATAGCCCACCGCTCGAAAGGGCGGCGAGGGTTCCTTTTGTTCGCACACGCGAGCCTATGGGTGCTTCCATGTACAACGCCTTCATAATTGCGAGCGAAAAACGCGCCCGCGATACGCGGGACGTGCGCCCCCTTTCGCCGCGGCTCATCGTGACCTCAATCCTGCTTGCGCTTGCGCAGGGCACCGCAGCCGCGTCCTCTTCAACTAACGAGGTGAGCTTCAACACTCGATTCGGCGGACTCGCTGAGGGGCGGTATGACGTGGGCAGGCTTGCTCGTGGCGCAGCTCCTGGCGTGTACCGTGTGGACGTGTATGTCAATGGTGAAATGAAGGAGCGGCAGGACGTTGAGTTCCGTGACAGTGAGAGCGATGAACAACTAATGCCCTGTCTGGACGAAGAACTTCTGTCGCAGTGGGGTGTTTCGCCAGACTCGATTGGGCACGCGGAGTCGGAGTGTGCTGCGGTGGATGTCATGGTCGCAAACGCGAGCACATCGTTCGACCCCGGAAGCCTGCGCCTGGACATAACTATCCCTCAGGTCAGCCTGTCTCGAACGGCGCGCGGCTATGTGGATCCCGCACGATGGGACGCGGGGATGACGGCCGCGACGTTGGGTTACACCTTCAACGCGAACGCGGTCTCCATGAATTCCGGCCTCAACACAACCACCGCCTTTACGGGACTGGAGGCTGGTTTGAATGTCGGTGGATGGCGTCTGCGTGGCCGTGGATCGTTGTCTTGGTCGTCGACCACGGGCAGCAGCTGGCAAAGAGTAGGGGCCTTCGCTGAGCACGACGTTCAGCGCCTTCGCTCGCAGTTCACTATCGGCGATGGGTTCACTGGCGGCGAGCTGTTTTCGTCGGCGGGCTACCGAGGTGCGAACCTCGCGAGTGATGATCGAATGCTCCCTGACTCGCAGGTCGGCTATGCGCCGGTGGTACGTGGAACCGCACAGACGCGCGCGCGGGTGGAGATCCGACAGAACGACTTCCTGATCTACGAAACCACTGTGGCGTCTGGCCAGTTCGAAATCGATGACCTGTATGCCACTGGCCATTCTGGGGATCTGGACGTACGCGTCATCGAGACGGACGGCACTGTTCGTAGCTTCACTGTGCCGTACGCCGCCGTTCCGCGCCTGTTGCGCGCGGGCGCTTCACGGTATTCGGCGACAGTGGGAAAGTTGCGCGGAACTGCCGCTGACATGAGCGCTCCGACGTTTGCGGAAGCCACCTATCAGCGAGGCTTCAATAACTGGCTCACAGGCTTTGCCGGCGTGCAGGCGACTGAGGATGCTCTCTACCGCAGCGCCTTGGTGGGCGCTGCGGTAAACACGCGCGTCGGTGCCTTATCCTGGGACATTACGGGCGCGCGAACACAGCTGGAGGACGAAAGCCTTTCTGGCTACAGCACGCGCCTGACCTTTAGTAAAGCCATTCCGTCGACCCGCACAAACTTCGCGCTGGCTGGCTACCGCTACTCGACCGGAAATTATCTAGAGTTGGCGGACGCCGCTGCGATGCAGGTAGACCAAGGCGACGTTTGGCGCGCGCGCGCACGTGATCGCCTGCAGCTGAGTTTCAGTCAGCAGCTGGGAGAGAAAGGCGGCATGCTCTTCACCAGTGGCTCGCGTCAAACCTATCGGGATGGCATGGCCAATAACACCACTTTTCAGTTGGGCTACAACAACCGGAAAGGCGCGCTCGCGTACAACCTTGGCGCCAGTCGCACGCTTGACGGCGCCGGGCGCAAAGACGATCAGCTATTCGTGAGCCTATCGATGCCCTTCGTAGGGTTCGGTGCGCGCCGCGCGCCGACGCTGAGCGCATCGGCTACGACCGGCGCTAGTGCGGGCACCTCGCTGCGCATGGGGGCTAGTGGGACGCTAGGCAGCCAAGATCAGGTGAACTACGCGGTTAACGTGTCTGATAGCGATCTGGGCGGTTTCAACGCTGACGCCGCCATTGCTTGGCGGGCCCCGTATGCGCTGCTCACGGGAGGCTACGGATGGTCCAGTGATGCAGAGCAAGTAACTCTTTCGGCGTCGGGCGGGCTAGTAGCACATAAGGGTGGGATCACGCTGTCGCAGCGCTTGGGCGAAACCAACGGCGTTGCGGAAGTTAAAGACGCTAAGGGGGCCACGTTATTCGACGGTTCGCATGCCAAGGTAGACCGTCGCGGCTACGTTGTGGCCGCCGATCTACGCCCATACCGTCTCAACACGATTGAGCTCGATCCAAAGGGCATGTCCGTCAACGTTGAATTGGAAACGTCACAGCTCCAGACGGTGCCTCGCGCAGGTGCTGTAGTCCCGCTCCGCTTTAATACGAAGGCCGGTTATCCACTGCTGGTGCGAGCAGAGCGTGATGACGGCGAAGCGCTCCCATTCGGTGCGTGGGTAACGGATGAGAATGGGGATGAGATTGGCCTGGTGGGGCAAGGAGGTCAGTTGTTTGCCCGGCGCATGGAGCGCGCGGGAACGTTGCATGTGCGCTGGGGCGACACCCGCGAGGACACGTGTGTCATTAACTATGAACTCCCTGAGCGCAGCGACGCGAAGGCAAGCATTACCGAGGTAGAGGCGAAGTGCCTGTGAGAATCATGGATACTCAATCGTTGGCGCGCAAGGCGTGGCTGAGATCTTCTTTCAAGCGCGCAGTTATGAGCGCAGTCGGACTGCTGTTGTCGTTCCCGCTGTGGCCGGGCAATGCGATGGCGTGCACCTCCACTCCCATGACCGCCACTCCCGCAACCGGTCTCGCCCTGAGTGGCGCCGCAGATCGCAACCCTGTTGGTCAACAGATCGGCGGTTGGGGAGGAGAGTCGAGCAACCAAGTTATGTTCGATCTAAGAATTTGGCCGGTGGGCTCGGGGTGGTGTAATGGCAATACGTCCGTGCATTACGCATTCGCCGAACCGCTGGATCCCGTCGTCGCCGGAGTGACCTACATTGACCCTGCAAATGGAAAGCAATATCCGGTCTATGAGTCAGGCGTGACCGGCATCGGCTATATCGTGGGTATACGCGATTTCAGTGCATCGAGCCTCGCCACTGAGATGCCGCTGAGCGGGCGGACTCAAACCTATCCATTTACGGGGGGCTCGACCAGCACGAACAACATTGGATACCGTGCCCGAGTGCTCTTCATTGCCACCGGTCGGCTCGCAAGCGGCTCGTACACGATTCCGTCACGAAACATCGCCCGGTTCTCGGTAACAAACAACAACACGAATGATGTCCCTGGCCCCACCTACCTGATTTTGGGTGCAACGCAAATCACGATCAAAGTAAACGGGTGTCAAGTGACGTCTAGCACACGCGATCAAACCATCCGCATGCCCACGGTAAACGCGGGTGCGAGCGACCTTGCCAGCGTCACAGCCGCTGCTCACGTAGGCCTGCAATGCGACCCAGGTGTGAGTGTTTACGCGACTATGTCGGACGCAAATCATCCTGATAATACCGGCGATGTATTGCTACCTTCATCGTCTTCACAGGTGCAGGGGCTGGGCCTCCAGTTGTCGCGCGAGGAGACTCCAGAACAGTTCATTCGCTTTGGCCCTGATTCCTCGATGTCAGGTAATCCGAACCAATGGTTCGTGTGTAACAGCGAAAGTGGCGGGGTTTGTGCATGGGACAACGGCGTGTACATGCTGAAATTGTTAGCACGATACAAGCTACTTAACCCCGTCACCACAAATGGCCATTCCGGCTACACCAGTGTCACACCCGGTGAGTTTGACGCTGCGGCTACTGTGACCTTCTCGTATCAGTGACGTCGTACTAGCGACCACTGTTGATATGCCCACCCTTGCCGCCAAAAGCGCTGGGCAGGCTTACCAATCGTTCCCTGAAACGAAGCTGCATTGATGGCTTGGGTTGAGCTGCAAGCGAACCTTGGGCAATTCAGGCAGCTATCGTGGCTAGGCTAAGTCCGATAGTGCTCGTTGATCCCAACAGATACGCTCTCTTCGGCCGCAGTTCTTGATAACCGCCTCGGCAACGTTCCAACGTCCAGCGGACCCACGCAACTAATTACGTAGCCTTGCTATACGCGAGGAGCGGGCCGCGCTTTGCCCAAGACGCGGCTTCACTTCTAAGAAAGAGTCGAACATGAACAGAATATTCAGCATCGTCCTTAATGAAGCGGGGCAATGGGTGGTTGCCTCGGAGCTATCTCAGTCAAAGAAGAAGCGCGGACGCGCGCTCACGCCGTCACTGGCGCTAGCGGCGTCCCTGGCTGCCCTTGCTCCATCGCACGCGTTAGCGGGAGTCGCTACCATCGGCGCCTTCAACCCTCTCGACAATGATTACCAAGCCGGTGCGATCGTAGTCGGATCAGGTGATTTCGTAACGCTTGTGGGCAATGCCAACTTCGAGAGAGGGGTGACCGGGACTGAACCGGTTGCGTTGACCGAGTTGTTGGCTAACGGGCGCATCACTTCCGGTGCCGAGTTCTTGTCGCCAGGAAACCCTCTCTCAGAGCAAGTGACTCTCGGACGTACCGCTGTTTCGTATTTTGATGCTGCTACGCAGAGCTATAGGACGATCAGTGTTAATGACTCAGCGCTGTACACCATAGCCGAACTTGGCGATCCGTCAGTTCTGACGGTGAGTGATGCAAAGGACCGTCAATATGTCGACCTCCGCGTCGGTACCGTTGACAGCACGGGAGGAACCCTTGACGTGCGCATCGGTGATTCGTCGCGCCTGTCAACAGCTATCGGAAATGCCATCACAATCGTCCCAAAGAGCACCTCCCTGTTCTATGCGGATGGAACCGGCGCCCTACAGAGCATGGTGGAATGGAATGCCGCCAATAGCCGCGTGTACTACGTCGGCGTCGTGCCGCCTACGTATGCTGGCGAAACCACACTGACGCTTTACAATCGCCCAAACTATAAAGGGGCTTTCACTGCGTTTGATGGTTCAGCGTGGATGGTGAACAGCTACGCCGAGATGGTCGCCTACAGTGATTGGCTGAAGACAAAAGCCTCCCAAGGTGCCTTTAGGACTCAGAAAGAGTATGACGATGCATTCAACGCTGGCGTAGAAATTGTCACGCGCGACATCACCTTCACTAATGCCATCACCCCGCAAGACGAAGTTCTGGAGCCATTCGGCAAGGTCGCCGTGCTGCATGCGGTAGGGGCAAACGCCATCGTAAAGGTGGGAGCAGATTCCCACATCGACGCGCTTAACGTCGGCTCCCAGGGGGCTACGGCGAACAAGGGTGGCGTGATGCTAGTGGAGAAGGGAGGGGCGGCCATCAACGAAGGCCGGATCTCAGTATCGAATGAAGGCAGCGGTCGAGTGTCAACCGGAATTCATGTTTTGGAGGGGGCCGGCACAAATAACGGAGTAATCAATGCCGGTTTCCTTGCTGCCGATCATGAGCCCACGTCGGATGAATTGTCACGGCTCGGGCTGTACGTTGGCTACGGTGCCGTGATCGATGGAAAAAAGTCGACTATCCAGAATAACGGCATCATGAATGTAGCCGGAAATAGCGTCGCGTCTAGCGGATTGTCGCAGTACGGAATCGCACTTACCAATGGTGCTTCTGGTACTAACGATGGCGTCATAAATGTCGGAGTTTCTACACATAACGCGACCGCAGGCTTGTACGGCGTAAATGTGGGAAGCAGTAAGTTTGTCAGCAACGGCGAGATCTACATCGGCCGGGGTCCGCAGTATGACCATGCCAATCCCGAAGCTGTCGCGGACATTCAAGCCAACAAGAGCAGCGCTGGGGGCCGAATCTTTGGTGTCTACGGGAATGGTGCGTCCACCCGCATCGAAAACAAGGGCGAGATCACCTTGGGCTCGAAGGTGGAGAATAGCGTAGCCATGTTTGCCGGAGGGGGATCCAGTTCCATCAACTCTGGATACGTGAAACTCCTTGGCGATCTTGGCGCCGCACAGCTATCAAATGTTGGCATGCTTTCAGAGCGCCTAGGCGTTTCAACAAATGGTGGCATCATCGATCTGCTTGGAGCTAATGCGGTCGGACTGAAAGCCAGCAGTAGCGATGGCACGGCTGCAACGGTGGTTAACGCTGGCCAGATCAACGTGTTCGGATCCATCAACCCTGAGGGCCTGCGCAACTACGGCGTTCAAGCTCAGGGGCTGGGTGCTCGCGCCAATGTGGAAGGTGGCTCGGTCAACTTGACCGGAAATGGCACTATCGGCATGTACGCGAGCGATGGCGGAGTTGTGACGCTAGGCGGCGGTGCGCTTGACTTCGTCAACGGCACAAATCAAGTCGGCTTCTTTGCGTACGGCACGGGTTCGGCAATCAACATCGACAGCGCGCCTTCCGACGGCCTCGTGGTTGATACGACGGACTCGACGCTCTTCCGCATCGAGAATGGAGCGAGAGTAAATAACAATGCTGGGGCAAAGCTGATCGTCTCCGGTAGTGGCTCGACGGCGATGCAGGTGACAGGTATAGGTTCCAAGGCCAACCTCAACGGTGCGGAAATCGTTGTGTCGGGCGATGGCGCAATTGCTGTCAAGGTCGAAGGAGGCGCCGTCGGCGAGATGACTGGTTCGACTAAACTGACCATGAAGGACGGGGCCACCGCAGTCGTCGTCGACAATGCAAAGTACGACCTTAGCGGCAAGAGAGTCGCTGACGCGGATGCGCCGTCCCGCTTTAACAATGAAGCCGATGTTGAGGTTGCGGACGCCAAAGATGTTACGGCGTTCAAAGTGCTCAACGGTGCTGAGCTGGTCAACTCAGGCAATATCCGTCTGTCGCACGGCATAGGTATCGAAATACTCGGTGCCGGTTCTCATGTGGTGCCGGGCGATAAGCAGGGTTCGATCCAAGTCGACGACGGTATTGCAGCTATTCACGTGGATCAGGGCGCGACGCTCACGTCGTCCGACGAGATCACGGTCGATGGCTCTGCCTCGGGCATTTGGGCGGGGGCGGATGCGGGTAGAGTGATCGTGACACAGCAAGCGCACATTACCGGTAAGGGCAGCGGTAACGGCAATCTGTTGACCAATCAGGGCGCTGCCGGGAACCTCAAGGTGGACGGCGCGACCTTGGAGATGGCCGGTGCGGGCGCGGCATTGCTCTCGCAGCAGAACATTGACGTAGCTTCGCACGGGACGATCTTGGTAACTAGTCAGAACGGTGGCAAAGGCATCGCTCTGTCGGCGGTAGATGGCGGCGTGACTGACGGCAGCTTCGCGCTGGGTACTGGCTGGATCATTGACGTCAGTGGCAACGGGTCGGGCGTGTACGCGAATACGACGGGCAATGTCGAGATTCAGAGCAAACAGCTCGCGGTCACCGGTCCGGGAGTCGGCATTCTTTCCGAGCGGGCTGGTCAGATCTTGATCGGAGACAGCGCGGTACTGGCTGGCACCAGTGCGGATGCCACGATGGTTTCCGGCAAGGCCGATGCGGTGATCAACCGTGGTGTGCTGAAGTCGGCCAGCGCTGATGCGGTGGCCGTCGCGATGCAGGGAGCAGGGACGTTCGCGAACGTGGGGGGCGGACACGTTACCGGTGCGGTGATGCTCGGTGAGGGCAACAGTGACGTGCTCCTAGCAGACGCGAGCGTGCTCGATGGAACGCTTCGTACCGGGGATGGCGACAACATCGTCGTGCTGCGCGGCAACGGGGTACGTTTTGGTGTACTGGAAGGCGGGCAGAACGGTCTAGATACACTCGTACTGGAAGGTCACGACTACCTAGCCTCAGGCGACAATCGCGAGCAGCTGAGGGCATTCGAGCGAGTAGAGTTGATCAATGGGACGACGCTGAGCCTACAGCGTGACTTCGTCCTTGACGGCACCGCGAATGCGACCGCAACCGGCGCTGGCTGGTTGTCGATTGATCACACGAGCGCGCTGGCGGCGCTGGAGACGGGCCATAAAGTGAGTGGCAGCGTCTTCAATGCCGGTCTAATTGACCTGGACAGGGGCATCGTGGGCTCCACGCTGGTGATCGCCGCGAATTACGTGGGCGATGGTGGTGTGATTACGATGGATACGGCCCTTGGCGATGATGCGTCCAACAGCGACAAACTGGTCGTGCGGGGCGACACGGCTGGCCAGAGCTATCTACGAGTGGCTAATGTTGGCGGTGCGGGGGCGCACACAAGCGCCGATGGGATCCAAGTGGTGGAAGTGGGCGGTTCTTCCAATGGCAGTTTCACGTTGGCAGGTCGTGTCGTTGCCGGGGCGTACGAGTATTTGTTGGAGAAGGGGGGCAAGGCAGACCCGAACGATGGCAGTTGGTACTTGCGCTCAGAATCGCCGGAACCGCCGGCGAACCCGAAACCACCGGTTGAGCCTGAAGCGCCTGAGACGCCGATCGTGCAGCTTCCGGAGGTGCTTGACCCCGCGGGGCCGCTCTACCGTCCTGAAACGGGCGCCTACCTTGCCAACCAGGCCGCTGCGGCAAGCATGTTCGAACACACACTGCATGAGCGTCTAGGCGAGGTAGACTTCAACGAGCGGCAGCGTACGGGCGGCAGCGGCCGTTCGGTTTGGATGCGGACGAAGCGGAATCAGTTCGACGGCAAGACCGGCATGGGCCAGATCGGCTCGCACACCGACACCAGCATCCTGCAGGTCGGTGCCGAACTGGAGCGCTGGACCGACGGCGATGGCCGTTTCCACCTGGGAGCAATGGTGGGAATGGGCGAAGCGGACAGTCGCATTGGTTCGAACGTGATCGACACGTTGGCCAAAGGACATGTGAGAGGGAAGAGCGCGGGTGTGTATAGCACGTGGTATCAGAGTGCTAGCAAGCCAAGCGGTGCGTACCTTGATGCGTGGGTGCAATACGGCGATTTTGACCACACGGTGCACGGCGACCGGCTAACGTGGGAACGCTACGACAGTCAGACTATGGCCGGTTCACTGGAGATCGGCTACGCATTTGAACTGCAGCGCGATGAATCGCACGGTTTGTACCTGGAACCGCAGGTCCAGGTTGTGTACACCGATTACAGTGGGGGCGATCACGTCGAGGCGAATGGCACTCGGGTCAAGCCTGAGCAAGCAGGCGGCATGGACACGCGCCTTGGTGCGCGTCTCTACACGCGTGCTCTGGAGGATCTTCATAACCGCGTACAACCATTCTTGGAGACGAACTGGTGGCGCAACAAAGAGCAGAACCGGATCGCATTCAACCACGTAGGGATGTCGCAAAGCCTTGCACAGGATTGGTATGAGGTGAAAGGTGGAGCCCAAGTTGAATTGGGCAGCGGTTGGTCAGGATGGGGAGAGTTCGGGGTGCAAGCTGCCGAGCACAGCGGGGACCATTCGGTAAGTGGTCTGGTCGGCATCAGGCGGGGTTGGTAGACCTGCGCCCCATTCGTCGTTGTTCTGCCGCCTCGGGCGGCCCGTAGAAAGGCGCCCCGATTGACTCGGGGCGCCTCAGCTTGAGTCCAGGCGAGTAGTGAGTTGGCGTGCCCAACAAAGAATTGGGAAGTTGCAAAACTGATGAGGGCGTTACTCGGGAGGCGGCGTGTGAGTTCAGTTCTGCATCCGGTGGTTTAGTGACGTGCACCAACCAATGTTTTGTGTCGTACGGGCGAGTTGTGCATAAGGGGCTCTGGTGGACCGTAAGAGCGAAACACCGGGCGTTGCAGAATGGAAGGCCAGGCCGCCACGCAAGTGGACGGCTCGCATGCTAAGTTCGCCCGTCGCGGTTACGCTATGACAGCCGTCTGTGCCGTCCGAATAGAGTGAGCTCTCCAAGAGCTACTGTGATTTTCTGATATCAGCAGGGCAGCACCAAGGGGCGCCCTCAAGATTAAGCCCAGTCCTATATTGGTCTGGCCTTCCTATTTCTGATAATCGCAAATCGCACCAGCACTTCTTGCAGTGGGTGGCTGCCCCCGAAGCTGTCTCATTCGACTTCCTCCGCTCTCGGAGCCCAGACCTCGCAGCCGAGGGTATCGCTGCGATTGGCGGAGAGGTCTTATCACGGGCGGCTAGATTTGCTGGTCCTGCCGCCGATGCAGTGCGTGGTTGCGTGCGCTTCGGTCTGCGGTGGCGGCTCTGCGCGATCGCGACGCCGCCTTCATTCGCTCCATTTAATCCCTTCAGGGGTTCCCAAGGCAGGCGCCGGCGGGAGGGCGGAAAACATCATCAGGAACTAGCAAGCACATGAACATCATTTACAAGGTTGTGTGGAGTGAATCGAACGGCTGCTGGGTCGTTGCGTCGGAGCTGGCATCGGCCCCGGCTGCTACGATGCACCGCGCGCCTTCACGGAAGGGGCAATTCTTCACGATCAATAGCTTGGCAATTTGCCTTGCGTTAGCGTGCGGGGCCGGTTTTGCACAAACATTGCCGCCCCTGATCGTCCCCGGGGGCGTTAGCGAAAGCGATGTGGCACGTGACTCTTCAGAAGGGCCCGCGGTTACTGTCTTCGGCAACGGCAAGTATACGGGCTCCGGCGTCACGCTCAGCTCCCACGTGCCGACTGCTGCCGGGAATGTAGGTACGCTCTTTGTGAGCGGCGGCGCCTTTGCTGAACTTGATGCCAGCAGTGTCGTCACAATGACTTCGGACAGCGATGCGACTGTGTGTTGCACATATGGGGTGGTCGTCGCGGGGCAGGACAGCTTGGTCAGAAGCGCGGCTGTTATTACGGGAAATACGGGCGGCGTTGGTGTATACGACGGAGGGCTACTCAACCTCAACGGAGGGAGCGTGGCAGGTCTGTATGGCGCAGTGGCAAGCGGTAGCGGAAGTCGGATCACCGGGCATGCCGACATTAGCGGCTCGGGCGTTGGCACAGGGGTGCGTGCTGAGTTGGGGGGCTCGGTTGAATTAACCGGTGGCAGCGTGCTTTCGAATGGAATTGCTGCAAACGGTGCTGGCAGCAGCGCGACTACGACTGGGACGGTGATCAACGGTGCAGTGACTGCGCAAGGCGGGAGCCGGGTGGTGTTGAACGGAGGCTCCGTTACCAGCAGCAGCTTCGGCGCTAGTGCAATAGCTGCCTCTGGCGGCAGCTATATAAGCTCATCAGCGGATCTCGTGGCCTCCGGTGCTGGTGGTGCTGCTGCCGCTAGTGCGACCGGTGGCAGTACCGTTGACGTAATCGGCGGAACCCTCAAAGGAGCTGGCAATGGTTTGCTTGCAGGAAGTGCGGGGACGATTAACTACTCAAACGCGGTTTTGACGCAAGGGTCGGGCCAGGGCTCCTACGCAGTGAATGCGTCGGGTGGAGCGAAGATCAATTTGCTTAGCGGAACGATTGCCTCGCCAGGCTGGAACAACACTGCCGTGACGGTCTCGGGGACAGGCTCCGTGGTGGATAACCGCGGCACCAGGATCAGCGGCGTAGCTGGCTCCTCCTACGGAGCACGAGTCAGCGCAGGCGGCCTGTACACACTCGGTGACGGCGTGGCGATGGACGGCAGTAACATCGCTTTGGAAGCGACAGGGCAAAAAAGCGTAATTACGAGCAGGGGCTTTGTCCAAGCAGGTTCCACCGTAGCTCATGCGGCCAACGCCGGCGAAATCATGATCGAAGGCGGTACGTTGGTGACAACGCTAGCTTCGGGCACGGCGATCAAGGCGGACAACGCGGGCCACGTGGCATTGACCGATGCGCAGACCCTCAGCACTGCTAGCTTCGCCGGCTCGGGCATCGTGGCCGCTAGCGGCGGTGTCGTGGATTTGGCAGGGGGGGAATTGGCACTGGCCGGCGCGAACGTGACAGGCTTGGGCATTACAGACGCGGGCTCGGCGATCAACAGCAGTGCGCCTCTTTCTGTTCGAGTGAGCGGAAGCAATAGCCGAGCGCTCAAGCTCGCTAACGGTGCTACTCAGGCGTTCTCCAGTCTGAGCGCATACGCCACCGGAGAGAACGGCGTCGCGGTGCTCAGTCAAGGCGGGGGTAACCAGTTGAGCGTGGTTGGTAGCTCGTTGGCGGGTAAATCGCTGGTTGTAGACGATGGCAACTACGCGATGTTTGCAGCCAGTGCGGGCACTATGCTTTCCGGTTCGGCTGCAGCAGGTGCGACCACTCTCTCGCTGCAGGACTCGACATGGCTATTGGGCACGAACGATTCCTACCTACGCGCCATTACATTGGACAACGGCCTGCTGCGGCAGAGCAGTGAGGGTGCACTGTCGGTTGCCGAGGAAATCACCTTGGGTCTAGGAGGAGGTATATACGACACACAGGGATATCGGGCCTTGCTTGACGCGGGCGATCTTGTTGGAGAAGGGCATTTTGCTAAGCTCGGCAGCGGCCAGCTCACAGTGCTGGGCGGTGCGAACTATTCGGGTGACACGTTCGTCGCGGCAGGCCGCCTGCAATTTGGAAATGGTGCCGCGGGCGGCACAGTGAATCTGACTCAGGTGAGCAATGATGGTGTGCTGGCTATTAACCGGCCTGACACCGTGTCCGTCGGCGCCACTTCAGGCTCGGGCAGCCTTGTTCAAGAAGGCAGCGGCGTGACGATCCTCGCCGCGGACAATACATACACCGGCGGCACGCTGATCACTCAGGGCGTCCTTCAGCTAGGTGACGGGGGAACGACCGGCCGCCTGACGGGCGCGATCGATATACGGTCCCCCGGCACTTTGTCGATCCGGCGTGTCGATGCGTTCACGTTGGACAACCCGCTCTCAGGGACAGGTCTGATCACCACGGACCTGGGTGGCTCGGCATTTGATTTTGGGTCCGACGCTGGCACATCGTTCGCAGGAACGCTCAGGATTCACAACAGCGCTTTTTTGCTGGATGCCCAGAATGCGCAGACGCTGGCCAATGCCGGGCTGAAGGCGAGTAAGGATGGCGTAGTTATGGTTGGAGACGGCGTGCAAGCCATTGAAGGCTTCACGTTCGATGGCGGCACTGCAATTTTCAATGGGCGGCTGCCGACTCAGGCGGTCGCAGAAAGTCTGATTTATGCCAAAACGCTGGATGCATCTGGCGAAGGGAATGTGCAGATCTCCACAGACTCAAGCTTTGACGCTGGGCTGGGGGCAAATACTCAGCTAACCCTCTTAGAGCAAGACGACACGAACGTTGGATTGAAGTTGATCCAGGCAAATTCAGTGATAGGCAGTGCCGGAGCGTTATCGCTGATCGGCCAGGATGGTGTGCCGATAGATTCGACACAGCGCGTCGAGATTATACAAGGCGAGGCCATTGTCGGAGTTGGCACGTACGACTACCGCCTCACTACAGCTCCGGGCGATGGCCTGTACGTGAACTATGGTCTGAGCAACTTGGAGCTTGAGGCAGGCCAGACGCTGACACTCGCGCCTAATACGGGCGCTGAGGGTG
>Ga0209257_1002990_pt1 | contig 15343 bp, 13 predicted proteins | sample AraplaCvi_mCL_r2_FD_184277 | JGI IMG/M metagenome (GOLD analysis project Ga0209257, IMG submission 184277) | Arabidopsis root microbial communities from North Carolina, USA - plate scrape MF_Cvi_mCL_r2 (SPAdes) (version 2) | ecosystem: Host-associated > Plants > Roots > Endosphere | place: USA...
CGACCGACAGCACCGAGCCGATCTCGCTGACCGTGGCGTCGGTGCCGAAATTGGCGATCTGGTCCTTGATGACCTTGCTGATTTCAGCGGCGCGGATTTCCATTATTCAGCCTTTCATCGGGCGTTTTGGCGCAGGGGCTTTTCAGCCCTTCATCGCCTGGGCGAAACTGTTGAGACGGGTACGGATGCTGCCGTCGATCAGCTGGCTGCCCAGCTGGACGACGAGGCCGCCGAGGATGGCGGGGTCGACGGTGGTCGCGATCTGGACGTCGCGGCCGACACGGGTCTTGAGATTGGCGGCGAGCGCCTTGAGCTGTTCGGCGCTGAGCGGATGCGCGCTGGTGACCTTGGCGGTCACTTCGCCGCGATGCGCCGCGACGATCGCATTATAGGCGTCGATCATGCCGGACAGGTCGGCGAGGCGGCGGTTGTCGGCGAGGACGCCGAGGAATTTGGCCGTCAGCGAATCGAGCTTGAGTGCCTTGGCGACCGCGGCGATCGCCTTCGCAGCATCGCTGCGGCCGACGACCGGGCTCGACACGAGCGCGGCGAGGTCAGCCGAATCGGCGAGGGCAGCCTTCAGAACCGAAAGGCTCTTCTGGACGCTGTCGATCGCGTTCGATTCGCGTGCCAGATCGAACAGCGCGCTGGCATAGCGGCCCGCGAGGCCCGCCGTGATGTTGCCCTGAATGCCGCCGGAATTCTCCACGCGCGAAAGTCCCTTTCTACGATCCCTTGGGGGATGGCTGCGCGGATTTTCATGGCGTCCGAAAACACCCCCGCTGCACAGTCGCGGCGCGCGTAGCAACGATTCTGTTGCAATGCAAGGTGAGGGTGGCGGTCTCTATCCGCTATCTCTCATCCATTCGCCCCGAGCTTGTCGAAGGGCCGTCCTTCCTGCAAAGGTTGGAAGAAACAGGGACGGGACTTCGACAGGCCCGGTCCGGACGGATGAGGGATAGGCCAATGGGCGAGATGATCCGGATGACGATGGACGATGGCGCCGAGATCGCCGTCTATCATGCGCAGCCGTCGGGCGAGCGCCGCGGCGGGCTGGTGCTGATCCAGGAGATTTTCGGGGTCACCGACCATATCCGCGAGATGTGCGACGAATATGCCGCCGACGGTTACGAGGTCCTGAGCCCCGCGATCTTCGACCGCGAGCATCCCGGGTTCGAAAGCGACTATTCGGGGCCGCAATTCCAGCGCGCGGTGCAACTGGCGCGCGAGCTGCACCCGTTCGAGCAGAGCCTGAAGGATGCACAGACCTGTATCGACGCGCTGAAAGGCAAGGGACCGGTGTTCATCACCGGCTATTGCTATGGCGGCTCGGTCGCGTGGCGGATGGCGCAGATCAGCTCCGACCTTGCGGCCTCTTCCTCTTATTACGGCAGCCTCGTCCCGACGACCTTCAGGGACGAAGCGCCGGCCTGCGCCACCATCGCGCATTTCGGCCGCTTCGACGACGGCATCCCGATGGAGGGCGTCGACGCGCTGATCGCCAAGGATCACCCGACCGCGCAGATCTTCGTCTATGAAGCGGGACACGGCTTCAACAGCGACCGGCGCAAGGATTATCACGAGGCGTCGAGCGAACTGGCGCGCGAGCGGACGCTGATGCTGTTCAAGGCGTGCGGCGGATAGTCAAACCCGGGGAGGGGGCGATGCATCTGGTTGTCGTATTGTTGACCATGCTGGTACTGCCGGCGGCGTCGGTACTGATCGAGCGCTGGACTGGCGCAGGTTCCGCGAGCCTGTGGCAGCTGATTGGCAAATGGTTCGTCTTCTGGGGTGTCGGCGTCCGGTTGTTCATCGCAGGGGTGCGTCAGATCTGGAAACCCGAGCTGACCGCGACGGGGATTTTCGGAGTTACCGACAAGGCAGCGTTTCCGCTCGCGCAGGAACTCGGCTTCTGGAACCTTACCATCGGTCTGATCTCGATAGCCTCGATCAAGCGGCCCGACTGGGTGGTACCGATGGCGATCGCGGGGATGCTCTTCTATGCGCTTGCGGGCTTTCTCCATACGACGAACAGGAGCCGCGGCTTTTCGGAAGATGTCGCGATGCTCTCCGACCTCGGGATGGCGGCGCTGCTCCTGACCTTCCTCGTCGCGACCTTCCCATTGTGGTGGCGCGCGGCGCAATGAGGCGCCGTCGACGCTAACCCTATCTCAACCTTCGGGGCGCAGCTTTTTGGGCGAGGGAGGGCAGGCCCATGTCGCTTACCGTCGCACTATTGCTGATGACGACCTTCGATATCGACCCGTCGTACAAGCCGGTGAAGGATCCGCTCGCGCCCGCGCGCGCGGGCAGGATCCAGTGCCACGAGCCCGATACCGAAGCGCACACCTGCCGGATCATGACCTGGTTCAGCGAAGGCGATGGCGGCCGCGTGCGGGCGCGGCAACTTACCGCGCTTGCCGACAAGCCGTCGCTTGCCGCCGAGCTCAACATCGGGCTGACGCGCGAGGGCGCGGGGTTCTGCGGGGTGGTCAACGAGACCTATATGGCCGGATTCCGCATCGTCAGCGGCAGCGCGCCCTATGCGCCCGCCGACAACAGGCGCTATGCCATCCTCTATCGCGAAGGATTGCTGGCGACCTTGTGGAACCGCAAGACCTGTTCCTATGCCTTTGCGCGGCCCGGCGATGACATGCAGCTGGAGGTCGGGACCGTCGATGGCGAATTCGCGGGCGAACTGATGGCGAGCTATATCTGGATCGATCCCGGCGCGGGCTGGCGGCTCAAGGCGCGGCCGCAGGTTTGATCGCGGCCGCGGCGCCCGCCGCGACCTTCTGGCACTGATAGACGAGCCGCTCGTTCGGGCTCGCGGGCAACACGGCCCGAACCGCATCCTGCTGAACCCGCAAACCCTCGAGAGCGTCGGCGTCGGCCGTGCAGCCTTTGAGGGTCACACCGGCGCGGACCTCGCGCGCCTTCGCCATCGTCTCGGCATCGAGCAGGTAACGCTCGACGCGATATTCGCGGCCCGCGGGGTCGATCGAGGCGACGGTCACGGTGGCCTCCTCGTTCGGGACGAGAATGCGCTGCCAGTGTCCGTCGGGGGCCTGCGTATATTGCGTCTTGTCGTTGACGCAGCCGTTCGCGGCGACCTTGATCGGCACGTCGGTGGTCTCGGACACGGTGATGCGGCTGCGGTCCTGGCGGATCGTGCAGAGCAGATTGCCCCCGGCAAGCCTGGGCGCATCGACGGTTGCCGGGGCGGCCGCCTCGTCCTTTACCTCGGCATGGGCATCCGGGCGCGTTACGAACAGGATCGCCGCCGCGAGGATCAGCACACCGCCCGCGCCGCCCGCGATCTTCGCGTTGCGGATATTCTTCTGGCCGTGGAACATCAGCGCCGCGCCGGCCGACAGCGCACCGATCACGAACAGCACGCCGGCGAGCGCGATACGGTTCTCGCGAGCGGCAAGCGCTTCTTCCTCGGCGCGCGCCTGTTTGAGGTCGTGGTCGAGCCGCGCGGCCTCATCCTTCGCCGCATTCGCCTCGGCCAGCTTGCGCGCGTCGGCGTCCATCGCGGCGCGGTCGCGCGCGTCGGCCTCGGCAAGCGAGAGGCAGGGCGTGCCGACCGAGCCATATTGCTGCCCGGCCTCGGCAAGGAAGCGCGACAGCTCGCGCGTCGAAATTGCGAAGGCGAAGGGCGAATCGCCGTCGTCGGCGCGGGTGATGGCGCTGTTGATCCCGACGATGCGGCCGCACTGGTCGACGAGTGGCCCGCCCGAATTGCCGCGGGATATCTTTGCGGTGTGGACGAGCATCGCGACCCCGTCGACGCTCTGCGTGTTCGACAGATTGCCCTCGCTCCGCGTCGGGGTGCGCGGGGTGATATAGTCCGACGCGCTGCGCGCGGTCGCGAGGTCGACATTGCCGGGATAGCCGAGCGCCACGACATCGACGCCCGAATCGAGCGGGCCGGTATAGACTGCCGCGGCAGGAAGCCTTGTTCCCGTGATCTCGATCAGTGCGAGATCGCGGTCGGTGTCGATCGCGATCAGCTTCGCCGCATAGCTTTTCTGTCCCTCCGACGGGACGACGCCGAGCGCGACATTGTCGGGATATTTCGCGGCCGATTCGACCACATGCGCGTTGGTCAGGATGCGCGTCGGCGAGATCGCGATGCCGCTGCCGTGGCCGAAGCCGACGACCTCGCCATCGACCATCGCGACGGTGACGACGCGTACGACGCTGCGCGAGGTCGCGCTGATGTCGTCGGCGGCGCGCGCCGGCAGGGTGATGGTCAGGACGGCGAGCAGCAGCGCGAGGAGGCGGGTCATGGCGGCGACCCTAGCCGCTGATCATGCGAAGGCAAGTTAGAGATAGGGGCTCCACATCATCATCCACGCGCCCGCGCTGCCCGCGAGGATGACGAGGCCGCTGACGGTCAGCAGCGCGGCAACGCCCTTCTTCGCTGCCGGCGTGCCGTGCGCGCTTGCGCGCAGATAGAGCTCGGTTACCGCGAGCGGGAGCAGCGAATTGGCGAAGGCGAGGAAGATGTCGAACGGCCCGTCCATCGCCTTGCCGATCCCCGCGCCGCCGCTCGCGATCCCCCACGCCATATAGCCGACGCGCATGAACCAGACCGCGCTGGCGACCGCGAACAGGCGGAGCGCCCAGCGGCGATGCTCGACGAACCGGCGCGCGCGGGCGGTGCGATACGCCATCGCGGCGAAAGCGAGGATGAGCAGCGCGTCGAGGCTGATGCCAACCGCGCCGACGAGGTTGAGCCAGGTGCCGCGCCCCCAAGTGAGCCAAAGTCCGCCGAGCGCCAGCATCAGCGCGCTCGCCAGATAGAGCCGGCCGTTCCAGCGATGCACCGCGGGCCAGCGGCTGCGGATCGCGGGAACGAGCTGGACGAGGCCGCCGAAGGTGATCACCGCCGCCATCAGCACATGCGCTGCGAAGAAGAGATTGCCGCTTGCGTCGCCCGCGACGAAGCCCTTGATCAGCGGCTTGCTGTTCCACGCCACGAAATTTCCCGACAGCGACGAGGGGTAATAAAAGGCGAGAATGAACGCCGTGAAGAGCAACTGCCCCGCCGCAATTGCGAGATAGCAGAAGGTCGCGGCGCGACCGAGCCAGTCGGCGCGGCGTGCCGGCCGTGCAGGTTCGAAGGATGCGTCGATCGTTGCCATGGCAGTTCCCCGATTTTCCCGGGAAGAGTGTCGCAAGCTTCATGGTGAGTCAATGATATAATACAGTAACACACTAATGTCGCTACTTTGAACGCAAGCATCGGGACGCGCCGGGAATCGCGGCGTGGCATTGCCGGGTCAGACAAGAAAGGACCTGCAAATGACCTATATAATCCGGGGCCTCGACGCCGAAGCTTTCGCGCCGCTCTTCGACCTCGACGAGGCCGGGCTCGCCGCGATCGATGCGCGCTGCGTTACTGCAACTGCCGACCGCGGCTTTCCCTGCCGCATCAGTCTCGACGATGCGAAGGCGGGCGAGGAGCTGATCCTTCTCCATCACACCAGCCACGATGTCGCGACGCCCTATCGCAGCGCCTATGCCATTTATGTGCGGCCGGACGTGACCGCCGCGATCTACCGCGACCGGACGCCCCCGGTGTTCGAAGGCCGGCCGCTCGCGCTCCGCGCGTTCGATGCGGCGGGGATGCTGCAGACCGCGCAGCTCGCGGGGCCGGGCGAGGCCGATGGCGCGATCCGCGACCTGTTCGCCGACGAGGGCATATCCTATATCGATGCCCATAACGCCGCGCATGGCTGTTTTGCCGCGCGGATCGAACGGGATGCGGCCGAAAGGAACGTGAAATGACCGGCGATCTGATGACCGACGACGATCGCTGGGCGGCGGTGCTGCGCCGCGATCGTGCGCTCGACGGGCGCTTCGTCACCGGCGTGCTGACGACCGGCATCTATTGCCGGCCGAGCTGCGCTGCGCGGCATCCGCTGCGCGAGAATATCCGCTTCTTCGCCGATGGTGTTGCGGCGCGCGAGACGGGACTGCGGCCGTGCAAGCGCTGCCTGCCCGACGATGTCGCGCGCGACGAGGGCGCGGTGCTCGCCGCGATCCAGGCGATCAAGGCGAGCGAGGAGCCGCTCGCGCTCGCCGACCTCGCGGCACGCACCGGCTATTCGCCGACGCATTTCCAGCGCGTCTTCACCCGCCACACTGGCTTGTCGCCCGCCGCTTATGCTCGCGCCCTGCGCGAAGAGCGGGCGCGGCAGGCCTTGAGCGAGGGCACGAGGGTGACCGACGCGATCTACGACGCGGGCTTTTCGGGGCCGTCGCGCTTCTACGAGAATATGGAGGGACGCATGGGTATGACGGCTTCGGCATGGGTGAACGGCGGCAAGGGCGCGACGATCCACTGGGGTGTCGTACCGACCAGCCTCGGCGACATGCTCGTCGCGGCGACGGAGAAGGGCGTATGCCGGTTGAGCTTCGACGAGGGACGCGAGGCACTCGAAGAGCGCTTCCCCGCGGCCGAACTGATCGAAGGCGGCGAGGAGTTTTCGGCGCTGCTGAAGCAGGTCGTCGATGCGGTGGAGGCGCCGGTCAACGGCTTCGACCATATCCCGATCGACGTGAAGGGCACTGCCTTTCAGGAAGCGGTATGGCGCGAGCTGCGCCGGATCCCGGCGGGCGAGACGCGCAGTTATTCGGATATCGCGGCCGCGGTCGGCAAGCCCAAGGCGGTGCGCGCGGCCGGAAGCGCGAACGGCGCCAATAACGTGGCGGTGTTGATCCCGTGCCACCGCGTGGTACGCAGCGACGGATCGCTCGGCGGCTATGCCTATGGCCTGCCGATCAAGCGCGAGCTTCTGAAAAGGGAAAGCCAATGACCGACAAGATTGCCCAGTTCCGCGCGCTCCATGTTCCGGGCGACCCGCTGATCCTCGTCAACATCTGGGACGCGGGGAGCGCGAAGGCGGTCGCAGCGGCGGGCGCCAAGGCGATCGCGACGGGCAGCTATGGCGTTGCGGGCGCGCAGGGCCGGAACGACGGCGAGGATTTCCCGCTCGAGGATGTGTTCGAGAATCTCGGCCGCATCCTGTCGGTCACCGACCTGCCGGTCACGATCGACATGGAATCGGGCTATGGCGCCGATCCGGCGGCGGTCGGCGTTTCGGTCGGCCGTGCCTTCGATGCGGGCGCGGCGGGGATCAATATGGAGGACCGGCTGCCCGGCGAGAGCGCATTGCTATCGATCGCCGATGCGCAGGCGCGCTACCGCGCGGCGGCCGACACCGGCATCTTTGTCAACGCGCGCTGCGACACGTTTCGCGGGCAGGATGCGGCGAAGGACGGCGAGGCCCTCGTCGCCGCGACGCTCGAACGCGCGCGCGCCTACGCCGATGCAGGGGCGGGATCGCTGTTCGTGCCCTTCCTGCTCGACCCCGAATGCATCGGCGCGATCTGCGAAGGGTCGCCGCTGCCGGTCAATATCCTGCGCGGCAAGGGCGGGCCGACGCACAGGGAACTCGCCGGTCTCGGCGTCGCGCGGATCAGCCACGGGCACCAGCCTTGGGCCGCGGCGATGGCATGGCTCACCGCGGAGGCGGGCCGCGTGTTCGGCGGCGACGAGCCCGGTTACTGAGCCCGTCTACAGCCCGCTGCCGACGAGTGACCTGATCGTCGCCAGCGCTTCCTGAACCTCCGGCCCGCCATGCGGCAGGTTGGCGATGGGGCGGAGCAGTGCGACGGCGTCCTTCTTGCGCCCGTCGCGCATATAAAGTTCGAGCAGTTCCATTCGCCATTGCCCGTTGTTGGGATCGATCGCGAGCGCCTTTGCCAGATAGGTGATTGCCGCGTCGGAGGCTCCTTCGTCCTCGCGGATGTTCTCGAACGTCGCGAACAGCGCGTCGACATTGTCAGGGTCTTCGCGCAGCACGCCTTCGAGCATCTTGCGGGCGGCGGCGATCCTGCCCTGGAATTGTGCGGGCGAGCCTTCGTCGGCGCTGCGGGTCATGACCCGCGCGCGCAATATCCGGTCCTCGGCTGTCGTGCCGGCGGGATCGAGCAGCGCTTCGAGTTCGGCGGCGCCGATATGGCCGTTGTCGATCGCCAGCAGCAGCTTGGCGGAAAAGGCGCCGACCACCCTGTCGCCGGGATGCTCGGCGATGATTTTCCGGATGTGCCCCAGCAATTCTTCCTGCGCTTTCACGCCCGCGGTGAAGCTGTCGGCCCGCGACGCCTGCCGGTAAAGTTCGAGCCGCATGCCGACCAGCGCGATCTCGCCCGGGGTCAGTGGCCGCCCGCGGATGAGCGACGCGTCGGCGGGCGGAATCGCGACGGCCTTTTCGGGCGGAATGCCTGCGGCAAGCCAGTCGTCGAGATTCCGGTCGAGTTCTGCCGAGCCGCCGGCGAAAAGCGACGTGTCGGCCTTGGCCCCCTTTGCCTTCGCGTCGAGATAGGCGGTGATGCTCGCCGAGTGCTTGCCGCCCAGATAGCGGTGGCTCGTGATCAGCCAGCCCTTCGCATAGAAACGGCCCATCGATTCAGAGTCGGAAAAGCTGCGCGAAGGGCGTTCGAGATCGTCGAAGCGCATGCCGCCCACTTCGTTGAGAAAGCCGACGATTTGCGGGGGTGCCTCGCCATAGCGCATGGTTCCGTCGGCACCCCGATGCGCGGTCTCGAAGAAGGAGGCTGCCCCCTCCATGAACCATCCGGGCTGCCAGTTGCCGAGGTGCCGCAGCATGAAATAATGGGTGTATTCGTGCCGCAGCGTTTCGGCCGGATCGAAGTCTTCATAGCCCCGGGCGGTCACCGGCATCAGGGCGAAATTCTCGACCGGATTGGCATTGAAGAACCCCGCCGCGAAGCCCGGCATCCCGGCCTCGGTCATCAGCTGGGCATGATCGCCATACATGATCATCTCGATACGGCGGCCGCGACCGGGTCCGGTGACCCCGAACACCTCGCGCAGGAGATGGTCGAGATCGAGCAGTTGCACGCCGAGCGCGCGGAGCGCCTCGGGCTCCATATCGGCCTGGAGCGCGAATTCCCGGGTCTCGATCCGCTGCCATTCCGCATGGGCGGGTTGCGGGAGGGCGAGCAGCGCGAAAAGCGCCAGTGTCAGGAACCTCACTCGCCGGCGTCCGTGTCGGCGGCCTCTTCGGCCTCGCCTTCGGCATATTTGCGCATCTTTTCGAGCTGGCCCAGCAGCTCCTCGCCGCTGCCGCCGTCGTGGGGGTCGAAGGCGACGATCCGCGCCAGATTGATCGCGGCGTCGAATTTGCCGTCGTTGGCGAGCGCGAAGGCATAGTTCATCCGCGCCTCGATATTTTCGGGCCCCAGATTGAACGCGCGCGCGAGCCCGTCGATCGCGATCGTGGGCGGCTTCATCCCCTGATTGACGAAGCTTCTGTAATAGGCCGAGAGCGGGACCGGATCGTCCGAATTGGTCCGGTTCGCGAGGATGATCGGTTTGCGAACCGCATTCCAGTCGGCGGCGGTGGCGTCCTTTTTGTCCTCCACCTCGACGGTCAGCATCTCGCCGAGCAGGACGTTGGCGCGGACGTGCTTGGGGTCGATGGCCAGCGCCTTGTCGACAGCGGCGCGTGCGGCCGCCTTGTCACGGGTGTCGTCGGTCAGATCCCATTCGGCCTTGGCGAGTTCGAACCAGATGCCCGCGTCGCCGGGATATTGCGCGGCCAGTTTTTTCAGCCCGTCGCGTGCCTTGAGCATCCGGGCGTCATTGTCGGCACTCAGGCGCTCGAGACGCAGCGGCACCACGGCATCCTGCGCTGGCGTCAGGGCGACGATCGTGATCGGACCGGCGATCGCGATCGCCTCGGCGGTGGTGCGATAGCTCATCGGCTTGTTCATGTAGCGATTGAGGTCCTGGTCGAGCACCGCGAGGTCGCCGAAGCTCTCGGTCGCGGCCTTCTTCGGATCCTCTCCCTTGTTGATCGCTGCAATATAGGTTCCGAGCTGGCTGACGCGGCTCTTGTCGTTGAACAGCATGTGCGTCAGCAGCCACGACCGGCCGTAATAGACGTCCATTTGCCCCGAATTGCGCATCTCGAGCGGGCGCTGGAACAGGAATGTGGCCGCCGGGATTTTCGGCATGGTGAGCAGGCCATAGGCGCGGCTGTAGACGGGCTTGCCGACCTCCGCCTTTCCTTCCTTGGTGAAGTCGGCGCTCGAATAATATTCGGCAAAACCCTCGATGAACCACGCCGGGAAGGCGCCGGGCAGGAAGCGCTTCATGAAATGATGGCTATATTCGTGAAACAGCGTCTGCTGCGACTGCGGCGTCCCCTTGATCACATAATCCTCGCGGTTCGACACCGCGAAGCTGCCCTCGGGATCGGGACTGTAGAAGCCCGCGATCGACGATCCGCCCTTGCCCGAGGCAAGGCGTCCGGCGTCGGTCGCGCGATCGACCAGATAGATGGTCAGCGGATTGGGATCCTTGCCCCCCTCGACCTTGAAGCGATAGCGAAGCGTCGCGTCGAAACGCTCGAGCTTCTCCGCGAAATCGCGCAGGTCGCGTTCGCTGCCTTCGCTGTAGATGATGAAATTATTGGTGTCGGCGCGCAGCCATTTCGCTTCCGCGGGCACCGCCGCTCCGACCATCGCGATTCCGGCCATCAGGCCCAAACCGGCTTTCCCCATTTCTGCGCCCCCGCCCATTGGTTGACGCAATGCTGCCAGCGTGCCTCAGCCCTGTAAAGGGCTGGCACCGCTAAACAAAGCTATATGGATCAATATCGATCGCCAGCCGCGCCTTCGCGGGCCAGTCGATGCTGCCGACCCATTCGCGGATCGTCCCCTGCAGGTCGAAGCTGCGCGGGGCATGAAGCAGCAGGCGGAAGCGGTGGCGTCCGCGCAGCATCGCGAGCGGCGCGGGCGCGGGGCCATAGACCGCAAGGCCTTCGGCGACCGGCGCCTTCTGCCCCAGTCGCTGCGCGACCCCTCGCGCGACCTCGATGTCTTCGGACGAGATGACGAGCGCGGCGAAGCGGCCATAGGGCGGTGCGCCGGCGAATTTCCGTGCCGCGGCCTCGGCGGCGTAGAAGCCTTCGCGGTCGTTCGCGACGAGCGCGGCCATCACCGGCGCGTCGGGAACGCGCGTCTGGATCAGCACCTCGCCGGGCTTGACCCCGCGCCCCGCGCGCCCCGCCACCTGCGCGATCTGCTGGAAGGTGCGTTCGGACGCCCGCAGGTCGCCGCCGTCGAGGCCGAGGTCGGCATCGACCACGCCGACAAGCGTCAGGTTCGGGAAGTGATAGCCCTTGGTCACCAACTGCGTGCCGATGATGATGTCGACCATTCCGGCCTCGACCGCGTCGACGAATTCGGCCGCTTTCGCGGGCGACCACAAGGTGTCCGACGTGACGATCGCCGTCCGCGCCTCGGGAAAGCGCAGGGCGACTTCATCCGCGACGCGCTCCACACCCGGCCCGCAGGCGACGAGGCTGTCCTCGTCCTCGCATTCGGGGCAGAGCCGCGGCGGCGGCATGACATGACCGCAATGATGGCAGGCGAGGCGGTGGACGAGGCGGTGCTCGACCATCCACGCAGTGCAGTTCGGGCACTGGATGCGGTGGCCGCAGGTGCGGCAGAGCGTCAGCGGCGCGAAGCCGCGGCGGTTGAGGAAGAGCAGGCTCTGCTCGCCCTTGTGCAGCCGGTCGGCGAGCGCGTCGACGAGCGGCGGGGCAAGCCAGCGGCCGCGATCGGGCGGGTCCTGCCGCATGTCGATCGCCGCGAGATCGGGCATCGTCGCGCCGCCGTAGCGCGCGGGCAGGATGATGTGGCGGTAGCGCCCGGCCTCGACCTGCGCGAGGCTTTCGAGCGCGGGGGTCGCGCTCGCGAGTATGACGGGCAGCCCCTCGAAATGTCCGCGCATCACCGCGACGTCGCGCGCATGATAATGGACGCCGTCTTCCTGCTTGAAGCTCGTCTCATGCGCCTCGTCGACGACGATGACACCGAGGTTGCCATAGGGCAGGAACAGCGCCGAGCGCGCGCCGACGATAATCTTTGCCTCGCCGGCGGCGATGCTGTGCCAGGCGCGGCGGCGCTCGGTCGAGCGGAGCCCCGAGTGCCAGGCGACGGGCTCGCACCCGAAGCGCGCGGCAAAGCGCGTCAGCATCGGCTCGGTCAGCGCGATTTCGGGGAGCAGCACCAGCGCCTGCTTGCCGGCGTCGATCGTGGCCGCGATCGCCTCCATATAGACTTCGGTCTTGCCCGACCCGGTGACGCCGTCGAGCAGCAATGTCTCGAACTTCGCGGCATCGACCGCCTCGCGAAGCTGCTGTGCGGCGGCGGTTTGCTCGTCCGACAGGTCGGGCGGCGCGAAGGCGGGATCGGGTTCGGGATAGGGCTGGTCGGCCGAGACGCTGACCGCCTCCAGCGCGCCCGTCTGGACGAGCCCGCGGATCACCGCCTCGCTGACCTCGGCCATCGCCGCGAGTTCGCGGACGATCCCCTGCCGTGTCCCGATCTTCTCCAGAGCGACGGTGCGCTGTGGCGTCATCCGCGCCGGCAGCTCGCCGGTGGCGCGATATTCGACGATCGGGCGCCGCGCGTCGGCGAAGGCCGCGCCGGGCAGCACCATGCGGAGGACCGATCCGGGCGGCGCGAGATAATAGTCGCTCGTCCATTCGACGAGCTTGCGTAGCGGTGCCGATACTGGCGGCACCGGCACCACCTCGAACAGGTTGCGGAGGCGGTTGTCGCCGACGGGTTCGGGCGCGCCGAAGCTGGCATCCTCCCACACCACGCCGCCCATCCGCCGTGGCCCCAAGGGCACGACGACGACGCTGCTGAGCGGGGCTTCGCTGCCATAGGGCACGCGATAGTCGAGCGGGCCGAGAGCGGCGGTCAGAAGGAGGACGCGGGCGCGGGTCATGGAACGGGCAGGATATAGGGAGGCCCGTAAAATAGGAAAGCGCCGCGCGTCAGCTTGTCGCGAGAACAGCCTTCTTCGCCACCCGCTTTACCGGTTTCGGCCGCTTGAACCAGAAGGTCCACACCGCGAAGCTGCCGAGCATCGTCATCGCGAGTCCCGAGATCGTCATCAGGATGCGCCAGGTCCAGCCACCGACCTTCGATGCGTGGATCGGGAACGCCATGTTGAACGCCTGCGCGCCCGACGGCAGCGCGAGCGCGTCGCGTGCGGCGAGCACCTTGCCGGTTGCGGCGTCGAAGGCGATCGTCGTGCGGCCGTTGGGCAGCCATTCGGCGGGCTGTTTCATCCGCAGGCTGATCGGGTCGCCGGGTTTGCGCGGCAGGCTGAGGATACGAAAATCGGCGTCCGGAAAGCGCCGCCGCGCTTCGGTGAGCATCGCGGTGTAATCGGGTTTGTCTACCAGAGGGCCGCCCTTGTATTTCGGCGGATCGAGCGCCTTCGCGGTCTCGGCCATCGGACCGAACGGCGCGACCACACCAAGCGCGAACGGGCGGAAGATCATCATTGTGCCGGTGACGACCGAGATCAGCAGCAGCGGCGCGGCGACGATGCCGATATCGCGGTGATGCCAGACGATCGATGGGCGCGACATGCGCTTGGGCCACAGGCGAAGCTGAAAGGTTTTGCGCGTGCGCCACCACAGGATCGCGCCGGTGACGACGAAGAAGATACCGGCGAGGCCCGCGACGCCGATCACCCATTCGCCGCTGTCGCCCGCGAAGAGATGATGGTGGAAATCGAAGATCCACAGCTCGGGCCGCTCCCACTGGCTCGCCCAGCGCGTGACGATCTCGCCCGATTGGCTGGCATAGGCGCCCGCCTCCTTGCCGAGGCGAAGCTGGTTCAGCCCGAAACGCTCATCGGCATAGATGATGCCCTGCGCGCCCGGCATCGCCATCAGCTTTTCGGTGGTCGCGGCGACCGTCGGCAGGTCGCCGCGAAGCGGATCGCCGGTGCCCGGCAATCCGATCCACAGATGCTCGTAGAGCAGGATCGTGCCCGTCAGGCCCATGAGCGCGAGCACGAGGCCGATCAGGCCGCCGGTCCAGCGGTGGAGCGTGTCGAGCAACTGCATCATCTTAGAACCGGTAATCCCACCCCAGCGTGAAGGTCCGCCCGCGTCCCGCGAAGAAGGCGAGATTGTCGGTCGGAAGCCGCGTGTCGCTCGAATAGTCGATATAGAATTTGTCGAACAGGTTTTGCACGCTGAAGCTGAGGCCGCCGAAGCCGGTCTGGTAGCGGATGCTGGCGTCGGTGATGTTGTAGCCGCCGAAATTGTTGCGCGGATCGGGGTTCGCCTTGCCGTGGAAAGTGCGGTCGAGGAAGAATTGGGTCTGGATCAGCGCCGAAAGCGGGCCCTTGTTGTACGACGCGTTGAGGTTCAGGCGATCGGGCGAGATATTCGTGCCGTCGAGGTCGGTGTCGACGATCCCGTCGGGGTTGGCGCTGTCGCTGTCATATTTGCCCTGCAGATGCGCATAGCCGACGCCGAGCTTGAGTCCGTCGATCGGCAGCGCGACGCGCAGGTTGACCTCGAGCCCCTCGATCTCGACGCGCTGGCGCTGGACGTCGAAGATGCGGTCGGGGCGTGCGATCAGCAGCTGGCCCTTGTCGCTCGACGACCAGAAATAGGTCGCGCTCGCGTCGAGCGGGCCGCGCTTCAGCTCGATGCCGATCTCGCGGTTGTTCGAGACGATCGGCGAGATGTCGAGGAAGGTGTCGAGGTCGACGCCCGTCGTGTTTACCGCGCGGGTGATGCGGCCGATGTCGGGGACGGTGAAGCCCTCGGCATAGCTCGCATAGGCGCGGATGCCGTGCCACGGCTCGACGATCACGCCGCCGTTGATGAGCAAATCCTGGAACTTGGGCTTGCCGCCCGCGACGTCGACGCCGCCATAGGTCGAAACGCCGCAATTGGTGGTCACCGTCGCCGAACAGGCGCGGAAGGTGGTCGATGCGAGCGTGTGATAATCGTCGATCTTGATCTTCACATTTTCCCAGCGCACCCCGCCCGCGAGGCGGACGACGCCGTCGAACAGCTTGAGGTTCGCCTGTCCGAAGGGCGCGAGGCTGCGGAAGTCGCTCGGCGGCACCCAGACGCGCCCGGTTGCGATCAGCGCCTGCTCGGTCTTGTCGACGAGCGCGTCGAAGCCGATCGTCAGCGTCAGATCCTCGAAACCCGGGACTGCGCGTTCATAGCTGAGCTTGGCGCCGAGCTTGCGGCTGCGGTTCTGCGACTGGTCGAACAGCGTGCCGATGGGGGCCAGTACGGGGTCCTGGAAGGTCGCCTGCGTCGCGACCTCGCCGCCAAAGGTGTCGCGGCTGCGGTTGAAGAAGATCTGGCTGACGAAATTGCCGCCGCCAAGGTCGGTGTCGGTCAGCGACAGCGCGACGCTCTCGGTGCGGTTCTGCGCCGATTCGCCCGGCGGGGTGCCG
>Ga0209257_1002993_pt1 | contig 15328 bp, 16 predicted proteins | sample AraplaCvi_mCL_r2_FD_184277 | JGI IMG/M metagenome (GOLD analysis project Ga0209257, IMG submission 184277) | Arabidopsis root microbial communities from North Carolina, USA - plate scrape MF_Cvi_mCL_r2 (SPAdes) (version 2) | ecosystem: Host-associated > Plants > Roots > Endosphere | place: USA...
ACATCCCTGTGCCATCCTTGACGAGCTGCTCCCACGCATAGGCGTCGGGTTCGGATTTCATCAGCCAATATTGCTTTGCCATGATCGCGGGCTTAGCCGAGCCCTGCGCAGGACGGAACCGCCTTTTTCCCTTTAACCCGCGCGCCCCAGCGCCTAAATCGCGACTCATCCGGCGCCCCTGCAGGCGCTGCCCCTATCAAATGGACATAATACGCATGACTGCTGCCGTTCCCGTCATTTCCATGTCGCTTCCCGCCGACCAGTTCGCGCACGACTTCGGCGCCTCGTTCGAACGCTTCGGCTTTGCGATGATCACCGATCATGGCATCGATCCCGGGCTGATCGACGATGCCTGGACGAAGGCGAAGGATTTCTTCGCGCTGCCCGAGGACCGGAAGCGCGCCTATCACATCCCCGGCGGCGGCGGTGCGCGCGGCTATACGCCGTTCGGCACCGAGATCGCCAAGGGCGCGAAGGAAGTCGACCTCAAGGAATTCTGGCACGTCGGCCGCGACCTGCCCGTCGGCCACCATCTCGCCGCGCAACAGCCGAACAATGTCTGGCCCGCCGAGGTCGACGGCTTCCGCGCGATCTATGACAAGCTGTTCGCCGAATTCGACCGCGTCGGCGGCCGGCTGCTTTCGGGCATCGCGCGTTATCTCGGCCTCGCCCCCGATTTCTTCGACGACACGGTGAAGGACGGCAACAGCGTGATGCGCCTGCTCCACTATCCGCCGGTGGAGGCCCCCGCTAAGGGCATCCGCGCCGAGGCGCATGAGGACATCAACACGATCACCCTGCTACTCGGCGCAGAAGAGGCCGGGCTCGAGATCCTCGACAAGGACGGCAGCTGGCTTCCGGTCTCGCCCCCGCCGGGCGCGATGGCGGTCAATGTCGGCGACATGTTGCAGCGGCTGACCAACAACCGCCTGCCCTCGACCACGCACCGCGTCCGCAACCCCGACGCCGGCCGCGCTAGCGTCGCGCGCTATTCGATGCCCTTCTTCCTCCACTTCCGCTCGGACTATCCGATCGAAACGCTGGAAAACTGCATCACCGCCTCGCATCCCAACCTGTACCCGACGCCGATCACCGCCGACGACTATCTGCAGCAGCGGCTGCGCGAGATCGGGCTGAAGAAGTAGGATCCGGAGACCCGGCGCCCTCAGTCGGCGCCGGGAAAATGCTCGACATGCGCCTCGGCCGTCCGGCCGAGATAGACTGCACGGCGACCGGGAAACGAGACGATATAGCCGACGCAGCCCGCGCGTTTCACCTTCGCGCAAAAACCGGGATAGCTATAGTCAGGTGCGTTGGCCTGTGCTTCGCGGATTGCAGCGCGGATCGCGTCCTGATCGAAGGTGGCAGCGATCCCGTTCGCATCGCGGTGGATTGCCAGCGTCACGCTATCGCCCGACGGCAGATAATAGACGGCCTCCTCGCGCCGGAAATCGACTTCGTAGCTTTCGAAGCCGGCGGCGATCAGCGCACCGACGATCGACGGGAAATCCATTGCGCCGCTTTCTGCGCCCGCAAGGCATTTTTCAGCTACGCCGCGCTGTTCGCTATTCATCATTCCGCCTCCTCGCTACGCGGCAGCACGTAGATGTCGCGTTCAAGTCCGTCCGGGAAAAGCTCGCGAGCGGCAACGCGGCCGCCGAGCTTCTCGGCAAGCCGGCGCGCCGCGAGGTTCGCATCGTTCATATGCGTTTCGACAACGTCCCAGCCGAGCGTGCGATAGCCGAAGGCGATCGCGGCACGCGATGCTTCGGCGGCATAGCCGTTGCGCCGCGCCGCGGGGACGATCCACCAGGTGAGTTCGGAGCGCGGCCAACCCTCGGCCCACCAGAGGCCGCAGCCGCCGATCATGCGCCCGCTCGCGCGCTCGACGACGGCCCAGCGACCGTAACCGCGTAATGCCCAATGGCCAAGGTCGGCGGCGAGCACGCGCCGCGCCGCGCTGGCGTCCATCGGCCCGCCATAGAAGCGCGACGCCTCGCCATCGGCGAAGAAGTCACGATAGACGGGGAAGTCGCCGGCCTCAGGCGCGCGCAGGATCAGGCGCTCGGTTTCGACTGTCAGGATCATCGGCCAGCCTTCCTCGATCGGGTGAAGCGGTTGCGCCCGCGCCACAAGGCAAGCAGTCCGGCGCCGTCGCTGCCCCGATAGGGCAGCAGATTTCCAAGCGAGGAAATAAAGGCGACCACCATCAGCATCGACGCGAACGGCGCCAGATCCGGCTGTTGCCCGGCTACGCTTATGCGTTCGAACACCGCTTCGCTCGGCAGGCCGGCTGGCCGGTCCGCGGCGAGATCGTCCGGAGCATGGGCGACGACCTCCGGAGACCGTGCCTCCGGAGGTGAGGCGGGAGCCGACAGCACCACCGCTGCCGCGAGCGCGAGCAGGGCAATCGCGGCGTCGGCAAGCGGCCCGGCGGCGAGCACAATCGCATGTTGCCGCCGCGTCCAGCCGCCCTCCGGCGCGCGCAAGCGGACGAAACCGCCAAGGTCGCCGCCACGGGGCAGCGGCTCGAAGGTCAACCGCCGCTTCAGCGGAGCATAGGTCAGACCGAAGACGGAAATCGCCAGCACCGTTCCCCGCTGGCGCCAGACCGCCACGGCATGGCCAAGCTCGTGGAAGAAAGTGACGAGGAAGCTCATGGCCACGAGCGCGATCAGCACCGCAAGCCCGCCCCACGACCGCGGCGCATATTCGTACAGCCCCGCAAACAGCATCAGGCTGAGCAGGATGCGGACAAGCCCGGCGATCCATTCGCCCATGCCTATCGCTCCGCCCAATAGTCGAACACCGCCTGTTGTTGCTCGCGGATGAAGCGCCCGGCCGCGGCGCCCTCCCACGGCCCGTCGTAGCCGAGGAGCAGCGCTGTCCCGCCGACCCACCAGCCCTGCCCGGGCAGCCGGTCGCTCTCGCGCACGAGCAGCACCGCAAGATCGGGTTCGCCGTCGAGCGCGGTGAGCCGGTCGACTTCGGCGAGCGTCTTGCACACCGCGCGCATCTTGGGGCGCGTGAAGCGGAAGCCAAGGTCGCCGAGCAGTTCGGAATAGCTGACGCTGCGACCCTCTTTCGCCGCTGCGGTCAGGATCGCGCGGATGCGCGGCGCATCGCCGAGCGCCGACACGTCGGCCGCGCTTTCCTCGCTGCCTAACCCTTGGTCTTTGGCGGCCATGGAATGAAGCCCGAGGTGCACTGGACATAGGCGGCATAGTCGGGCCGGGTCTTGTGCAGCCCCTTCTCGAGCAGCGCCTTGCCCGACCATTTCGTCAGCGTGAAGGTCAGGAAAAGCGGCCCGATCACGCTCGCCAAGGCAATCCACGGCCCGAGGTCGGCGGCGATCAGCCACAGCCCCCACCAGGTCAGCGCGTCGCCGAAATAATTGGGATGACGCGTGTAACGCCACAATCCCGTGTCGAGCACCTTGCCCCTGTTCGCCGGATCCTTGCGGAACCGGTCGAGCTGCGCATCACCGATCGCTTCGAAGGCGATCCCGGTCAACGCCGCAGCGACGCCGATCCACCCGACGAGGCCGACGGACGGCGGCGGAAAGCCCCCCGCCATGCGGATCAGCGAAGTCCCGCGGGTCCAATCGGCCGCGCTTGCCCATATGCCGATCTGCGCCGGCAGGCTGGTGATGAACAGCAACGGCGCCTGCGTCAGGAAGACGGTGAGCAGCGCGACCTTCGACCAGCTCCATTTCTTCGTCTCCATCTGCCGCGCGATGATCTTCGCATAGCGCGGATCCTCGCCATGCGATCGCCAGCGGACGAAGAGATGGATTGCAAGGCGCAGTCCCCACAGCGTCGTCAGCCCCAGCAGCAACCGGCCGTGCAACCCCGCGACCCCGGCCTGCCACGCGCTGCCCCATGCCAGCAGCACCATGCCGAAGGCCCAAAAGGCGTCGATGAACGACACGTCGCGGATCGCGACGGCGATCCACCACAGGATCAGGATCACCGCGATCAAACCAGCGAAATTGATGCCCAGCAGCGTCAGCGCTTCGCTCATCCGCGCGCTCCTTCATCCTCCGTGCCGACGATATCGTCGATCGAGCTTACCGCACGCTCGGGGAATTTGGGAATGCAACTTTTATAGGTCTCAAGCACCTTCATCATGTCGGCGCGAAAATCGCCGGTCGGCCAGATCAGGGGACCGAGACCGCCCGTTTTCCGGCCATAGTCCATGAAACCGACCACCAGCGGCACCTTGGCCGCGAGCGCGATCTGGTAAAAGCCGGTGCGCCATTTCTTCGCCTTGCCGCGCGTTCCCTCGGGCGCGACGGTCAGCATGAATTCGGCGCGGCGCGCGAATTCGTCGACCATCTGCTGCACGACGTTGCTGGCGTTGCGGCGATCGACGGGGATGCCGCCCATCTGTTTCATGAAGCCGCCGATCGGCCATTTGAACAGCGACAGCTTGCCCATGAAATGCGCGCGGACTTTCAGGTCGGCGGTGAGACCGAGGAAGTTCACAAAGTCCCAGTTGCTCGTGTGCGGCGCAGCGATGATGATGAAGCGCCGTGGCTCTGGCACTTCGCCGACCGCTTTCCAGCCCCGCGCCCGGTACATCAACAGCAGAAGCCATTTCACCGCGCGCGCCACCGGTCCCGGCGGGTGATCTTCGATAGATGTCATTCACTCTCCCCTGCCCCAGCACTTGCGCGAAAGCGCTGCGCCAAGCAAGCCGCTTGCGGGCGACGGCGCTTTCTGCTCCCTTCCCGCGATCGACAGGGGAGGCTTGAATGAAGAACTGGACCGCGCTGCTGACTTCGGCGCTGCTCGTGGCGACACCCGCCATGGCACAGGATGCCCCGCGTGCAGACCAGCTCGCTTTCCGCGATCTCTACAAGGAACTCGTCGAAACCAATACGACGCTCTCGTCGGGCAGTTGCACCCTCGCCGCCGAGCGCATGGCGGCCCGCATGAAAGCGGCCGGCTTCGCCGACAGCCAGCTTACCCTGTTTGCAACCCCCGAACATCCGAAGGAGGGCGGCCTCGTCGCGGTCTATCCCGGCACCTCGAAGACTGCGAAGCCGATCCTGCTCATCGCGCATATCGACGTCGTCGAGGCGAAGCGCGAGGATTGGGAACGCGATCCGTTCACAATGGTCGAGGAGAACGGATATTTCTACGGTCGCGGGACCCTCGACGACAAGGCACAGGCCGCGGTCTGGGTCGACGCGCTGATCCGGTTCAAGAAGGAAGGCTACAAGCCGAAACGCACGGTGAAGCTTGCCCTCACCTGCGGCGAGGAAACCAACGGCGCGTTCAACGGCGCCGAATGGCTGGCGGCGAACAAGCGCGACCTGATCGACGCCGAATTCGCGCTCAACGAAGGCGGCGGCGGTGACAGCGACGGCAAGGGCCGCGTCGTCGGCCAGTCGGTGCAGGTCGGCGAAAAGACCTTCGCCAATTTCCGCCTCGAAACGCGCAACCCCGGCGGCCACAGCTCGGTCCCGGTCCGCGACAACGCCATCTATCAACTGTCGCGCGCGCTGACGAAGATCGACGAATATGAGTTTCCGGTCGAGATGACCGAAACGACGCGGCGCTTCTTCACCGAGGCGGGTACCGCGCGCGCCGACGCGCTCGGCAATGCGATGGTCGCGCTCGCCAAGAACAACGGCGACAAGGCGGCCGAGGCGATCGTCAATGCCGACCGTTTCCTGCACGGCAATATCCGCACCACTTGCGTCGCGACCCTGCTCGATGGCGGACATGCCCCCAACGCGCTCCCGCAACGCGCCGGCGCGAACATCAACTGCCGTATCTTCCCCGGGCACAGCATCGAGAGCATCCGCGAGGAGTTGATCAAGGTGATCGGCGACCCCGGCGTTACCGTCACGCAACTGCCCCCCAAGCGCCCCGCCCCGCCGCCGCCGCCGCTCGACCCGAAGATCATCGGGCCGATGCAGAAGCTCGTCGACAAATATTGGCCGGGACTGAAGGTGATCCCGTCGATGGCGAACGGCTATACCGATGCGACCTTCCTCGGCGCCGCAGGCATTCCGACCTATGGCATTCCCGGCATCTGGGGCGACCCCGACGGCAATGGCGTCCACGGCCTCAACGAACGCGCCGAGGTAAAGGCGGTCTATGTCGGGCGCGATTACATGTTCGATCTGGTCAAGGCCTATGCCGACAGGCCCTAAGCCCTTTGCCTTGTAACCCCAGCCTTGCTATCGGCGCCGGATAATGGCCAGTACGACCGACGACCTTCCGCCTTCCGAGCCCGGCAATATCGACACCCCGTTCGACAGCGCGCTGTCCGAACGCTATCTTGTCTATGCGCTGTCGACGATCACCGCGCGCTCGCTGCCCGATCTGCGCGACGGTCTGAAGCCCGTCCATCGCCGCCTGCTGTGGGCGATGCGCGCGATGCGGCTCGACCCGTCGCAGGGATACAAGAAATCGGCGCGCGTCGTCGGCGACGTCATTGGCAAATTCCACCCCCACGGCGACACCGCGGTCTATGATGCGATGGTCCGCCTCGCGCAGGATTTCTCGCTCCGCTATCCGCTCGTCGACGGTCAGGGCAATTTCGGCAATATCGACGGCGATAACGCCGCGGCCTATCGTTACACAGAGGCACGGCTGACGCGCGTCGCGATCGACCTGATGCAGGGGCTCGACGAGGGCACGGTCGATTTCAAGCCGACCTATAACGGCGAGGACGAAGAGCCCGAGATCATGCCGGGGCTGTTCCCGAACCTGCTCGCGAACGGCGCGAGCGGGATCGCAGTCGGCATGGCGACGAACATTCCGCCGCACAATGCCGCCGAGGTGATCGACGCCGCACTGGTGCTGATCGAGAATCCGAAAGCCGAACTCGCCGAATTGCTTGAGCATGTGAAGGGGCCCGATTTCCCGACCGGCGGCATCATCGTCGACGGGCCCGAGACGATCCGGCACGCCTATGAAACCGGGCGCGGCGGCTTTCGCGTCCGTGCGCGATATTCGCTGGGCAAGCAGGCCGACGGGACGTGGGAGGAAACGGGGATAGAGAAGCAGCCGGGCGGCACCTGGCAGCTCGTCGTCAGCGAAATCCCCTACGGCGTCGCCAAGGGCAAGCTGATCGAACAGATCGCGCAACTGATCGCCGACAAGAAATTGCCGATCCTCGAAGACGTCCGCGACGAAAGCGCCGAGGACCTGCGCATCGTGCTGGTCCCGAAGAGCCGCAACGTCGATCCCGACATTTTGAAGGAAAGCCTCTACCGGCTGACCGAGCTCGAGAACCGCTTCGCGCTCAATCTCAACGTCCTCGACGCGACGCGTACGCCGAAGGTGATGGGGCTGCACCAGCTGCTGACCGAATGGCTGCAGCACCAGATCGTCGTGCTGATCCGTCGCTCGAAGCATCGCATCGCAAAGATCGACGACCGGCTGGAGCTGGTCGCGGGTTACCTGATCGCCTTCCTCAACCTCGACCGGATCATCGAGATCATCCGCACCGAGGATGAACCCAAGGCCGTGATGATGGCCGAATTCATGCTCACCGACCGCCAGGCCGAAGCGATCCTGAACATGCGCCTTCGCAGCCTTCGCAAGCTTGAGGAAATGGAGCTGAAGCGCGAGCAGGAAGATCTGACGGCCGAGCGCGACGAGCTGGTCAAGCTCGTCGAAAGCCCGGCGCGGCAGAAGACGCGGCTGCGCAAGGACCTGTCGGCGCTGCGCGCGGTCTATGGGCCGGAGACCGTGCTGGGCGCGCGCCGTACAACGCTGGCCGAGGCGGCACCCGCACGCGATATCCCGCTCGACGCGATGATCGAGAAGGAACCGGTGACGGTAATCCTGTCGAAGCGCGGCTGGATCCGCGCCCAGCGCGGCCATGTCGCGCCCGAGCAGTGGGGCGAGTTCAAGTTCAAGGAAGGCGACGAGCTCGCCTTTGCGACGCGCGCGCAAACGACCGACAAGCTGCTTGTCGCGGCGAGCGACGGACGTTTCTATACCGTCGGCGCCGACAAGCTGCCCGGCGGCCGCGGTTTCGGCGAACCGCTGCGACTGATGGTCGACATCGATCCCGACGCACGCATCGTCGCGCTGATCCCCGCAACCGCCGAGGGCCGCCTGCTGCTGGCATCGTCGAGCGGGCACGGCTTCGTCGCGCAGATGAGCGAAGTCGTCGCCGAAACGCGCAAGGGCCGCAACGTCGTGAACCTGAAGCCCAAGGCGCAGCTGGGCGTCGTGCGCCCGATCGCGGCCGACCACGACAGCGTCGCGGTGATCGGCGAGAACCGCAAGCTCGTCGTCTTCCCGCTCGCCGAGGTTCCGGTAATGGCCCGCGGTCAGGGCGTCATGCTGCAGAAGTACCGCGACGGAGGCCTGTCCGACGCAACGACCTTCGTCTTTTCCGAGGGTCTGAGCTGGGCGATGGGCGGCGACACCGGCCGCACGCGCACCGAAACCGACCTTGGCCCGTGGCGCGTTGCGCGCAGTGCATCGGGCCGGATGCCGCCCACGGGCTTCCCGCGTAACAACCGCTTCGACTGATCGCATTCGGATGTTGCCGTAAATAGCTTATTTACTCCCCCGCCCTAGTCCAAGGGCAATGGGGAAAGGTCGCACAAAACCCACTGTTATGCCTATTGATAGAACCGGCGAAGACCGGCCCTCACTGTTCGTCGGCTGGATCGACGCGTTGCCCGTACCGGCGGCGTTGATCAGACCCCTTTCGCGCGGCAATTTCAGCCTTCACGCCAGCAATGCGGCGTTCGACCGGCTGGGCCTGTCGCCCGCGGGGGTCGATGCCCCGATCGAACTGCGTCGTGCGATCGAGCGCGCCGCGCAGCAGGGCGACGGCAACCAGGAATTTTCGTGCCGGCTGGGCGTCGGCGTCGCCGCGCGCGACCTGCGGGGTTCGATCGGCCCGCTCGCCGAAGAGAGCGGCGATAGGTCGCTGTTCCTGCTGACGCTGATCGACCGCACGCAGGAAATGATGACCGAGCGCAATCTGCGCCGCGAACTCGTCTCCGACAGCCTGACGGGTCTACCCAATCGCGCCGGCTTCGAGGAGCTCGTCGAACGGCGCGGCGATCCGGAGGGCAGCGGAGATCACGCGATCCTGCTGCTCGATCTCGCGCGCTTCAGCCGCATCAATGAACATATCGGCCCGATGGCGGGCGACGAGCTGATCATCACCGTCGCGCGCCGGCTGAAGTCGAGCCTGCGTAGCGGCGACATATTGGCACGCACCGGCGGCGACGAGTTCGCCATCTCGTCGCGCGTCGCGGGCGGCAAGGCCGATGTGCGCGAAATGGCGCGGCGCATTCGCGGCTGCTTCGACCACCCCTTCCGCATCGGCGAACTGAAAGTCAGCGTCGACTGCGCGCTCGGCTGCGCGATTCAGCCCGAGATTGACACCGATATCGCCGACCAGATCCGTCATGCACAGATCGCGCTCAAGCGCGCCAAGCGCACCGACCGGATCGAAATCTACGAACCCGAAGCGGCACTGATCTCCGACAACCGCTTCGGCCTCGAAACCGAGCTGCGCAATGCGATCGAGCAGGACCTTCTCCACCTCGACTTCCAGCCGCTGATCGAACTGTCGACGGGAACGGTCGCCGGGTTCGAGGCGCTCGCGCGCTGGAACACCGGTGCCGGCAATTCGATCTCGCCGACCGAATTCATTCCGGTCGCGGAAGATTCGGGCCTGATCGTTCCACTGGGCCAATGGGCGATCGGCAAGGCGGCAGCGACGCTCGCCGACTGGGACCGCCAGAATGACAGCAAGACCGTCGATTGCTATATTTCGGTCAATGTCTCCGCGATCCAGCTGGTCCGCGACGATGTTGCAGCGGTCGTCCGGGATGCACTGGCAGCGGGCGGCGTCGGCGGCGAACGACTGATGATCGAACTCACCGAAAGCGCAATCATCGGCGATCCCGACTTGGCACTGTCGGTGCTGAGCGAACTGAAATCCTTGAATGCCCGCGTCGCGATGGACGATTTCGGCACCGGCTATTCGAACCTCGCCTATCTGCAGCGCCTGCCGCTCGACGTCCTGAAGATCGACCGCAGCTTCGTCGATCATATGGTCGAGGACCGCGACAAGGCCGCGATCGTCCGCACGATCCAGAGCCTCGCCGAGGTGCTGGGGATGCGCACGACCGCCGAAGGCGTCGAGACCGCCGATCAAGCCCGGCTGCTGTCGGCGCTCGGCTGCGATTTCGGACAGGGATTCCTGTTCGCGCACCCGATGAAGGCCGACTCCGCGCTTGCCTATTGGCGTCAGTCGCTGGTGCGCCCGATCATCTGATCGACCAGGGTGGCGACGCGCGCCGCGTCCGGATAATCTTCCGCGACCCATGCCGCCTCGACCCCACGCAATATGCGCGCAACCTCGGGGCCGGCGGTAACACCGCGAGCGATGATGTCGCCGCCCTTCATGGGGAGGACCGGAACCTCCCAATTTTCCAGCGACGTCGTTGCCGCCTTTGCCGACGCAGGATCGCCGACAAGCAGATACGCATCGCGCGCCGCATCGACACCGATTCCGTGTGCGAGCTGCCGCGCCACGCGAAGGTCGCTGCGATGCCCTGCCAGGGCCGCAAGATGCTTGCGCTGACGGGTCGAGAGGCGGAGGCGGCTTGCAACCTGTTCGGCGGTTGCGGGCTCCCCGGGCAGCAGCGCCGACAGGCGGCGCAGCGGCGCGGCCTCGACGCCCGCCGCGGCTTCGTTGGCGAGCAACCGGTCGAGGATCGCGGCGAAATCGGGCGCGAGTTCGGGCAGGATCACCTCGAACATCCCGTCGGCCGCCATCTGGCCCACGATCGGACGCGGGTCGGCGATCGAAAGGATCTTGAGCAATTCATCGGCAACGCGCTCGCGCGACAGGCTTTTCAGCGACTGGCGTGCGGCGATCACCGCGGCATGGCTGGCGGCTTCCAGATCGCCCTGCCCGAAGCGCGCGGCAAAGCGGTAGAAGCGCAGGATACGCAAATGATCCTCGGCAATACGTGTCGCCGCATCACCGATGAAGCGTACGCAGCCGCTTTGCAGATCCGCAATGCCGCCGAACCAGTCGGCGACCTCGCCGCTGTCGGGATCGGCGTAGAGCGCGTTGATCGTGAAGTCGCGCCGCGCCGCATCCTCGCGCCAGTCGTCGGCGAAGGCGATCATCGCACGGCGGCCGTCGGTCTCGACATCGCGGCGCAGCGTCGTGATCTCGTGATGATCGCCGCTGGCGATCGCGGTGACCGTACCGTGCGCGATGCCCGTGGGGATCACCTTGACGTCGGCCGCCTCGAGCCGGCGCGTGACCTCTTCGGGCAACAGCGGCGTCGCGATATCTATGTCGGTCACGGGAAGCCCGAGCAGCGTGTCGCGGACCGCACCGCCGACGATCTTGACCTTGTCGGCGCCCAGCGCTGCGACGATGCGGCGCAGTCCGGGCGCTTTCCGCCATGACGTTTCAGGCAACCTCGTCATCGGTACCACCCCGCAGGAAGGCGACGCGAAAGCTTGATGATGATGTCCGCCGTCACGCCCCATATCCGCCGTCCCTGCCAGTCCATGTCGTAATAATGCCGATCCTGCCCCTGCCAGTTCGCATGGTGAAGCGCATAATTGCCGGGGTCGAACAGGATGTCGAGCGGCACCTCGAACCAGTCCTCGACCTCGTCGGGATTGGGATCGAGCGGCAGGTCGGGCGGGATCACGCCGAGCACGGGGGTGATGTGATAGCCGCTGCCCGATCGGTACGGTGTCGTCGCCCCCGCGATCGTCACGTCACGGCGGTGGAGGCCTATCTCCTCTTCGGCCTCACGCAGTGCTGCGTCGACCGCATCGACGTCGCCGGGATCGATCTTTCCCCCGGGAAAGGCAACCTGTCCGGCGTGACTCCGCAGCCATTGCGGCCGCTGGGTCAGGATGACGCCGGGGTCAGGGCGGTCGGTGAAGGCGATCAGCACCGCGGCGTCACGCAAGCGCTCGCCATGGAGGAGGTAGGATTCGTCCTCGCCGTCGTCGGGGAGCAGATTTTCGAGCGCCGCGCGCAGCTTTTCGGACAGCATCAGGCATCCACCAGCGGGAAGCGCGCGCCGTTCGACCAGATCGCGGGCGGTTCGTCTCCGTCGGCCAATGCCATCTCGATGATCTCGTAATAGAGCGCGCGGTCGATGCGAGCCTCGAGGCCATTTCCGGGCGCGCCGCGGACGTGGAGGCGTGGGTCGGGGTTGTCGGCGTCACCGCCGAAACTCAACGGGTGATCGGGGCCGGCCAGAACGAGGTCGTCGGTATCGAGGCGGAAGACGAGCTTGCGCGCTTCGCCCTCCCCCTCGCTCTTCATCTCTACGGCGCGGAAGGGGGTATCTTCGACCGCAATCGACAATTTCTCGGCGGGCGTGACGAGGACATGGCTGCCATCGGGCTCGCGGCGGAGGATCGTGGAGAAGAGCTTGACCATCGCGGGGCGATTGATGCGGCCGCCCTCGTGATACCAGCTGCCGTCGCTGCGGATCTCCATCGCGCTGTCGCCCTCGCGGTCGGGATGCCAGCTTTCGACCGGCGGCAGTTTGCGTGCCGCGAGCAGCTCGGCCGCCTCGGTCAGCGAAAGCTGGGCGAAGTGCTTGGGGAGCGAAGGCGCGGGGCTGACCATCGGTCCGACATAGGCGGACGGGCGAAGGGTGCAACCCCAAGCCGGTTCAGCGCGGCCCGATCGTCCCGGGTCCGGTCGGCAGGCCGTGCCCGTTGACCGCCCGCGCGAGAAGGCGGTGCTTCTCATAGGGGCCGGGCAGATCCCACGCGCCGGTCGCATCGGCGGTGAAGCCGAAGAAGCGGCCGTAATATTCGGGATCGCCGATCATCATCAGCGCGCTGTCGGCTTCGGTCTCGGCCGCTTCAAGCATATGCGCCATCAGCATGCGGCCATGGCCGCCGCGCTGGGCATCGGGGCGGACGGCCACGGGGCCGACCATCACCAGCGGGGTCGCAGTGCCGTCCGGCGCACGATGCGCGACGGGCCAGCACTGGATCGTGCCGATCAGCGCGCCATCCTCGACCGCCGCGAAGCTGAGGGCCGGAACCGCATCCATGCCGAGACGGATACGGTAGGCGGTTCGTCCAAAGCGATCCGATCCGAAAGCGAGGTCGAGCAGATGCTCGACCGCCTGCGGCTCGATATCGGACAATGGAAGTAACTCGACCAACGCGCACCCTTTCGCTAATGCGGCGGCGCTTTAGGGTCCGGGGTCGGCGATGAAAAGCCGAATATCGGTCCTGCCGAACAGGAATTTCTTGTGACCGATACATTGTGGCTGGAGGTGGACGGGCTGACCGTTGACGTTTTGACCGGCATCTATTCCGAAGAAACGCACCTGCCGCAGCCGCTGCGCATCTCGGTGCGCGCGAAACTGGCGATGGCCGGTCATTATGATCCTACGACACCGCTCAGTCGCTCGAAAAACTATATGCACCTCAAATTCGCCGCGACCGAGGGCATCCCCAAGGACGTCCATTTCGTGCTGATCGAAAGCGTCGCCGACCATATCATCGACACGCTGTTCCTGCAGGACGAGAAGGTCGAAGAGGTCGAGGTGAAGATCGTCAAGCTGGCGATAGCCGAGGAAGGCGAGCAGATCGGCATCACGATGCGGCGCGCGCGGAAATGACGCAGAAGCTGGCGCTGGTGACGGGTGGGCTCCACCGCGTCGGCGCCGCGATTTCGGCACGGCTGGCGCGCGAGGGCTATACGCTCGCGATCCACAAACGGAGCCCGGGTGAGGCCGATCCGGTGCTGGCGGAGGCGCTCGCCGAGACAGGCGCGCTCAGTCATCGTTTTGCCGCCGACCTCGCCGATCCGGCTGCGGTCGATGCGCTGATGCCGGCAGTGATCGGGAAATTCGGGCGCCCGCCCGACCTGCTCGTCAACAATGCCGCGCTGTTTGCCGAGGGCGAGTGGGCCGACCTGTCGGCGGGTGCACTCGCAGAGATGATGCAGGTGAACCATCATGCGCCGGTGATGCTCGCGAAGGCGCTCGTCGCGGCGAGCGGGGGCCAGCGGCCGGCGATCGTCAATATCGTCGACCAGCGCGTCGTCCATCCGGTGCCCGACCAGATCGCCTACAGCCTGTCGAAATCGGCGCTGTGGCAGGCGACGCAGACGCTGGCGGTCGCATTCGGCGGCCGTGCGCGGGTCAATGCCGTCGCGCCGGGACTGACCATGGCGACCGACGATTATTCGGATGCGCAGGTCGACCGGCTCGCGAAACTCATGCCGCTGGGCGCGCTGCCGACGCCGGCGCAGATCGCCGACGCGGTCGTCTATCTCGCGCGCGCGGAGGCAGTCACGGGGCAGACGATCTTCGTCGACGGCGGCGCGCATCTGGCGCCGCTGGGGCGCGATTTCGTGGCGCTGGAGCGGGATTGATCAGTAGATGTGAACCGCCTTGGTGACGAGATAACCGTCGAGGCCCTCGGGGCCGCTCTCGCTGCCGAAGCCCGATTCCTTGATCCCGCCGAAGGGCGCGTCGAGCGACGAGATCACGAAGCTGTTCACACCGACCATACCGCTCTCGATGCTGTCGACGATGCGGTTGATGCGGCGGCCGTTCTCGGTGAAGGCAAACGCGGCGAGGCCGTAGGGCAGCCGGTTCGCCTGTTCGAGCGCCTCGTCCTCGGTGCCGAACGGGCGGATCAGCGCCATCGGGCCGAAGGGTTCGTGGTTCATCGCGTCGGCGTCGACCGGCACGTCGGCAATCGCGGTCGGCTGGAAGAAATAGCCATTGCCGGTCGCCTCGCCGCCCGCGATCACGCGCGCACCCTTGGCCTTCGCGTCGGCGACCAGCGCTTCGAGGGCCGGGACGCGGCGCGCATTGGCGAGCGGGCCCATCTGGGTGTCGGCGTCGAGGCCGCTGCCGATCTTCACCTTCGCCGTGCGCTCGGCAAAGCCTTTCACGAATGCGTCGTAGATGCCCTGCTGGACGTAAAAACGCGTCGGCGAGATGCAGACCTGCCCCGCGTTGCGGAACTTCTGCCACACGACCTTGTCGAGCGTCGCCTCGAGGTCGCAATCGTCGAAGACGAGGACCGGCGCGTGGCCGCCGAGTTCCATCGTGATGCGCTTCACGCCGTCGGCGGCGAGCTTCATCAGATGCTTGCCGACCGCGGTCGAGCCGGTGAAGCTGACCTTGCGGATGACGGGGCTCGCGAGCAGGTGCCGGCTGATCTGGTCGGGGTCGCCATAGACGAGCTGGACGACATCGCCCGGGATGCCGGCGTCGGCGATGCAGCGCATGATCGCACTGGTGCAGCCCGGGGTCTCCTCAGGCGCTTTCGCGATCACGACGCAGCCCGCGGCAAGCGCGGGCGCG
>Ga0209257_1003000_pt1 | contig 15301 bp, 10 predicted proteins | sample AraplaCvi_mCL_r2_FD_184277 | JGI IMG/M metagenome (GOLD analysis project Ga0209257, IMG submission 184277) | Arabidopsis root microbial communities from North Carolina, USA - plate scrape MF_Cvi_mCL_r2 (SPAdes) (version 2) | ecosystem: Host-associated > Plants > Roots > Endosphere | place: USA...
TCGGCGCGCTGACGCCTGGCCTGACCTTCCAGGCGCAAGGCAATTTCGTGCAGCCGGCGCTGCGCGGGATCACGACGCTCGTTACCGGCCCCGGTTCGGACAACCCGATCGCGCTCTATATCGACGGTGTGTACGAGGGGACGCAGGCTGGCGCCTCGATCGACCTGCCCGACGTCGAGCGGATCGAAGTGTCCAAGGGGCCGCAAGGTACGCTGTTCGGGCGAAATTCGACCGGCGGCGCGATCCAGATCTTCACCAAGACCCCCAGCTTCACGACCACAGGCAGCATTTCGGCAACCGCCGGGCTGTACGATGGCTCGGGATCCAGCCGTTCGTCCTATGATCTGGGGGTGAAAGGATATGTGAGCGGTCCGATCGTCGCCGACAAGCTCGCTGCCAGCCTGTCCTTTGCCTATCGCAATGTCGACGGCTATTCGACGAACATCGTCTATGACAGCCTGCCGGCGGCGGTCCAGAACGCCTATGGCTCCGATCGCATGGACTGGCTGAAATCGGTCACGCTCCGCGGCAAGCTGCTGTTCACGCCGACCGAGAATGTTTCGGTTCTGCTCAGCGGTTATTACATGCACCGCAAGAGCGATCACGGCAGCGCGGGGCTGCCGGTGGGCGGCCTGACCGCGGGTGCTTTCTATCCCGACGCCGTATTCGGCACGCGGCCCTTCGAATATGCTTACGACGCGCCCGATCCGCTGACCGAGATCAAGAATTACGGCGGCGCGCTGAAGATCGACATCGACACCGGCGCCGGTACGCTTACCTCGACGACCAGCTACACGCTCAGCCGGCACCGCGAACGCGTCGATGTCGACGCGTCCTATTCGCCGCAGTGCCTTGCCGCAGCACCCATGACGTTCGCGTGCATCGCATTCGCGGATACGCAGCCCAACGACAATTTCCTGCAGGACATATTGTTCACGTCCGAGCAGATGGGGCGCGTGAAATTCGTCGTGGGCGGCAACTTCTTCAGCAGCAATGGCGACCTGTCCGGGGTGATCAGCGACTTCAGCGGGGGTGCCCAGCCCGGCGCGCCGACGGTCATCTATAATCCGCTGCTGATCGCGACGACCCGCGTCAAGACCCGCGCTTATGGCATTTTCGCGCAAGCCGATATCGACCTGACCGACCAGCTCACGCTGACCGCGGGCCTGCGCTACAGCTACGAGAAGAAGAAGGGCTATATCACCTTCTTCGGTTCGCCGTTCACCAACTTTGCGAACCCCAGCTGGGACAGCTTCACTCCGCGGCTCGGCCTGCGTTACGCGCTCGATGGTCGCAGCAATATCTATGCGACCTTCAGCAAGGGCTTCAAGAGCGGCATCCTGCCGATCCTGACCGTCGGCGATCCGGTGAATCCCGAAAAGATCACCGCCTATGAAGTCGGATACAAGACGGCGCAGCCCGGCTATTCGCTGAACCTCGCGGCCTTTTTCTATGACTATAAGGATCTGCAGATCCAGTCGTTTACCGGGACGACGATCATCCCGACCAACGCCGCCTCGGCCCGGATCTTCGGCGTCGAATTCGACGGGACCGTCGATCTTGGCTCTTCGTTCAGCGCGCGGGGAGGGGTGACATGGATGCCCAAGGCGGATTTCCGCAGCTTCCCGAACGCGGCAGGCTATCAGCCGGTGATCACGGCGGGCGGACTTCCTTCGGTGGTGGCCGACGTCAGCGGCCAGCGGCTGGTCCGTGCGCCGAAAGTCAGCGCCGTCGCCAGCGTCACCTACACGGGCCGTGTCGGTGGCGGCGACCTGACGATTACGCCCAGCGTCCATTATTCGAGCAAATATCTGCCCTATGACGCGTTCGACCTGCTGGTTCAGGGCGCCTATGCCCGCGTGGCGACCGAGATTGCGTACAAGCCCGACAACAGCGGCTTGCGGCTGGCGCTTTGGGTACACAACCTCACCAATGCCAAGTCGTTCAGCTCGACAACCATTTCGGCGGGCGCTGCACGTGCGACCTATGAAGAGCCGCGCGAGTTCGGCATCACCGTCGGATATGATTTCTGACCGCGATGCCGGCAGCGATCGGGAGGGAGCAAGGCGTGACGCCGGAGATCAGTTTCAACGACCCCGATATCCAGCGTTGCCCCTTTGCGGCCTATAAGGAGATCCGCGAGGCAGGGCCCGTCTATTACGACAAATCGAACGGCTTCCATATCGTCACCGGCTATGACGATATCCGCAGGGCCGCGATGGATACGAAGACCTTTTCCAGCATTACGGGGCAATTGCTCGTCAAGACGGCGCCGTACCAGGAGCGGATCGATGCCATCTATCGGGAGAAAGGCTATCTGCCGGTAACCGCACTGGTGGTGGCCGACCCGCCAATCCACAGCTTTCACCGCTCGCTCGTCGACAAGGTGTTCACCGTGTCGAGCGTCAAGCGGATGGAGGAATATCTGGCAGGCGTGGTCGACGAAATGGTCGACCAGGTGATCGGTTCGGGCGCCGCCGATTTCTACTATGATCTCGCGGTCAAGATTCCCAATCATGTCCTGTCGGACCAGATCGGTCTGCCGCGCGAGCGGTTCGCCGATTTCAAGCGCTGGGCCGACGCAATCGTGCAGGAAGCCGATCCCAACAACGGCGAAGAACGCCAGGTCGAAATCACGCACACCATTTGCGAATTGCAGCAGTTCCTGGTCGAACGGATCGAGGAATATCGCGACGTTCCGCGCCCTTGCATCCTCAACGATCTGGTCCACGCAGAGGTGGACGGCAAACGCCTGGCGATCGAAGAGATCATCCAGATCGTCGAGCAGATGCTGCCGGCCGGAAGCGACACGACAGTGGGAGCCCTTGCCAGCGCGATGCACCGGATCGCGACCACGCCGGGCCTCGAGGACGAGCTTCGCGCCGACCCTTCGCTCATCGCCAACTTCGTCGAAGAGGTTCTGCGAACTGCGGCGCCGGTTCAGGGGCTTTGGCGCCGGGCAACCTGCGATACCGAGATCGGCGGGGTGCCGATCGCCAAGGATTCGATCATCGTGCTGCGCTTTGGCGCGGGCAATTACGATCCTGCGGTGTTTCCCGACCCCGATCGCTTCGATATCCGGCGGACGAACGCGCGCCGGCATTTCGCTTTCGGCGTCGGGCCCCATTTTTGCGTCGGCAATCTGCTCGCACGCGGCGAACTCAGGATCACGATCGACCGCCTGCTCCAGCGCATGAAGAACCTGCGCCTGGCGCGCGGCGAGGCGGGCGTCTCGTGGCAGGCCCATTTCTTCGCCTTTGGGCCCAGCCGGCTCGAAATCGCTTTCGATCCCGTCTGACGGACTTTCATTCCATGACCTACGAGCTTGTGAAATATAGCCAGAGCGGTGCCGTCGCTGTCATCGAACAGAACCGGCCCGACAAGCGCAACGCCCAGAACCAGCAGATGCTGACCGAGATCGAAGCTGCGCTTGATCGCGCAGCCAACGACGCTTCGGTGCGCGTCATCATCATTGGCGGCATCGGCGGTCATTTTTCGGCAGGCCATGATCTGCGCGAAGGCGAGGAGAAGCGCGCCAACCTGTCCGTCGAGGAGCGCTGGGCCTATGAGGAAAGGCATTTCTACGGGCTGTGCCTGAAAATCCGGGACTGCCCCAAACCGACGATCGCGCGCGTGCAGGGCGCCTGTGTTTCGGGCGCGTTCATGATGGCGAACATGTGCGACCTGATGATCGCGTCGGACGACGCCTATTTCGCGGACCCGGTGGTTCACAGCCTGGGCGCGGCTTCCGTCGAGATACTCGTCCATCCGTGGGTGATGGGACTTCGCCGCGCCAAGGAGATGCTGTTCACGGGCGAGCGCATGACCGCCACAGAGGCGCATGCGATCGGGCTCGTAAACCGGATCGCGCCGGTCGCGGAGTTGGATGATACGGCAATGGCGCTGGCGTTGCGCATCGCCGAGGCGCCGCCGTTCGGAATTCGCCTGACGAAGCGATCGCTCAACCACGGGCACGATCTTGCCGGATTCCGTTCCGCGCTGGAGGCCCATTTTGCGGCGCATGAGCTCTCGCATTTCAGCCGTGAATATCTTTCGACCGTGACGCGCGGGCTCGGCGCTGCGGTCGATCAGGGGAAGCGGCTGCTCGCCGGATAACGCGTCAGAGTTCGACGTCGGTCGACATGTCCTTGCGAAACTTGCGCGGACTGGCGCCGAACCAGCGGTGGCAACTGCGCGTCAGCACCGATGGCTCGCTATAGCCGAGCATAGCGGCAACGCGGGTCAGCGGGATCGTCGGCTGACCGAGGTAGCGAATGGCAGCCTCGCGCCGCACCTCGTCCTTGATATCCTCGAAGCTTACGCCTTCCTCGCTCAATCGGCGCTGCATCGTGCGCGGGTGCATGCCGATGGCGGCTGCCACGTCGACGTGCAGGCTGCCGCCATGCGACAGGAGCCGGGCAGCGACGGATCGCACGCGGCCCGACAGCGGTCGCGCCGAATCCGGAAACTGGGTGTCGATGAAGGAGGTCGCCATATCATACAGCTGCTGGCTGCGATTGGCGATCGGCGCCGCAAGGTCGGCGCGGTTGAGGAAGATCGCATTGAACGGGGCGTTCATCTCGACACGCGCGCCGAAGTACTGGCTGTAGCGCGTTGGCGCCGAAATATAATCATGGCCGAACCATACTTCGCGCGCGCGCACGCTTCCGCCCGACAGCGCAAGGATCGCGTGGTGCATCAGCGCCATTCCCTGTTCGATCGCCTGTTCCTGGTGGGGCAGCCGGTCGAGGCAGATTTCCCAGCGGATATAGGGTCGGCCGCTGCCGCGCTCATTCTCGAGCGTGAGCTCGCTGGCCAGGCTGTAGGTGCGCAGATGGTCGGCGCAATAGCGATAGGCGTCGCCAAGCGTCGGGGCGTTGGACATGGCGACCTCCAGCGGACCGAGGACCGCCGTACCGCCTTGATATGACGCAAAGGCCATCCCGAAGTCGGGTCGCTGAAGTTCGATAGCCGTCCGGTGCAACAGCCGGATCGCGCGGCGGTAGGATATCATCGCGCCCGTCTGGCCGAAAATCTCCGGCGAGATATTCTCCTTTGCGAGCAGGGGTTCGGGGTCGCCGCCGAGCCGGCTTACCACCTCCGGATACAGACGCAGGATGTCCGCGCGAACCAGCGCCGTCTTGACGCCGGCATCCTCGTGATCGCTGTCGAGAAGCTTTGCAGTGCTAGCCATTTCGCTCTCCCTGACGTCCTTTTCCGACGCCATTTCTTGTCCGGAACGTCATTCGCGAAGAATCGCCGCGCTCCGTTACGACGCGAATCATCTGCTCTTTGTCGTCAAAAATCAAGATATTGCCCGACAGGCCGCATAGGATGATGTTGCCGTGATGCGCGCTCCGAAACCGGCGGTTTTCTGCGGCAAGGGTCGCCGGATGTCAGGTCAATGTCGCGCGCCGCCAAGATGCGCCCGAGCCGCTCCATTATGTTCGCCGCAACGCCCGTTTCGCGGTCGAAGGGAACATGGTTTTGGCAACGCAGCGATTTGATATGCCGGCTCTTTTCGGTCCGAGTCCGGTGCCTGACCGCAGCCTTATACCTTTCGCGGAGGTCGTATCGATCGGTTTCGAGACCAGCGTCGCGGCCGCCGAACGGCTGCTGCCGCGCTTCTTTCGCGTCGCGGGGCAGCCGGTCGTCACCGTCACCCGCATCGACTATAGCGACGTGGATTATCTGGGCGGCCGTGGATATCGCGAGATCGTCGTTTCGGTGAGCGCGCTGCACGGCGATGACGAGCGCCCGTCGGGCTTTGCTCCCGTGATGTGGGTGACCGAGCCCGGCGCGCTGATCAGCGGCCGCGAGTTCATGGGCTTCGCGAAATTGCCCGCGGCGATGGATGCGATGGAACGCAGCGACGATAGCCGTCGCTTCCGGGCTTCCGAGTATGACGCGGTGCTGATGGAGGGCGAGGTCTCGGGCTTGCGTCCGCTGTCCGCCGACGCCCTCGCGCGGGTGAACCAGAGCGCGGCGGAGGTGCGAACCTTCGGCTGGAAGCTGATCCCGGGTGACGCAGCCGAACCCGACGTCGATCATCCGATGATGAATGTGATGCGGTGGCATTATGACCGTGCGTGGTCCGGGGATGGCGACATTCGCTTCCATCGCCCCGGTTTCCGCGACGCGCCGCTGTCGGCGCGGGTTGTCGACGTGCTGGCCGACATACCCGTTGTCGCACGTCGCCGGGCCTTCGTTGCCGAGGGACGCGCCGAAATCGATCGCTCGGCGACGCGGCGCCTTCATGGCTGACCGCAGCTATCGCGAGGATGCCGGTGGCTGGCGAACGCGCCTGAATCCCGACCGCGCCGACCGGGCGGTCCGCGACGGCGACTGGACCAATCGGACGATCGCCGATTTCGCTGTCGGGCGGGTGGCCGCCAGCCCCGGGCGAATCCTGCTGATCGACGGCGAGCACCGGCTCTCCTGCAGCGATCTCCACGATCGTGCGCAAAGGCTTGCCGGCTATTTCGACGCTATCGGGCTGAAGCCGGGCGAGGTCGTTTCGTTTCAACTGCCCAACTGGTGGGAATGTTCGGTCATCAACCTTGCGGCTGCAATGACCGGCGTGGTCGTAAACCCGATCGTCCCGATCAACCGCGACGCCGAAGTGACCTTCATGCTTCGCGAATCGCGGAGCCGGCTGATGTTCGTGCCCGGGACTTTTCGTGGCTTCGACTATGCGGCGATGATGGCGCGGATCGCGCCCGATCTTGATGGTGCGCCCGAGGTGGTCACCGTTCGCAGCGCGGCGGAAGGATTGCGGAGCTTCGACGAGATACTCGCCGGGGCGCCTTTGACGACAGCCCGGAAGGTCGATCCCGACGCAGTGAAATTGCTCATGTACACTTCGGGTACGACGGGCCGGCCAAAGGGGGTGCTTCATTCGCACAACAGCATCGGCGCAGATTCGGTCAAGATGGCAGCGGCGATGGGTCTGGGCATTGGCGACAGCACCTTCTCGCCATCGCCGGTCACCCATGTCAGCGGTTTTCTGTGGGCCCTGAACGCGCCGTGGATCATCGATGTCCCCGCGGTGATCGTCGATATATGGGAACCCGAACATGCGCTGGATCTGGTGAAAGCGCACCACTGTACCTTCATGCTGGGCGCCACGCCCTTCCTGCAGGACTTCCTCGCCGTCGCCCGCGCGCGCGGCGAAACGGTGCCATCGCTCCGCTATTTCCTGTGCGGCGGCGCATCTGTCCCGCCCGAGCTGATCTACGATGCGGCGCGGCAGTTTCCGAATTGTATCCCGTTCCGGACTTTCGGCGCGACCGAAGCGCCGACGATGACTGCCGGCCCGGCATCGCGCGACGATATGCGGCTGGCGGCCGAGACCGACGGACGCCTTCTCCGTTGCGAGGTCAAGATCGTCGATGTTGCGACCGGCATGCCGCTCGAAGCGGGCGAGGAGGGCGAGATACTGGTGCGCGAGCCCAGCATGGCGCTCGGCTATGCGCGACTGGAAGACAATGAGGATGCCTATGACGAGGAAGGCTATTTCCGGATGGGCGACCTCGGCCGCCTCGTCGACGGTGACCACATCGTCTGTACCGGCCGCAAGAAGGATCTGATCATCCGCGCGGGCGAGAATATCAGCGCGCGCGAAATCGAGGATGTGCTGTTTTCCTCACCGCTGATCGAGGAAGTTGCGGTCGTTTCGATGCCGAGCAAGCGGACCGGCGAGGCCGTCTGCGCTTTCATCGTTCCGGCGGCCGGTGCGTCGGTCGGCCTGGCCGATGTGACAGCGATGGTGAGCGCGGCGGGGTTGGCGCGCCAGAAAACGCCCGAGCATCTGATGCTCGTCGACGATCTCCCGAAAACGCCCTCGGGCAAAGTCCGCAAGGACCAGCTCCGGCGGATCGCGGCAGGCGAAGTACTCGAGAAGGAAAAGGCGATATGAAGCTGGCATTTTCGGCCGAGGATGAGGCGTTCCGCGCCGAAGTCCGGTCCTTTCTTGCCGCCGGGCTGCCGCCCGGGCTGGCGCGGCGTGAAGCGGCGGGCTTTCACAACAAGCGCGACACGGTTCATCCGTGGCAGCAGAAGCTTTACGCAAGGGGTTGGGCAGCGCCGAACTGGCCGGCGGAATTCGGCGGGGCGGGCTGGTCGCCGATCCAGCGCTATATCTTCGAACTCGAATGCGGCCTCGCCAACGCTCCCGAATACAGCCTGATCGCAATGTCGATGGCCGGTCCCGTGCTGTGCCGGTTCGGTAGCCCGGAGCTCCAGCACGAGTTTCTGGAGCCGATGCTGAAGGGCGACTGCTGGTTCTGTCAGGGATTTTCGGAGCCGCAGGCCGGATCGGATCTCGCCAGCCTGCGCACGCGTGCGGTGCGCGACGGCGACGAGTATGTGATCACCGGGCAGAAGATATGGACGACCGACGCCCATATGGCGGACTATATGATCTGCCTCGCGCGAACCGATGCGGAGGTGAAGCCGCAGGCCGGGCTGTCGATGATCATCATGCCGATGGATGCGCTGGGCGTGACGGTGCGTCCGATCGATACGATCGACGGCGATGCGCATGTCAACGAGGTATTCATCGAGGATGTTCGCGTCCCGGCCCATTATCTGATCGGCGAGCCAAACAGCGGGTGGACACAGGCCAAATATCTGCTCGGACACGAGCGGACGCACAACGCCTATCTGGGCATGCTGCGGCGGTATCTGGCACGAATTCCGGCATTGATCGACGACGAGCTGTGTCGCGGCTTGCCCGCCGCCGAAGCAGGCGAATACCGGCGCCGTCATGCACGGCTCGCGATCGATGCGGATGCGCTCGAATGGTCGGTGCTGCGTGTGCTGGCCGGAGAAGAGGGCCCCGCGCTGGGCGCCGCGGCGTCGGCGATCTCGATCCGCGGGGCAGCGTATCTGTTGCGCGCCGCCGACCTCGAAATGGCGATCCTCGGACCGCAGGTCGTACCGCGGTTCGGCCCTGACGACGGAGCCCCGCTCGTCGCCGGAGCGCCGCCGGCGGCCGCGGGGCGCACCACCCAATATCTCTATTGGTGGGCCGCAACGATCTTTGGCGGGTCCGACGAGATTCAGCGCAACATCATCTGGAGCACGCTGTTCCGATGATTGCCGGCTGCAGCATAGAGAAAGGTTGAGCGAGTGGATTTTGCCCTGAGCCAGGAACAGGACATGCTGCGCGACAGTGCGCGGCGCTATCTCGCGGATGATTTTGCGACGCGGCGGCGCGGTGACGGCGCGGCTGGTGGCGCGGGCTGGCGAGGCTATGCCGATCTCGGCTGGCTCGCGTTGCTCGCGCCCGAAGATGCCGGGGGACTGGGCGGCGATATCGAGGATGTGCTGATCCTCGCCGGGGAAATGGGCCGGGCCTTGTCGCTCCAGCCCTATATCGCCTCGGCTGTCCTCGCGACCGGGCTGGTCGATCTGGTCGCCGCGGGGCAGCAGCGCCTCGATCTTCTGGGTGCGATGGCAAGCGGCGACCGACGCTTTGCGCCGGCGCTGTATGAACCCGGCCGTCGCTACAGGCTGGAGCCCGAAGTCCGCGCGGTGACGTCAGGCGCCGGGTACCGGTTGTCCGGCGCCAAAAGCTTGATCGCGGGCGGGGCGGGTGCGGACGGGCTGCTCGTGACGGCGTTGCTGGGCGACGGCGTCGTGGGCCTGTTTTTGGCGGCGATGGAGAATGCCGCTATCTTCCCGACACGCTATGCGACGATCGACGACGGCGACGCCGCCGACGTCCGTTTCGAGCAGGTCGAGCTTGGTCCCGATGCCTTGCTGGGCATCACGACCATCGATGCGATCGAAGACGTGCTCGACGAAGCGCGGCTCGCGCTTTGCGCCGATACGCTGGGAGCGCTCGAACGGGCGGTCGAAATCACCGCCGACTATCTGAAGACGCGCACCCAGTTCGGCCAGCCGCTCGCGAACTTCCAGGCGCTGCAGCACAGCGTCGTCGAAATGTATATCGACGCCGATTCGATCCGTTCCAGCCTGTATAACGCTATCGCCGTCTTCGATCGTGGCGCGCGCGAAGACCGGCGACGCGCGGTGTCGAGTTGCTGGGTCAAGACCTTCGACGCGGCGAAAGGGATCGCCGGCATGGCGGTGCACCTGCATGGCGGCATCGGGATGACGACCGAATATCCGGTCGGTCATTATCTGCGGCGGGTGATGGTGTCCGAGCGCAGCTTCGGCGATGTCGAGCATCACCTTGCGCGCTATATGGAATTGGCCGGTTAGTCGCCCTTGAACACCGGGGTGCGCTTCTCGATGAAGGCGAGCACCGCTTCATGGTGGTCGTTTGATGCCATCGTGTAGGATTCAAGCCCGGCATGCGCTTCGGCGGTGGCGATCGCCTGGCGGCAAAGCTCCATGTTGATCGACCGTTTCGTCGCGCGGATCGCCATCGTGGCGCCGCTTGCCAGCCGGTCGGCATAGCCATCGACCTCGGCATCCAGCGCATCGGCTGCGACGGCCTTGTAAATCAATCCGATCGCCTGGGCTTCGGGCGCGGTCAGCGGGTCGCCGGTCAGCAGATGATGACGGGCCCGCGCATAGCCGATCAGTTGCGGCCAGATCAGCGCGCCGCCATCGCCTGCCGACAGGCCGATCCCGACGTGCGGATCGGCGATACGTGCATCGTTCGAAGCGATCACGACATCGCAGAGAAGCGCCAGCGTGGCGCCCAGTCCCATGGCGTGACCGTTCACCCGCGCGATAACGGGCTTCTCGAGACTCAACAGCGAATGCACGATCGCGGGAGCACGCGAAAGCAGGGCGGTCCGCAGCGCCTTGTCCTCCGTCGCCCTGAGCAGCCCCGGCAAATCCGCGCCGGCGGAGAAGGCGCGCCCGGCTCCCGTCAGGACAACGACGTCGCACTCCTCGTCGCGCGCCACGTCGAGAAATACGTACGACAGCTCGTCGTGCAGCGCCCGGCCCACCGCGTTGAGCGGCGGGCTGTCCATCGTCACGGTCAGGACGCGGCCACGGCGGTCAAACCGGATATGCTCGTAATTTTCGTACATCGTCGTCCTCATCTTTGCCGGGTGACCGGTGGCTTGTCATAGGGATCGCGCAGGAACTGCCGCAGCACCCTGTGAAAGCTCGACACGGATCGCTCCTGCACGGGATTGGTGCGTTCGCCCCTGAAGCCGCGCGATTTGAAGCCCTTCTGGACCTCCGGAATATTTTCGAAATCCTGCCGGAAGATCAGCCCCCAGTCACCGTCGCGCCAGTCCTCATAATATTCGCGTTCGAGCGGTGGCTCCTGACCCGGGCCGTAGCGGACGAGCGACCAGATATCGAAGATGCAGCTTTCGGGATCGCGGCCGTTCGGCCGGACGCGATACCAGAGGACACCATCGACGAAGCCATGGAGGAAGATGGTGTTGGGAAAGACGTGCCAGTCGAGGCCCGACCGCTCGATATATTCGGGGGTTAGCCCCTCGGGCCATCCCGACCCGTCGGCGGCGGCCGCCTCCATCTGGAATTCCGCCCATTTGGCGAGTGTTTCGACGGCGCCCGTCTCGGCCGGCACCTCGTCGCGGACCCGCATTGCGGCCGCATAGTTGCGCGGCGTCAACATGGTGCGCAGGTCTTCCCGGTACTGCTCGGCAAAGGTGACGATATGCTCCTTCATCGGCGGTTCCGGCCGCGCGGGAAGGCGGGGGGACCGGCGGAACGGAAGCGCGCCTTCGGATTCGAACCATGTTTGCGAATGGCGGCCGAATTCGCCGCTGTTCGAATAATCGTCGGTGAATTCCAGCAATTGCGGATGCGCTTGCTGCACATGGTAGAATTCGTTGAAAAAGCCGAGAACGGTCTTCCAGTTCGACGGCATCACGACCGTTTTATACCATTGGAATCTCAGCTTTTCGAACTCGAACTTCTCGCAATAGTCCGGCATGGGCGACAGGAAGTCGAGCAGCGGCTCGGCGTTCGCGTCCATGTTGATGAAGACGAAGCCGCCCCATGACTGGCACTGGACTTCGGACAGCTTGATGTCCTCGTCCTTCAGGCAATCGCCCCAGTCGCCCTTGTCGATCACCTTGATGTTCCGGCCATCGAGGCCGAAACGCCAGCCGTGAAAGGGGCAGACGAACTGCCTGTTGTTGCCGCAGCCCTCGGTCAGCCTCCGGGCGCGATGCGGGCAGACGTTGTGATAGGCTTTGATTTCGGTTTCGCTGGCGCGGATGACGACGACGGAGTCATCGACGATGTTATAGGTCACATAGTCGCCAACATCCGGTATCTCTTCGGCGCGGCAGGCAAGCTGCCAGACGAACGGCCAGAGCTTGTCCGCTTCCAGGTCGGCGAAGTCCTGTGCGTAATACACCTCTTTGGGAACGAAATCGTCGCGCACTTCGTCGGGCGAATATTTGTCGTTCGGCATCGGCATTCGGGCTCCGGCATGCCGCGCGATTGCGCGACTATCTCCATGGTGCGCCGAGACTAAAATGCACCGTCCGGAACCGTCTTGATATGCAGCGACAAAATCCCACCATCGGGCGACACGCGGCGAGGTCGCAATGAAAAGCCCGTTGCCGGCGCTGCGGAAACCGTCCCCGAATATCTGCTAGCGTCGAAACCGTTCAAAAGCCGCCAGCCCGCCGCTGGCCATCGCTCTCGAGCATAAAATGGGATGGATTTTCCGGCCGGCGATTGCCGAAAGCGATAATTTCAGGTGATAATCTGCCGGAGACCCTCGATATCCCTACTCCCACTCGATCGTGCCCGGTGGCTTTGACGTATAGTCGTATACCACGCGGTTGATCCCCTGGACCTCGTTGATGATGCGCGTTGCGCAGCGGCTGAGGAAGCTTGCGTCGAAGGGATAGATGTCTGCCGTCATACCGTCGGTCGACGTCACGGCGCGCAATGCGCAGACATGGTCGTAGGTGCGTCCGTCGCCCATCACGCCGACGGTCTTGACGGGCAGAAGCACCGCGAACGCCTGCCAGATCGCATCATAGAGGCCGGCATTGCGAATCTCTTCGAGATAGACCGCGTCGGCCTTGCGCAGGGTATCGCAACGGTCCTTGCTGACTTCGCCGGGAATACGGATCGCGAGGCCGGGGCCGGGGAAAGGGTGGCGCCCGACGAAAATATCGGGGAGTCCCAGTTCTTTGCCGAGCAGCCTTACTTCGTCCTTGAAGAGTTCGCGCAAGGGTTCGACGAGCTTCATGTTCATCCGCTCGGGCAGGCCGCCGACATTGTGGTGGCTCTTGATCGTCACGCTCGGTCCGCCGGTGAAGCTGACGCTCTCGATGACGTCGGGGTAGAGCGTCCCCTGTGCGAGGAAGTCGGCGCCGCCGATCTTTTTCGCTTCTTCCTCGAACACGTTGATGAATTCGCCGCCGATGAACTTGCGCTTCTTCTCGGGGTCGGTGACGCCCGCAAGGCCGGCCATGAAGCGTTCCTCGGCGTCCACCACGACCAGCGGGATGTTGTAATGGTCGCGGAACAGGCGCTCGACCTGCTCGCGCTCGTTCATCCGGAGCAGGCCGTGGTCGACGAAAACACAGGTGAGCTGCTCGCCGATAGCTTCGTGGATCAGCACTGCCGCGACCGCGCTGTCGACACCGCCCGACAGGCCACACAACACGCGCTGGTCGCCGACCTGTTCGCGGATCTCGGCGATTTTCGTCGCACGGAACTCGGCCATCGTCCAGTCGCCCGAGCAGCCACAGACGTGGCGGACGAAATTGGCGATCAGTTTCGCGCCGTCGGGCGTGTGCACCACCTCCGGGTGAAATTGCGTTCCGTAATAGCGGCGCTCGTCGTCGGCGATCAGCGCGAAGGGCGCGCCGTCGCTGATCGCGACGATGCGGAATCCGGGCGCGAACTCCGTGACGCGGTCGCCGTGGCTCATCCAGACTTGATGGCGCTCGCCGACCTCCCACAATCCGTCGAACAGCACGCAGGGTTCGGTGACGGTCAGGAAGGCGCGGCCGAATTCGCCATCGCGCTCGCCGTCGGCGCCGCCGGGTTCGACTTGGCCGCCGAGTTGCTGGCTCATCACCTGCTGGCCGTAACAGATGCCGAGGATGGGGAGGCCGCTGTCGAATACCGATTGCGGCGCGCGCGGGCTGCCGGTTGCGGGAACCGACGCGGGCGATCCGGAAAGAATCACGCCCTTGGGCTTCATCCGTTCGAGCGCGGCCTCGGCGGCGCTGAAGGGAACAATCTCGCTATAGACGCCGGCTTCGCGGACGCGTCGGGCGATCAGCTGGGTGACCTGGCTTCCGAAGTCGATGATCAGGATCGATTCAGGTACGGCGAGAGAGTCGGGAGTCGGCATGGCTGGCCGATAAAGAGGCGCGCCGCTGCTGTCCAGCGGTCGATATGGGCTGTTCGTGGAACGGGCGTCGCCTCGACACATTGTTGCGACAATTGCGACATAAGTGAACCGCGAACAAAGGGCAGCGTCAGCGGGTGTTAAGCCCCGGCGTGACAAGAAAAAGCCAAGACAGAAAAGAAACAAGGCCTCTCCTCCAATGAAAAAAAATCGCCTTTCCCTTTCGACCCGCGCGCTGCTTCTGGCGGCGGGCGCTTCGCTGGCGATGCCGGCCATGGCGGAAACCGGTACGGCGGCTGCAGCCGCCGTCGATACGGTGGATCAGCCCGCCGAACCTGCCGCGGCGCCTGCGGATCAGGACGACGATCAATATGATCAGGACGAGATTGTCGTCACGGCGCCGCGGCTTGCGGGGCAGCTCGACACCGATATCGCGGCCGAAGCCGAACTGGATGAGGCGGCGATCGCGAGCTACGGCGTGTCGAACGTTTCGGAACTGCTGGATGCGCTCGCGCCGCAGACGCGTTCGGGACGCGGACGCGGCAGCGGCCGGCCGATCATCCTCGTCAACGGTCGCCGCATCGGCGGCTTTGGCGAGGTGCGCAACCTGCCTCCCGAAGCGATCGCGAAGGTCGAGATTTTCCCCGAAGAGGTCGCGCTGCAATACGGGTACGCCGCGACCGACCGCGTCGTGAACCTGGTACTCAAGCCGAACTTCCGTCAGGTCGCCGTAGAAGCCGAGGGCGGCATCCCGACGCAAGGCGGCCGTTTCCAGAGCGAGATCGACCCGAGCTTCCTGATGATCGGCAAGAACGGCCGCGTAAACATTAACGCGGGCTGGGAACATGCGACCATGCTGCGCGAGAGCGAGCGCGACCTGCGCTACGACCCCGCGACGAACGACGCCGCCGAAGCGCCCGCACGCAGCCTGCTTCCGGCGACCGACACCTATTCGATCGACGGGACGATCCAGCGCAGCCTGAACAAGGTGACCGATGCGTCGCTCAATCTGCG
>Ga0209257_1003006_pt1 | contig 15279 bp, 18 predicted proteins | sample AraplaCvi_mCL_r2_FD_184277 | JGI IMG/M metagenome (GOLD analysis project Ga0209257, IMG submission 184277) | Arabidopsis root microbial communities from North Carolina, USA - plate scrape MF_Cvi_mCL_r2 (SPAdes) (version 2) | ecosystem: Host-associated > Plants > Roots > Endosphere | place: USA...
CTTCTGCATCCAACTCCCCCTCGCAATTGGGAGTCTTCTTCAGAATCCATCTTCCAGGCAGATGCAACAACCCTCCCTCCGCCATATGCGATTCCCCTGCCCTCTTCAGGGGGGAGGTTGGAGGGGGCATTGCAGCCTGAGCTTTGCGGAGTTCGCGCTGATGGAAGATCCAGCGCGTCGCTCTAGAAGCGGTCGATCGCGAAGGGCGCGAGATCCAGGCCGGGGTCCCGGCCGGCGACCAGATCGGCGATCAGCTTGCCGGTGATCGGGCCCAAGGTCAGGCCGAGATGGCCGTGGCCGAAGCCGAACCAGGTGTTGGGATAGCGGCGGCCTGCGGAGATCACCGGGAGCGAATCCGGCATCGAGGGGCGGAAGCCCATCCAGTTGCTGCGGCCCGCCTCGTTCAAGTCGCCGAACATGCGACGGCCATGCTTCATCAGGATCTCGGCGCGGGCGTAGTTGGGCGCGGCGTTCAAGCCGCCCAATTCGACCGTGCCGGCGAAGCGCAGCCCGACCTCGAGCGGCGTCACCGCGAAGGAATGATCGCCGGAATAAAGCGGCAGGCGCGGCATCACTTGCGCGTTGGGCAGGGTCACGTGATAGCCGCGCTCGGTGTCGAGCGGCACCTTGTGGCCGAGCATGGCGGCGAGGTTCTTCGACCAGGCGCCGGCCGCGATCACCACGCCGTCGCACTGGACCGTGCCGTGCTCGGTCTTCACTGCGTTGGGACCATTTGCACCGAAGCCGAAGCCGGTGACGCGGCGCTTCAGCACCGCGCCGCCGCTCCGCGCGAAATGGCCGGCGAGGTCGCGCACCAGGCGGAAATTGTCGAGGATGTAGGAATTCTCCGGGTAGTAGACCGCGTGGCGGAAGATCGGCTGCAGGCTGGGCTCGAACTGGCGGATCTCCTCCTGGCGCATCACCTGGAACGGCACGCCGCGGCGCTTCTGCAGATCGAGGTCCCATTGATAGGATTCGAACTTCTTATCGCTCTCGAAGACGCCGAGCCAGCCGGTCTCCTTGATGATGGTGGCCTCGCCCATGGCCGCGGCGAGATCCTTGTGCACGGCGGTGGCGCGGGTGAGGATCGAGCGCAGTGCGATGGAGATTTCCTCCACCCGTTCCGGCTTCGAGGCGGCGATGAAGCGCAAGAGCCAAGGCGCGATCTTCGGCAGATAGGACCAGCGGATCGCAAGTGGACCCAGGGGGTCCTTGAGATAGCGCGGCACGTCCCAGAGCACGCCGGGGGTTGCGACCGGCGCGCAGGAATCGATCGCCAGCACGGCGGCATTGCCCTTCGACGTGCCCTCGCCCGGATAGCGTTCGTCGATCAGCGTGACTTGGCGGCCGTCGCGCTGGAGGTGGAGCGCCGCGGACACGCCGACGATGCCGGCGCCGATCACGGCGATATGCTGTTGAGACATGGAAAGAACCTCAGGACTTTGCGGAGGCCAGCCGGTCGATGAAACGCGACCGCGCCTCCCAGCGCTTGTCGGTGATCGGGCCGTGCAACACGTGGCGGTCGAGAAAATAGCCGGTCAGCCGCAATCCCGCCAGCAGGTCGCTGCGGTCGGGCTCTGCGTCGCCGAGCAGGAAGGCCGGGAGCGGCAGCAAGCGGTCGGCATAACCCTGGCCGCCGGCGCGGCCGACCGCGCGCCCGGTCTTCGGCGAGACGAAGGCCAGATCGTCGCGGTCGCCGGTGACCGCGCATTTCGTGAGATCGAGGCCGAAGCCGAGCGCGGTCAGCAGGGCGAGCTCCCAGCGCACGTAATCCGCGGGCCAGCTTTCGCGCGCGCCGGTAATCGCCGCGATCAGGGTGCCGGTCGCCTGGTAGACATCGGCATGAGGCTCGCGTTCGGGGAGCACCACATCGGCGACCGCGCAGGCGGCCGCGAGGGCCGCGAGCTTCGCGGGATCGTCGAGCAGTTGCGCCGAGACGGCGTCGACGGGTTCTGCGGTGAAATTGCCGAGCTGCTCCTCCAGCCGCGCGCGCCAGGTGACCTTCAAACGGTTGCCGATCTCCAGCATCGGCCGCTGCCGCCGCGAGGTCCCGCCCTTCACCAGCCCGAGATGCCGCCCGTGCTCGCGCGTCAACACCGAGAGCACGGCATTGGCCTCGCCATGGCGGCGGGCGCTGAGCACGATCGCGTCGTCGGTGAAGTCCACTTAGGGCAGGTCCGGGGCGGTCAGTTGACCGTCGCCTTCGGCTGCTGCTCCAGCCGGTGCACCAGCGCCGCGCCGGCCTTGACCAAGGGTCCGCCGACGGGATCGCGGGCGATGGCGGCGAAGGGGCCTTCGCCGAAGCAGAGGCCGATCGGGGTCAGGAGATTGAGGCGCACATTGCCCTGCTCCGGCGGCGGCAGGCGCTTGTCGTTCCAGGGACCGATCTTCGGCAGGATGTCGCCGGCGGCCTTGAGCACCGCGTCGATCTCGTCGTCGAGCCGCGGATTGTCGCCCGACCAGGTCGTGACCGCGCCGTTGTGGTCGAGATAGAGCGCGCTGCGGTCGGCATAGACGGCGAGGATGTCGTGCCCCTCCTCGCCGGGCCCGGCCGCCGCCTCGATGATGACGCCGAGAATCTCGCGCTCGCCGGCGCGGCCTTCCGGGCAGTTCAACTCGCGCAGGCCGTTCCAGGCCTGGAGATAGTGCCGCGAGTCGAGATCGGCCAGCTTGGTGATCTCGATGAGCGCGCGGCAGGCGGCGGCGGTCTGCCCGGCAGCGCGGGCATCCGCCGCGCGCGCGAAGCTCGCCCAGGGCTCGCCTTCCAGTCGGTTGCCATGCTGCGCCCAGTCGGCCAGGGGCAGGTCGCCGAACAAAGTGTCGTAGAACGCGGGGGTTTGCACCGGCTCGATCCTCCTTTGCGAATCCACGGGGAAGATAGCCTGTCCCGCCGGAAACAAAAGAGGCGCGAATGCCGCTGGGCCTAGACCAGGAGATCGACCGCGGTCACCCGTCCCTCGCCTTCCCTCGCGGCATACTTGGCCGGCGCGGTCTCGGTCTCGGTATGGCCGTCGGCAAAGGTGATGGTGGTGGTGGTCGAGCCGTCGGGATTGGTGACGGTGACGCGGCTGATCACGAGCGTTGAATCAGTGGGGGTGGAGGCCGCGGGATCGGTCCGTTCGGCCGCATTGCCGGACTTCGCCGTCTGCGCCGCCGAAGCCGTGGCGCTGTGCGATGCGGTTGCGCCGATGGCCTGGATGGTCATGGCTCACCCTCCACGAGAGAGCGTCCCCCGGACCGAGGATAGGCGGGTCCGGGGGACCGGTCCAGTTGCCGGGTCAGGAGGCGGGATCGACAATGATCCGCCCGACCATCCCGTCATCCTCGTGATGGGTGCAGAAATAGACGTAGGTGCCGGGCTGGGTGAAGGTCTGGGTATAGACCTCGCCCGGCGGGATGTCGCCGGACGTGAACGGCGTCGCGCCGGCGGGCTCGGACGCGTCCTTCGCATCCTCGGCCAGTTTCGGGTCGTCGGTCACCGAATGGGTGATGACCGCGGTGTTGCGGAATTCGACCGACTGGCCGGCCTTGATGTGGATGGTCTCCGGCTCGAAGCTGCCGAAGCCCATGGTGACCGTGGCGCCGGCATCGGGCGAGGCCGGGCCATGGGCCGGCCCGCTGAGGCCGCAACCGGCCAGAAGCAGCGCCGGGACGGCGAAACGGACAGTGCGGAACGGGGAAAGCGACGCGCGCAGGGTCATAAGGATCGAGCCTCTTCTTCAGTACGCCTCCGCCGCTGCTTAAAGTAGTCCTGTCGCCCGCCCGCGCCCGTCACGACTGCGTGAGGATCAGGCTTCCCAGATCAGGCTTCCCAGTCGAGGCCCAGCGCGCGGAAGCGCTCGGGATCGTCGGCCCAGTTCTCGCGGACCTTCACGAACAGGAAAAGGTGGATCTTGCGCTCGGTGATCTCTTCCAGCGCGCGCTGCGCCGCTTCGCGCACCTGGCGGATGCGGTCGCCGCCCTTCCCCACCACGATGCCCTTCTGGCTGTCGCGCGCGACGAAGATGGTCTGCTGGATCTTGGCGCTGCCGTCGTTGAACTCCTCCCAGGAATCCGTCTCGACGGTGAGGGCATAAGGGAGCTCCTGCTGCAGCTGGCGGAACAGCTGCTCGCGGGTGATCTCGGCGGCGAGGGAGCGCATCGGCGCGTCGGTCACCTGGTCGTCCGGGTAATGATGCGGGCCTTCCGGCATCCGCTGCGCCAGCACGGTCAGGAGATCCTCGACGCCGTCGCCGGTCTCGGCCGAGATCATGAAGGTGTCGCTGAAGATGCCCTCGGCATTGAGCTCGGCGGTCAGGCTCAGCAGCTTCTCGCGCTTCACGATGTCGATCTTGTTGAGGACGAGGATCGCCGGGCGGTTCTGCCGCTTCAGCCCGGCGACGATGTTGCGGGTCTCGTCGTCGAGGCCCTTGCGCGCGGCATCGACGATCAGCACGACCTGATCGGCATCGGCGGCACCACCCCAGGCCGCAGCTACCATGGCGCGATCCAGGCGCCGGCGCGGCGCGAAGATGCCGGGCGTGTCGATCAGCACGATCTGCGTCGCCCCTTCGGTGACGATGCCGAGCACGCGGCTGCGCGTGGTCTGCACCTTGGGGCTGACGATCGAGACCTTCTGGCCGACGGCGCGGTTCACCAGCGTCGACTTGCCGGCATTGGGCGCGCCGAGAATGGCGACGAAGCCGCAACGAGAGACCGGCTCGGTCATGCGCCCACCCGGTCCAGCAGCTGCTTCGCCGCGGCCTGTTCCGCCGCGCGCTTGGAACGGCCGCGCGCCGATGCCGGCGGTTGTCCGAACACCGTGACCTCGACCTCAAAGACGGGATCGTGCGGCGGGCCTTCGCTCTTCACCACGGTGTAGAGCGGGAGCGCGAGGCCGGCGGCCTGAGCCCATTCCTGCAGCGCGGTCTTGGCATCCTGCGGCGGCTTCGCCTCGGCATCCATCTTCGGCCGCCAGTGGCGCTCGACAAAGGTGCGCGCGGCCTCGAGACCGCCGTCGAGATAGACGGCGCCGATCAGCGCTTCGCAGGCATCGGCGAGGATGGCGGGGTTGTCGCGGCCGCCGCCTTCCTCCTCGCCGCGCGAGATGGTGAGATAGCGGCCGAGCGCGATCTCGCGCGCGACGGCGTCGAGGCTGTCCTGCTTCACCAGAGCGGCGAGGCGGCGGGCCAACGCGCCCTCGTCCTCATCCGGATAGGCGCGGAACAGCATCTCGGCAATGACGATGCCGAGCACGCGGTCGCCGAGAAACTCGAGACGCTGGTTGTCGGCGCCGCGGCCGTCCTTCTCCGCGGTCTTCCTGCTGCGCTTGCCGCGGCCGGTCGAGACGGCGCTGGGATGCAGGAGAGCGACGCGCAGCAGCTCCGGATCCTTGAAGCCGTAATCGAGCGCCGTCATCAGGTCGCGCAGATCCGGCTCGCTTTCGCGCCTGGCCATGATTCCCCCGCCCGTCATCTCGCCGACTGCTCAGTCGATGAGGTTCAGGAGACGCTGCCAGCGGAGCGCGGTCACCCAGGTGATCGGATTGCTGAACTTGAACGTGTCGTCGTAGGACCAGAACAGGATCTTGGCGGGGCCGATCAGATTCTGCGCCGGGACGAAGCCGACCTTGTCGAGCAGCGCGGGATCGGTGATCTCCTGATCCGCGGCCGGCGGCATGAAGCCGCGCCAGACCCGGCTGTCGTTCGAGTTGTCGCGGTTGTCGCCCATCATGAAGTAATCGCCCTGCGGCACGACATAGACCGGTGTGTTGTCGTATTGGCCGGTGTCGCCCTGGGTTTCGATGACGTTGTGGGTGACGCCGCCGGGCAGTGTCTCCAGGTATTGCGGCACCGGGCGGCCGACGAGATCGTCGGGCGTCGTATACTGGAAGTCGGCGACACGCTCGCGCTTCACCGCCTCGTTGTTGATGTAGAGCACGCCCTGCTTCATCTGGATGCGGTCGCCGGGCAGGCCGATGACGCGCTTGATGAAATCGGTGTCGGGATCGCCGGGCGGCCGGAACACGACGACATCGCCGCGCTTCGGCGCACCTTCCCAGACCCGGCCCTCGAACGGCGCCAAGCCCCAGGGGAAGGAGTACTTGCTGTAGCCATAGGCGGTCTTCGAGACGAAGAGGTAATCGCCGATCAGCAGCGTCGGAATCATCGAGCCGGACGGGATGTTGAAAGGCTCGAAGGCGAAGGTCCGGACCACAATGGCGATGATGACGGCCCAGAACAGAGTCTTGGCGAGTTCCCAGATCTCGCGGAGATCACCGCCTGAGGGCTTCGCCATAACTTGTTGTTTCCGTTCCGGTTTTTCCATGCGCGCAAGGCTCCAGCCGCGTTCCGCCGGATCAAGCCATCCGGACCATGGAAAGTCAAGCCGGGCGGGCGCGGCGGTCCGGCGGCGCGGACAGGGCCGCGTTGACAGCGTCACATGGCTCGATCGGTTATGATGCGCGTCCCAGAGTGATGGATGCTTGGTCTCTCGGCGGAGTCGGAATCTTGCTTTATCTGGTTGTATTTCTCGGCGCCGGCATCGGCGGTGCCTTGCGCCACGGCGTGAACGGGTTGGCGCTGCGGCTGGCCGGTCCGGATTTTCCTTACGGCACGATGGCGATCAACATTCTGGGATCGCTGGCCATGGGTTTGATCGCCGGATATTTCACCTTCCGCGGCGGCGAGGGCGTGTTCGGTTCGATGAGCCAGCACTGGCGACTGTTCCTGACCACCGGCGTGCTCGGCGGCTTCACCACCTTCTCCGCCTTCTCGCTGGATTTCGCGACCCTCTGGGAGCGCGGAGCGACGGGTGGGGCGGCGATGTATCTCGGCGTTTCGGTGGTGGGATCGCTGGTCGCGGTGTTTGCCGCGCTGGCGGTGGCGCGGAACGTGTGGGGATAGCTTGTCACCGTCGCTTCGCACTCGGTCGTCATCCCGGCGCTAGGCGCCGGGATGACGACCGAGTAAGCGGAAAAATCGAGCTAAGCCGGATTGGCCGAGATGATTACGATCACGTAGGCCATCTCTTCTTCGTCCGTGATGGAAATGTCGATCTGCGGGACCATCCCGGGTGGGGTGATGGCTTTCAGGCGTTCGAGCGCACCGCCGGTCAAGGCCATCGTCGGCTTGCCACTCGGGAGATTCACCACGCCCATGTCCTTCCAGAAGATGCCGGCGCGAAAGCCGGTGCCGAGCGCCTTGGAGCAGGCCTCCTTCGCGGCATAGCGCTTGGCATAGGAGGCGGCGCGGTTGGCGCGGCGGTCGGACTTCGCCTGCTCGATCGGCGTGAAGATCCGCTGGATGAACTTGTCGCCGAAGCGCTCGATGGTCTTCTCGATGCGCCTTATGTCGATGATGTCGTTGCCGATGCCGATGATCATGTCGATTTACCAGCGGTGATGCACGAGCGGCCGGATGTCGGCGTCGTAGACTTGCTTGACCGCTGCCATCTGTTCCTTGGTCAGCGCCGGAAGGTCGCCGGCAGCTGAATTGCTCTCGGCCTGCGCCACGTTCTTGGCGCCGGGAATCGCGACGGTGACGGCGTCGTGCATCAGGATCCAACGCAAGGCCCAGGACGCCATGGACGTGCCGCCGGGAACCAGCGGGCGCAGCTTCTCGACCGCAGCGAGGCCCGCGTCATAGGGCACGCCGGAGAAAGTCTCGCCGACGTCGAAGGCTTCGCCATGGATGTTGAAGTTGCGGTGATCGTCCTGGGCGAACTTGGTGTCGGGCTTCATCTTGCCGGTCAAGAGACCGCTCGAGAGCGGCACGCGGGCGATGATTGCGACGTTCTTCTGCTTCGCGAGGTCGAACAACCGGTCGATCGGTTTCTGGCGCAGCATGTTGAAGATGACCTGGACGCTGACGATCGGATAGTCCATCGCCTTGATCGCTTCTTCCACGTCCTGGACGCTGACGCCGTAATATTTGAGCTTGCCGGCCTCAACCAGCTTTTCGAGGCCGTCGAACAAAGCGGCGTTGGAATAGACCGGGGTCGGCGGACAGTGGAGCTGCAGCACGTCCAGCGTATCGACTTCGAGGTTCTTCAGCGACTGCTCGACGAAGCCGGCGATCGCCTGGATCGTATAGGCCTCGGCGACATGCGGGCTGAGCTTGCGGCCCGCCTTGGTGGCGACGACGATGTCCTTCTTTCCGCCGCGGGCCTTCAGCACTTTCGCGATCAGCTTCTCCGAGCGCCCGCCGCCATAGACATCGGCGGTGTCGATGAAGTTGACGCCGCGGTCGAGCGCGGCGTTGAGCGCCGCCTCGGCGTCCCGGTCGGAGACTTCGCCCCAACTCCCGCCGATCGCCCAGGCGCCGAAGCCGATCGGATTGACGTTCCAGCCGGTGCGGCTGAAGGGGCGTGGCTGCATGGTGGGTTCCTTTTTTGCTGCGTGCATAGAGTTTCTTGCGGCGAGAGCTTTCGACCCCTCACCCTAGCCCTCTCCCGCAAGGGGAGAGGGGACTCTATTGGCTGTGTCGCTTGACGGCTAGTCCGTCCGACAGCAGGTACGCAGGGGAAATTGCTTTCATCAGGGAGCAGCCGAGAAAATCCCCCTCTCCCCTTGCGGGAGAGGTTGGGGTGAGGGGTCGACGGGTCTGTCCGTGGAAACTCAGCCCCGGGCGCGGTCCACCGAGTTGATGTTGGGCGTGGCGCGCAGGGCGGCGATGATGTTGGTGAGGTGCTTGACGTCCTTCACCTCGACGTCGATCAGGATCTCGAAGAAGTCCTGGGAGCGGTTGACGATCTTCAGGTTCATGATGTTGCCGTTGTTCTTGCCGATCACCGTCGTCAAGGAACCCAAAGAGCCGAGCTGGTTGGCGATCACCACGTTGAGCCGGCCGGTGTGGAAGCTGTCGTCGCCGTCGTCGCCCTTCTCCCAGGAGACGTCGATCCAGCGCTCCGGCGTATCGGCGAAGCCTTCCAAGGTTTCGCAGTCGATGGTGTGGATGGTGACGCCTTTACCGGTGGTGACGATGCCGACGATGCGATCGCCGGGCAGCGGATGGCAGCAGCCGGCGAAATGCACCGCCATGCCGGGGATCAGGCCGCGGATCGGCAGCGCGAAAGTGCCGCCCTTGGCCTTCTGGCGCTGCCGGCCGATCGGCACGACCTTCTCCGTCGGCGCGGCCGGCTGGCGCGAGCCCGGGAAGACCGTAACCATGACTTCGCGCGCGGAGACCAGACCTTCGCCCACCTGTGCGATCAGGTCTTCGGCACTCTCGGCCTTGAACTTCTTCAGGACCCCGTCGATCGCCTTGTCGGAATATTCGTAGCCGCCGTGCTGGAACTCCTTCGACAGCAGCGCGCGTCCAAGCTCGATATACTGGTTGCGCTGCTGGGTGCGGATGAAGCGGCGGATGCAGGCGCGCGCCTTGCCGGTGACGACGAAGCGTTCCCAGGTCGGCGACGGCGTCTGCGCGCGCGAGGTGACGATCTCCACCTGATCGCCGTTGGTGAGCACGGTCCGCAAAGGCACGATGCGGCCGTTGATCTTGGCGCCGACGCAGCGGTCGCCGATCTCCGAGTGCACGGCGTAGGCGAAGTCGACCGGGCAGGCGCCGCGCGGCAAGGCGATCAGATCGCCCTTCGGCGAGAAGCAGAAGACCTGATCCTGGAACATCTCGAGCTTGGTGTGCTCGAGGAATTCTTCCGGACCCGAGGCATGCTCGAGGATGTCGAGCAGCTCGCGCAGCCAGCGGTACTGCCGGCCATCGATCTTCTCCAGGCCCTGCTTGTAGCCCCAATGGGCCGCAACGCCCATCTCGGCGACTTCGTGCATCTGCCGGGTGCGGATCTGCACCTCGATCCGGAGGCGATGCGGGCCGATGATGCCGGTGTGGAGGGACTGGTAGTCGTTGGGCTTCGGCGTCGAGATGAAGTCTTTGAAGCGGCCCGGGATCATCGAATAGCTGCTGTGGATCACGCCCAGAGCCTGGTAGCAGGTCGGCACGTCCTCGACCATGACGCGGAACGCCATGATGTCCGAGAGCTGCTCGAACTCGACCTGCTTCTTCTGCATCTTGCGCCAGATCGAATAGGGCGTTTTCTCGCGACCCGAGACCGTGCAGGCGACGCCGTTCTCCTTCAGCACCTTCTCGAGCTCGGCCACCACCTTCTTGCTGGTATCTGTGCCCTGCTCGCGCAGGAACTGCAGGCGCTGGGTGATCGACTGATAGGCGTCGGGATTGACCTCGGCGAAGGCCAGGTTCTCGAGCTCGTCCTTCAGCTGATGCATGCCCATGCGCTCGGCCAGCGGCGCATAGATCTCCATGGTCTCGAGCGCGATGCGGCGGCGCTTCTCCGGCGCCTTGATGAAATGGAGCGTCTGCATGTTGTGCAGACGGTCGGCGAGCTTCACCAGCAGCACGCGGATGTCGTTGGACATCGCCAGCACCAGCTTGCGGAAGTTCTCCGCATGCTTGGTGTTGTCGGACTGCAATTCGAGCCGCGAGAGCTTGGTGACGCCGTCCACCAGCCGCCCGATCTCAGGACCGAACAGCTCCTCGATCTCCTCCAGCGTCGCCTCGGTGTCCTCGACGGTGTCGTGCAGGAGGCCGGTGACGATCGAGGCGGTGTCGAGCTTCAACCGCGTCAGGATCTCGGCGACGCCGAGCGGGTGCGAGAAATAAGGATCGCCGGACGCGCGCGACTGCGAGCCATGCGCCTTCATGGAAAAAACATAGGCGCGGTTGAGGGTGTCCTCATCCGCGCCCGGGTCGTAGGCTTTGACTCGTTCGACCAGCTCGAACTGACGAATCATCGACACTTCAGCACCAAACTCCCGAAGGGCGGTCTCCTCCGCCCCATATGCGTCATCCGCGTCCTGATGCGAAACGCCGAGAGCTTGATCCGCTGCACGCCTCGATCGCCAATTCCCTCCAGTGATCGATCCGCCTACAAGCGTTCCCAGTGCCTCGCCGAACCGGCGAAGCCCGCGAGGCTTGCGCCCCGCTTCGTCCCGCTCAGTCCTCTGTGCCTTCGGCCTCGGCGGCATCTTCGAACTCGCCGTCGATCGCCATATCGGCGTCCTCGGCATCCTCTTCGGAGATCTGAGCCTGCTGCATCTCGGCCAGCATGTCCTCGCCGGCACCGACGCCGAAGCCCTGGCCTTCCTCCTCCGGCTCGTCGTTCTCGACATGCTTCTGCAGGCCGGTCACGACCGATTCAGAGAGCGCGGAAATATTCACGGTCTCGTCCGCGATCTCGCGCAGAGCGACGACCGGGTTCTTGTCGTTGTCGCGCTCGACGGTGAGCTGCCCGCCGGCGGAAATCTCCCGCGCGCGCTGCGCCGCGACCATGACGAGGTCGAAGCGGTTGGGAACCTTCAGAACGCAGTCTTCAACTGTAACGCGTGCCATTCGAGACAATCTCCAAGAACGAAGCCAAGTTGTTGTTACGAATATATTGTTTAAGAGCGCGCGAGTCCAGTTGCGCGGGTGGGATCAGGCCATGCAGCGGGCGCAAATCGGCCGATTCACCGCTCCAGCCGGCGGATCCGCTGGTCTTGCGGCAATGATTCCAACAATTCAGCGACCGTACGCCCCAGGACCGGATGACGCCAGCCCGGCGCGATGTCGCGGAGCGGCAGCAGCACAAAAGCGCGATCGGCGAGGCGCGGATGCGGGAGCTGGGGCGATTCCGGCCCGTCCCGCACCGCCCCGCGATGATCCAGCAGGTCGAGGTCCAGCACCCGCGGCGCGTTGCGCACGGTGCGGACCCGGCCGAACGCATTTTCAACCGAATGCAGCAGGGCGAGCAATTCGCCCGCGGAGAGATCGGTCGCCGCCTCGATCACCGCGTTCAGGTACCAGGGCTGATCGGAGACCGGGACGGGTTCTGATTCATAGAAAGCAGAGCGCGCCACGACCACGAGCCCGCGCGCCTCGAGCGCGGCGATCGCCGCTTCGAGCGTCGCCCTCGGCGTGCCGTGCTCCGAGCTCGGCAGGTTGGCGCCGAGCCCGATATAGACTCCCGGTTTCGTCATCAAAACCACCGCAAAATCGCAGTTGAAATGCGAGACGCGCCTGCCTTTACTAGGCCGCACGCGGCTCATAAGCGGCGGCCGATACTTAAAGCGATTTCCTGGGAAGGACAATTCATATGACGACGCGGTTCTACCCCGAAGAAAGGGTGGCTCTGTTCATCGACGGCGCCAATCTTCATGCCGCCGCCCGCGCGCTCGGCTTCGACATCGATTACAAGCGGCTGCTGAAATACTTCCAGGAGCAATGCCGCCTGATCCGCGCCTTCTATTACACGGCGCTGATCGAGGATCAGGAGTATTCGCCGCTGCGGCCGCTGGTCGATTGGCTGGATTACAACGGCTTCACCATGGTGACCAAGCCGACCAAGGAATTCACCGACGCCATGGGCCGGCGCAAGATCAAGGGCAACATGGATATCGAGCTCGCGATCGACGTGCTGGAGATGTCCGACAAGCTGGATCACGTGGTGCTGTTCTCCGGCGACGGCGATTTCCGCCGGCTGGTCGAGGCCGTGCAGCGCCGCGGCGTCCGCGTCTCCGTGGTTTCGACCGTGCGCTCGCAGCCGCCGATGGTGGCCGACGAGCTCCGCCGCCAGGCCGATGTGTTCGTCGAGCTCACCGACCTCTCGCCGGAAATCGCACGGCAGCATACGCCGCGGGCGCAGGGCGCTGCGGCCCCCGCCGCCTCGCCGGCGCCGGAGCCCGCTGCCGAGGATCGCGGCGCTTAGCACCGTGTCATCCCCTGCCGGGATTCCCGTTCCCAGTTCCGACTGTCCGCTCTGCCCGCGGCTGAAGGACTTCCGCGACGCCAACCGCGCGGCCCTGCCCGATTACTTCAACGCGCCGGTCCCCTGCTTCGGGCCGCATGACGCAAAGCTGCTGATCGTGGGCCTGGCGCCGGGATTGCACGGCGCCAACCGCACCGGCCGGCCTTTCACCGGCGACTGGGCGGGTGACTTGCTGTTCGCGACGTTGCTGAAGTTGGGCCTTGCCACCGGCACTTACGAGGAGCGGCCGGATGACACGTTGCGGCTGGTCGATTGCCGCATCGTCAATTCGGTGCGCTGCGTGCCGCCGCAGAACAAGCCACTGCCGATCGAAATCGCAACCTGCAACCAGTTCCTCATTCCGGAGATCCTGGCGTCCAGTGCGAAGGCCATGCTGGCTTTGGGCGCGATCGCGCATGACGCGGCGCTGAAGGCCTTGGGCGAGAAGAAGAGCGCCTTCAAGTTCGCGCATGGCGCGGTCCACGCGCTGAAATGCGGCGTGACCCTGGTCGATAGCTATCACTGCTCGCGCTACAACACGAACACCGGCGTGCTGACGCCGGCGATGTTCGAGAACGCGGTCGGGATCGCGAAGAAGGCGGCGGGGCTGTAGTCGGATAGACCCGTCGACCCCTCACCCCGCCCTCTCCCGCAAGGGGAGAGGGGGATTCTCGTTGCTGCTGCAACTGATGGAATCACCCGCGGCCATGGGTCGCGCGGTGTTGCGGCGCTAATCCCCGCGGCTGCGGGTCTTCAGCAGCTTGTGCTGGTCGCGCTTCCAGTCGCGCTCTTTCTCGGTGGCGCGCTTGTCGACCTTCTTCTTCCCATGTGCGACGCCGAGCTGCATCTTCGCGATGCCGCGGTCGTTGAAATAGATCGAGAGCGGAATGAGGGTCATGCCGGCGCGCTCGGTCTGGCCGTGCAGTTTCTTGATCTCGCGGCTCTTCAGGAGAAGCTTACGCGGGCGCCTCGGCTCGTGGTTGAAGCGGTTGGCGGATTCGTATTCCGGGAAATAGGCGTTGTGCAGCCAGATCTCGCCGTCCTTCTCGACCGCGAAAGCCTCGTTGATGCTGACGCGCCCGAGGCGCAGCGACTTCACCTCGGTGCCGGTCAGCACCATGCCGGCATCGAGCGTGTCCTCGATGAAGAAGTCGTGCCGCGCCTTGCGGTTCTGCGCGGCGAAACGGTCTTTGGAAGTGTCGCGGGCCATCTTGGATTCAATCCGTACAGCGGGCGCATGAAATAAGCAGCCCTTACTGTCCGATCAAGCCCACTTTCTTCATCGCCGCCTCGACCTTGGCGCGGCTGGAATCGGCGATCGGCGCCAGCGGCAGGCGGAGCTCCGAGGTGCCATGGCCGAGCAGCGACGTGGCGAACTTCACCGGGCCGGGGCTGGTCTCGCAGAACATCGCGTCGTTGAGCGGCATCAGGCGCTCGTTGATCTGCATGGCGCCGTCGATGTCGCCCTTCTGCCAGGCGGCATGCATCTCCGCGGTCAGCTTGGGTGCGGCGTTCGAGGTGACCGAGATGCAGCCATGGCCGCCCTGGATCAGGAACGGCAGCGCGGTCGCATCTTCGCCGCTCAATTGGCAGAAATCCTTGCCGATGGCGATGCGGGTGCGGATCGGCCTTGCGAGATCGGCGGTCGCGTCCTTCACGCCGACCACGCGCTCAAGCTTGGCACAGCGCGCCATGGTATCGACCGACATGTCGACGACCGAGCGCGGCGGCACGTTGTAGATCACGATCGGGATGTTGGTCGCGTCGTGGATCGCCTTGAAGTGCAGGTACTGCCCTTCCGGCGTCGGCTTGTTGTAATAGGGCAGCACCACGAGGGCCGCATCGGCACCGGCCTGCTCGGCGTGCCGGGTGAGGTCGATCGCTTCGTCGGTGGAGTTCGAGCCGGTGCCGGCGATCACCGGGACCTTGCCCTTGGCGACCTCGATGCAGAGCTCGACCACGCGCTTGTGCTCCTCGTGGGAAAGGGTCGGGCTTTCGCCGGTCGTGCCGCAAGGCACCACGCCGTTGATGCCTTCGGCGATCTGCCAGGCGACGAAATTCTGGAAGGCTTTCTCGTCCACCGCCCCGTTCCGGAACGGTGTCATCAAAGCCGTGATCGAACCCTTGAACATCATGCCCTCGCCGCTTCCTGCGCGTGCTTTTATTAACCCAGTCTACACCATGGCCCGGGTTCAATAGACGCTTGAACCGGCGGGTTTCGGCGAGCGGCGAACATAACGAGTGCGCTTCTCCCCTGCAAGTCGCCGGGAAACCCGGCGATTCGCCGGAGATGCAATTTGAGAAAACCGATCTAAGCGACTATAATGCTTCGGGAATCTATCCCAGTCTGATTCGCGGCTGATTCGGGCCTGATTCCCTGTTTCAGGCAGATATCGGGGTTGTGACGTGCGCCGGGTGGGTCTTCTTCTGCTGTTCTTGCTGGGGCTGAGCTTCGCCTCGGGCGGCGCTTTTGCCGATGCCGGAGGGCTCAGCAGCGCGGATATCGCCATCTACAAGCAGGCCTTCGCGCTGGTCGGGAAG
>Ga0209257_1003008_pt1 | contig 15262 bp, 11 predicted proteins | sample AraplaCvi_mCL_r2_FD_184277 | JGI IMG/M metagenome (GOLD analysis project Ga0209257, IMG submission 184277) | Arabidopsis root microbial communities from North Carolina, USA - plate scrape MF_Cvi_mCL_r2 (SPAdes) (version 2) | ecosystem: Host-associated > Plants > Roots > Endosphere | place: USA...
GGCAGGAAGGGGTAGCGCTCCAGCCAGGAACGGAGGCCGCCCGCCCCGGAAGTTCGCATGTCGGTCGTTGTCGATGTCATCACGCGGCCTCGTATGCAGCCTGGTAGAGATTGTAGCGGGTGCGATCGTCGCCGGTCAGTTCACGCGTCACCGAGCCGCCGTTGAAGACGAGGATGCGGTTGGCATTGCCAAGCAGCTCGGCGTCTTCAGACGAATAGAGCAGAATACCGAGGCCGTCGGCCGCAAGCTGCCGGATCAGCGCGAAGAGATCGGCCTTGGCCGAGAGGTCGATGCCCTTGGTCGGATCGTCGAGCAGCAGCACGTCGGGCCGGTCGATCAGCCAGCGGGCGATGATCACCTTCTGCTGGTTGCCGCCGGAAAGCGAATTGATCGGATGGAAGAGGCTGGCAAACTTCGTGTGCATCGCCGCGAGCGCCGGCATCGCCTTGTTTTTCAGGCTTGAGGGCCGCGCAATCATCAGCCGGTCGCGGAGATAGTGGATCGGCGTGACATTCTCGATGATTGGGCGGCCGCTGATGACCCCGTCACGGCCGCGGTCGCCGGAGACATAGGCGCAGCCGCGCCGGATCGCATCGCGCGGGCTCTTGGCGTTATAGCGTTCGCCGCCGATCGTCACCTCACCTGACGTCACGGCGCTTGTGCCAAAGATCGCTCTCAGCAGCGCCGACTGCCCTTGGCCGTGCAGACCACCAAGGCCGAGGATCTCTCCCCGTGCCACCTCGAAACTGACATCGCGAAAGCCCTTGCCGGTTAGATTTCGGACCGAGATCGCCGCCTTCGCCCGGGTTTCCACCACCGCTGGCGCCGAGGACCGGGCCGCCGGCATGTCGCTGGCACCGCCGACCATCAGCCGGATCACCGTTGCTGGATCGGTATCGGAGAGCTTGAGCGTCTCGATGGTCTCGCCGTCGCGGATGATCGTCACGCGATCGCCGATCGCGGTGATTTCGTCCATTCGGTGCGAGATGAAGATGACGCCGCGCCCTTGCGCCTTGAGGCCACGCAGGATTTCGAAGAAGCGATCGACCTGGGCGCGATCGAGCGCCGAGGTCGGCTCGTCGAAGATCAGGATCGGTGCTTCACTGGCGAGCGCCTTCATGATTTCGACCAGTTGCCGCTGGTCGGCCCTAAGATTGCCAACGAGCGCCTCCGCATGGAAGCCTTCGCCGGCGACCTCGGCGAACAGCGCGATGTAACGCGCCGCCCGCGCCTTCAGCGCCCGCCGGTCGATGAAGAAGCCGGCCTTCACCGGCAGGGCGGAGAGGCAGATGTTCTCTTCGACCGAACGATGGCTGGCCAGGCTAAGTTCCTGATAGAAGATGCCGATGCCGGCAACGCGCGCGGCTTGCGGCCCGGAAATCGTCACGGGCTTGTCATTGATCAGGATCTGGCCGCCGTCGGGGCGCACGCTGCCGGCGATGACCTTGCAGAGCGTGCTCTTGCCGGAGCCGTTGGAGCCCATCAGCACATGCACCTCGCCGGCGGCGACGTCGAGATCGCCGCGGCGTAACGCCAGCGTCGCGCCGTAAGCCTTGCTCACGCCGTTCAGTCTCAGTTTCGACATCGGCTGTCCACCATTTTGGTTGCTTGCTGCACCACCTCAAGTCGCGCCTTGGCGAGCTCCGCTGCAGCTGATTTCATGCCCGATACGATCCTGCCCTGGGAGCCGTCGGCGGCATTGGCCGCCGGGCAACTCAGATGCGAGCTGCCCGGTGGATCAGCGCTTACTTGAACAACGCCGTCGCGTCGTCGATCGAAAGCGCGTTGGTGTAGGAGTAATAACCCGGCTTGCCGTCGAGCTGCTTGGCCGCGTCCGCGAGGTTCTTGGAATCGATGAACGGGATCGGCAGATACATGGCGTTCTTGTACTGCCCCGCCGTTGCCGGCTCCTTCAGTTCCTTGCCCTGCAGCATCAGCACCGCGACGTTGAGCGCGCTCGCCATGACGCCGGGCGGGTTGACGGTCGCGCCGGAATTCAGCTTGTCCTTCACCCAGAGGTCGATGAAGTCCTTGCGGATTTCGCCGGTGGCGGCGATCTGGCCGGTCTTGCCGGCATCCATGATCGACTTCCAGGCCCCGGCGGCCATGCCGTCCTGCACGACGACGCCGTTGATGTCAGGATAGGTCGCAAGGATGTTCTGCATCGCCTGCTGGCCTTGCGCCTGATCCCAGTTGGCGTTGACTTCGTTGACCACCTGGATATCCGGATAATCCTTGAAGACGCTCTTGTAGCCGGCAACGCGCATCTCGTTTGCCGGATGACCGGCGACGCCGTTGATGGCAACGACCTTGCCCTTGCCGCCGAGCGTATCGGCCAGCCACTTGGCGCCGGCCGCACCCCAGGCCGTCTGATCGATGCCGACATAGATCGCATCCGGCGACGACACTTCGGCGTCCGTCGCGATCACCAGAATGCCGGCTTCCTTCGCCTGAGCGAAGATCGGATCGAAGGCGGTCGGGCTGTTGGGGTTGATGATGATGGCGTTCACGCCCTCGGCAATGAAGTTGCGCACCTGCGCAATCTGCCCGGGCACGTCGACATTGGCACTCTGGACCGAGACTTCGACGTCGACGCCTTTTTCCTTCCACTTCGCCGCGGCCTCCTTGGCCTCGTCGATCATCTGCGTGCGCCATTCGCTGCCGACCCAGCCGTTGGACAGGCCGATCTTGAAGGTCTCGGCATTGGCGAAAGAAGCGGAAATGGCAATGGTAGCGACAGCGCCAAGCGCTGCGGCGATAAATCTCTTCATAAGATCCTCCCAAATCTTGCGAAACCTATGAAGCCAGAAAATGTAATCGATTTCAATGGGGGTTTTCCAGGGATTTTTACAGAGGATTCTATTTCGGCCACTCACCTGACCCCCGGAGCAATGGAATGCGGCAACGCGCAGACGCCTGGCCACTTCCGGAGGAGTGCAAAGGAGGGGGCAATAGCGCTTGGCACCCCCTTCCCGCTGTGCAACAGCTGGGGCAGAGGCGACGACGATTCGTCGTGACGCCAGCTGGAATGAAATGCAGGAATGAAGCCATGACATGAAGGCGCTGCGGGACTGATCCCGATTGCCGCCGGAGCGACGGCCAGCCCGTTGCTCAAATCGCAACACTTCGTTGCTTGCCGGCCGGCTAGCCGCAATTTGCCCTCTCCCCCTACTGTGAAATCTGGGCAAAGAACAACAACTGGCTCCCAACCAGAGGAGAACATCATGACCGGAAAAACCGGAGCCGCCTCGGGCGCGCTCTATCTGCACATCCTTGTGCTGGCGATCGTCATCGTCTCCGAGCTGATCGGCATTCAACGCCTTCCGATCGGCATCGGCACCGTCATCTTCCTGCCGATCCTCTACGCTTTCGCGCTCGGCATCCTCGTCAATCCCGCCATTTTCAAGGCGAGCGCCAAGTTCCTGTCGCGCGATGCGGTCAAGCTTTCCGGCGCGATGATCACCGTCGCCATCATGCCGTTCATCGCCAAGTTCGGAACGACCGTCGGCCCGCAGATCTCCAAGATCATCGAGGCCGGCCCGGCGCTGGTGCTCCAGGAGCTCGGCAATCTCGGCACGATTCTCGTCGCCTTCCCGGTCGCGGTATTCCTGCTCAAGATGGGCCGCGAGGCCGTCGGCGCGACCTATTCGATCGACCGTGAACCGAACCTCGCGCTGATCGCCGACAAGTACGGTCTCAACTCGCCGGAAGGTGCGGGCGCCATGGGCGTCTATGCCACTGGCACGCTGATCGGCACCTTCGTCTTCGCCATCATGCCGCCGATCGTCCATGGCCTCGGCATCTTCGACGTGCGTGCGCTCGCCATGTCCTGCGGCGTCGGCTCCGGCTCGATGCTGGCGGCCTGCACCGGCGGCCTCGTGGCTGCCGTGCCCGACCAGAAGGACATCATCCTCGCGCTTGCCGCCGCCAGCAACATCCTGACCTATGCCACCGGGCTCTATGTCGGCATGTTCGTCGCGCTGCCCTTGACCGAGTGGCTCTACAACAAGGCTCGGCCGTCCGAGCGTCGCGCTCAAGCCTGATCGGGAGAGATATCATGGCCAACCAGACCAACACCTCCGCCAACTACGCCGACGATCTCCCTCTTAACGCCGAAGACGAGCGCAAGATCGATGTCGTCGGCCATGCCGGCCTGCTTCTGATCGCTTGCGCCATCGGGCTTATCGCCAATTGGGTCGGCACCGGCACCTCGCCGCTGACGGCGCTCCCGGGCATGGCAACGCTCTACGTCGCCTGCATCGTCGGCCTGGCGCTCGCCCGCTTTGTGCCCTTCTACCTGCCTGGTGTCGCCTGGGTGTCGCTGATCGCGATCCTCATCACCATCCCCGGCATCCCGGGTGCGGCCTGGGTCAGCGAACAGGTTGAACACCTGAACTTTCTCGCGCTGGCAACGCCGGCGCTTGCCTATGGCGGCCTCGCGCTCACCGCCAGCGAATTCACCATCGCCCGCCGCTCGGGCTGGAAGATCGTCATCGTCGCGATCTGCGTGATGGTCGGCACCTACATGGGTTCCGTCGTCGTTGCCGACCTCTTCCTGCGCCTCGGGCAATAACCGAGACCCTGACACAAGGATTGGCCGGCCCGCGCAGGCCGGCCAGCCATCCCTTCATCGACAGGATGCAAACCATGACACGCCACGACATCAGCCCCGAACGCATCGAGGAAACGATCCGCTGGCGTCATCACCTGCATGCCTATCCCGAGCTTGCCTTCGAAGAGCGGCAGACTGCGGCCTTCATCGCTGGCCGGCTGGCCGAATGGGGCATCACGGTGAAGGACGGCTATGGCGGCACCGGCCTCGTCGGCACGCTCACGCGCGGCACGTCGAGCCGCGCCATCGCCATCCGCGCCGACATGGACGCGCTGCCGATCATAGAGACGAGCGGCGTTGCCTATGCCTCGAAAACGCAGGGCAAGATGCATGCCTGCGGCCATGATGGCCATGTCGCAATGCTGCTTGCCGCCGCGCGGCAGGCAAGCGAAATGGATTTCGACGGCACGGTGCACTTCATCTTCCAGCCGGCCGAAGAGGCCGAAGGCGGCGCGCAGGTCATGGTCGCCGACGGGCTCTTCCGCGATTTTCCGGCCGATGCCGTCTATGCGTTGCACAATTGGCCGGCGCTCGACGTCGGCTCGGTGGTCGCGCGCGACGATGCGATGATGGCCGCCTTCGGCGTTTTCGAAATCGCCATCACCGGCCGCGGCGCCCACGGCGCCATGCCGCACGAGGGCGCCGACCCGCTGGTCGCGGTCGCCCAGATTGTCACCGCGTTGCAGACTATCGCCAGCCGCAACGTCTCGCCGCTCGAAGCTGCCGTCGTCTCCGTCACGCAGATTCATGGCGGCGACGCCTGGAACGTCATCCCGGAAAAAGCCGTGATCCGCGGCACCACGCGCTGGTTCGACAAATCGGTCGGCGACACGCTGGAAACACGCATGCGCGTACTCGTCACGGCGCTTGCCGAAGGGCTCGACTGCAAGGCGGAGTTCGACTATCAGCGGCGTTATCCCGCCACGATCAACGACCCGGCTGCCGCCGCCCTTGTGCGTGCCATTGCCGCCGAGGACACCACATTGACCGTCGTCGACGCGCCGCCAAGCATGGCCGCGGAAGATTTTGCCTTCATGCTCGACGAACGCCCGGGCTGCTATCTCTGGCTCGGCGCCCGGCGCGAAGGCGCCAATCCCGGCCTGCATTCACCGCACTACGATTTCAACGACGCGATCATCGGTGAGGGCGTAAACCTCTGGACACGCCTCATCTCCACATCGCTTGGTCGTTGACCCCGAGGGGATTCCGTCGCATCCATGACCGCCATGGATGTACTCGACGCGAAAGCGCTCAGGATCTTTATGGCGGTTGCGCGCATCGGTTCGATCCGGGGTGCTGCGGAGCATATGGGGCTGGCGCCATCGGTCGTCAGCCGGCAGGTCGCCGACACCGAACGCGACATCGGCCTTTCCCTCTTCGAACGCACCGCGCGCGGCACGGTCTTGACCGATGCCGGCGAACTGGTGCTCGAACACGGCAAGCGGGTACTCGAAGACAACGGACTGCTCGCTGAACAGCTCGACCAGATCCGCGGCGTGCAGCAGACCCGCATCCGTATTCGCTGCGGCGAGGGCTTCATGGCCGATCTGGTGGAAAACGGGCTTTCCTCGTTCTCCAGGGCGCACTCCTACGTGCGCTACATCGTCGAGCTCGGCAGCACCGAAGACGTGGTCGACGCCATCGCCAACAGCGACGCCGATATCGGCATCGCCTACACCCCCTTCACCGACCCGCGCATCCGGGCGCTGGCAATCGCCCGCCAACCGCTCTGCGTCATCGTGCCGACAGGTCACCCGCTGTCAACACGCCGCGACCTGAAGCTCGCCGATTGCCTGACCTCGTCTTGTGCGCTGCTCGGCAAGGGCAATGGCGTGACGCAACTGGTGGCGCGGGTGGCGGCCGATGCGGGACTGGCGCTGGCGCCGCTGCTCGAAACCCATTCGATCGAGGTGCTGCGCCGCTTCGTTGCCGCCGGCCTCGGCGTCACATTCCTGCCGCGCACGGCCGTTGCCGTCGAAATCGCGCGCGGGGCGATGCAGGCGATCGACCTCGCCGATCCGCTGCTGCGCGAGGCGAGTGCCCACCTCATGGTGCGCGCCCACCGCCGCCTGCCGCTCTCGGTCGAAAAACTCGGCCAACATCTCGCGGAAGAAATGCAATCCTTCCGCGGCTGACGCATCGGCTCCGCGCCACCTCGCCCTTAGTTCTGAACGGCCGTCCACGGTTCTCGGCAGCTAAGCGCGCCCTCTCGGCGCCGCTGGACAACGCCGCAGACGTTGCCACGCCAGCAACGCATTGTACCAGGCGCGCCGTCTACCCGCTCGCCACCCCGCATGCCACCTTCGCCCGATCATCAGAACCAGACGAGGGTAGAGAAGATCATGACGGCGGAACGAACGACAGTGGGCGTGGTGGGATTGGGCGCCATGGGGCTCGGCATCGCGACGACGCTCGCCCGAGAGGGTTTCGCGGTCAAAGGTTTCGACCTTTCGGAAGCCCGGCGCACCCTTGCGGCCGAAGGTGGCGTTTCCCCGGTCGCCTCGCTCGCCGACGTCTTCTTCGATACCGATTTCATCGTCTTCTCTCTGCCGACCGCGAAGGACGTCGCCGCTGTCGTCGAGGCCAATCTCGAGGCGCTGAAATCGGCCAGCCCGCGGGTCGTGATCATCGACACCTCGACATCCGAGCCGGATGTCTCGCGTGATCTCGCCGCAGCCCTTGCCGGCCTCGGCCACGGCTTCATCGACGCGCCCGTGTCCGGCGGGCCGGCCGGTGCCGCAAGCGGCAAACTGACGATGATGATCGGCGGCAGCGATGCGGACGTCGCCCTTGCCGGCCCCGTCATCGAGGCGATGTCGGCGAAGGCGCTGCATGTGGGTGAAAGCGGCGCCGGCAACGTCGCCAAACTTGTCAACAACCTGCTCGCCGCCGCCCATATGGTTACGACGGGCGAAGGCCTGAAGCTGGCGCTTGCGGCCGGGCTTGACGCGGAAGTGGCGCTGAAGGTGCTGAACGCCGCCTCCGGCAAGTCGATGATCAGCGAGGTGCATTTCCCGACCTGGGTGATGAACGGCCGCTTCGACAGCGGCTTCACCATGGGGCTGATGCGCAAGGACGTGCGGCTTGCGAGCGAACTTGCAGCGCGCACCGGCGCCGAGCTGCCGCTTTCGCGTGCTGTCGCAAGGCTCTGGGCCGAGAGCCCGCTCGACAATGCAGATGACTTCACCCGCATGGGCGCCTTCCGCCCCGCCAACGACAACTGATACCCAAGGGAACGACGATGAACGAAATGACCATGCCCGCCAAGGCCGAGCGCATCCGCGCTCTCTTTCACGGTTTCCTTCCTGGCACGGAAATCGGCAGCTATGTGGATGGCGCGCTTGTGCCCGGCTCCGGCGATGAGCAGAAGCTGACGGATCCGGCGACCGGCGAAGTCTTTGCCACCTTCAAGGATGCCGGCAAGGACGTCGTCGACGCGGCGATGCAGGCCGCAGCGCGTGCCCAGCGCGAGTGGATTTCGATGACCGCTTCGGCCCGTGGCCGGGTGATGAACGAGATCGCCCGCAATATCCGCGAGCGCGCCGGCGAGATCGCCGAGCTCGAAAGCCGTTCGGCCGGAAGACCGATCCGCGACATCCGCGGCGAGGCCGTCCGCGTCGCCGAAATGTTCGAATATTATGCCGGCTGGTGCGACAAGCTCCATGGCGAGGTCATCCCGGTGCCGACTTCGCACCTGAACTACACCCGGAACGAGCCGCTCGGCGTCGTCGCGCAGATCACCCCCTGGAACGCGCCGCTCTTTACCGGCGGCTGGCAGATCGCACCGGCGATCTGCACCGGCAACGGCGTCGTCATCAAACCGTCGGAACTGACGCCGCTCAGCACGCTGGTGCTCGGTGCGCTCTGCGAGGCGGGCGGCGCGCCGCGTGGTCTCGTCAACGTCATCGCCGGCCAGGGCGTGACGGCAGGCCAGGCGATGGTCGCGCATCCGAAGACGGCACTCGTCGTCTTCGTCGGTTCGGCGCTGGCCGGTTCGGCAATTGCGGCGGCGGCCGCAAGGAACGTCGTGCCCTGCATCCTCGAACTCGGCGGCAAGTCCGGCAACATCGTCTTTGCCGATGCCGATATCGACCGCGCCATCGTCGGCGCTCAGTCGGCGATCTTCTCCGGCGCCGGCCAGAGCTGCGTTGCCGGCTCGCGCCTGCTCGTCCACCGCTCGGTGCATCAGCAGTTCGTCGAGCGCTATGCCGAGGCCGCCGCGCGCATCCCGGTCGGCGATCCCTATCTCGAAACGACGCAGATCGGCCCGATCAACAATGCCCGTCAGTGGGCGAAGATCGAGGAAATGGTCAAGCAGGGCGTGGCGGAAGGCGCCACGCTTGCGACCGGCGGCGCCAAGCCAACGGCACTTCAATCCTCCGGCGGCTTCTATTTCGCCCCGACCATTCTCGACAACGTCAAACCGGAGATGACGATCGCCCGTGAGGAGGTCTTCGGCCCTGTCGTCGGTGTCACCGTCTTCGACGATGAAGAAGAGGCAATCACGCTCGCCAACGACAACCCCTATGGCCTTGCCGGTGCGGTCTGGACCCGCGATGTCGGTCGCGCGCATCGCGTTGCTTCCAAGGTACGGGCCGGAACCTTCTGGATCAACGGCTACAAGACGATCAGCGTCATGTCGCCCTTCGGCGGCTTTGGTCGCTCCGGCTATGGCCGTTCCTCCGGTCGTGATGCCTTGATGGCCTATACCCAGACGAAGAGCGTCTGGGTTGAAACAGCAGAAAATCCGGCCATCGTCTTCGGCTATGCGCCGGAAACGTGATCGATACGCAGTTTAAACGAGAAGCGGCCGGCATATGCCGGCCGTTTCTTTTTGCTAACTGAAATCTGGGCAGCAGCCTCAGAAATCAACCGAAGCCGAAAGCATGAACGTGCGTGGTGCGCCGGCCGAGAGGAAGCCACAGGCAGACGATGCCCAGTAGTTCTCGTTGAAAACGTTCTCGACCGTCGCCCGGAATTCCAACGGATTGCCGTTTTCTCGCGCGCGCGCCGAGATTAACCCGCGTCCAGTCCGAAACCTTCTGCGTGTTCGCCCGATCATAATAGCTGCTGCCGGTGTAAATGACGCGACCCGTGCGCGTCAGGTCCTCAAACCCAGGGCATATCGTATTCGCCGTAAAGGCTGATCACCGTTTTTTTGGGACGCCCGTGACGCTCTTGCCGTCGTGCAGGCCGCCTTGTGTCTTTGCCAGCTCGACATCCATGAAAGTAATGCCGCCAAGCAGACGAAGACCGTCCATCGGCTCACCGAAGGCAGAGAGCTCAAGGCCACGATTGACCTGAAGGCCGCTCATCGAGAAGAGGCGGGTCGGTGAAGCAGTTAGGCTGCCGGATCTCGAACAGCGCCGCACTGAGCATCATCGGGCGCGACCGAGGAGAAAGGCGCCGCCAGTGCAGCCCGGTGCCAGCGCTGGCGCTACGATCGGCAGGTTGCCTTCATACAAAGGCCGGCAGAAAACGGGATAATTTGATTGACAGGGGCCGCGTCCACGCAAGGTCTACCCTGGCGATCCCGCGTGCTCGTCTGATTGTCAGGCGCGGAACCGATCGAAAGCGGTCAAGCGTTTGATCGGCGGATCGGCTTCATTCCAGCGATAGATCTCCGAGCGCAGATAAAGGAGCTCGTCCTCAAGCGCAGCATCGGCGATCTCGATCCACCAGGATTTCGGACGGCCGTCGCTTCCGTCAGACCAGCGATAACCGCGCGCTTTCAGATGGTCCTTCATGTCGAACGGGCTGTTCTCCGCGAAAATGCGGATGCGCGTTCGCTGGCTTGCCTGATAAAGCTCGGCAAAGGGCATGTTTTCGGAGCCGCCATCCTTGGCAAGGACTTCGAGCAGGGCGAAACAATCGTCGACCGCCCGGTGGCCGTCGTGGAAATAGCCGGCCTGCCCGATCAGATAACCAAGTTTCGTGCCTTCGAAGCCGCGAGAGGACCAATCGACCTCAGAGACGGAACAGGCCCATGCCTTTCCTTCGAAGACGGGTGAAAAGGCCTCACAGAAGGGACGGTCGAAGCCGGCATTATGCGCGATGACAAGGTCCGCTCTTTCCATCAGCGTCCGTATCTCGGCGAGATCGATCGCCTTTCCCGCGACCATCGCATCGGTAATGCCGGTCAGGCGCGTGATGTCCGCAGGGATCGGATTGGCCGGTTGCCGCAAACCGCCATAAACGCCCGTCACATCGCCGAGGTTCCCCTTTTCATCGAAGGTAAAAGCGATCAGCCCGATCTCGATAATCTCGTCCTTGCGATTGTTGAGCCCAGTGGTCTCGGTATCGAGGATGACGCCTTTCAGCGGAAAGCCGGGACGAGCAACAGGCACCACGGCGCGCGGCACAAGCCGCTGCAGCAGGCGGTAGCGGCCCGTCGCCTGAAGGTGACGGACCATATCTTCCTCGTTCAACGAGGTCCTCTTGACCGCTGACCCGCCGCCTGCCTTTTTGGTAGCTGCCTCGTTCGAAGCAAAGAGGTCGAACTGCTGCGTCATTCGGTTGTCCCGCAAATCAACGACTCACACGTGTGCCTTCCAGAATAGCCGCTAACAGCGCTTCACAGCAATTCAGGAAGAATGATGGAGCCACCACCCGCGCAAGCCCCGCGGGCCGACCGGGTTTGTTCTCGCAAACGGGGCCGGCCGAACCGACGCGGCGCTATCGGCGGGTGGGAAGGAGCGTCTTCGCCAGACGCACCAGCGCCCGGATCCCCGGGGGCGGCAATGCGGAGACTATCGCCCCTCTGAAAAGCCTGCGGCGGCCTCCGCGCCCTGCCCCGCAAATGCAGTGCAGGAAGGACAGTGCCGCCGCAGATATGGCTTCACTTGAGCGCGTGTAACTTTCGCCCCTCGATCAGGCCGCCCGGCTCCAGCTGTCGCGTGCACTCTGCGCTTCGAGCTTGAACTTCGCCAGCATCGTACGGAGCTGGCGGCTTTCTTCGGCAAGCGTGCCGCTTGCCGCCGTCGTTTCTTCCACCATCGCCGCGTTCTGTTGGGTCATCTGGTCCATGTGGTTGACCGAGGTGTTGATCTCCTGCAGCGCCGTCGCCTGTTCGCGGGCGGCCGTCGCGATCGTATTGACGTGGCCGCTGACATTGTTGACCAGCGTCTCGATCTCCAGCAGAGCCTCACCGGTGGAGCGCACCAGCGCCACGCCATTCTCGACTTCCGACGCTGAGCTGTGGATCAGCGTCTTGATCTCCTTTGCGGCGTTGGCCGAGCGTTGCGCCAGTTCGCGCACTTCCTGGGCGACGACGGCGAAACCACGACCCGCCTCGCCGGCGCGGGCCGCTTCGACGCCGGCGTTTAGCGCCAGAAGGTTGGTCTGGAAGGCGATCTCGTCGATCACCGAGATGATCTGGTTGATGCGGTTGGACGAATCCTCGATCCGGCCCATGGCATCGACCGCGCTGCGCACGATCGCGCCGGATCGGCCGGCACTGTCTTTGGTGGCGCGCACCATTTCATGCGCCTCATTCGCCCGCTCGGAAGCTGTGCGCACGGTCGAAGTGATCTCGTCGAGAGCGGCGGCCGTCTCTTCGAGCGCTGCGGCCTGCTGTTCGGTGCGCTTCGACAGATCGTTGGCGGCAGAACTCAGCTCGGCAGAGTTGTCGTTGATGGTGCTTGCCGCGGTGCGTACGTTCTGCATCGTCGAGCGCAGCGTCACCATCGTCTGGTTGACGTTCGTCTGCAGTTCGGCGAATGCGCCGTGGAATTCGCCACGCATGGTCTGCGTCAGGTCGGCATCGGCGAGTGCGGCGATCACGCGGCGGACTTCGTTGACCGTTTGGTCGACGCTCGAGACGAGCTCGTTGACGCTCGATGCGAAGCGGTTGAGGTCGTCGTTTTCATAGTCCTTGGTGATGCGGCCGGTGAAGTCGCCGGCAACGGCGGAAGCGACGACGACGCTGATGTTCGACTGCAGGTCGCTGCTGCGGGCATGCAGTGCGGCTTCCTGCGCCTTCATCGCGCGCATGGCAATGCCGTTCTTGCGGAAGACTTCGACGGCACGGGCCATCTCGCCGATTTCATCCTGGCGCGAGACATCGGTACCGTTGCCATCAAGCTTGCCGTCGGCAAGTTCGCTCATGGTCGAGGTGAGTTCGCGCACCGGCATGACGATACCACGACGGGCAACGAAGAGGCTGACGCCGACGCCGAAGAGGACGCAGGCCGCAGCGGCGGCGGCCAGGATGGTCATCGCGACGGAAGAGGAATTGAGCGCTTCGGAGCGGGCGGCGGCGAGCGCGTCGCCGGAGTAGGTGCTGTAGGTCTTGACCGTCGCCGTCACCGTCTTTTGGGCTTCGAGCGCCTTGTCGAGTGCCGCCTTGACGGCGCCAGTGTTTGTGCCCTTGTCGGCGGCAACGGCGATCATCGCGCGGATCTCGTCGAAATAACTGTTGAGCGTGATGCGGATGTCGTTCAGCAGCTTGTCTTCCGCATCGTCGGCAACAGCCTCGATCTTCGTCAGACGGCCGAGCATTTCCCCGGCGCGCTTCTCGGTTTCCTGGCCGAAATCGGCGGCTTTCTCGGGCGCTGCAGCAAGCTGGTAGGTCATGCGGCTGATGGCGATGATATCGACGCGCAGGTCCATCGCCTCGCGTGCTGCCTCTTCGCGCGCGCCGACGTCGATGATCGTCGCGCCGAGAGAGGAAAGACCGCGCGCACCGGCAAGCGCGATCAGAATGGAAGATATGCCCATGACCACGACCACAAGGCCGACCTTGGTCAATATCGATAGGTTCTTGAACGTCACTGCCGTGACTCCTGTGATGTCGCGATCGCGTTGTTGGGAGGACATGGTCAGCCATACCGGCGGGAGGAGGACCGGCTGTTTGCGTGCGCTATTTAGGAGGAATTGCAGCGCGCACTGACCGATAAGTACATAGTAATCTTGCATTTAAATTCGGGTTAAAAAAGCGATCGCAGCTTTTCGCAGTGCAGCAAAAAATGGAGACGGGAGCGAAAACGAAAAACGGGCGGACGATCGCTCGCCCGCCCGCAGACCACCGCAGCAGTCTTGGGAGATCTTGTTTCGAAGCCTACGACCGGCCGTAGCCGCCGCCGGTCGGCGTTACCACGGTAAAGGCTTCACCGGCTTCGAGAACCGTGTGGGCGCAGCCCGGCAATTCTTCCGTCCGGCCGTCGTTGCGGCGTACCAGGTTGCGGCCAAGCTCGCCGGGGCTGCCGCCCTTGATGCCGAAGGAGGCTACACGGCGATGGCCGGAGAGGATGGCGAAATCCAGTTTCTCGCGAGCGCGGATCGTGCGTTTGGTACCGTTGCCGGCGTTCCATTGGCCACGGCCGCCCGAGCCGACACGAATATGGAAATCTTCGAGCACCACCGGGAAGCGGGTTTCGAGGATTTCCGGATCGGTCAGCCGCGAATTGGTCATGTGGGTGTGGACCGCATCGGCACCGTTATAGCCGGGACCGGCCGGCGCACCGGAGCAGATCGTCTCGTAATACTGGTAGTTCTGGTTGCCGAAGGTCAGGTTGTTCATCGTGCCTTGCGCGCCGGCCTGGCTCTGGACCGCGCCGAACAGGCAGTTGGTCACCGCCTGGCTGACTTCGACATTGCCGGCAACAACTGCTGCCGGATAGCGCGGCGTCAGCATCGTGCCCTCGGGAATGACGATGTGGATGGGGCGCAGGCACCCGGCGTTCATCGGGATCTCCGCCTCGACCAGCACGCGGAAGACATAGAGCACCGCTGCGCGGGTCACCGGCGCCGGGGCGTTGAAGTTGTCGCCGCGCTGCTCAGACGTGCCGGTGAAATCGACGGTCGCTTCGCGCTTGTCGCGGTCGACGGTGATCTTGACGACGATCTTGCAGCCCTGGTCCATCTCGTAGGAGAATTCGCCATCCGGCAACTGGTCGAGCACACGGCGCACGCTCTCGGCGGCATTGTCCTGGACGTGGCCCATATAGGCCTCGACCACGTCCTCGCCGAACTGGGCGATCATCTTCCTGAGTTCGGCGACGCCCTTTTCGTTGGCCGCAACTTGAGCCTTCAGGTCGTTGACGTTCTGCAGGATGTTGCGCACCGGATAACGGGCGCCGTTCAGAAGCGCTTCGAGTTCCGCCTCGCGGAACCGGCCGGCATCGATGAGCTTGAAGTTGTCGATGTAGACGCCTTCCTCCTCGATATTGGTGGCCAACGGCGACATCGAGCCCGGCGAAATGCCGCCGATATCGGCATGGTGGCCGCGGCTGGCGACCCAGAAACGGATCTCCTTGCCGGCATCGTCGAAGACCGGCGTGCAAACGGTAAGGTCGGGCAGGTGCGTGCCGCCGTTATAGGGCGCGTTGATCAGGAACACGTCGCCCGGCTTTATCACCGGGTTCTCGCGGATCGCGGTCGCGACCGAGGCATCCATGGAGCCGAGATGAACCGGCATATGCGGCGCGTTGGCAACGAGATTGCCGCGGTTGTCGAAAACGGCGCAGGAGAAATCGAGCCGCTCCTTGATGTTCACGGAATAGGCGGTGTTCTGCAGCGTCACGCCCATCTGCTCGGCGATCGACATGAACAGGTTGTTGAAGATCTCCAGCATGACCGGATCGGCATGGGTGCCGATCGCGCTCTGCTGCTGCAACGCCTTCACGCGGCGAAGCACGATGTGGTCCTTGG
>Ga0209257_1003026_pt1 | contig 15212 bp, 12 predicted proteins | sample AraplaCvi_mCL_r2_FD_184277 | JGI IMG/M metagenome (GOLD analysis project Ga0209257, IMG submission 184277) | Arabidopsis root microbial communities from North Carolina, USA - plate scrape MF_Cvi_mCL_r2 (SPAdes) (version 2) | ecosystem: Host-associated > Plants > Roots > Endosphere | place: USA...
CCGGCACGTACAACGGCAGCGCCAGCAAGGCCACGAGTATACCGGAGCGCCGCATCCCGACCGTCAGGGCCGCGACCACCGCGCCGATGAGGCTCAGCAGCGGCGTGCCCAGCGCCAGGGACGTCATGAGGACGCCCAGTTCGCGATGCGGCAGGTACAGCAGCTCGCCCAGGAAGGGTGCGGCGATGAGCAGCGGCAGCGCGGTCGTCGCCCAGTGCATGAAGGTGCGCACACCCACCAGCCAGGCCAGCGGCACCGGCGCGAGCATCCACTGCTCGAGCGAGCCGTCCTCGGCATCGCCGCGGAACAGCGTGTCCAGCGAGAGCAGACCGGCCAGCAGCACCGCGAGCCAAAGCACCGCGGCGGCGACCTTCGAAAGCGCGGTTTTCTCGCCGCCCAGCGCGAGGGCGAACAGCACGACGACAAGCAGCGCGAACAACGCCGGCTGCAGCGCATCGCCGCGACGGCGCCACAACAGCCGTGCGTCGCGGGCGAGCAGGGCGCGCGCGGCGCCGACCAGGCTGGGCGTGGTGGAGGCGGTCATGCGGCGGCCGCCTTGCTGAGCACCAGCATGCGCGTGCGCACCGGCGGGGCGGCGTAGGCGCCGTGGGTGGTGACCAGCGCGGCACCGCCTTCGCGAAGGTGCGCCTTGACCATGCGGTTCACCAGTTCGATGCCTTCCAGATCGAGGTTCGCGTACGGCTCGTCGAGCAGCCACAGCGGCGCCGGCGACATCCAGAGCCGGGCGAGCCCGAGCCGCTTCTTCTGCCCGGCCGAAAGCTGGCGGGCGAGGGCGTCCTCGTAGCCGGCCAGGCCGACGATAGACAGCGCGTTCCCGGGCAACTGGGCGCGACGGCGTCCCTGCAGGCCGCACAGGAAGTTGAGGTTTTCCATCGCGCTCAGGTCGGCCTTCAGCCCCGGAAGGTGGCTGAGATAGGCGATGGCGCGGGCGCGGCGGGCGTGGCCGGCGGGCTCGCCGTCGAGGTCGACCTCGCCGCCGTCGGCGCGAAGCAGCCCTGCCAGGACGCGCAGGAGCGTGGTCTTGCCTGCGCCGTTGTCGCCCTGGACGAGCAGCGCCTCCCCGGCATCGACCGTGAAATCGAGCGGGCCGAACACCGGCTCGTCGTTGCGCGCGAAGCGGAGGCCGCGTGCGGCCAGCAGCGGCGGGGCGGGACGGTCGTTGGGCGTCATCGGGAAGGCTGGGCGGGCGGTGCCGCGAAGGTCGGCCATTCTATGCGGTTCGCCAAAGCCGCCGCTTGCCGGCGTCGGGCGGCGCCGCGACGCACGGATGCGCCGCTCAGGCGGGCGTCCAGTCGGTATGCGCGGTCGCGTCGCCGTCCGGTCGCGCCGCCAGCATGCGCAGTCGCACCGGTTCGCCGGCCGCCCAGTCGAGCACGCCCGCCTGGCCGAATTCCTGCGCCAGGCGCAGCACTGCGCCGCCGTCCAGATCGGCGACCAGCCAGCCCGGCTCGCGCCATCGGCCGTGCGGATCCTGCGCCCAGGCGGCATGGCGCGTGGCCCGCAATTCGTCCAGCTGCGTCACCAGCAGCGCATCGGCCGCTTCGTTGGCGCCGTCCGAGCGCGGCTGCGATGCCGGATTCCACGCGGTGATGAACGCGTAGCGCGACGCCGGGGCGTACGCCTCCAGGTCGAGCGCGGGCTCGCCCACGCGCAGCGGCAGGGAGTCGCCATCGAGCACCACCACGTACTCCGCGGCGGCGTAGGCGCTGGCTAGCTCGGCGGCGTCGACGATCTGCAGTTCACGCATGCGGCCAAGTGTCCACGCCCGCCACGACCGGCGCAATCCGGCGCGACCATCCAGTCCGGTCAATCGCGTCGATGACACCGGTTGCGGCCGGAGGATGCACAGATGAGCGTTCGTCATGACGCCGCCCGGCACGCGTCCTTACACTTGGCGGTCCGCAACCCCGCACGAGCTTCCCCCGCGATGACCCTGCAAACCAAACTGCCGAAGGTCGGCACGACCATTTTCACCGTCATGTCGCAGCTCGCGATGGAGCACGACGCGGTCAACCTCGGCCAGGGCTTCCCGGATTTCAACGTGCCCGAGCGCCTTATCGAAGCGCTCGACCGCGCGATGCGCGAGGGCAAGAACCAGTACGCGCCGATGACCGGCATCCCCGCGCTGCGCCAGGCCATCGCCGACAAGACCGAGCGCTGCTACGGCCATCGTCCCGATGCGGACACCGAAGTGACCGTCGTCTCTGGCGCAAGTGAAGCGATCTTCGACGCCGTCGCCGCGGTGGTCCGTCCGGGCGAGGAAGTGATCGTGCTCGATCCCTGCTACGACTCCTACGAGCCGGCGATCGACCTGGCCGGCGGCCGCGCCGTGCACGTGCCGCTGGATCCGCAGACCTTCGCGCCGGACTGGGCGAAGGTGCGTGCCGCGGTGACGCCGAAGACGCGCCTGCTGATGATCAACTCGCCGCACAATCCGTCCGGTGCGATGTTCGACGAGAACGACATCGCACAGCTCACCGCGCTGCTGCGCGACACCGGCATCTGGCTGCTGTCGGACGAGGTGTACGAGCACATCGTGTTCGACGGCCGTCGCCACGAATCCGTGCTGCGTTATCCGGAACTGCGCGAGCGCGCGTTCGTCGTGTCCAGCTTCGGCAAGATCTATCACTGCACCGGCTGGAAGGTGGGCTACTGCATCGCGCCGCCGCTGCTGTCGGCGGAGCTGCGCAAGGTCCACCAGTACAACACCTTCTGCACCTTCGCCCCGGCGCAGTGGGCGTTCGCCGAGATGATCCAGGCCGAGCCGGAACATTACGAACAACTCGGTGCGTTCTACGAATCCAAGCGCGACCGCTTCCGCGAACAGCTGCTCACCACGCGCCTGAAGCCGTTGCCGGTGCCGGGCGGCTATTTCCAGCTCGTCGATTACTCCGGCGTGAGCGACCTCGACGATGCCGCGTTCTGCCGCTGGCTGACGGTGGAGAAGGGCGTCGCCGCGATCCCGCTGTCGCCGTTCTACGAATCGCCGCCTGCGGGCCAGCGTCTGGCGCGGTTGTGCTTCGCGAAGAACGAGGCGACGCTGGACAAGGCGATCGAGCGGTTGCAGAAGCTTTAAAGCTGCTTTGGCCTTGATGCTGTCATTCCCGCCTTCGCGGTGATGACGACAAGAAAGAACAAACTTCGATTCCATCACGCGAGCCCCCATGAACGACCTGCGCGTCACCCTCGTCCAAGGCGATACCCGCTGGCACGATCCGGCCGGCAATCGCGATTACTACGGCCGCCTCATCGCGCCGCTGCGCGGCACGACGGACCTGGTGATCCTGCCGGAAACCTTCACCAGCGGGTTCTCCAACGAAGCCATCGGCAACGCCGAGACGATGCAGGGCACGACGGTTGAATGGATCCGCGAACAGGCCGCGCGACTGGACGCCGCCGTCACCGGCAGCGTGCAACTGCGCGATGGCGAGGGCGTTTACAACCGCCTGCTGTTCGCCACGCCCGACGGCGCGTTGAGTACGTACGACAAGCGCCACCTGTTCCGCTATGCGCGCGAACACGAGCGCTACGCCGCCGGCCGCGATCGCCTCACGCTCGACTGGCGCGGCTGGCGCATCTGTCCGCTGGTCTGCTACGACCTGCGCTTCCCGGTGTTCTCGCGCAACCGCTTCGACGTGGAGCGCGCGGGGGAACTCGACTTCGACCTGATGCTCTTCGTCGCCAACTGGCCGTCTGCGCGCGCGTATCCGTGGAAGACGCTGCTGCGCGCGCGTGCGATCGAGAACCTGTGCTACGTCGCCGCCGTGAATCGCGTCGGCACCGACGGAAACGGCCTGCATTACGCCGGCGACAGCGCGGTGATCGATTACGTCGGCCAGCCGGTGACCGAATGCGCCGACGTCGAAACCGTCGTCACCGTGACGCTGTCCGCCGCCGACCTCGCCGCGCATCGCGAGCGCTTCCCGGCAATGCTGGACGCGGACGCGTTCGAACTGCGCTGAGGCGTTCGCAGCCCGGGTACGCGCAGCGCACCCGGAGCCCGCGGCCCATCTACTGACGCATCACAGGTTGCCGGTGCAGCGCGCTGCTGCGTGTCGATCACTGCCTCAACGGAGTTGACCGTGGGCGCGGTGCGCTTCGCTGCCCTTGCCCGGACTGCAAATCCATCGTTATCCGACGTGCCGTTTTTCATGAACGGGCCCGATACGCACCGCGTGGAAGGTGGATTGACATCACTGAACCGTGCGCGCGTTGGCGCTTGGCGGCGCTCTGTGGCCTATTCATAAAACAACTCCCTAACGTTTGCCGTGTCATTGATGACGGCACCTCAACAACGCACGCCGAAACACCCCGCGGGCCCCGCGCACAGAACAACACCTGACAACGTTCCAAGTCGCGCCTGCGAACGACTTCCCCCCGGTCCGGCAGGCATTGCGTGCGCGAATGGCGCGCACGTTCATTCAAGGAAACATTCCATGGTCAATTGCTCGATTTCCGCTCGTTCGATTTCCGCTCGTACGTTCCGCAATGCCGGCTTCGTCGTGGCGCTGGGTGCAGTCGCGCTGACGGGCTGTACGCAGTACATCAAGCGCGACGAGTTCGATGCGACCGTCGCCGAGCTGCGCGCCACCGATGGGAAGCTGCAGTCGCAGCTTGACGCGCTGTCGCAGAAGCACGACGCACTGGTCACGCAGCTCGCGGGCCGCACGCGCGTCGACACCGCGGCGCATTTCGCCACCAACGACGCCACCCTCAGCGAGCAGGACAAGCCGCTGCTGGACGACTTCGCGCGCGTGATTCGCGACAGCCATTCGCAGGCCGTGATCACGGTGGAAGGCTTCGCCGATCCGTCGGGTTCGGCGACGCACAACCGTCGCCTGGGCCTGAATCGTGCGCAGTCCGTGCGTGACTACCTGGTCAGCGCGGGCCTGAGCGACCAGCAGGTGCGCGCGGTCAGCTACGGCGAGGACAAGAACCGCCAGGTGCACAAGGGCGCCGTGGGCGAGGCCGGCCAGGCCAATCGCCGCGTCTCGCTCGTGGTCGATTACGCCGGCCCGCGTACCGATGCGCAGCAGCAGGCGACCGCTTCGCTGTAATCCCGACGCCTTCCGGCCGGCACGCGCCGGCCGGATCGCATCGCACAACGGGCGTACACTGGCCGGGCCGCACTTGTGCGGCCCGCGTCATGTTGAAGCCGCATGTGCGGCCCGCGTCACTTGAAGCCGCATCCGCGGCTCGTTTCACTGACAACGACCGATGCCCCGCGCGCCGCACCCCGCGTCGCGACGCGCCCGGCCTCCGATTCAGGAGCCCGTGCCATGTCGTCTGAAACCCTGTCCCCGCGTCTGCAGGAATTCCTGTCCTCCAATCACGTCCACTACGACACGATGACGCACCCGCATGCGTTCACCGCGCGCGACACCGCGGCGAGCGCCCACATCGACAGCCACGAGATGGTGAAGACCGTCATGGTGCGGCTCGATGGAAAGCTCGCCATGGCGGTGCTGCCGTCCGACGAGTGGCTCGACCTGGCGCAGCTGCGCAAGGTCAGCGGTGCACGCGAAGTCGCATTGGCGACCGAGTCCGACTTCAAGGATCGCTTTCCCGAATGCGAAGTCGGCGCCATGCCGCCGTTCGGCAATCTCTACGCGATGGAGGTCTATGCCGCCGCGAGCCTGGCCGAAGACGACGACATCGCCTTCAACGCCGGCTCGCACCGCGAGTTGATCCGCATGGGCTGGGACGACTTTGCGCGCCTCGTGCATCCACGCATGGTGGAGTTGGCGCGGCATTGATGACGCCCCCGTAGCCCGGGTCAGGCCGAAGGCCGCACCCGGGACCCATGGGCGCCTGACCCCGGGTGCGCTTCGCTTACCAGGGCTACGGGCGTGCGACCCACGTCACCGCCTCTTCACCTGAATCGGCAGCGCTGTGTGGCTAAGTGCGCGCATGAACAGCGCCGCCAAGGACGCAGGACCCGCCCGCCAGGCATGGCGACGCGTGCCGCCGCGCGCCCGCACGTGGATCGTGCGCGTCGCGCTTGCCATCGCGCTGCTGTATGCGCTGTACGTCATTGCAGGCAACGTGTTCATCAACACGCCGCTGGGCGAATGGGTCGCGAACCGCAAACCGGAGAAGTTCCAGATCCAGTGGGGCAGCGGCTACACGCTCTGGCCGGGTCGCGTGACCGTGCACGACGTGAAGATGAAAGGGCACGTCAACCGCACGTACTGGTCGGTGAATGCGGACAAGGCCAGCGGCCGCGTCGCGATATGGCCGCTGTTGCGCAAGACCGTGCGCGTGCCGGAAGTGATCGCCGACGGCGTCACCGGCGGCGTCGACATGAAGGGCGAACGCAAGCCGCCGCCGCAGGCACGTCCGGGTGGCTGGGTGCTGCAGTTCGATCGCATCCGCACCGACTCGATCCGCGGCGGCCATCTCGGCGACCTCACGCTGGAGGGGCAGGGACGCGCGGAAGTCGGGTTCTACAAGCAACTGCGCGGCGGCGCGCTGGAGCTGATGCCGTCCACCGCGCATTTCGACGGCGCGGTGCTGAAATCCGGCAAGGAAGAACTGCTGCGCGACGGCCGCCTCGACGCCCGCTTCGCCATCGCGCGACACACGCGTGCGCAGGCCCCCGGCATCCGCAAGCTGCTGCTGACCGACGCGGCGCTTGAACTCAACGGCAAGGCATCGGCGCTGAAGGTGGACGTCGATCCGCAAGGAAAAATAACGCTGACCAACGTGCCCGGCGAAGGCAACGCGCAGGTGAAGCTGGGACTTGCGCGTGGCGAAGTGACGCCCGGAAGCCGCGTGCGCTGGAACGTGCCGGTCAGCGGCCGCGATGCCACCGGCGCCGCGCATCAAAGCGCGCTGGACATCGCCCTGGACGTGGATCGCGACATCCACTTCGTCGCGAAGACGCCCGCGAAGAGCACCGGGCGCATTTCGCTGGACGCCGATTTGACGGTGCGCGGCACGAAGATCCCGCTGGCGCCGGCGCAGCAAAGCCTGAAGGAACTGTTGCCGCGCAGCTCGGGCCACGTCGTCGGACGCTGGCATTTCGCTTCGATGCGCTGGCTGGGACGCTTCTTCACCAACGCGCCGTGGTTGTCGCTGGATGGCTCCGGCCTGGTCGATGCGGACGTGCGCGTGGTCGATGGGAAAGTGGCCGGCGGCAGCCGCGTCGCGGTGCCCGAAGTCGATGCCGTCGCGCACGTGATGGGCAACCGCATCCGCGGCGTCGCAAGCGCCGACGCGCGCCTGGACGCGGGGCCGAACGATGAACTGCTGCCCAGCCTCGACCTGCGCATGCAGCACTTCAACATCGCCGCCGATGATTCGTCGTCGCGCCCGTACATCGAAGGCAACGACCTGGCGCTGTCGCTGAAGACGCTCTCCGGCATGGAGCGCGAAGCGCTTCGCCAGCCCGGCGCGATGCGGGAACTCGGCAACGCGTTGAGGGCGCACCTGACGTTCGCCAACGCGAAGGTGCCCGACCTGCGCGCATACAACCGCTATCTGCCTAACGACCACATCCGCTTCGATGGCGGTTCGGGTACGTTGTCGGGCGACCTCACGCTGGATGGCGCGGGCGTGATCGGGCAGGGCACGCTGGGCGTGGATGCAAAGGCCGCGCGCATGCACCTGGCCGGCCTGGCGCTGCGCACCGACATGGGCACCGATCTGCGCCTGCGGCGCGCGGACATCAAGCGGCGCAATTTCACCATCGACGGCAGCCGCGTGTCGTTGAACAACGTCAGCTTCACCGAACCCGGTGGCGAATCGCGCAGCGGCTGGTGGACGCGTATCGACCTGGACCGCGCGCGCATGGACTGGGACAAGCCGATCAGCATCAACGGCCGCGTGCGCATCGCGATGAAGGACGTCGGCTTCCTGCTGTCGATGTTCTCCAGGCAGCGCGATTACCCGAAGTGGGTGTTCAAGCTCATCGGCTCCGGGCAGGCGCAGGCCAGCGCGAACGTGCAGTGGGAGGGGCAGACGCTCACCCTCGACAATGTCCAGGCCAACAACCAGCGCTACCAGGTGCAGGCGCGATTGCGGATGCACGGCAAGAACCGCACCGGCAGCCTCTACGCGCATTGGGGCGTGCTCAGTTGCGCGGTGGCCGTGGACAACGGCAAGCGCGATTTCCACATGATGCATGCGCGCGAGTGGTACGACGCGCAGCCGGCGTTGTTGCGTTGAGGTCCACGCAACGACCGGGAAGCCGCGCGCGCCTCAGAACGTCACCGTGACCGTGATCGTGTCGGCGTAGCTGCCGGGTTTCGGCGCGTTCTGCGCGGGTACGCTCCCGTAGATCGTGGTGGTCTGCACCAATCCGGTGCCGGTGTTGGCGACGCTGTTCGATCCACCGGTGCCGTCGCCCCATACCTGCGTGCGCCCGGCATCGCGGTACAGCGCGTAGGCCATCGTCTCGCTGCCGCCGGAACGTGTCATCCACCGCTGCGCCATGGTCGCGCCAGCCCCCGTGCCGGCGTCCAGGGACAGGTTGTAGTTCGCCGACTTCGTGCACGTGGTGGTGATCACGCCCGTGCTGTCAAAGGATTGGCCGATGATGCCGTGCTGCCCGAAATCGATGTTCGTCGCCGAGACGGTGCAGTTCGGGGCCACCGTTGCCCGCGTGGTGAACGAGAACGGCGTCTGCGGCCCCGAGGAGGTCGTGCAGGCCGGTGGCGTGGAGGTGTAGCCGACCACGTTGTAGCCGGTGTATCCGGCGCCGAGGAATCCCTGCGAATACGCGCCGGCGGGAAGCTGCGATTGTCCGCCGAAGATCCGCACGTACACCGGTACGGTCACGCTTCCGGCGCCGGAGGCGATCGGAATCTCTCCGGTGAGCACGTTGGCCGCGTTGGCCTCCCACAGACTTCCCCAAGCGCGTGTACGAGCGGCGTCGATATACATGTCGTACGTCAACTTCGCGCCGCCAGGGCCGGACATTTCACGCCTGCCGATGCTCGCGCAGGCATGGATGTACGGCGTCGATGCCCCCGTGCACTGGAACGTCGCCTGGGCCACCAGGTCGGTCGCTTCGGTGGCGAACGCATCCACGCTGCCGAAGTCGATGTCGCTCATCGTGAACGTGCACGTCTGCGATCGCGCCGGCGTGCTCCACGCCAGTGCGAGAACGAGCGCCGCGAAGGCGACGAAAAGGCGGCGCGTCATGGCGACACCGTGCAGGTGAACGGGCCAATCGTCATGAGCACGTCGTCCTGGCCGAACACCACCGTCGCCACGCAGGTCGCGTCGCCCACCCGCGCCGACACTCGCGTCTGCCCCTGCAGCGACGAGAGGAACACCTGTCCGTCGTAGCCCATCGTCGATGTCTCGCCGGTGTCGACCACCGTGACCTCCGTATCGACCGGCAGCGGTTGCCCGCGTTCGTCGACCAGCACCACCGTCGCGCCGGTGTAGTGGCCGACGGGGAAGCGCACGAGCACGCCGGACTGGGCGCGCGGTGCGACTTCCAGCCGGTCGGTATCGACGCTCACGTCCAGCGGAAGGTCCTCGGTGCGGATCGCCAGGCGATTCGACTGCCACGACAACAGGTCGGGAACCAGCAGGTGCCCTTCGCGATTGGTCGAACCGACGACGCGGTTCTCGCGCAGCACCGGCACGTCGGGCACGCCGTTGGTCGACACCAGTGCGAACGCGTCATAGACCGGGCGCGTGGCCATGAGGTCGCCGTCCATCCAGACCAGCGCGCCCGTCGCGAACAGCGACGCGTTGGTGTATTCGAAATCGTCGTGCCTGGCGTGTTCCAGCAGCAGTTGGGCATCGCCGAAACGACCGCGGTAATCCAGACGGCCCATGGCGTGACGGTAGTCGTCGTCGCCGCCGTCGAGCAGCACGTTCCAGCCGAAGCCGCCGCGGTCGAAATCCACCGAACGGTTGGCGGACACAGACGCGGTGTGCGCCTCGCCGTAGCGACTGACGCTGCCCGACATGCTCACGCGATGGTCCAGTGAGATCGACGCCCCGATATACACGCCCGTTGAATCGGCCAGGTCGATGTCGCGGAACGCGTTGGCGAAGACGTTCACGCGTTCTCCGAATGAGCCGCTGTAGCCAAGCGACACGATGCGAGAACCGCCGAGGTACGACTCTTCCTGTCGCGTGTATGTCAGCGTGAGCGAGTGCCGCTGGCCGATTGGAATGCCCAGCGAAGCGTGTGCTTGCCGGCGTGGAATCGTGACGTCCTTGACGCTGCCCAGGTCGCGATAGCCGCCGTCAGCGCGCAGGCCCTGCAGGTCGACGTTGAAGCGTTGCGACTGGTACTGGTAGCCCAGGCCCCATTGCATGCCGTGCTCGTCGCCGTTGCTGGCCGTCGCCGACGCGCTGAGCACGCCGTAGTCGCCCAGTTCCACCAGTCCGCCGATGCCGAAGTTGGTCAGGCCGCGCGTGAGTTCGGTGTGGGCTTCAACGGTGAATCCATCGCGCACACCGTAGCGCCACGAAGCATTGGCTGCCGGATCCTCCGCGTAGTCGAACGAACGGCTGCCGTAGCTGCGGCGCGGATAGCCCACTTCCACCGAATAGTCCGAGAACCCGCGCGCTAGCAGCCGCGTGTCGACGTACAGCGGCTGGCTCAGCGACACCTGGCGGCCCATCGCATCCTGGTAGACCACTGTCGCCACGCCCGCGCCGGTCAGCGAAGGCGGCGTGGCGAACACGAACGGGCCACCGCTGGCATTGCCGCTGAACTGACGCAGGCCGTTGACGTAAAGGTCCACCATCGTGGGCACGACGGCGGTTCCGCCAAGTGCGGGCATCGGAAACGTCACCAGGTTCGGTCGCACGTCGAAATTGCGCGACAGGCTCGCGCCGCCCATGTGGATGGCCCGCGACCAGGTCAGCGAGGACGACACGAAATCGCCCACGGTGTAGGTGAGCAGCTTGTTCGGATTCGTGTACGACCAGTAGGTGTCCTGGCGGACGTAGTCGTATTCGCCCGCCTGCACGGTCGCGTAGCCGGAATTGACGAACACGCCCGCCGGCGAGAAGAACCGCAGTTCGTTGTTGAGCGTCAGCGTGCGATTACGGCGTTCGTACTGCGCTTGGACCTCTTCCGCGCCCAGCACGGGAAGCCGACCGTAACGCGCCGAGCCCAGCACCGGTGCGTGCAGGCGACGGCCCAGGCGTTTGTCGTCGAACGCGACACGCGTGTTCTGCAGGTGTGCGGCGTAGTTGAGCACGAGACCCGTGCCGGAGCGCATCGGCTCGGGAAGCGGCGGCAGTTCGCCGAGGCGCTCGGGAACGAGCATGGATTCGGGCAGCGAGAACTCGATGCGCTGCGCGTCTTCGACATAGGTGTACTGCAGGCCCGGAATCGCCTCGAGCGATATCTGGCGATCCGCGTCGAACGGGAGTTCGTCGACGCGCACGCCGAGCTCGGTCAGTTCGTCAACGGCGATGCGCAGGCCGGCGTCGGTGCGGTCGATCTGGACGATCAGGCCACTCGGACGGCCGTTCACGTAGGCCTCCAGGAAGTACGACAACGTCTGTGATTCATCCGGCTGCGCTGGCGCCGCCGTCGTCGCGACGGCCCCGAGGCATCCGGCGAGGATCCACGTGTACGCGGTCGTGCGCGGGCTTGCGCGCATCCGATGCCTCTCCCGTCCTCCGCTGCGCAGGCAGGTCCATCGAGAGCGACCTGTCGCGAAGGCGTTACAACTCGACCTTCAGCGGCTGTCCATTGAACATCGCCGTTACGCTCACGGGGCGTCCGTTCGCGGCGGCGTTGGCAGGAATGGGCACGGTCCACTGCATGCTCCGGCCGGGCAGCACGTAGCCGAGCAGTCCGCCCACCACAGGCGTCGTCGTGCCGCCGGCGTGTTCGATCGTGGCCTGCGACGCCTGCATCGGTGTTTCGCTCTTGTTCTGCGCGTTGAGCGTGAGCGTATTACCGGTGATGTGTGCCGCGACCGTAACCTGGCCCGGCGGCATCGTCGCCTTGGGCAACACGAACACCGGCACCGAGTAGCGCATCTGCACCGACACGCCCACGTTCGGCGCGTTCTTCGCATCGGGGATTTCATCCACCACGAGGCGGTAGCTTTCCGCGGCCGCGATCGCCGACTTGGCGACGCGCACGATGCGGATCGACTGGGTCTGCTTCGGTGCGAGCGTGGCCATCGGCGGGCTGGCGACCACGGTCTGCGTGGGCGTGAGCCGGTCTTCGTTTCCCTGCTGGTCCCATGCGAACACGCGCACCTGCGTCTGTATCGGCGTGTCGCCTTCGTTGGTGAGGGTCATCACCGCCGTCGCCTTGCCAGGCCCCAGGGTGATGGTGGTGGGCGTGACGTGCAGCGAGCCTGCGAGCGCGGCTCCGAAGAACATCGCCAAGCCGGTGGCGAGCAGTGCCTTGCACCTGTGGGTGAGCTTCATGACGCCTCTCCATGCAGCGGATGTGGGGGCGATGGTGCGTTCCAACGTGCGAACCATCGGATGGCCGTGGATGCGCGGCTCAGTACGTGACGGTGACCGTCACCGTGCTGGCATAGCTGCCCACGGCGGGCGCTGTCTGCGGCGGGATGCGCGCGTAGATCGTGTAGGCGTTGTTGCTGCCGGTTCCCGTGCCGCCCTGCGTGTCGGTGGGAACGGTGTTGCCCCAGTTCTGCGTGCGGCCTGTGTCGCGGAAAAGCTGGTACTTGAGCGAACCGCCGCCGCCGCTGGCCATGCGACGGTCGGTGATGGTGGAGCCGGCGCCGGTGCCTGCGTCCAGCGACAGCGAGTACGTCGTGCCGGGCGTGCAGGCGACGGTCAGCGTGCTGGTGGTGTCGGTGTTCGCGGTGGTGACACCGACCGTGCCGAAGTCGATGTTCGGCGCGCTGATGATGGTGCAGTCGCTGACGATGGTCGCCAGCACCTGGAAGGTCGCGGTCTTGGTGGCGGCGTTCGACGCCGTCGGGGCCAGCGCGAGGACGGCGAGCGTGGCGATGCAAAGCGGATTGAGGAGCGGCGCGGAATGCATGACGGGTCTCCTGACGGGCAATGACGCGACCGGAGCTGATGCCCGGCCGGACTAGTACGTGACGAGAACGAGGAGTCGGCGAACCGTGGGCGTGGGCGCAACCGTCGAGACCGCATGCGGTACGGGCGACGAGCAGACGACCTGCACGCGCCCGGTCGAACGGGCGGCCGCACGCATGGTGTCGAACGACGATGGGGCGTTTATCAGGCACGACGCATGGATCTGCGCGGTGACCTGGAATGAGGCCGTCCGCGTCGCCGCCGATGCCATCCACGCGAGCGTCAGCGCGATGGCGACCGCGCCCGCACGAATCGTGCACTCCATCGCCATCGCGCGGTCTCCCGGGTTGTCGTTCGATGGGCGGCCAAGGAGGAGCAGGTGGGGAGGCAACGGTCGCCGGATGCCCGCAGCAATGCTTTGCCCCCGCGCGTTCAGGGACGGTGAAATGGTGTGAAAACGCGAGCGAACTCAGGTGACATTGCGACGAACGGTGAGCCCGGCGGCGACACGCACTTTGCAGCAACGAATCGGAACCAACGCATCGCAACTGAAAGTCGCAACGAGCGGGTTGGATTCAACGCATGGCAGCCATCTGGCGGCAACCAGCGCATCGGAACCACGCATTGCGGCAGAACGCGTCTCCACAAAAAGAAACAGGGCGCCGGAGCGCCCTGTGTTCTTTCATCGCTTCAACGGTCAGCCGCGCGGACCGCGACCACCGCCGGGGCGTCCGCCACCACGCGGACCACCGGGGCGCGGTGCGCCACCGGCCGGACGCGGACCGCCGCCGGGGCCGCGATTACCGCCACCGGGACCACGATTGCCGCCCGGACGATTGCCGCCCGCCGGTTTCGGACCGCCGGGGCCACCGCCCGGACCGCCCGGACGACCGCCCGGACGCGGTGCGCGCGGCTTGTCGCCGTACGGGTTGAAGCTGCCGGGGTTGGCGTGGTCGGACGGGAAGCTCGGCGCGTTGCCCGGATGCCCGTACGGACGCGAGCTGCGCTGGCCCTGGCCTTGGCCCTGACCGCCGCCGGGACCCCGGCGCTCGCCGTAACCGCCGCCGCCAGTGCGTTCGCCGCCGTAGCCACCGCCACCGGTGCGCTCGCCGCCGAAGCCGCCTTCGCGACGCGGACCGCGTTCGCCATAGGCGCCACCGCCGCCACCCGGACCGCGGCTACCGCCGCCCGGACCACGACCGCCACCGCCCGGACCGCCAGCGCCGCGCGGCTTGTCGCCGTACGGCTTGCGCGGACCACGTGCGCCATCGGGATTGCGATGCCCGCTCGGGCCGGTCGTCACGCCGTCCGGCACGTACCAGGTGCGGAACGCAGCCGGATTGCCTTCCGGCAACGGCTTCGGGCCCTTTTCCTTGCGCTGCTTGAACGGCTTGTTGCCTGCATTCGCGGCGGCTTCGCCGCTGACCGTCAGGCCACCGTGCTTGCGCGGACCACCGCGACCACGACCGCCGCGATCTTCGCGAACGTGATCGAAGCGGCGCAGTTCGCGACCTTCGTCGGCCGTGTTGTGGCCGCCGACGTAGCCGTGCGAACGGGCCTTGCCGGTGAGGTCGATGGTCGCCTTCGTCGCCTTGCGCTGTCCGATCACCGGCTGCAGCGTCAATGCCGACTGCGCGCCTTCTTCCAGGCCGAGCTTGCCGCGCAGCGATTCGACGGCGTCGGACGCGAGTTCACGCGACTGGCCGCGCAGCAGTTCGCGCGGCAGCGAGACTTCGCCGTAGCGGATGCGCTTGAGGCGGCTCACCTGGCAGCCCTGCGATTCCCACAGGCGACGCACTTCGCGGTTGCGGCCTTCCTTCACCACGACGCGGAACCAGTCGTGCGAATCGGTGCCGCCGATGCGTTCGATCTCGTCGAACGTCGCCGGGCCGTCTTCCAGCGCGACGCCGCGCGCGAGGCGGTCGACGATGTTGTCCGGCACGACGTCCTCGCCTTCGGGTGCGCGCACGCGGCAGACGTATTCGCGCTCGACCTCGAAGGAGGGATGCATCAGTGCGTTGGCCAGCTCGCCGTCGGTGCTGAGCAGCAACAGGCCGGTGGTGTTGATGTCGAGGCGGCCGATGGCGATCCAGCGTGCGCCCTTCAGCGCAGGCAGCGCCTCGAACACCGTCGGACGGCCTTCGGGGTCTTCGCGCGTGGTCACTTCGCCTTCGGGCTTGTTGTACATCAGCACGCGCGAGGGATCGGTCAGCGCGCTGGCGACGAACTGGCGTCCG
>Ga0209257_1003030_pt1 | contig 15199 bp, 13 predicted proteins | sample AraplaCvi_mCL_r2_FD_184277 | JGI IMG/M metagenome (GOLD analysis project Ga0209257, IMG submission 184277) | Arabidopsis root microbial communities from North Carolina, USA - plate scrape MF_Cvi_mCL_r2 (SPAdes) (version 2) | ecosystem: Host-associated > Plants > Roots > Endosphere | place: USA...
AAAAAAGGTGATTGCGCGTGTGGCGTCCATCAGTGCGAGATCCTGCGGGGTCGAGACGATCACCGCGCCCGCCGGCTTGTGCTTCTGGATCATCGTCAGCTGGACGTCGCCGGTCCCGGGCGGCAGGTCGACGATCAGCGTGTCGATGTCGCCCCAGCTCGCATCGACGAGCTGTTCGAGCGCGCGCCCCGCCATCGGCCCCCGCCACGCGATCGCCTGCCCAGGGGCAGCGATCTGCCCGGTCGAGAGCATCGGAACGCCGTAAGCGTTGGGAACGGGCGCCAGCTTCGATCCGCGCGCCTCGGGTTTGACACCCTCGCTGTCCATCAGGCGCGGCTGCGACGGACCGTAGATGTCGGCATCGACCAGCCCGACCTTGACGCCGCGACGCTGCAAAGCGACCGCGAGGTTGGCGGCGAGGGTGGATTTTCCGACCCCGCCCTTGCCGCTGCCAACGGCGATGATGGTCAGGCCGCGGCGCTCGGCGGTCATTGCGACGCGCACCGAGGTCACCCCCGGCCGCGCGAGCAGGCCCGCGCGGATTTTCTCCTCGAGCGGCTTGCGTTCTTCCTCCGCAAGCCCCGTGACGTCGAGGACAATCGCGAGGGTGCCTTCGCCGTCCAGAAAGCGGAGGCCCGAGGTGCGGCCGCCGCTGAGGTCGGTGGCGATGCTGGCGAAGGGAGCGGTATCGGTCATATCCCGCGCAGATAGGCATGGGGCGCGCGATTGCCAGCCATTTTCGCCGGTCATTTTTTTACGCCCCCTGTTAATCGCGCTCACCCTCCCTATAAAAGCAGGCATGAGCAACGAAAATGACGGCAGTATGGGACGCCGCGCCCCCGGGGGATTGCGGCAATTTTTCCACCAGATCAGCCTGATGGCGAACAACCCCTGGGGCCCGAAGGGCGGCAAGGGGGACAAGGATAGCGGCGAAGACAAGGGGGGCGAACGTCCCGGTCCGCGCAATCCCTGGGTGACGCCCGATCCGGCCGATCCCGCCCGTCCGCGCAAGCCGCGCGGTCCCTCGGCGTTTGACGAGCTGCTGCGCAAGGGGCGCGGCTTTGGCGGCGGCGGCTCGGGCGGCGGCGGTGGCGGCTTCGGTTTCGGCGATTCCGCGAGGGTCTGGAAGTGGGGCATCGGCGCGATCGTGCTGGTGTGGATTGTCTTTTCGTCGATCAAGGTGATCGGCGAAGGCCAGGCCGGCGTCGTCACGACGCTTGGCAGCTATTCGCGTACGATGGCGCCCGGCATCAATTTCAAGCTTCCCGACCCGTTCGAGCGCGTACAGGTGGAGGATGTGCAGTCGATCCGCGAGCTCAAGATCGGCGCGACCAGCAATGATTCGCAGAACTTCGTGCTGACGCAGGACCAGAACATCATCAATCTGGGCTATGAAGTGCGCTGGCGGGTGCGCGATCCGCATCAATATCTGTTCCAGATCGCCGATCAGGAAAACACGATCCGTGAAGTGGCAGAGAGCGCGATGCGCGCGACGGTCGCCAATTATACACTCACCGACGCGATCGGTCCGCGCCGTGCGGGCATCGAAAGCGAAGTGCGCGCGCGGATGCAGCAGTTGCTCGACAAGTATCGCGCCGGCGTGACGATCGAGGCGATCCAGCTTCAGCGGGCGGTTCAGCCCGAGCAGGTCACCGACGCCTTCAACAAGGTGACTGCCGCGCAGCAGGAGCGCGAATCGAACATCAATGAAGCCGAGGCCTATGCGAGCGCACAGCTCGAGCGCGCCCGCGGCGCCGCGGCCGAGTTCGACAAGCTGTACGAGCAGTACAAGCTGGCGCCCGAGGTTACCAAGCGCCGCCTTTATTATGAAACGATGGAGCAGGTGTTGGCACCGGTGAACAAGGTGATCGTCGAATCGGGCGGCGTTACGCCCTATCTGCCGCTTCCCGAGCTGCGCCGCCGCGCGGCCGCGGCCGAAGCGCCGATCACGGTGGAGAGCAGCCGATGAGCTTCCTCGATTCCATTACCGCGCGGCCATTGAAGTGGCTGCTGATCCTGGTCGCGCTGCTTGTGGCCGCCGCGATGACGCTGGTCGTCGTGCCCGAAGACAAGCAGGCAATCATCATTCGCTATGGCCAGATCAATTCGGTGGTGAACCAGTACAAGCCGAACGAGCGTTTCGGCAGTTCGGGCGCCGGTCTGGTCGCGCGCATCCCGATCATCGACACCGTCACCTTCTTCGACAAGCGCATCCTTGGCGCGAACATGCAGAACGAGCGCGTGTTGACGACCGACCAGTATCTGCTGGAAGTCGACGCCTTCGCGCGTTTCCGCATCGTCAATCCGGCGCGGACCTATACGTCGATCCGCAGCGAGGAGAATCTGAAGGGTCAGCTGACCTCGATCCTGGGCTCGTCGCTGCGCAACGAGCTCGGCAAGCGCAGCTTTGCATCGCTGCTGTCGGCCGAGCGCGGAAATGTGATGACCAATATCCAGAATGCCCTGAATCGCGAAGCGCGGCGCTATGGGGCCGAGGTCATCGACGTGCGCATCAAGCGCGCGGACTTGCCGACCGGAACCCCGCTCGACGCGGCGTTCAACCGCATGCGGTCGGCGCGCGAGCAGGAGGCAGTTGCGATCCGCGCGCTCGGACAGAAGGAAGCCCAGATCATTCGCGGTAACGCCGATGCCGAGGCGGCGCGCATCTATGCCGAAGCCTATGGCAAGGATCCGGGGTTTTACGACTTCTACCGGGCCATGCAGAGCTATCGCGCGACCTTCCTGAGCGAAGCCGCGAAGGGTGCGGACAATTCGATCATCCTGTCGCCGAACAGCGAATATCTGCGCCAGTTCAGGGGCAATTGAGAAACATGAACGGCGCATGCAACCGCCGTTCATGTTCAAACGTCGTTCAGCCTGCGGTGAGCAGATAGCCGCTGCCGGGGTCAGAGTTTTTCGCAAGAGAAAAGGAATTGCGATCGTGCGTTATGTTTATGGCATCACTTCGGCCTTGCTGGTGGGTGGCACCGCACTGGCGCTCGTCACCCAGTCGCCCGTCATCGCGCAGGTCGCGCAGAACGAGAAGAGCGAGATCGCCAAGGCGGTTCCGCGTGCCGGCGCGCCGGAAAGCTTTGCCGACCTTGTCGAGCAATTGCAGCCTGCGGTGGTCAACATCTCGACCAAGCAGGAAGTCACGCTGGGCGTCCGGCTCGATCCCTTTGCGGGGACCCGCGAGCCCGTCACGCAGGAGCAGCAGGGTGGTGGCTCGGGCTTCCTGATTTCCGACGACGGTTATATCGTTACCAACAACCATGTCGTTACCGGCGGCCCGCGTGCCGAGGCGGTGAACCAGGTCACGGTCACGCTGACGAACGGCAAGGAATTCAAGGCGCGCATTGTCGGGCGCGACGCGGCGTCCGACCTTGCGCTGCTCAAGATCGATGCGACCGGGCTTCCCTTCGTGAAGTTCGCCGACAGCAGTCAGGCGCGCGTCGGCGACTGGGTCGTCGCGATCGGCAACCCGCTCGGCCTCGGCTCGACGGTGACCGCCGGCATCATCTCGGCAGTGCAGCGCAACCTCGGCGGCGGCGGTGCCTATGACCGCTATATCCAGACCGATACCGCGATCAACCGCGGCAACTCGGGCGGGCCGCTGTTCGACCTGCACGGCAATGTCGTCGGCATCAACAACATGCTGATCTCGCCCGTCGGCGCGAACATCGGCGTTAATTTCGCGATCCCCGCCGACGCGGCGATCCCCGTGATCAACTCGCTGAAGTCGGGGCAGAAGATCGAGCGGGGTTACCTCGGTATCAGCATCGCGCCGGTCGACGAAGACCTGGCGGCGGCGCTGGGCCTGCCCAAGGACCGCGGCGAATTCGTCCAGCGGGTGGAGGACGATGGTCCGGCCGCGAAGGCCGGCCTGAAGCGCGGCGACGTCGTGACCAAGGTCAACGGCAAGGACGTGACCCCCTCGCAGACCCTCTCCTACATCGTCGCCAACGTCAAACCGGGCACGCGCATTCCTCTCGAGGTTGTCCGCGACGGAAAGACGGTCACCCTCAATGCCGTCGTTGCGACCCGGCCGCCCGAAGAGCAGCTTGCCGGATCGAATTTCGATCCAGAGGACGAACAGGCGGTGCCGGATGATCCGAAGGGGACGGCGGATACAACGATCCAGAACGAACTCGGTCTCGCGGTGCAGGCACTGACCCCCGATATCTCCCGCGCGATCGGCGTCGACGTCGGGACGAAGGGCCTCGTTATCGGCGCGGCATCGGGAAGCAGCGATGCCGCGCGCAAGGGGCTTCGTCGTGGCGACGTGATCGTCAGCGCGAACCGGGCGCCGGTGACGTCCAGCGAAGCGCTGGCGAAGGTTGTCGCCGATGCCAAGGCGGCGGGCCGCGATGCAGTGCTGCTCGACATCGTGCGGCGCGGACAGCCGGTCATTTCCTACGCGATCCGTATCAACAGCCGGAAATAGGCCGATCGATCAACAATGGATTGAGTTGATGGAGACTCAATCCATTGAAAGGATTATCTTTTGATCAGCCCGAAGCACTGGGTTCCGGGCTGATCGGGAGATGCCGGATGACCAGGAAGATCAAGCTCGCGCTCTGCGCCGCCGTTCTCACGCTGAGCGCTGCACCCAGCCAGGCGCAGGTGAATTACTGCCCGCGGCATATGGGCTGTTTCCCCGATGCGTTCGGCCAGTGCATTTGCTGGACCTGATAACGACGGGCCATGTCTCAAGGGGCGCCGCGACCTTGTGTCCGGCGCCCTTTTTGTTGCCTGCTGGCGACAATGTTCCTATTATGTTCGCTCAACGACGAGTCGGGAGAGAAAAGATGATCGGATATGTAACGCTGGGCACCGGGGACCTCGCCAAAGCCGCAGTATTTTACGACGCAATCGCGGGCGAACTCGACACGCCGCGGATGATGGAGTTCGACGGCTTCATCGCGTGGGGCAAGCCCGACGGCGGTGCGGGAATCGGCCTCACCAAGCCCTTCGACGGAAACCCGGCAAGTGTCGGCAACGGCGTGATGGTTGCGTTGCAGGCCAAGGACGAAGCGCAGGTGCAGCGCCTCTATGACATCGCGCTCGCCAACGGCGGCACCTGCGAAGGTCCTCCGGGACCGCGCGGCGAGGGTTTCTACGCCGGCTATTTCCGCGACCCCGACGGCAATAAACTCAACGCTTTCGTCATGGGGTGAGTCCCCGCGCTGTTCGCTTGATTTCCTGCCCCTCCGCTCTAGACCTTTGGACAGGTGCCCGAGTGGAGGAAAAGCATAGTGAGCGACGGTAGCGAAGCGACCGAAATCTATATCGGCCTCGGCGGCGGCGGGGCACCCGATGGGCCGCGCCAATCGCTGGTCCTGAAGCGCGCGAACCGCCACGGGCTGATCGCGGGCGCGACCGGCACCGGCAAGACCGTGACCCTGCAAGGACTTGCCGAAGGCTTTTCGGCGGTCGGCGTGCCGGTTTTCGTCGCCGACGTGAAGGGCGATCTGTCGGGCATGGCGATGGCGGGCAGCCCGACGTCGAAAATGCACGAGATTTTCGCCGCGCGCGCCAAGGAGATCGGCGACACCGGTTGGGCCTATCACGACAATCCGGTGATCTTCTGGGACCTGTTCGGCGAACAGGGCCACCCCATCCGCACGACGATTTCAGAAATGGGTCCGCTGCTCCTCGCGCGGCTGATGGGGCTCAACGAGGTGCAGGAAGGCGTCCTCGCAATCGCCTTTCGCGTCGCCGACGAACAGAATCTGCTGCTTCTCGACCTCGGTGACCTGCAGGCGATGCTCGCGTGGTGCGCCGAGAATGCTGACGAGCTGACGACCAAATATGGCAATGTGACCAAGGCCACCGTCGGAACAATCCAGCGCCAGTTGCTGACGCTCGAAACGCAGGGCGGCGATCATTTCTTCGGCGAGCCCGCGCTCGACATCCAAGACATGATCCGCCTCGACGACAATGGCCGCGGCTATGTCAACATCCTCGCGGCCGATAAGCTTATGGCGAGCCCCAAGCTCTACGCGACCTTCCTGCTCTGGCTCCTCAGCGAAATGTTCGAGCAGCTTCCCGAGGTCGGCGATCCCGACAAGCCGAAGCTCGTCTTCTTCTTCGACGAGGCGCATCTGCTCTTCGACGACGCGCCGCCCGCGCTGACCGAGAAGATCGAGCAGGTCGTCCGCCTGATCCGTTCGAAGGGCGTCGGCGTCTATTTCGTCACGCAGAACCCGATCGACGTGCCCGAAACGATCGCCGGCCAGCTTGGCAACCGCGTCCAGCACGCGCTGCGTGCTTTCACGCCGCGTGACCAGAAGGCGGTGAAGGCCGCTGCGGACACCTTCCGGCCGAATCCCAAAGTCGATGTCGAGCGCGAGATCACCGAGCTCAAGGTCGGCGAGGCGCTCGTCTCGCTGCTGATGGCCGACGGCGCGCCGTCGCCGGTCGAGCGGACGTTGATCAAGGCACCCTGCTCGCGCGCGGGTCCGCTCGACGCCAAGGAACGCGCGATCATCCAGTCGATTTCGCCGGTCGCCGGCAAATATGACACGGCGGTCGATCGCGAGAGCGCCGAGGAATTGCTCGCGGCCAAGGCCGAGCAGGCGCAGGCGGCCGCGGTCGAAGCCAAGGCGCAGGCCGAGGCCGACAAGCAGGCTGCGATTGCGGCCAAGGAAGAGGCCAAGCGCAAGGTGGCCGAGGAGAAGGTCCGCCTCCAGCAGGAAAAGGCCGCGGCGCGCGAGGCTGCGAAGCCAAGCTTCACCGAGAAGATGGTCCAGTCGGCAGCGCGCTCGGCGGCGACCAGCCTCGGCCGGCAGGTCGCGGGCAAGTTCGGCGGCCAGCTGATGCGCGGCATCCTCGGCAGCCTGTTCAAATGAGCGATGCGGCGTCGATGGAGGCGAGCCTGATCGCCGCTGCCGACGCCGATATCCGTATCCCGCTGTTCGAGCGGTTCTTCGCGGCTTTCCCCGAACGGCGCGCGAGCTTCATCTCGATCGACGCAGCATCGCGGCGGATGACCGACGAGACGCTCGAAATGATGCTGGGTCTCGCGAAGGGCGAGGGCTGGGTATGGCCGCTCGTCGCCGAACTGGTGTTCACCCACCGCAGCTATGGCGCGCTGCCGATCGCCGAATATGACGATTTCATCGATATGACGGTCGACGAACTGCGCAAGGCGGCCGGTGCGGAATGGACAGTCGAAGCCGGGTCGGCGTGGCGGTGCCACGCCGATGCCCTCAAAGCGATGATCCGCAAGGCGCGCGCCGAGTGGAAGAGTGCGATGCCCGCCGGAGCGCCGCAGCTCGCCGAATGAACGGCGCGCCGCGGCGACACCTTATTTCTCTTTCAGCCAAGCCGCGATTTCGCTCTTGATGCGCGGGCGGCTGACGCTGCGTTCCTTCAGCGTCGCGATCGTCTTGTCATAGGGCTTGCGCACATCGGCGGGCAGCGGCGCCGCAATGGCTTCGAGCTTGGCGATCATCGCCGGGTCGTTCGACGAGGCTGCGAGTCCCGCAAGGAAGCGTGCGCGCGCCGATGCGTCGATCAGCCGGTCGACAGCGGCCTGGTTCTTCTGCGTGAAGTCGACCGCGAGCCCGGCGTGATTGCGTGCCACCGCGCCGATGATCGCGGCGCTGACGGTCTTGCCCGGCTCGTCGGTGAGCGCAAGGTCGAGTGCGCGCTGCGCGAGTTTCGGATCCTTCGCATTGCCGAGCAGCGTGTAGAAGGCGCTGCGTTCGACCGCCGATTTCGATCCCTTTGCCATTGCGCGAAGCTTGTCCCACTCCGCCGCGCTCGCGTTCGAGGCGACGATGCCGAGCCAGCGCGATTTCAGCGGACCGTCGAGCGCGGCCGGATTGGCGTCGAGCAATGCGAAGCGGCGGCGCGCTTCGGCGAGCACCTTCGCATCGCCGAGCGTTCCGAGCGCTCCGAGCAGGTCGGAGCGCAGGATCGCATCGAGCGCCGGTTCGCCCTTGCGTACATCGAAGCCGAGCCGCTGCATCGAGGCGCCGAGCGCGGCGCTGCCGCGCGCCGCGATCGCCTTCTGCATCGCCGGCTGGTCGTCGAAATAGCCGTGAAGAATTTCGTAGCGGCCCGCGGCGTCGCCGATCACCTTCTGGTTCGCATCCTTAGGCGTCGCGGTGAGCAGATCGAGCGCGGCGCCCATCGGCTGATAGCCCGCATTCGCGAGCGCGAAATTGTCGCCGAGCAGCCCGAGCTGGTCGATCGGCGCGAGGCTCACGAAGCTGCCGCGCAATGCGGCGAGCGCGGCGGGCGAATAGAGCGTGCGGTAATAGCCTGCCTGCCCCGCGTTGATCAGCACCGGGCCGCATCCGGGCAGCGTCAGCGTACCCGTCCCGCCCGAAACCACCTGCCGTGCCACGGCGCCATTCCCCGCGCGGGCAAGCACCGGAACCTTCCAGCGGCGGCCGTCGGCGTCGACGCTGTCCTTGCGGTCGCGCGAGAATTCGCTCTGCGTGAGCTGGACGCTCGTGTTGCCGCCCGCGCAAATGACGCCGCCGACGCGAAGCAGCGGAATGCCGGGCTGGTTGGTGAAGTCGTGCGCGATTGCCGTCAGCCCCTTGGCGCCGGCGGCCTCGACCGCGTTCCACAGATCGTCGGTGCGCGTGTTGCCATATTTATGCTGCGCCATGTAGGCGCGCAGCCCGTCGCGCCAGACATCCTCGCCCGCATAGGACTCGAGCATCGTGATGACCGCCTCGCCCTTTTGGTAGGTGATCGCATCGAACGCTTGGTTGGTGTCCTCGACGGTGCGGATCGTCTGGACGATCGGATGCGTCGTCGCAAAGGCGTCGAGCCCCATCGCGCGCTCGCGCCCGTCGACGCGGCCCAGAAGCGGCTGCCAGTCGGGATGGAAATGGTCGCTCGCCTTGGTCTCCATCCAGCTCGCAAAGCCTTCGTTGAGCCAGAGGTCGTCCCACCACGCCATGGTGACGAGATCGCCGAACCACTGGTGCGCGACTTCGTGCGCCTGCGTCGTATAGATTTCCTGCCGCGTCGCCTCGCTGGTGATGGTCGGATCGTCGAGCAGGATGCGTTCGAAGGTGAAGATCGCGCCCCAATTCTCCATCGCACCGAAGAATTGCGACTGGCCGGGTCCCGCGACGTTATCGAGCTTGGGCAGCGGATAGGGCTGGCCGAAATAATCGCGGTAATAGCTCAGCAGCGGGCCGAGGCTGTCGAGCGCGAAGCGCGCCTGCTCGCCCGATCCCTTCGGCGAGACGATGCCGACCTCGGCGCCGCTCTCGCTCTTCGCCGCGAGCCGCTCGAAATTGCCCGTCGCGAAGAAGAGCAGGTACGACGACATCTTGGGCGAGGTCTGGAAGACGACGGTCTTCTTGCCGCCCGCAACCGGCGTCTCGCTCGTCACCGGCATATTGCTGACCGCGAGGTCGCCCGCGGGGACGGTCGCCGACAGGCTGAAGGTCGCCTTGTAGCTCGGTTCGTCGAAGCTGGGCACGAAGCGCCGCGCGTCGGGCGCCTCGAACTGGGTGAACAGCCCGCGCACCTCGTTGCCGGTGACCTTGTCGGGGTAGTCGAGCGCGAAGAGCCCGTTCGCTTGCGTGTTGATCACGCCGGTATAGGCGGTCGTCAGGCGATATCGGCCCGGCGCGAGTTGGGCGGGCGCAGTGAAGGTCGCGGTTTGCGCCTCGGCATCGGTCGCGACGGTCAGCGGAATCGCCTTGCCGTCGGCGCCGGTCAAACTGGCGCTGGCGAAGCTCAGGTCGAGCGCGTTCAAGGTTAGTGTCGCCGAGGGTGCATAAAGCTCGATGTCGATGCCCGCCTCGCCGGTGAAGATCAGCGCCTTGGCGTCGGGCGTGACGCTGACGTCGTAATGCAGCGGCGCGGCGATGCGCGGCAGCTGGCTGGGGACGCTCGCGTCGAGCGGCGCGCCTGTGAGGGCCGGCGGGACGGCCGCAACGGGTGCAGTCGGGGCGATCCCCGGCTGTGCGGCGCAGGCAGCAAGGCTCAGCGACGAGACAGCGGCGAAAAGGAAATGACGTGCAGTTGTTTTCATGATGCGATCCCCGGTAATTTTCGGTGCTCGCTACGCCCGCAGAGGCATAGCGCAGGCGCCGCTTCGACGGGCGGCCTTACCCTATCGACAGACGACGCGAATCGCGGCACTTTGGTTGCATGACAAAACCTATATTGCCTGGAGAGGTATCCGCCGCCGTCGTGAATCCGATCGCTTATGGCGACTGGGACAGGCTTCATCAGCAGCTTGCGTGGGCCCGCGCCAACGAACCTTTGGCGGTTGCAGAGAACCCCGATCATGACCCCTTCTGGCTTGTCACGCGCCACGCCGACATCATGGCGATCAGCCGCGATCCGCAGCGCTTTGCCAACGGCATCCGCCCGACCGTATTGACCAACCGCGACGGCGAGGCGCTGGCGCGCGCCGCGACCCCGAACAACGACGGACACCTCATCCGCTCGCTCGTCCAGATGGATGCGCCGGACCATATGAAATACCGGCTGCTGACGCAGAGCTGGTTCATGCCCAAGAATCTGAAGATCGTCGAAGACCGCATCCGCATTCTCGCACGCGAAACCGTCAATCAGATGCTCGAAAGTGGCGAATGCGACTTTGCGCGCGATGTCGCGGCGCATTACCCGCTCCGCGTGATCATGGACATCCTCGGCGTGCCGCCCGAGGACGAGCCGCGGATGCTGATGCTGACGCAGCAATTGTTCGGCTCGACCGATCCCGAACTCAATCGCAACAAGGTCGAGATCACCAGCGCCGAGCAGGCGATCGCGATGCTCCACTATGTCATCGCCGACTTCGAGAATTATTTCCGCGAGTTGACCGCCGACCGCCGGACCAATCCGCGCGAGGATATCGCGACGGTCATTGCCAACGCGATGGTCGGCGGCGAGCAAATCCCCGACCGCGAGCTGGCCGGCTATTATATGATTATCGCGACCGCCGGGCACGATACGACGAGCGCCTCGACCGCGGGTGCGATCATGGAGCTGGCGAAGAACCCCGCGCTGTTCGAGCGCTTCCGCGATGCGGAAAGCGACAAGGCGGGGCTGATCGAGGAGGCGATCCGCTGGACCACCCCGGTCCAGCACTTCATGCGCAGCGCCAGAGAGGATGTCGAGATCGGCGGGCAGACGATCGCTGCGGGCGACTGGCTGATGCTCAACTATGTGTCGGGCAATCGCGACGAGGACATCTTCGCCGATCCCTTTGCCTTCGATCCCGACCGGCCGAAGAACCAGCAGATCGCCTTCGGCTTCGGCGCGCACGTCTGTCTCGGCCAGCATCTCGCGCGGATGGAGATGCGGATCATGATGGAGGAACTGCTGCCGCGGCTCAAAAGCCTCGAGCTCACCGGCGAGCCGGCGCGCGTCGAATCGGTATTCGTCGGCGGATTGAAGCGCCTGCCGATCCGCTTCGAGCCCGCCTGACCGATTTTCCTTTGCGCGCCGCCCGCGCCATGCCAAGGCGGGGCGTGGGTCGATTTCTAGCGAGGAAATCGATGAAATATATGGTTTTGACAGCCGCTCTGATGTTTGCGGCACCTGCGTCCGCGATGACGGTCGACGAGGACGAGCGCGAACTTTACGACGACAGCATCCAGTGCATGGCCTTTTACGGCATCATGGCCGGGCTTGGCGGCGACAAGGAGCCCGAGGATCCGAAGGCCGCGGCGTCGGGCACCAAATTCCTTGCGGTTGCAACTGTGCTTGCGGACGAGGACAAAGACCGGATCCAGACCGATCTCAACGCGCAGATCGCGATGTTCGGCAAGCTCGCCGAGCGTCCCGACGATCCCGCGAACATCGAAAAGCTGCGGTCGATCAAAGACAGCTGCGAATTTATGGAAACGCTCGTCGACGCGATGATCGACGGATCGAGCTAGGCCTTTTCGCCCGGAAAGAAGCGCGCGATCACGTCGCTCGCGAGCCGCGCGGGGCGTAGAGTCTCGGCATCGATGCAGCACCAGCTCGATTTCACTTCTGCCAGCACTTCCTCGCCGCGCTTGATGATCGTCTCGTAAAAGGCGCGCGCGCCCTGGACTTTCTCGAGGATCACGGTCGCGATGACCTGATCGTCGAGGAAGGCGGGGCGGCGATAGGTGATCTCGTGCTTCAGCGCGACCCACAGGTGCGCCGCGACCGCGTCGGGCGGTGCGATATGGCGCCAGTGCGACAGCACCGCTTCCTGCACCCAGCTCAGATAATGGGCGTTGTTGACGTGCCCCATGAAATCGATCTGGTCGGCGCCAACAGTGATGTCGTGATCGTGGGGGAGCGAGGCTGCGGTCATAACGCTGACACTAGTGTCAACAATATGTGACGGAAAGATGAAAAATCATCCTCTTCCGCGATAGGATGCGACGCCCTGATCGGGGAGCCAGAGCCCTTCGGGCGGCGTCCCCGATTGCCAGAAGACGTCGATCGGGATGCCGCCCCGCGGATACCAGTAGCCGCCGATGCGCAGCCACCGGGGCTGCATCTCGTCAAACAGGCGGCGGCCGATGCCCACGGTGCAATCCTCGTGGAAGCCGGCGTGGTTGCGGAAAGACCCAAGGAACAGCTTCAGGCTCTTCGATTCGACGATCGTCTCGCCGGGCGCATAGTCGATGACAAGGTGAGCGAAATCGGGTTGGCCCGTGACCGGACAGAGCGACGTGAACTCGGGCGCGGCGAAGCGGACGAGATAGAGTTCGCCCGTCCGCGGATTGGGAACATAGTCCAGCACCGCGGCTTCGGGCGAGGCAGGCAGTTCGCTGGACTGGCCAAGATGTTTGGGCGCAAGGCCCGCAGGGGTAGAATCGGACATGGAAACCATCTAGGGACGCGCGCGGCCGATGTCATCAGCGGCCCATGGTAAAGACGGGTTCAGCGCCAATTCAGCGGCGCGACGCGATGGCGGCTTTCGGGATTGCGAATATCAGAATGACGGTGCGGACGATCGGGCGGAACGAAAAGACGGCGCGGCTGTCGCTGGGTGCGTTGGCGGTGTCGCTCGCGCTGAGCCTGCCGGCGATGGCGCAACAGACCGATACGCCGACGCCCGCGCCTTCTTCGACATTCCGCCTTCCGCCCGCGAGTGACGGCCGGACGCCCGGCGTTCAGGGCCCTTCGGACAATAATATTCCGCCATTGAGCCCCGGCGACCGGTCGCCGTCGCCGGCTCCGACGCCGGCCCCGCCACCGGTCGTCGCGACGCAGCCGGCCCGGACGACCCCGACGCCTGCCCCGAGCGCGACAGCGCCAACGGCGCGGCGCGATACGCCGGCAGCGCAGCCGTCGCCGCGCGCCGTCGATGCCGCGCGGGGTGCGGCCGCGCCCGCGATCCCTGCCGACCCGACCGCAGCACCGACCGCCGACGATACGCCGGCCGCCGCTCCGGGCTTCTCGAACGATCCGACCGCGCCCGCGGCGGTTGTACCGACCACCGACGACAACGTTACCGCCGCGCCTGCAAGCGGTGGTGGCACGCCGATCTGGATGTGGCTGCTCGCCGGGCTGGCGGCGGCCGGCGCCGGTTTCTGGTACTGGCGTCGTCGTCCCTCGATCGCCGGCGACGCACCCGCCGATTACGCCGAGCCCGTTTCGGCGCCGAAGCCGCTGCCGCGCGCCACCGCACCCCTGCCGACGCCTCGGCCGGCTCCCGCCCCCGCCGCATCGATCTCCCCGCGCGCCGCACCGTCGCAGTCCGCGCATCCGCTCGTCACGCGGCCCAGCGATGAACGGCGCGCCGTCGTGTCGATGGCACTCGATATTCGCGCGATTCGCATGACCCGAGAACAGCTTGTCGTCGCCTTCTCGCTCAATCTGCTGAATCAGGGGCCGGTCGAAGCGACAGGGCTGATGGTGCGCATCGCGCTCAACCAGGGCTCGGCGATGACCGAACCGGTGCTCGCGCGCTTCTTCGACGGTGCAGGCGGCAGCGTCCTGCGCGACGATATGGTACTTGCCGCCGGAGCGGGCGAGCAGCTGAGCACCGAAGTGATGCTGCCGCGTGCAGCGGTGGAGCCGCTGATCATCGGGGGCAAGCCGATGCTGGTGCCGGTGATGGCGTTCGACGTCACCTACCATTGGGACGGCGAGGGCGAGGCGTTCGGCCAAAATGCCGGCACCTTCGTGCTTGGCCGTGAACAGGGAACCAGCGGCAGCACCAAACTCGCCCCGCTCCCGCTCGATCATCCGAGCTTTGTCGTCAACCGGCCGGCGGCCCGCGCGACCGCTATCCGCCGCACGCAATAAGTTGCTTGATCGCCGCTTTTTTGTTGCGGCGCACCATAAGCTGAGGCAGACCGCCACCGTGCTTGAAAAAGGGCACGCCGGGGCATAGGCTTGCCGTCCCCGGGAAAGAACAGAGCCACAGCAGGATTGGCCTCGGAGGGACAGGAAAAGCAGGTCCCGCGCGGTCGCAACAGGAGCATGACATGGACGCCTTGGTCTCAACCGACTGGCTGGAACGCGAACTGGGGGCATCGGATCTTCGGATCGTCGATGCGACGAAATTCATGGCCGGGACCGACCGCGATCCGCGCGCCGAATATGAAGCAGGTCACATCCCTGGCGCGGTGTTCATGGATCTTGCCGAACTGACCGATGCGACCGCCGGCGTCGACAATATGGCGCCTCCGGCCGAGAAGTTCGCGAGCCGCATGCAGTCGCTCGGCCTCGGCGATGGCAGCCGTATCGTGATCTACGACGACAGTCCGCTGAAAAGTGCGGCGCGCGCGTGGTGGCTGCTCAAGCTGTTCGGTGCGCACGACGTTGCGTTACTCGACGGCGGACTTGCGAAGTGGAAGGCCGAGGGCCGCGCGCTCGAAATGGGCAAGCAGACGCTTCGCCACCGCCACTTCACCGTGTGGCGCGACGCCAAGGCGGTGCGCACCAAGGACCAGATGCTTGCGAATGTCGATACCGGCGGCGAACAGGTGCTCGATGCGCGTGACGCCAAGCGCTTCACCGGCGAAGAACGCGATGCGCGTCCCGGCCTGGCGCCCGGCCATATCCCGGGTTCGCGCAACCTGCCCTTCGGCGAGCTTTTCAATGCCGACGGCACCTGGAAGCGCGGCGACGACCTCAAGACTGCCTTCGATACGGCAGGCATCGATCTCGACAAGCCCCTCGTCACGACCTGCGGCAGCGGCATGACCGCGACCGTCGTCGCGTTCGGCGCGCACCTGCTGGGCAAGGACGATGTTGCGGTCTACGACGGCAGCTGGCT
>Ga0209257_1003037_pt1 | contig 15155 bp, 13 predicted proteins | sample AraplaCvi_mCL_r2_FD_184277 | JGI IMG/M metagenome (GOLD analysis project Ga0209257, IMG submission 184277) | Arabidopsis root microbial communities from North Carolina, USA - plate scrape MF_Cvi_mCL_r2 (SPAdes) (version 2) | ecosystem: Host-associated > Plants > Roots > Endosphere | place: USA...
TTCGCCGACAGCCGTTCACTGCTGCGACCACGTCGGCGAGGTCGAGTAGATTCCCGACAAATACGTCTGCGCCGGCTTTCCGAAGCGCTTCGGCCCGGTCGTCGTCCCTTTTGACAAAGGCCCGGACAGGATATTGCTTCTCCAACAGCATGTGGACGATCGTTTTGCTCACCGATCCAACTTCTCCGCCGGCGCCGGTGATCAAGATTGGACTCTGTCGCGTCATGATTCTCTCGCTTTTGGTCAGATTGCGGTTAACGTCAGATCCACTGGATCCGAAACTGGCCGCTCGGCGAGGTCACCGAGCTCTGCGAAGCAGGTGCTTCAGGCAAACGTTTCTCAGTGGTTTGAAGAAACCGGCTAAGGGCGCTTCAAGAGCCGGACGAGTCGACCAGTAAGGCGACCGTCCGGCTTCTCAGATCGACGATCGATTGAGGTATGCGATCGAGCGGGTCACCACTTCTCGCCATAAGGCCGGAGTTCGTAGTTGAACGACCATGCCGAGCGAGGCTGATGGCATATGTGCCAGATTTCATCAGCGATCGTCGTCGGCTGAGCGAAGAACTCTTCCGGCTTGTCATGGAACATCTTGCGAGCCCATGGCACGTTGATGATTGCGTCGATCATCAGAAAGGCGACATGGACGCCCTTCGGGCCCAGATGCCGTGCCATTGATTCGGCAAGGATACGTTCTGCTGCTTTGGACGGAGCGAATGCGGCGTAGCTCTCGACCCCGCGATAGGCCGAGGTATTGCCGGTCGCAATGATGGCGCCGCTTTGCGCTTTGATCATCGCTGGAGCGACTGCTCTGGCGAGATAAAGCAGTCCCATGGTGTTGACCTTGATGTTCGTCTCGAGTGCCGCGGGATCCACTTCCAGAAAATTTCCGAACGTTCCGCCTACGGCATTATGGATAGCGATCGCGGGTGCGCCGTGGTCACGTGTGATCTTGGTGACGGTTTCGCTGACCTGGTCCTCTTGCGTGACATCGCAGATGTGGGCGGAAGCGTCCGGCAGCTCAGCTTGCAGCTTCGGAATGCGCTTCTCGGAGCGCGCAATGAGAGCGACGTGATAGTCGCCGCGAGAGAAGCGACGCGCGAGCGCGCTGCCTGTGCCGGGACCAACGCCGGTGATGACACAAACTGGCTTTGTCATGATCATGCCTGCGTTTTTGCTGCTGCTTCAACGAATGGAAGCCGATCGTTTCCGAAATAAAGTTCCTCTCCGATCCGAAACGTCGGCGTGCCAAACAGGCCGGTTTCTTCGGCTGCCTTGTTGCGGGCCTTCAGTTCCTCGGAGATTTCCTCCTGAGCCATCAGCTCGAGGATGCGATCCGCAGGGAGCTCGTTGTTCTTCAGGAAGTCCTTGAGGATTTCGACGTTGCCCAGATCGAGCACCTGAGCGTAGAGGCCGGTGAATACCTTCGAGACAAACTCGGCACCTGCTCCGAGCTTGATCGCGGCGATCGCACCGCGAAGCAGGAGGTTGAGGTCGATGTGCCGGAAGTGCTGGTTGGGCTCCCAGCCGATGCCGTACTTCTTGACCCAGCGTTGCAGATCGCTCTTCGCGTATTTCCTCTTCGCCTTGCACTCGATTGTCGTCGGAGTGTTGCCGGTTGCCTTCATCAAATCCAGCACGTTGATCGGCATATAGACGATGGTGGCCTGCGTGTCCGCCGCCAGCCTCTTGAGCTGGCTCTGTGCGAGGTAGCTGTAGGGGCTGCCGAAGTCGAAATAGAATTCAATCTGCTTGGTCATCCTTGGTCCCTTCTCCCTAGTCGGTTGATCTGGTTGGCTCAATCTCGTGGCCAATAGCTCCCGAGGTGAGCCGCTTCTTTCGTGTATCTCACTGGTTTCCAAGACGAAAATACGATTTCTCCAGCCGCAAAAGAAAGTTATTGACTGGTTAGTAAGTTAAATGTAAATGACAGCCAATGTCAACTGCCAGCCGCTTCGAAGAAAACTTCGCCGGGCCATGAGCATGAGTATTTCCGCCGCAATGTCGGGACGGTTGGATGCAAGCCAGGGCTTTGGTGAACTGAGCCGTTGTTCGGCTATCGGTGCATTAGGCTTGCACGAGGCTTTACCTTGCGAGTCCAGTGATAATACGTTCGAGCGCATGAAAAAGCGCAAGAAACGACTGACAAATTCCGAACATCGCGAATTGAGCATGTCGGCAGTATTGGCTGCCGCCGAGTTTCTTTTCGTGACCCAGGGCTACAACGCTACGACGACGGAGCAGATCGGGCAGCTCGCAGACCTGACCAAGGGCAGCGTCTACTTCTATTACGGCACCAAGGAAGGTGTTCTCCTTGAACTGCTGAAACGCGTGCAGGCCAACGTCATGGAGCCATACCTTCATATCCTGCAGGACCAAAGCCTTTCGCCCGTCGAGCGCATGACGAAATACCTGGAGAGGGCCGGCAGAGTCGCCCTTGAGCATCCGGGATCGATGTTGCTGCCGATCGTCGTTTCGATCGAAATGGCGGGCACCGAGTCCGAGGCGGCACGCAGGGTAAAGGCCGGCTACAATCGGATCGCACGAGAAGTGCGAAACGTCCTGGAGTTGGGACAGGCTTCCGGAGCGTTTCGCTCCGACCTGAGCAGTAACGATATGGCTCGGCTCCTGATCTCGACCGGCGATGGCATCATGCTTGAGTGCCTCCGTCAAAATCTGCGCATCGATGTTCACCGCTTGGTTCGCACGCTGAAGGCTGTTGTGCTTACCGGTCTTCAAATCGCGTCGGAGACACCGAGAGACATCGAAGCCGATGATGGTCCCTCCGTGATCGATGTCTTGCGCGGCAATCTTCAGGACTAAGACTAGCCAGTCAGCGAATTGCAACGACGGAAGGTTCGACCATGGCTCAAGCGGCACTTGCACGTGAAAACACCGAAGAGGCAACCGAGGTCGGCCTGCAGACCCGAATTAAGGCTGGCGCAACGCTGGAAGATATCAGCGAGATGACGCCCCGCTATCGCGACGTGTTGGTCGCGACCATGGCGATCGCCGCCGATCTGGAAATCATGACGTTGCCTCTCGACTACGACGCCATAGCGTTTGCGCCCAGCATCAACGATCGCATCGCCGTCGCGTCTGCGCTGCAAGACGAGATGGGACATGCCCAGGTTATGTTCCGCATGCTCGAGGATTTCGGCTTCGACTCCTATCACCAGGTGTTCGAGCGTGATCCCAAGAACTTCAAGACGTTCTTTCTGCTCGAGTTTGGAAACCTGAGCCCAATCGATGTTGGGCTGGGCCACCTTGTCGGCGATCAGGCGGGATATATCACGACGCGCGATCTCGAGGAAAATTGTTCATTCGGGCCGTATAGCCGGTCGCTGCGGAAGGTGAACTTCGAAGAGAACTTCCACGTCAAGCGGGGCGAATACATGATCCGCCACTACATGCAGCAGGGCCCCGAGATGCGGAAGCGGGTCCAGGATCGTATGGATTTCTGGTTTCCGCTGGGGGCCGAGTGGTTCGGTGCGACGGACGACGTCAAGTCGAGGACCGACCAGCTTCATTACAAAATACGCGGCAGCAGCAACGATCAGCTGAGGCAAATTTGGCTGCAGCGCCTCGTGCCTTTCTGCGAGCAGGTTGGTTTGAAGGTCCCGGCTCACTTCGACAGCGAAAGGGGCATTTACGTCCTCGATTATCAAATGCCGATCTTGCTGAATCTGGAAACCCTGAAGTGGGATTTTCGTACGGTCACGTGGCCCGAGAAGATCGCCCAGTGGAAGAAAGGCGGCCCGTTGAAGCTGCCGGGCCTGACCCGGATGCAGGTAGAGCTTTGGGGGCAGGACCTGTGGTGACGGAGCAGGCGGTCCGGGAAGCGCTCCTCGCGGTGAATGACCCGCATATACCGGTCAGCATAGAGAGCATGGGGATGTTGCGGGCAGTCACGATATCGGAAACCGGCGTGGTCAATGTCGAGCTCGCAATTCCATGCCTGGCCTGTCCTGGCGTCTCGATGTTGAAGCAATCGGTCAAGGACGCAGTGGGCGGCCTGAAGGGGGTCAGCGAGGTCAATGTCCTGGAAGGCTGGCATCATGATTGGACCACGCAATCCATTGAGCCCAATTCACGACAACTGATGCGCCGCTTCGGAATACAGGTCTAGGAGTGCCATGATGAAGAAGGTTATCGACAGACAATTGGAGTTGGGCGGCGACAAGCCGGAATTCTACGAGGTCTTTGCGCGCCGAGATTCTTCGGAACCGCTCACCCATATCGGTTCGGTCGAGGCCCCCAACGCGGAACTGGCGGAGGCGCGCGCCTGGTTTGTCTACGACCAGCATATCTGGCGAGAGATGTGCTTCGTACCGCTGTCGGCAATCGTCACGATTACCGAACGCGGCAGCAAATCGAAGGTAAAGGTGGTGTGATGGCTGTCATCAATTCAATCGAAGACCTTTCAGAAGCGGACCGAGTCCTTCGGGATGAATTGTATTGCATCGCGGACGCCAAGCTGGTGCTCGCCGGCTGGTACATGATGGTGTTGCAGAACGGGCGCTCCATCGCGGACTTCACATCCATTTGCGCGATGATGCAGGGACAATACGGGCATGCCCGCGCGCTTTATCAGCATCTGGGGAGTTTCGGCGTCACGCTCGACGAGGTGGAGTGGACGCGTGGTGCGAAGGACATCCGCTCGCCGAAGCTGCTCGATAGGCCGCCGCAATCGTGGTCCGACTTTATCGCGACGATATTCATGGCCGAGCAGGCCATCTCCACTCAACTGAGTGCCTACAGAACGAGCCTCGCCGACAGAACCCTGGCACGTCTCGCCGACAAGATCCTGAAGGAATCGCGCTTTCATCTCAGCTACTCGGTGGGCTGGATCAAGGCGCTCCGCAAAGATCCGGCGTCAACGGTTGACCAGGACGCCGGTCGCCGCCTGGTCGACGCTTTGGATTGGTGGGGCGAGCCGGACCAGCCGGATGGAGTCTTCTCGAACGGCTATCGGGATACGTCGGATTCGGATCTTCGCGACCGCTTTCTCAACGCGGTCGGCGCAACCTTCGATGTTCCGGACGGAATGGCAGTCCCCGCAAAGTCGTGGCAGCCGTCTATCCGCCGCAATGGCCGTCCGGGGATCCCGGAGAATTTGTTCGAAAAGATCCGTTTCAAGAATCGCGAATTGGCGATGCCGTGAATCGAAACCAGCCAACATTCGACTTGCCGGTGGATGCCAGCAAGGTCGTCTGTCCGCACTGTGAAAGCGATGTCGTCGACATCGAATCGCCCTTTGGTGGCAGCGTCTCGGAAGTCCTGTTTCGATGCCGGCGATGCAAGTCGTTCTTCCACTGGGTGAAGTGGCAGCCAGAGCCACCACGTTAGGCGAGGCCGCAAAACTCTAAGAGCAGCACAAGCTGCCATAACGAAACAAGGGGAGGTCATGGTGCTGGATCGAGCCATTTCGGTTTCGGATGTTCTTCGGGCAACGGCCTGCGCGACGCCGCAAAGGGACGCTGTCGTCGACGAGGCGGGGTCGCTGACCTACCGCGAGTTTGATACCACTGTCGACCGCCTTGCTGCTGGCCTTCAGCGGCTCGGCGTCGGAGCAGGCGACAGGGTTGCGTATTTGCTGTGGAACCAGCGGGAGCTGCTTCTCTCCTACTTTTCGATCGCGCGGCTCGGTGCGCTGACTGTTTCTCTGAATTTCCGGCTGACCGCCGAAGAACTCGCGTATCAGATCACGGCAGCCAAGTGTAAAGCGCTCATCGTCGACGAAGAACTCGCCGGACTGGCGTCGCAGGCCATCGCCAACTCTGGCCTTCAGATGCAACTGATCGTGTGCGGCAAATGTGGGCAGCCCGATCAGCTTCGCTTCGACGATCTGCTCGGCGGCAGCACCGAAGACATCCCTTCCTTCCCGATCGTAAGCTCGGATGCAGATAGCGGCATCTGGTTTACGTCGGGAACAACGGGCCGGCCGAAGGGAGCGGTGGTTAAGCACCGATCAGCCCTCGCTGCCGCGATGCTCGGCGCCTGGTGCATTCGGATCTCGGAGCCCATCAGAGTCCTGGGAGTCGCTCCCCTTTTTCATCGAGGAGCGATGGAAAACGTTGCGCTCCCTGTTGTGATGTGCGGCGGAACGCAGTTCCTGTTCAAGAAACTCAGCGCGTCACAAACGTTGGAGTACCTCGAGAAGCTCGAGATCAACACGGCCTTCATCGTTCCCACCATGGCCTGGCAATTGCTACGTGAGATAACCACTGAGACGAAGCCGTTGCCTCATCTCGTAAACTGGCTTTCGGCGTCGGCGCCGTTGCCGCCGGCACTTGCGGAGCAAATTACAAAACGCTTCGAACTGCCCAATGGAGTCATAAACACTTACGGCATCACGGAAATGCTGTTCGTCTCGACCTGTCCTCCGCCGATGCTGTCGAGGAAGCCTGGTAGCGCCGGGCTCCCGGCACCCGCGACGCAGATCGCCATCTATGACGACAAGCGCGGTGTCCTTCCCCGTGGGGAGATCGGGGAAATTCTCATCAGCGGGCCGACGGCGTTCTCGCACTATCTCGACAACGAGCAAGCGACGCGGGAAGCGATCATCAATCTGAATGGGCGGGAGTGGTATCGCAGCGGTGATGTCGGTGTTCTCGACGAGGACGGGTACCTCGCCATCAAGGATCGCAAGAAGGACATGATCATTTCTGGCGGAGAGAACGTCTATTGCGCCGAAGTCGAGCTGGCGCTGATCGATCATCCGTCCATTCGGGAAGTGGCGGTTATCGGAGTTACCGACGAAAAGTGGGGCGAAATCGTTGTCGCTGCCATCGTCAAGGCGACAGATGCACCCGTAGATCTGAACGACATCGTAAGGAGCTGCGCGTCCCTCGCGAGCTACAAGCGGCCGCGTGAAGTGGTCTGCCTTGACGCGTTGCCGCGCAACAGCTTCGGCAAGGTACGCAAGGACCTGGTTCGGGAGATGGTCCGCGAGCGGCTCGCGTCGTCGACGCATATACGCCGCGCGTCCTAGTCGACGACGCCAAGTTTCACGAAGCAGCTTGAGATTTCAGACCACACGTCGTTTCGCATTCATGGAGTAGGTCATGTTTAAGATCTTGAGGCCAGCTATTGTCTTGATGCTGATGTCGTTCGGGCCCGCAGCGTATGCCGCCGATGCACCGGGAGTGACGCCCTCCGAGATCAAGATTGGCGGAGTCTTTCCTTTCAGCGGACCTGCCTCTCCTTACGGCGTAATTGGCCAGGCCATTCTTGCCTATGTCCAGTCGGTCAATGATCGCGGCGGCATCAATGGCCGGAAAATGAGCTACATTGCCTACGACGATGCCTACAGCCCGCCTAAAGCGATGGAGCAGGTGCGCAAGCTCGTCGAGAGCGACGAGGTCGCCTTCATGTTCGGTCAGCTCGGCACCCCCGGAAATACTGCGGTGGCCAAGTATCTGATGGCCAAGCGCATACCCAGCGTCGGTATCATCACGGGTTCGAACAAGTTTACGAACGTTGCGGATTATCCGCTGACCACGACGAGCATCGTCAGCTACGATACCGAGGGCAAGATCTACGCGAAGTTTTTGACCAAGACGATGCCGAATGGGAAGTACGGCATCCTCTATCAGAATGACGATCTGGGAAAAGATTACGTCAACGCCTTCAAGGTCATCTTGAAGGACGCCTTCGAAGCGAAGGTCGTCGCCGTATCATATGAGGTCAGTGATCCCACTGTGGATTCTCAGATCCTGAACTTGAAGAGTTCGGGGGCCGATGCGCTGCTGGTGGCAGGGACGCCGAAATTCGCCGCGCAGGCCATTCGGAGGGCCGCGGAGATCGGCTGGAAGCCAACGATCTTGCTGAATTACCCATCGAGCTCGGTGAGTGCGACCTTGAAGCCGGCAGGGCTGGAACGAGCAGTCGGCGTGATTGTCGGGCAGAACATGATGGATCCGCTCGACCCCCAGTGGGCCACCGATGCTGGGATGAAGAACTATCGAGCCTTCATCGAAAGGTACATGTCAGGCGCGGATATCGCGGACACCAATATCCAATACGGCTATGCACAGGCCGTGCTGCTCGAACATCTGATCAAGCAATGCGGGAGCGATCTCTCCCGTGAGAACATCATCAAGCAGGCGAAGAGCCTGAAGAACGTTATGCTACCCACAATGTTGCCAGGCATTAGCGTCAACACCACCGACAAGATCAACATGAACTACGCTCAGATGAGGCTGCAACGCTGGAGTGGCACTACCTGGGAGCTTTTCGGCGAAGTGCTTGACGCTTCCTCAGAATGAGCAGGGCGGGAGTCCGGGCTCCGTCGTCCACACATTGGCGAGCCGTGACAGAGCTGTGCACCGAACTGTGATGCGTCGGCGCAGAGCCGCCGCGTACCGCTGAGCAGCGACGCACATTAATCCTGCCGCATCAAGAGCCAGAGGTGCGGTCGATCTGAAATTTGTAGCTAACGACTTGCAAAAAACAAGTCGATAAACAAAAGCAATCGAGGTAGGTTTAAGCGTCCGTCTTGGGCTGAACGGGAAGGCCCGTTTCGACGGCGCCTCCCGAGGAACTCGAGGCAGCCCGATTGGCGATTAAAAATCTCCTCCCACGCCAGGGAGGCGAACAAGGCAGGAGAGCCAGAAATGCCTGAGGCATATATCTACGACCACGTTCGCACGCCGCGGGGCAAGGGAAAATCCGACGGCTCGCTCCATGAAGTGACGGCCCTCGCGCTGGCGGCCGTTCCGCTACAGGCGCTGAAGGAGCGTAACAATCTGGCACCTGATACCGTTGACGACGTCGTGCTCGGTGTTGTTGATCCGATCGGCGAGGCAGGCGGCGACATCGCGAGATTTGCTGCGCTGAAGGCCGGTTTCGACAAGTCAGTGCCGGGCATTCAGGTCAATCGCTTTTGCGCGTCGGGCCTTGACGCCGTGAATATTGCCGCGGCACAGATCATGTCGGGACAGCACGAATTGGCCATCGGCGGCGGCGCGGAATCGATGAGCCGCGTCGGGATCATGTCTTCCGGTTCGGCATGGCCGACGGACCCTTCGATGGCGGTGCCAAGCTATTTCATGCCTCAGGGCGTCGCCGCGGATTTGATTGCTACCAAATACGGCTTCTCGCGCGACGATGTCGATAGCTATGCCGTTCAGAGCCAGCAGCGCGCCGCCCGAGCCTGGGACGAAGGACGGTTCCAAAAGTCGGTCGTGCCGGTGAAGGACGTCAACGGCATCACGATTCTCGCGAAGGACGAGCACATTCGTCCAGGCACGACGATGCAGTCGCTCGGCCAGCTGCAGCCGTCATTCGCCACGATGGGGGCGATAGGCGGCTTTGACGCAGTCGCAGTGCAGTCGCATCCGGAAATCGAAGCTATCAATTACGTGCACCATGCAGGCAATTCGTCGGGTATTGTCGATGGCGCGGGTGCGGTACTTCTCGGCAGCAAGCACGCCGGAAAGAGGCATGACCTCAAGCCGCGCGCAAAGATTCGCGCGTTCGTCAATGTCGGCTCCGAGCCTGCTATGATGCTGACCGGGCCGGTCGACGTGACCAGGAAGGTGCTCGATCGTTCCGGCATGACACTGTCGGACATCGACCTGGTCGAACTGAACGAGGCATTTGCCTCGGTGGTCCTTCGATTGATGCAGGCGTTCGAAATCGACAGGGACAAGATCAACGTCAACGGCGGCGCGATTGCGATGGGCCACCCACTCGGCGCGACCGGCGCGATGATTCTTGGCACGGTCCTCGACGAACTCGAGCGTACCAACAAATCCACCGCGCTCGTGACGCTGTGCATTGGCGGCGGCATGGGCACCGCAACCATCATCGAACGGGTTTGAACTCCATCGTCCCCGTAAGGGGAGGCGACCACCCAATCGAGATTCTCAATCTTGACCTCCACAGGGACCTCGTGAGCAGCGAGGTTACCTCTGGACGACGACAAGGAATTGGAACGATCACATGGCCTACAAGAACTTCAGGATCGAGACCGACGTCGACGGCATTGCGCTGGTGACTTGGGATATTCCCGGCAAGTCGATGAACGTCATCGACGAGACCTCGGGAACTGAGCTCAGCGTAATCATTGAGCAACTGACGTCGGATGCTGCGGTGAAGGGCGTCGTCATCACATCCGGCAAGGATGCGTTCTGCGCCGGCGCGGATCTGACGATGCTCGAGGCGATGAATCGCACTCACGCGGAGATGTTGAAATCGCAAGGCGAGGAAGCGGCGAACAAGTATATGTTCGGCGAGGCGCGCAAATTGTCGCAATCGTTCCGAAATATCGAGGTCGGTGGCAAGCCGTGGGTTGCCGCGATCAATGGGACGGCGCTCGGCGGCGGTTTCGAACTGGCGCTGGCCTGTCACCACCGCATCGCGTCCGACAATACGAAAACCCGTGTTGGGCTGCCGGAGGTCAAAATAGGAATTTTCCCGGGCGCCGGTGGCACGCAGCGGCTGCCGCGCCTGATGCCGACCATGGACGCCGTGCAGATGCTGTTCAAGGGCGAAGCGATCGATGTCAAGAAGGCCCAGGCACGCGGCCTCATCGGCGAGGTGGTGCCTGCGGCGGATCTGATTCAGAAAGCCAAGGACTGGATCAAAGCCGGCGGCAAGGCGGTGGCACCTTGGGATCAGAAGGATTTCAAGCTGCCTGGTGGTACGGTCTACTCGAAAGCGGGATTGCAGTTCTTCCAACCGGCGACCGCGATCCTGCGCAAGGAGACTTACGACAACTACCCGGGCGCACGGGCGATCCTACAGTGCGTCTACGAAGGCCTGCAGTTGCCGATGGATACAGCGCTGCGCGTCGAATCGCGGCACTTTTCAAAGATTTTGCGCTCGAAGGAGGCGGCGGCGATGATCCGCTCTCTCTTTATCTCGATGCAGGATCTGAACAAGGGCGCGCGCCGTCCGCAGAACGTGCCGCCGGCCAAGGTGAAGAAGCTCGCAGTCATTGGTGCAGGTTTCATGGGCGCTGGCGTTGGTTATATTTCCGCTCAGGCCGGCATCGATGTGGTGCTGATTGATCGCGACCAGGCCTCGGCGGACAAGGGCAAGGGCCACGCCCAGGCGAGCGTCGATGCGGCGGTTTCCAAGGGGCGCATGAATCAAGCAGACGGCGACGCGATCCTATCGCGCATTACCGCGACCGCAGACTACAATGCGATAAGAGATTGCGATCTGGTGATCGAGGCGGTGTTCGAGGATCGAGAGGTGAAGGCAGCGACCTACGCCAAGGCGCAGCCGCTTCTGAAGGAAGGTGCGATCTTTGCGAGCAACACCTCAACGCTGCCGATCAATTCGCTGGCCGAGGAGTTCAAGGATCCGTCGAGGTTCATCGGGATCCACTTCTTCTCACCGGTCGAGAAGATGATGTTGTCGGAAATCATCGTCGGGAAGAACACTGGGGATGTGGCGCTGGCCACCGCGCTCGACTACGTGCGACAGATCAAGAAGACGCCGATAGTCGTCAACGATTCGCGTGGCTTCTACGCCAACCGTTGCGTGATGCTCTTCCTCTTCGAAGGATATGAGATGGTGCTGGAAGGCGTGCCGCCTGCGATGATCGAGAACGTCGCCAAGATGGCCGGCATGCCGGTGGGTCCGCTCTCGCTCAGTGATGAAACTGCTCTCGATCTAGGATTGAAGATCTTGAGGGCAACCGAAACCGATGTCGGCACGCAGGCGGTCAATCAGGATCATAAGAAGTTGCTGGTCGAAATGGTGGAAAAGCGCGGACGCCTCGGCCGAAAAAATGGCAAGGGCTTCTATGATTATCCAGAGAAGGGCAAGGGACAGAAGAAGCTATGGCCGGAGTTGACCGTGCTGCAGCCGAAACGTCTCGATCCGGATACGATCGATGTCGAGGAGTTGAAGCAGCGGTTTCTCGTGGTTCAGGCGGTGGAAGCTGCGCGCACCGTGGAGGATGGCGTCGTCACCGATCCGCGAGAGGCAGATGTCGGCTCGATTCTCGGATTCGGGTTCCCGCCGTTCACGGGAGGCACGCTGTCCTACATCGACTTTATGGGAGCAAAAGAGTTCGTCGATCTGTGTCTGAAGTTGGAGAAGAAGTATGGTTCGCGCTTTACCCCACCGAAGCTCTTGATCGAAATGGCCGCTAAGGGCGAAACGTTCTACGGTCGCTTCACACCGAAACAGGCGAGCGCGGCATAGCTGCGTCGACAATTCGCGCGTCTCTCGCGGCGGGGGATCGGCAATCCGGTGCCCCGCCGATCGAGCCGTCCGCTCACGTTGCCTGTAAATGGCGTGAGCATGTCAGACAGTCAGCACGGAGCGCGGTCGCTTGACGCCTCTGGCCCGAGACGTGCAGCGGCGGCGCTTGTCGTGCTGGCAAGCGGTTGGCACGTGTCGCGAGCTCGCGCCATATCGGTGTTTCGCTGCTTCCTGATCTGGCGGGGCGATAGTCCGTACCACTGCGAAACGGCGCGGGAGAATGTGCTCGCTTCCGAATAACCGAGTAGCTGACCGATCCGGGAGAGACCGACATCCGTCCCGGAGAGCATGATCAAGGCCTCTCCCATCCGATAGGCCTCGAAGAGTTCAGAGAAGCTCATGCCGGATGAACTCAAGCGGCGCTGGAGCGTGCGCGGTGAACAGCCGACTTCACTGGCAACGGACTCGATATTGGCTGCACCCGGACCTAGCTTCGCGATTGCGGCCTGTACCCGTTGGCCAAGAGCATCCATTCTTCGGAGGGTGCTCAGCAAAGTCTCGGCGTACGCGATGTTGATGTCGCACAAGGATCGATCCGCTCCCGATCTAATCGCATTTAACGCCTTGGCATCGTAATCGATGGAAGCGTATCGGGCGCCAAAGCAGACGTCGCACTTCAAGATCTGAGCAAACGATGCCTGATCGCCATCTGGCCGCCCAGCAAGCTGAACAAGCGTGGGCTTCGGACCGCTGGCGACGAAACAGGCGATGATCGCATCGCTGTGAAGGACATCCATCGATACGGCGTCCCAGTTGGGCCTATACGACATCCGAAGCGAGGCTTCCGAGGTCTGCGTCGTGAATTGACCACCCTCGCTGAGCAGCGCCTGATAGCGCAAGAGGTGTTGTATTGCTTCGGCAAATGTGGGGCTATGTGCCGTGATGACCGCGATCACGTTCGTGGCGTGAATAGGCAAGGCGCTGCCGACCTTAACTCCGATCAGAGGGTCGCCCGAAAGAAGCCGCGCGCGGCCCCAAATGGTTCTTGTTGGAGACAGCTCAATGCGGCTCGTATCCGGAAATCTGCCGTCCACCGCGCCGCGGACCCCGAGCGTCAGTCGGGTTCGCTCCAGGCCCTGTCGTTCAAGGCCGTCGAGAATTGCGTTAAACCAGCATGAGGCGACTGTAAGAGCTGCCAAGGCGACGGTTTTCCCTGCGGAGCGCCGTCGAATGATATCAATGTTTTCACACGCATCGCCATAGCCAATTTATCCGCTTTTCGGAGTTCCTTGCGACTCTTCGGTCGCAGCAGGGCCGGGAGACTGGCGATGCCTCCCGCCATCGATCTTGCCGGTAGAGTGCCTCCGAGGTCCTGGACCGGAGCTTGGCCAGCAAACCTTGAAGCACCCGACCAGCGTCGACCACCGACTGGCGTCAATGTGCCTTAGAAGCCAGCACCTTCTTCATCCACGCTTCTTCCTGGCCGACCTTGGGAAGAATGAACCCGGCCTCCATCACGTTGTCCGGATTGACTTCATCAAGACCGGCAATGATATCCGAGGTTGGGACATCGAGCACGCGCGATACCAGGGATGAGTATTCGGCCAACAGTGATGCTTTGGCCTCATCGTTTCGCCCCTCGCGAATGGTTGTCGCTATCAGCAATCTCTTCGCGGGCGCTCCTCCCACAAACACGCTTTCCGATTCCTGGAAGACGACGTTGACCAGCCATCTGGCTCCGCCCGCGATTCGCAAGTGCATTTCCACGAGCGCCTCGGCGAGCTCATACTTCTGCTCGGAGCTGATCGTGCCGCGTTCACTCGTGATCGCATAGATTGGCATGCCGTTTCCTACCCTTAAAGTTGTTCTTGAGATGTCCTGAAAGTATCAGGTCCCGGCCAAGCGGGTTCTATGGCCGTGCGCGCCAAAAAGTTGACGTTGCGCGCCAACCCTTATGTTTCGTTTTGCCGCATGACGACCTCATGCTCCAAATGAAGCAACAGACCATGTCCGATTGAACGGAAGTGGCAGGACCTAGCGGAGGAATCCATGTTGGGCTTGATGCAAGACTGGCCATTGCTGTGTCAGCGGATCATTGATCACGCGGCAGCTTGTCATCCCAATCGCGAGGTGGTGACTCGGTCGATCGAAGGGCCGATCCATCGGACCAATTACGGTGAAATCAGAGAACGTGCACTTAGGGTTGCCCAGCGGCTGGACCGCGACGGCATTGTGCTCGGCGATCGGGTCGCGACGTTGGCCTGGAACACCTGGCGACACATGGAGCTTTGGTATGGAATCATGGGGATCGGCGCCATTTGCCACACCGTGAATCCCCGCCTGTTTCCCGAACAGATCGCATGGATCATCAATCACGCAAAGGACAGAATTCTCTGTGCCGACGTCACATTCATACCGCTTCTCGAGAAGCTATCGCCGCAGCTCGAATTGATCGAGCGGTTCGTCATATTGACGGATCGCGAGAACATGCCGAACACATCCCTGCGGAGAGCTATTGCGTATGAGGACTGGATCGACGGCGTCGATGGCGACTTCGCCTGGAAGAGCTTCGACGAGAATACCGCCGCCGGCCTCTGCTATACGTCAGGCACCACAGGAAATCCGAAAGGGGTGCTGTATTCTCATCGATCAAACGTACTTCAGTCCCTGATGACCGCCCAAGCGGACGTGATGGGGTTAAGCTGTAACGATACAGTGCTTCCGGTTGTGCCGCTATTTCATGCCAATAGCTGGGCTTACGTATTCCAGGCGCCGATGGTGGGCAGCAAGATCGTTTTTCCAGGCGCGAAGCTCGACGGCCCTTCCGTATATGAATTGCTCAGGGACGAAAATGTCACGTCGACGGCCGGGGTGCCGACGGTTTGGCTGATGCTCCAACAGCATATGGAATCGAATAACCTGCGACTGCCGTCGCTTAGAAGCTTGACGATCGGCGGGGCAGCGCCGCCGCCCGCAATGATTGAGGGCTTCGA
>Ga0209257_1003046_pt1 | contig 15123 bp, 9 predicted proteins | sample AraplaCvi_mCL_r2_FD_184277 | JGI IMG/M metagenome (GOLD analysis project Ga0209257, IMG submission 184277) | Arabidopsis root microbial communities from North Carolina, USA - plate scrape MF_Cvi_mCL_r2 (SPAdes) (version 2) | ecosystem: Host-associated > Plants > Roots > Endosphere | place: USA...
ATCTTGCGGCCGCGGAAGGCCCGTTTGGCGCCCTGCACGAGCACATCGCGCAGCTGTACGAAGACCTGTTCATCGATACCTGCGACGACTGGGTGATTCCATACCTGGCGGACCTGCTGGGTACCACCCACCTGCAGGGCGAGCCGCGCACGCTGCGGGCCGATGTGGCCGATACGATCGCATTGCGCCGGCGCAAGGGCACCCTGGGCGCACTGGAGCGCCTGGCGCTCAATCTCACGGGCTGGGGTTGCCGCTGCGTGGAGCTGCGCGAAAACCTGGGCTGGACCCAGCACCTGAACCACCAGCGCGCCGATGCCGGCGGCCGGCCGCCCTATGCCAACCCGGCGTTGACCCGTTTCGACATTCCGCGCGGCGGCACCGCGCCCCTCCGTGACCCGGCCGCGCTGGCCCTGCTGGGCAGCCCGTTCGACACCTTTGCCTACACCGCCGATGTGAAGGCGGTGCAGCCGGGCGCGCGCCACGTCAACCTGCCCAATCTCGCCATCTTCCTGTGGCGCCTGGCCGCCTACCGCCTGACGCGCATCCGTCCGCTGGCGCGCGGGACGGTCGACCTGGGGCCGCAGCCGGCCGGCCTGGCGCGCTTTGCGCTGCGCTTCGACCTGCACCCGCTCGACCTGCCCGTGGCGCTTTTCAATACGAACCGGCCCGGCTCGCTGCACGCGGGCACGTCGGGCGGCGTGGTGGCGCCGCTCACCGAGCCCGACGCCGTGGCCGGCCCCATCTTCGAGGCGCGCATGAACAGTGGCACGCCGGCCGGCCACCCGGAAGCGTATGTGGCCGTGGACTTCTTTAACGCGGCCGGTGCGCCACCGGACGGCTTCGACCTGTCCGACGTGGGCCTGCACCTGTTCATGCCCGAAACGCTGGCGCCGCTGCTGGCGCCTGTACCGCCGGCCACCGAGTGGCGCTGGCTGTACCGCGGCGACAATCTGTGCGCGTGGGAGTCGGGCTTGCGACGCCCCCTGCGCGGCGGCGAGATCGTGGTCGACCCGCGCATCGGCCGCGTGCTGATCGGCCTGAACGTGGCGGCCCAAGCGGATGAACTGATTGTGCTCGATGGCGGCCAGACCGTGTCGCGCATGTTTGCGAGCTTCACCTATGGCGCGGCGGGTCCGGTGGGCGCCCATCCGGTGCTGCAGCGCGCGCCGCCCTCTTCCACACCGGTCGAACTGCGCATCGTCGGCGCCGTGCCGGGCGGCATCACGCTGCAGGCAGCGCTGGACAATCTGGATATCGCCAGCACCGCTGTCGTGATCGAAATCGCGGACAGTCTCGTGCACGACATCGACCTGGCCCTGGTGCCAGGCAGCGCGGTCGACACGACCATGTCGCTGCGGCTGGCGAATTCGTTGACGATCCGCGCCGCCGGGGAAGAGCGTCCCGTCGTCAGGCTGGCGCAGCCCCTGTCGCTGCGGCCCGTGGTGGCGGCGGACGCTACGCCCGCCACGCCCGCCGTGCGGCTGCAAGGGCTCTACTTCGCGCCGGGTACGGGCTTTCCAGCCGGGGCTGCGCTGATCGACCGCGCCGCCGTGGCGCGACTGGAAATCATCGGCTGCACCTTGGCGCCAGGCGGCCATAGCCTGCGCGACGGGACCCGCGCGCCGATGCAAGCGGCGCTACGCTTGATAAACGGCTATGGCTTTACCGACCAGGGCGAGGAGGATGCCTTCGTTCCCACGCCGGACATTGTGATCCAGCGTTCGATCACGGGCAGTCTTGCCGTGGACCAGCGCTACCGGCTCGACATCGCCGACAGCATCGTCGATGCGGGGTTGGGCTTCGGCTACGCGCCCAGCGGCGTCCTGGCCATCGGCGCCGCCACCAACCCGGCCACCGGCTGGGGCGCTCGGCTCGATTTCGATGGCCTGACCTGCTTCGGAGCGGTACGCGTCGCGGCGGTAGGCGGCATGGGCGGCATCTTCAGCCAGCGCTTCGAGGTGCTGGACAACCAGCATGGCTGCATCAAGTGGACGGCCTTTTGCGGCGACGGCGACCGCCTGCCGCCGAATCATTTCTGCGTCTTCGCGCCCGGCGCGCGCATCGTATTCACGTCCGAACGGTTCAACGACCCCGGCTACGGCCAGCTGGCGCAAGCCACCGACAGGCGGGTACGCGAATTGGGACCGGACGACGATGCCATGGGCGCCTTTGGCTTCCTGCTGGTGGCGCACAAGTGGGCCAATTTGCAGATCCGGCTGCGCGAATTCATGCCGTTGGGTGTTCGGCCGCTGGTCGTGCCGGTAACGTGAACAGGGGGATGCTATGCAGGGCGACTTTTCGGTTTTGAACTTTGATCCCCATCAGCACGAGCGCGGCGTGCAGGCGCCGGCCGACGGCGTGCTGCGCAACCTGAGCGGCGTGCTGCACCAGCAGGGCCGGGTCATGTCCGATGCCGACCTGACGGAGGCGGAGCTGTTTGAGCTGGGCTGGCAAGGTCAGGCCGGCCGCGACATCATCGGGGCCGGCATCTGCGCCGTGCCGGCCACGGAACCGGACGGCTTTCGCGTGGAGGTGGCGCTGGTCAGCGGCACGGACGTCATTGTTTCGCTGCGTCCCGGCCGCGCCTGGGCCGACGGCATCCTGACCCGCCTGCCCGGCGTGCCGCCCGATCCTACGGCCCCGGTGCAGCGCCGGGCCAGCTATTTCGGCCCGCCCTTGTCCATCCCCGAGCCGGGGTCCGTCACGATCGGCGACGGCGTGCGCGACGCGGTGATCCTCGAAGTATCGGAAGAATCCATTCATGCCTTCCAGTATCCGCAACGGCTGCTGGAGCCGGCGCTGGGCGGCCCGGATACCTCGGAGCGCGCCTTTGTCAACTTCCGCATCCGGCTGCTGCGCCTGGGCCCGGACGAAGACTGCGTCTCGATCCGCGACCGGCTGCGCGATGACCCGTCGTCGAAAGGCCGGCTCACGGCATCGCTGGCGCCGGTGGTGGCCATCGCCGGCGATTGTCCGGTAGTGGGCGGCGGCGGCTACACCGGCTTCGAGCATAACCTCTACCGCATCGAGATTGCCGACGTGCCGGCCGGCACGCCGCCACGCTTCAAGTGGAGCCAGTGGAACGGCGGCCTGGTCGGGCGCGGGCGCTTCGAGACGGGCAGCAACCCCGACCGCGTGATCCTCGACGCGGGCCGCGCCGCCATCGTGCATTCCGGCTTGACGGAGTTTTACCTGGAGGCGCTGCAATACGATGAGCTGATCGGCGCCTGGCAAGTGGTGTACGGCACGACGGCAACCCTGAACACGGACCATGATCTGGAACTGGCGGCGCCGGCCGCCTTCGGCACGCTACCGGCGAGCAACGAGCCCACCTTCATTCGCCTGTGGAACGGCATCGCTGCGATCGCCGACTTTCCGGACGCGGCCCCCCCATCCGAACTGCGCGACGGCATCCGCCTCGCGTTCGCCGGTCCGGCAGCGGGCAATTACCGGCCCGGCGACTACTGGACGTTCACGGTGCGGGCGGGCGGGATCGCCAATCCGCAGCTGCTGGTCGACAACGCGCCGCCGGTGGGCATCGTCTACCATCGCGTCCCGCTGGCGGAAATCAACTGGACGGACCGGCGCAATACCAGCCTCTCCGGCAGCATCGAGGATTGCCGCGTGCCGTTCGGCGCGCTGACGCGCAAGACCTGCTGCACCTTCCTGATCGGTGATGGCGTGCGCACCTTCGGCGACTTCAATTCGCTGGAAGCGGCGGCGGCGCACCTGCCGGCGGCCGGCGGTGAGTTGTGCCTGCTTCCCGGCCTGCACCGGGCCAACCTGCGCCTGGATGGCCGCCGCAACATCACGATCCACGGTTGTTCGCGCCGCACGCTGGTGCTGCCGCGTAGCGAAACCCGCTTGCAGCCGATCTTGCACTTGGTCGATTGCTCCGGCATCCGCGTGCACTCCATGGACTTGCTGACATATGACGGCATCGACATCCTGATCGAACGCAGCCGCGACGTGCGCGTCGACGACACGCGCATGGTGGGCCGCCTGCATTGCATCCGCGCCAACGGCTCGGCCGGGCTCCACATAGACAACAACCGGCTGCATCTGCTCGATACCGTCGCCGGCTTGACCACGATCTCGCTGCAAGCGGACGACAGCCTGGTAGAGCGCAATACCCTGGTAATCCTGCCCTTCGTCGACACGACGCCCGACGATCCCGACGTGCCGGACGACGATCCCACGCGCGATCCGGCCGATCCCTGTGCGCGACCGGAAATCCTGTACCGGCATCCCCAGCTGTTGCTGGCGTACGCGCACATGGTCTGGACATTCGTGCTGGCCCTGATCCTGCCCCGCCAACCATACCGCGCGCTGGGCGGTATCCACCTGCGGGCCGGCTGCGAGCGGGTGCGGCTGCTGGAAAACGAGATCGTGGGCGGGGGCGGCAACGGCATCGTGCTGGGCGGCGACCTCGATCCCCCACCAGCGCCGAATCCGGAACCTGGGCCGGCTGCCGAGCAGCCCGTGGCGGTGGATGTCGACGCCAGCGCCGTTTTCCGCGCCCTGGTGCAGGACGAGGCGGGTGCGCCGGCGGCGGATGTGGACGTGTATGTGGAACCCGCGAGCGGCGGCCCGGCCACAGGCCGCACCGATGCCAACGGCCGCCTGACTCTCAAGGCCGCGCCGGGCCGCAACCAGCTGATGGTGGCGCCGCGCTATCGCAGCGTGCGGGTGACGGTGGCGCAGGAGCGCGCCGGCATCGTGCATCATGTCGTCGTGGCGCCTCGGCTGCGGGACGCCAAGAGCGAACCGCTCTTCCTGCACGAGATCACGATCGAGGCCAATAAGGTGACGTTGATGGGTATGTCGGGAATCGGCTTCGCCTTGCGCGCCGGCACCCGGCTGGCGGGCGTCGCCACGCATGCGCCGGCAGGCACGGCCAAGGACACCCTGCTGGCGTATATCGACAATGCGCTGCTGAATCTCGCGCTGACGCCGCTGCTGCGCGCCACGCACCCGGTGCGCGACCTGGTCGTCCTGAACAACCGCCTGTTCCGCAACCTGCGCAACCCCTTCACGGAAGAAATGCTGGCGCAGGCGCAGCAGATCGGCCGCGGCGGCATCTCCCTGGCGGTCGTCGATTCGCTGCTCGTTATGGGCAACCACATCACGGAAAACGGCGCCAGTGCCATCGACCCGGCCTGCGGCGTGTTTGTCGGCTGGGGCAACGACGTGGAAATTAGGGACAACACACTGACGGCGAACGGCGCCACCACGGCGAATTTCGAGGATAACCGGCGCGCCGGCATCCGCGGCGGCATCTACCTGCGCTTTGCCGGCGCGCTGAGCGCGAAGTTGTCCGCCTCCAGTGGCCGCAAGCCCGCGCTGCGCGTGCACGACAACCGTGTCGACCAGCCGGCAGGCCGCGCGTTGACGGCGTTTGCGTTCGGCCCGGTGTCGGTCGCCAACAACCACTTCAGCAGTGAATTCACAGGCCGCTTCGGCTTCCTCGACGCGGCCTTCGGCTGCGTATTGCTCCTCAATTTCGGCGGCATCCACCGCTTGATCGCCCGCCTTCTGCCCCAGCGTATCGCCGATGCGAGCGCCTATCGGGCGCTGTCCGAGGCGGCGCTGCCGGGCGGCGAAACCCTGTATGACGACAATTTCGCGCGGCTGGATGTGGTCAACCGCTCCATTGTCTGCCAGGCCCTATTGTGCATGGACGACCTGAGTTACGGCAGCGACACCAGTTCGGTCATGCGCCGCGACCCGCTTTTCTGCAACACGCTGCTGGTCGCGGATAGCTTGCGCGCGACGGCGGGCCGTCTGCGCGAAGACGCGGTCCGTACCCTGTCGATGGTGAGCATGGCGATACGCGGCAACATCACGACCCTGAACCAGGCGGACCACTGCATCGTCGCGCTGCCGCCGCGCACGGTAGCGCACACGCCGCACACGGTGGACATCCCTAACCACATCTTCGACGATACACTCTGCCGCAACGCCGATGGCGCGCAACCGGTGCTGGGCGCGTTCGCGGCGCCCGCCCTGTCCGCCCATGCGCAGCAATTGGGCGGCACCATCTCGGCCGATACCTTCGCGGCGCAAGAGATGGCGCCGCTGGCCCGTCGTTACACGGCTGCATCCGTGGAGCGCGTGACGGCTACGCAGGCCGCAATGACGCGCGCGTATCAGACCGAAGCCTTGCACCTCGCAGCAAAGCTGGGGGCGGACCACCCGAAAGTATTGGAAGTGATGGCACAGGCGGAGGCGTCGGTGGTCACCTTGCGCGCATTGGCGATCACTACGCAGCTCATATCTGGCACGACGCCCGAGGTCCCCGCGGAAGGCGCGGCTGTGAGTGGACGCCTGATCGACGGACAGGGCCAGGGGCAAGGCAATTACGCGATGGAGCTCGTGGCACGCGATGGCGCCGCTGCCGCACCACTGGGAGCCACGGATTCCGACGGCAATTTCAGTGCAGGTTTCGATGCGCAAAACACGCTGCGCCTGTCCAAGCTTGGCAAGCTACGGTTGCGCGTGCGCGATGTCACGGGCAAGGAAGTCATGCTGAGCAAGGATACCGTGGAGCTGGCGCCTGGCGCGGACATCCAGGTCACGCTGGTGCTGCCAAGGGGAACAGGCCAACCGCCCAGCGCACGCATGCCGCTCGACAAACTCGAGATTGATGCCGAAACGCACAAGCAACTGGAGCAAGGCGGCATCGTCGACGTCGAAGGTATTCTTGAAGCGGGGGCCGAACGCCTGGCTGCACTGTTCAACAACCAGAAGAAGGCGCAGCAACTAACCGCGGCGGCGAAACGGCTACTCTCCGCCGCGCAGAAGGGAAAGCCTAGCTGACAGCGTGCGCCCGGAACACTTCGCCAACCACTTATTGCTCCGAACCGGTCGACCCGTGCCCATTTACTCATTGCGAACATCCTATGCGAGCGTACGACCTTAAATCACGGCACCGCCCGGCTCACCGCATGCCACCGTCGCAGTCTCCGGCCATAGGCGGCACAGCATTGGCACGCACCGTCTCCCCCGGCCTTGCTGCCTGCCCTTGCGGCGGCGGTTGTCCACGTTGCGTCACGGGCCCGGTGTCGTCACTTCAGCGCAAGCCGCGCGTGAGCGATCCAGCGGATGCTAGCGAGCGTGAAGCGGACGCGGTCGCCGATCATGTGATGCGGATGGGCGATCCGGCCATTGTCCGCGCGGTCCCGCCAGCGATCCAACGCAAATGCGAATCTTGCGAAGACGAAGTCAGCATCGAAAGCCAGGCCGACCCAGCCTGCCATGCACAAACGTGCCCGGAAGACAGCCTAAGGGCCGCCATCAGCGCCGCCGCCCACGGCGGCGAACCATTGTCGACTGCGCAACGTGCATTTTTCGAACCGCGGTTTGGACGAGACTTCAGCCAAGTACGCATCCATTCCGACGCCGAGGCAGCAAATGCCGCCGCCGCGGTGCAAGCGCGCGCATACACGGTCGGACGCCACGTCATCCTCGGCCCCGGCGAGCGTGCGACGACGACGGAAGGAAAACGCCTGCTTGCGCATGAGTTGACCCATGTCGTGCAGCAAGGTAGCGCCGAGCCCAGCATGGACCACCGAATTCACCGGCAAGCAATATGGCCCGGCGCAGGCCAATCTGAAACTGAGGACATCCCTCCAGTGCCGCCGGCAAGCACGCCGCAGTCAAGCGACCCAGGCAAATCGGGCGGCAAGCCCGACTCGTCGCTACCTGATGGCACTGCCGTCATGGGGGGCAGGCAAGTCGACTACTGGGCCGCAAAGGCGGTCAAAGCGCAGCATACGTATATGAATTTCAAGCTCGACTCATCGAACTACTGGTTGGTTGAGGCGGGACCTTTACCGAACGACGCGAGTAAATCCGGCGCATGGGCTAAGTTCGGAGATTGGGAGACGCGTGGCGAACGCGTACGCAAGACCTATAGCAAGGCAGAGTGCAAGACGGTAAAGGACTGTTTGCTCGCCACCACCACCAAATACCACGATGCGGAGCTCCCCTACAATCCAACAGGTGGCCCAAATAGTAATTCGTTCATGGAACACTTGACCTACAAATGTTCGGAATTGCCAAAAATGTTCATCTGGCGCGACATTGCATGGGATTATTGGACAAAGATCACTCGCCCCTTCTGACAACGTTTCGGTAAGACGGCCATAATGTGGATGTTACATTTCTTCCTGTTGGGGACGGTCGTCGGGGCGCATGCAGTCACCACCTTGCTCGTTCGCCACGGGCGCTATCCGCAGCTTTCACCCCGCATGTATCCCCAACTCCCGCCGCTGGCCATCACGCTATTCCTCTACGTGGATTCAAGCGGGAGCCTCGGCGCCTTGATACACGGGGCTACGTTCTCTCTTCTCAACCTCCCTCTGCTCATCTCGGACACGTCGAACGCGGAGGTCCTGTTTACAATCTCGTCGACGGTACTGGCGGCATTGATCGCGCTGTCGATCTGCTACTGGGGAGTCGTGATCCAAAAGGGTCTGCGCTATCAAGGCCTTACCTATGTCCGTTTCGTGGCAGCGGCAAACGCTATCGTGCTTCTGGCTTTATCGTTCGCCGCGGTCTACCTCTGGCAGACTTTCGGAGTGCACTCGTTCGCATTGCGAACATCTTTAATCTGGTTCAACGCCGCGCTTTACCTGGCTTTTTTGCTCGTCCTATTTCCATATCTCGGCGAAGTCCCGTGATCCCACGGGACCTGAGGCCGGTATCGAGCCCGGATCGATGAGCACGATATCTCAGTAGGATCAAATAATGCTAAGCCGTTGACGATGTGTTGCGCCAGATGAGTAAAATTATTTCAGCGTGACAAACTGATAGATTATCGACGCTTCATGCCTTCATAATTTCCAGAACAAGGGTTATGTAACTGAAAGAAGCCCGTGTCGCTCGCTACCCCGGTTGATTGTGAACTGGGCCTCATTGATGCACCAGGTACGTTTTCGATTGCGAGGAACGTTCAATGAAAGCCATTTGGACGATGGTTCTTCTATTTCCCCTGCCTGCGTTCACGCAGTCCGCGGCGCCAGCCGTGGCAACCCGGGAAGAAGCCACGATTGATTGGGATGCATACAAGGATGCCGGTCCGCGATCAAGCTCTGGCCCCGACAAGGTCCGTGCCGCTAGCATCACGGACGCGGTAAAAAAGACCAGTTTTCCGGTATTGATTGCAGATCCGAAGGCCGTGCGCGCAGCACCGAATCTCCAAACTCAAGGTACTTCGTATGTGGTTCACTACAATGTCCCCGGCATGACACTATCTGTCCTCGGTTCCGGTTCCCGCCTTATTTCGAATTCAAGAAGCGCCTCAAAAGTAGGTGACTTCGCGCCCTACACGTTCGAAGTGAATGATGATGTGAGCGATCTGAGCTTTTCGCGTTTTGGCGCGACGTACACAATTCGTGCGAGCTGCCAAGATGAAAAGGACTCTCGCTGCACTTCTCCGAAGTTCCTCGTAAATTTCATGCAGTCACTCGTTCCGATTGCGAGGTAATGAAATGACACTTAACTTTGCCATCGCAGGGCTCCTGCTTGCCTGTCACGTGCAGGCATTTGCAACAGACGACAAATTTGAATACTCAGCCCCAGGCGTATTGGAGGCCGCCGGTGGCCAAGGGGTTAAATCTGAAGAGATACTCTTTCCCGCCATGCTGTTTCCCCTCGAGGCCGGACCAGCGTATTTGAATTCCCAAGTCTACCGACCAGGTGGTGGCAAGTCCACCAGCCACGAAGACCAATGCGCGAAGATTAACTATTCTTACCCTTGGCACGACAACTTCTGTGAGACCCGGGGATTTGATACGCCAATGTGCCCTGGGGGGAAAGGTCATCAGGGACAGGATATCCGACCACGCACTTGCAAAAAAAACCTTCATTGGGCGGTCGCTGTTGAGGATGGCATTATCGGCCACATCGGAACGTATAGCGTGACCCTCCAAACAAAACACGGCACTCTGTACCGCTACTTACACCTGAACATGAAGGAGTTGGAGGTCAGAAGCGGAAAACTTGTCAAGGCCGGTGACCGGATTGGCAAAGTGTCGAACGATTTCGGCGCAACTCCGACGACTATTCATCTGCATTTTGAAGCGAAGGACAGCGTTCGTTGGGCGGATGGCAACGTAACAACCGGCTTCTTGCCGCCCTATACCAGTTTGGTGAGTTCGTATAAGAAGCTGATGGGAGAATGAGAATGTCTTCGATCAGAAAATTGCTGAAAGCGTTGGCTGTCGTTCTGCTCATCTGCTTGAGCGGCGTTTCGGCCGGTGCAGCTGAATTTCGCATCAATTCAACGGACGGCATCAAACCAATCTATAAACAAAGTCGGGCGCTTCTGATTGGCGTCGCGAATTATGAAAATTGGGACAGGCTAGACTCCATCCCCGGGGAGATTGACAACTTGAAGGCCGCCCTGATTCGCCAAGGATTTGAGGCCGGCGATATCAATATCCTGCTCGATCCCAAGGCAGATCAACTTAAGAAGTCGATCGAGGACTTTCTCAAGTCACCGACTGATAGCCAAACCCGACTGCTCCTGTTCTTTGCAGGCCATGGCTTCACCGATAATAAGAAGACCGGCTATATTATTGGTTCTGATGCTCCAGCCAATGGCGACAAGGACTTGAAGCGATTCCTGATGGGGATGGACGTCATTTCAAGCCTCTCTGAAGAGTCGGACGCAAAACATGTCCTGATGGTGTTTGACAGCTGCTTTTCCGGCGCGGTCTTTTTGACCAAGGGCGCCGCTAATGTGCCCAGCCCCTTGTTCATAGCCGATGCAGATCGGAAAGTGCGGCAGTTCATTACATCGGGTAGCGAGTTTGAGGAGGTGCCGGCACAGAGCGATTTTACCGAACAACTCATTCGCGGCCTTGATGGCGCGGCGGATACGATCGTTGACGGAGTGGTCACGGGAAATGAACTGGGCTATTGGCTAAAGGCGACGCTGACACCGAAAGGCAAGCAGACTCCGCAATACGGCTCTTCCACTACCCAGGAATACCGACATGGCGATGTAATGTTTGCGGCGTTGAAAGCCACGGCGCTAAGTATGGCCGCAGCGGGCACGAAAAAGATTCCAGTCATCGCCCCTGCAGGATTAACCCGTGGTGCCAAGCCCGCAACACCAGCCGCACGTCAGAAGGAAGCAAATGAAACCCAGATTTACTACTACGCGAAGAGTGCCGATGGCGGAAAGGTAGAGCAGGCGCTTGATGCAGCATCGATTCCTTACCTCAAGACTCGGGCGATCAAATTGCCGGAGCGCTTTGAAGTCAACGCAATCGCTTGTGGTCCGGACGTTCCGATTTCACTGGTAAAAGACATTGCCCTGGCCCTTACGCGTGGGAATGTACCTGTACGTGCGATTCTTCCCTACCAACAGCCAGCCGCAAAAAAGAACAGGATTGAGATCTTGTCGCTATCCGAAAATGCGGCCGGGCAGGAGTCGCTAAAGTCTCCGCCCCTAACTGAGGCGCAGATTGCATCAATCAAGAATTGCACTTTGACCCATAACGGCTTCAAGTCCCGGCCCCGCAGCCTTGGCACACTAGAGTAGTGCCGTGGTCATCTTAGCGTCGCAGAACACGGCGGACCATTCAGCAAAGCTCAGATTCGTCGTGATGGCCACACTGGTATGTTCGTACAGCTTCGAGGGCAGGTGGAACAGCAGCGCGCCGCCGGCCTGGCTGAACGGCAGATACCCGAGTTCGTCGAGGCTTTGGTTGCCCCTACATGCAATGCCATTACCCTGACCACGTCGTACTGCTTGAAAAGCATTGCTATCGCCCTAATGATGGAATGGCCGCTCCTGGCCGGGTTCTGCCTGCGGCATCAACGTGGACGATCAACGGCTCTGTCAGGTGCCGCTGAATCTAATAATTGGGCAAACGCGCCCTAAAGCCGGAAGACACGAGACACCCTTTCAATTTCGTGAGGCAGATTGCCTTCACTCGCTATGACCCGTTTCATGACTCCGTGCCACTTGACGTCGCGCTCCCTGTGAATCATTCCGCCGATTTCGCCAAGCAGAGCAGCCGCATGCTGCCACGATATCTGGCGTGCCGTTCCGGTGAGCCGGTCCACAATTTGCGGCTCGGCATAACCCAGCTTTTCAATCTCGTTTGGCCCAAGCGTTTGCGTGAGAATTTCCAAGAAGAGCCAATACTCGCAGCTATCGGTTCCGTGAAATACAGCCGCGAGCGATCCTCCATCTCGAATCATCTCGACACTATCAACTATTCCAATTTGCGGCAGCATGCTCAGGCCCAACGTGTTTCATATCGTAAATTAGCAATATAACATGGGCTACTGCTTAACCTGACTGTCCGAATCTGGCCGATAGCGCCGCACGCCTAGGCAGTTCAGTTGGTCTCAAGAAGAAGTATCACATTCACTTTCTAAAAAGCGATAAAAACCAATTACGTTTCCTTGGCAAGAGGCAATCACAGCAGTTAGGATTATTCCCCAATCTCTCGATAATTGAAGGGTCGTTGCCACTATAACGCAGTGCGTCAACACAGCATACTTCTATCGCTCGACAGGCACGCTCAATTTCTTCTGGAGTTGTCGGTTGCTTGACGAAATACGTTTCGTAATTTTCGTCGTCAAGTTGCGCGAGAAGGTCAGGAGCCATGTCCTCGGGCGCGCCGCACGACAGGCACTCGCCAGTCGTGTAGAAAGGCCCAGGAACATTTTTCTTAAGCCGCTTGATCATACTCAACCTAACGTGATTTGGATTTACATCTTAAAGAACTTTAATAATTCTACAGTCTGCAAATGGCCGGTCTCCGCCAGCGAGAGAAACAACATGCTTAAGCATTGCGCTGCTCCCTCCAAAATGAAGCGTCGCGGCTGAGGACGATTAGAAGCCAGACAGCGCCACCAGTGTCCGTGAGCAGAATTAGTAAGCAGGCGAAAGCAACAAAAATATGACCCCAGGCAAACAGTACCGCAAGAGTGGCTAGGATTGAACCAACGATAGGAACACCAGAGACGTTTCTATAGCCATGAAGTGAGCCGTTATTGCGCCTCACATAAAGTCCTGGCCGAACAAACGAGGTAAAAAGGTTCAGAGCTACGACCGCTAAAGCCAAGGCGACCAGGAGCCAGGACAATGTGGCAGATCTCGGAACGGACGTATCAACGAACGCCGAGTATCCCGAGAAAATCGTGAGACCAACCGGCAGGGAGAGAATGCCAATGAAGGCCAGATTCCGAAAGATCACCGAACTACGCATAGTTATTTATAGTACCGCTCGACACATGTCCTGCATTAATGATTGGCGAATTAGTGACGCCCAATATTGATGTGGGGCCGCTATTGGCCGACATCTGCCTACAGCCTCGTGAACGATCAGCGGTGCCGTCAGGCGTCTGCGTAATTGACGTGTTGGGCAAAGACAGATCCAAAGTTGCAAGACAAGCTTTTAGATTTGCAATTACGTAAAGATCCAGCAAATTGAATTTACTATCTTGCCACTACGAATGATGCACCAACCTGAAGAGGCACTTATCCTTCCATCGGGTAGGTTTTCAGAATTATCCCACTCCCAAACTTCTCCGCCTCTTTTCCGAAGATCGTTCTTGAATCCTTCCCAAAGCGAATGCTGAATAGGTTTTTCAGATGCCAACATATGCTTGAGCTCACGAGGGCTTACCTTCTTCCTTAGATCTGGCCTAAGGCACTCAAGGTCTTGCTGATTACTCTGTTCTTTTTGGTAAGGCATGACGTCACCGACCAGATTTCCGTTTTTATTAAATCGTCCGCTCTTGGCCGATCTCGGCCGCCTTATCGCTCGCAGACGAGACGTCATCTATTCAGACTTAACTTCTACGGTTGCCTTAACTGTTAAGGGGACCCCATTGCGCAGTGAGCTCACACCTATGACTGAACGAGCATGGACTCCGGCTGGACCAAAAATTTCTGCGAGAAGGTCTGAGGCACCGTCCAAAACCTTTGCGTGATCCTCGAACTCAGGAACAGCATTGATGGAGCCATGAAGTTCAACCACCTGGACGACTCGGTCTAGGGAACCTAGCTTTTCCCTTATGGCGGCTATAAGGTCCATGCACGCAGAGCGAGCAAGGGCATATCCTTCAGCGGTTGAATACTCTTGCCCGAGTCGTCCTTTCGCGGGGCGACCGTTGACCGGTAGTGGAGCTTTGCCAGAAATGAACAAGAAATTTCCAGACTGAACTGCAGTTGCGTAATTACCCGCTGGCGCGCTGACGTGAGGAAGCTCAAGGCCCAGGTCTTTGAATCGTTGTTCTGCACTCATTTTGCTAGCCATAGTCAATTTATCTTCATAGGGTCAACAAGCTTGAGTTAACCGGCAGGCGCCTGAGCGTCCGGGGTTGGCCGGATTCGATACTGGCACATCTTCTTTCTTAGTCGCTCAAGGCGCTCAGTATCGCATCAAGTCGCACTGCGTGATGGAGAAGCCTTTCCCCCGCTCAGTCGCCGCTTTGGGAAAAGTTACGATGAAGCGTTCGTTATTGCCGACCACTTTTTCTGTCACAAAAAATTGTTCACCTCGCGAACGTGCTATCGCGCACATACCCTTTAGTACAAACATTGAAGATGACACGGAACCGCCCGTACGCCGTAGTATTTGAACGGTCGATGACTCAGCCTGACGGTCGACTTCGTGAAATTCCATGTCAAGCATCTTCCCATTCTCGACAGGTTGATCCTTGACGGTTATATGGATCAACGGCGTTTCGTCGGCAATAGCAACCAGCGGAAGCATGAGAAAGATCATTATTCTGGCAATAAGCTGTTTCATCGAAACCCCTTAGATTGAGTCTGAAAAATTCGCTTTGGGCAATTACCTATGTCCGGATCAGGCCGGTCACGGCCCAACGGCGCAGCATAACATTCTTGCCATAGCGAAAAAAGCGCGAATTCTCACACTTCAGCTAGGGGAGCTTAATCTTTGCCGTTCAGTTGAGCGATCGGAGCATAGTGGAGCTCCTTTTCAAGGAGGTTTACCATGGACACTATTACACCAAACTCTTACCCACGAGTTCCCTGGAACAAGGGAAAGTTAGTCGGCCAAAAGGCGCCGCTTCGTATCAGCGAAATATGGGCAATCCGCGTTCGACTGGAAATCTTCGGACGATTGC
>Ga0209257_1003052_pt1 | contig 15092 bp, 11 predicted proteins | sample AraplaCvi_mCL_r2_FD_184277 | JGI IMG/M metagenome (GOLD analysis project Ga0209257, IMG submission 184277) | Arabidopsis root microbial communities from North Carolina, USA - plate scrape MF_Cvi_mCL_r2 (SPAdes) (version 2) | ecosystem: Host-associated > Plants > Roots > Endosphere | place: USA...
AGAGGTTCTTCACCAGCTCCTCCATGCGCGCCTTCGACTCGGCCGGGAACGCCACCTTGACGTACATCTGGCCCATCGCTTCGCCGGCTTCGTTCTCGATCGTGTCGAGCACGCGCTTGCCGCGCTCCTTCAGTTCCGACTGACCACGCATGGTCTTGTTGTAGAAGTTGAAGTTCTCCTGCACGAAGTTGTCGGACAGATACGGCGAGGCGCTGTCGACGGTGTGGAAGCGCAGGTAGCTCTGCCACTGGTCGGCCGGCACGTCGGCCAGCATCTTGCTGACTTCGGCGTGGAACGCCGGGACCGACAGCGAGAACATCTTGGGCTGCGCAACGCCCTGCGAGTCGAAGAACTTCGTCCACCCGAAGTTCGGCGCCAGCTTGTCGGCGTCGGCCAGGCTCACCGGGTTGTAGTACAGCGAGACATCGCGCGAGAGTTCCTCGCTCGACTTGGAGACCTTCGCCAGGCGGGTTTCGAACGCGACCACGTCCTGCGCCTGCTTGGCGGCATCGGCGGCGGCGACGCCGGAAAGCTCGAGCACCTTGGCGATGTGCGCCTGGTAGGCGTCCAGCTTTTCCTTGTTCTCGGCCTTGGTGTAGTACTCCTTGTCCGGCAGGCCCAGGCCGCCCTGCGAGGCGTAGGCGATGTTGTTCTTGGAGTCCTTGAAGTCCGCTTCGGCGCCGAAGCCGAAGAGGTAGTTCTCGCCCTTGGCGGCGCTGGTGCGGATGTAGTCGGCGATCTTCTCCGAGGAGTCGAGCGCCGCGATTGCGTCGAGCTTGGCCTGGATCGGCTTGATGCCCTGTTCGTTGATCTTCGCCGCGTCCATGCCGGTGGCCCAGAAGTCACCGACGATCTTTTCCACGCCCTTGGCATGGGTGTCGGCGCCGGCCTGTTCGGCCAGCTGGCGCTGCACGCCGGTGGAGCGCTCGTCGAGCATTTCGAACGCGCCCCACGAGGTGCGGTCGGCCGGGATGGCATTGGCGGCGAGCCACTTGCCGTTGACGTAACCGCCGAAGTCGTCGCACGCGTTCTTGGACGTATCCAGGTCGGCGACGGTGAAGCGGTTCACGCCCGGCAGCTTGGCGTCGTCGAGCTTGTACTCGACCGTGGCGTCGGCCGGCTTGGCGGTGTCGGCCGTTGCGGCGGGTTCTTCCTTCTTGCCGCATGCGGTCAGCGCGGCGGCGACGGCCAGGGACAGGACGAGGACTTGGGGTTTCTTGAGGCTCACAAAGGGCTCCGGCCGGCAGGCATAAGGGAGTTGGGACAGGCCCCGGGCGGGGCATCGGGCGACATTAGCCCCGATTATCCCAACCCGAGGGTGTCGAAGGTCACGTTGACGGGGGCGGGGCGAACCGGCGGTTGGGGTGCCCGGAACGCCCGGATCGGCAAAGTCGCGCCCGCGGGTCGCCGCTGGGCAGGCTCGCGGCCACGTCGGGCCGCGTCGCAACCGCCCGCGCGCTGAACGTATCCCTTGCGCCAAGGCGAGAGGGATTCCCAAACTTCGCCGATTCGCAAAGGGGACATTCATGAAGAACTTTCTACTGGCCCGGATTTTTGTCCTGGGCGCGCTCGCCCTGGCCGCCTTCGCCTCGAACGCCCAGACCTGCAAGGACACCGCCGCGTACGAACCGGCGCGGAAGATCATCGCGGACCTGGGCCGCATCGAAACGCCCAACGGCGTGCAGGAGTCCTACAAGACGCACATCAACGGCATCGACCAGTGGGTGAACGTGCGCGGCCAGGATCGCGACAACCCCGTCATCCTGTTCGTGCACGGCGGCCCGGCCTCGCCGCTGACGCCGACGCTGTGGCAGTTCCAGCGTCCGTTGGAGGAGTACTTCACGATGGTGACGTACGACCAGCGCGGCGCCGGCAAGACCTTCGTCGCCAACGATGCGGCCAAGGTCGCCGACACGATCCACATCCCGAACTTCGTCGACGACGTGATCGCGATGGCGAGCGAGGTGCGCGCGCGTTACGGCAAGCGCAAGGTGATCCTGATGGGCCACAGCTGGGGCACGATCATCGCGATGCAGGCGGCGCTGAAGCGTCCGGACCTTTTCTACGCGTACATCGGCGTCGGCCAGGTCATCAACGTGCGCGAGAACGAGCGCATCAGCTTCGACTTCGCGATGGCGACGGCCAAGGCGAAGCACAACGCCGAAGCCGTGCGCGAGATGGAAGCCATCGCGCCGTATCCGGGCGACAAGCCGATCACGCGCGAGCGCATCATCGCTGCGCGCAAGTGGGCGCAGTACTACGGCGGCCTCACCGCGTATCGCGACGAATCGACCTACTTCTACCGCGCTCCGCTGCTGTCGCCGGAATACACCGACGCCGAGCGTTGCGCGGTGGACGAGGGCAACGTGTTCACGCTCGGGCGCATCCTGCCGGAGTTCCTCACCACCGATATGTCGGGCGTGCGCGAATTCCCGATTCCCGTGCTGATGTTCATGGGGCGCCACGACTACACCACACCATCCGAACCGACCGACGCGTGGCTCAAGAACGTGAAGGCGCCTTACAAGCAGGGCGTGTGGTTCGAACACGCCTCGCACATGGTGCCGTGGGAAGAGCCCGGCAAGCTGCTGGTGAGCCTCGTGCAGTACGTGCGCCCGCTCGCCGACGACAGGCCCGGCGTCACGGCGAAGTAACAACGCATCGCGTTTGCTTCGTGCCGATGGGATACGTGCGCACCTACACCGCCGACGAACCCGCCCGCGCCGATGTCGACGCCTGGGCGGGTACGTCGGTGCTGGAATTCGGCACGAACTGGTGCGGCCACTGCACAGCCGCGCAGCCGGCGATCGAAGCGGTGCTGGCACCGCTCGACGATGTGCGGCACGTGAAGGTCGAAGACGGCCCCGGCCGTCCGCTCGGCCGCTCGTACCGCGTCAAGCTGTGGCCGACGCTGATCGTGTTGCGCGACGGAGAGGAAATCGCGCGCGTCGTGCGCCCTGCGCGCCCCGACGAAATACGCCAGGCGCTGGCGGCGCTGGATTGAGCTCCAACGCACGCGAGCTTCACGAAGCTGCGTAAATGATGTCTCGTCACATGCGGATCACGCGTATATCGACGCAAGGATCACGCCGCCTCGCGAAGACTCCGGGCGTCATCCAACAACGGAGCGCACGATGGACAGCACCGTCGCCAATGCCGCTTACGGCGCAAACACCTTCCTGTGGTTCTGCATCCTCGCCTTCGGCGTGATCCTGTCGATCCTGTGGATCCTGGTGCCGTTCGCGGTGTTTGGCATCAAGGGTCTGCTGCGCCGTATCGCGCGCAGCCTCGAAGCCATCGAGAAGCAGAACGTCGACCTGCTCGCCGCGTGGCGCGAATCCCCGCGCGACTATGTGCGTCCGGCCGAAAGCGTCGTCTATCGTGACGTTCGCGCCGACGGCACGGTGGTGCACGAGGAGCGGATCGTTCCGCCGCCGCGCTGACAGGCGTCTGTCCCACAGCACGTTCTGCTACGGTGCGCGCAACGAGGAGGAATCCCCATGCGCGTCCATTTCCACGGAGCCGCCGGCGAAGTCACCGGCTCGCTGCACGAAGTCGAAGCGGCCGGTCGCCGCGTGCTGCTCGACTGCGGCATGATCCAGGGCAGTCCCGAAGCCGAACGTCGCAACGTCGAGCCGTTTCCGTTCGAGCCCGCCGCGCTTGACGCATTGGTCATCAGCCACGCGCACATCGACCACATCGGACGCGTGCCGTTGCTCGTCCGACGTGGATTCAGCGCACCGATCTACGCGCAACAAGCCACCGCAGACCTGATGCCGGTGATGCTGATGGATGCGGCGTCCATCTCCGAAGGCGATGCCGAACGGCACAACCGGTATCGCCGTGCAGGCGAACCCGAAGCGCTGCCGCTGTTCACGCGCGATGACGTCACCGCCGCGCTGGAACTCGTGCGTCCGCTACCGTACGACGCGCGCACGACGATCCTGCCCGGCGTGGACATCGCGTTCCGGGAAGCGGGCCACATCCTCGGCTCGGCGAGCGTCGAGCTGTGGGCGGACGGGCGGAAGCTCGTGTTTTCCGGCGACCTGGGGCCCAAGGGCACGCCGATCCTGCGCGATCCGGCGTCGATAGATCGCGCCGATCTGGTGCTGATGGAATCCACCTACGGCGACCGGCTGCATCGCGATCGCGCCGACACCATCCGCGAACTCGGGCAGATCCTCGACACGGCATGGAACGAAGGCGGCAACGTGCTGATTCCCGCCTTCGCCGTGGGCCGCAGCCAGGAGCTGCTTTACTGGTTCGCGCGCCATTGGGACGAATGGCATCTGTCGCGCTGGCACATCTTCCTCGACAGCCCGATGGCAGCGAAGGTGGTGTCGATCTACGACCGCCATTGCGAACTCTTCGACGAGGACGCGCAGCGCGTGTGGCGAGAGAAGCCCAATCCATTCCGCCTGCCGAATCTGCATTTCACCAGCACTCGCGAGGAATCGATGGCGATCAACCGCATCGAGCGTGGCGCGATCGTGATTGCGGGTTCCGGCATGGCGAATGCGGGCCGCATCCTGCATCACTTTCGTCATCGCCTCGATCGTCGGCAGACGCACGTGGTGTTCGTCGGCTACCAGGCCGAAGGCACGCTCGGGCGGCGACTGGTGGACGGGGCGAAATGGGTGCGCATCCACGGCCACGACGTGCGCGTGAACGCGCAGCGTCACACGGTCGGCGGATTGTCGGCGCATACCGACCAGCGAGGGTTGATGGCGTGGTACGGCGGCATTGCAGGAAGCGACGGTGCCGCTCATCCGCCGCTGGCGCTGGTGCACGGCGAGGACCGCGCACGCGAAGCGCTGGCCGGCGAGATCGGGGACACCTTCGGCGTGCAGGCCACGCTGGCGCGGCCGGGCATCGTGCTCGACGTGTAGCGGTCTTTCCCGCCTGCGCGGGAATGGCCGCATGTTGGTTGCTACTCGTTCCTGCCCTGCGTCGCTTCCGCGGTTTCCGGCGTGAGCGGCGTGGCGGCCGTGCGCGGGCGCGTGAACGGCGTCGGCGTCGGCCCCGGCGCGATGTTGCCGATCAGCAGCCGCGTGCCCGCGGTGAGGCCTTCGGCCAGCTCCAGCTGCACGCGCTCCGCATCGCGGCGGCGCACGTCCTCGACGATGTCCAGCGCGTCCTCCTTGGGAACGCCCAGCTGGCACAGCGCGTGGTGGCCGAATCTGATCGCCGATTCGAACGTCTCGCGCACCTGCACGTCGACGCCGGCGTTGATCAGTTGCAACGAATGCTCGCGATCGTAGGAGCGCACGAGCAGCTTCGCCTGGGAGAACTCGGACTTCGCCAGTTCGACGATGCGGTTGGCGGCGTCCTTGTTGTCGATGCACACGGCGATCACCTGCGCGCTGTCCGCGCCTGACGCGCGCAGCACGTCCAGTCGCGTGCCGTCGCCGTAGTAGATCTTGAAGCCGAACGTGCCGGCGCTCCGGATCATCTCGACGTCGTTGTCGATGATCGTCACGTCCACGCCGCGCGCGAGCAGCGACTGGCTCACGACCTGGCCGAAGCGGCCGAAGCCGATCATCAGCACGCTGCCCGACAGGCCTTCGGCGACGTCGAGATCGTCGATCTTTTCTTCCTGGCGCTTGAGCCACGGACGCGCCGCAAGCACCACGAGAGGGGTCAGCGCCATCGACAGCACGACGATCGCGGTGAGGTTGGCGTTCTGCGGGGCGGCGATGACACCGCTGGCGGCCGCGGTGGAATACAGCACGAAGGCGAACTCGCCGCCCTGCGCCATCAGCGTCGCGCGATCGAGCGCTTCGTGGTGGCTGGACTCGGTCAGTCGCGCGACGGCGTAGATGCACAGCGCCTTGACCAGCATCATCGCGAGCACGGCGCCGAGGATCGGCAGCCAGTTCGCGCTCACGACCGACAGGTCCAGCGCCATGCCCACGCCCAGGAAGAACAGGCCCAGCAGCAGGCCGCGGAACGGTTCGACGTCGGCTTCGAGTTGATGGCGGAACGTCGATTCGGACAACAGCACGCCGGCGAGGAACGCGCCCATCGCCATCGACAGGCCGCCCAGTTGCATCAGCAGCGCCGAACCCAGCACGACGAGCAGCGCGGCGGCGGTCATCACTTCGCGCGCGCGGGCGGCGGCGAGCAGCCGGAACAGGGGATTGAGCAGCCAGATGCCGGCCGCGACGAGCGCCACCAGGACGCCGGCGGCGATGCCGATCGACGTCCAGCGCGAGGCATCGCTGCTGGGCTCGCCCGGCGACAGCAGCGCCACCAGCACGAGCAGCGGCACGATCAGCAGGTCTTCGAACAGCAGCACCGAGACGATCTTCTGGCCGTGGGGCAGGGCGATGTCGCCGCGCTCGGACAGCAGTTGCATGACGATGGCCGTGGAGGTGAGCACGAAGCCCATCGCACCGATGAACGCGACGACAGGCTCGTAGCCGAACAACAGGCCGACGCCGGTCAGGGCGGCGGTGCAGGCGGCGATCTGGAGCGTGCCCAGGCCGAAGATCTGGCGGCGCAGGCTCCACAGGTGGGACGGGCGCATTTCCAGGCCGATGACGAACAGGAACATCACCACGCCCAGCTCGGCCACGTGCAGGATCGCCTGTGGGTCCGAGAACCAGCCCAGCCCGAACGGCCCGATCACCAGTCCCGCGGCCAGGTAGCCCAGCACCGACCCCAGACCCAGCCGCCGGAACACCGGCACGGCCACCACGGCGGCGCCCAGCAGGGCGACCACCTTCACCAGATCGTTGGATCCCACTTCCGCCATCGTTAGCCCCTGCTCCGTATGAACTGCATCAATCGAGCCGCATCGTCTGAACCGAATCGGCCCCCGAAGCCTACACGGGTGGCGAAAACGGCCGGTTTCGCGTAGAGTCCGCCCCGTTCAGCGCACGGCTGCCTCCCCGCAAGGGTACGTTTCCCAGGTATGCCCGCCGTGGACCGCATCGCGGTCCGAGTACACGGCTTCTATCCCGCACGTCTTTCGTAGCGCAGACACGGCCCGGATCGTCCGGTCGCCGTACAACAAGATCGCCCACGGCGCGGTTCAGGGAACGCCGGGGTCATCACGCGACGTAATGTTCGTCGCCGCCGCATTGCCGGCGGTGCGACGCGATGGCGCGCGACAAGGAGCAACACCGCATGACGACCGAAACCGGGACTTTCGAAGACCTGGGGCTTTCGCCCGCCCTTCTGCGCGCCCTCGCAGAACAGAACTACACCACGCCGACGCCGATCCAGGCCCAGGCCATCCCGCTGGCGCTGGCCGGCCACGACCTGCTGGGCGGCGCCCAGACCGGTACCGGCAAGACCGCCGCGTTCGGCCTGCCGCTGCTCAACCGCCTGTCCAAGCAGACCTCGCCGAACGGTTACCGCCGCCCGCGCGCGCTGGTGCTGGTGCCCACGCGTGAACTCGCGGTGCAGGTCGCCGACAACCTGCGCAGCTACGCCAAGCACATGCGCATGAACGTCAGCGTCATCTTCGGCGGCGCCGGCATGGGCCCGCAGGTGGAGATGTTCCGCCGCGGCATCGACGTCCTCGTCGCCACGCCGGGCCGCCTGATCGATCACCTCGATCGCGGCACCGCCAAGCTCGACGCCGTCGAACTGCTGGTGCTGGACGAAGCCGACCGCATGCTCGACATGGGCTTCCTGCCGGCGATGAAGCGCATCCTCGGCAAGCTGCCGCGCGAGCGCCAGACGATGATGTTCTCGGCCACATTCGAGTCGCAGCTCAAGGCGCTCGCCGTGGAATTCATGCGCGCGCCGAAGCAGGTGCAGGTGGCCGCGCAGAACACCATCGCGCAGACCATCACGCATCGCGTGCACGTGGTCGATGCCGGTCGCAAGCGCGATCTGCTCGTCAGCGTGCTGAGTTCGCGTCACACCGACCAGGCCATCGTCTTCGGCCGCACCAAGCACGGTTGCAACCGCCTGGCCGAACAGCTCGAAGAAGCAGGCCTTGCCGCGGTCGCGATCCACGGCAACAAGAGCCAGGCGCAGCGCCAGAAGGCGCTCAACGCGTTCAAGGCCGGCAAGGCGCGCGTGCTGGTCGCCACCGACGTCGCCGCACGCGGGCTCGACATCCCGAACCTGCCGCTGGTGATCAACTTCGAACTGCCGATGGTCGCCGAAGACTACGTGCACCGCATCGGCCGCACCGGTCGTAACGGCGCCAGTGGTGAAGCGCTGTCGCTGGTCGCGCCGGAAGAGGGCGGCCTGCTGCGCCAGGTGCAGAACATGCTGAAGGCATCGGTGGAGCTGGTGGAAGTCGAAGGCTTCGCACCGAGCCGCCCGATCCAGATGAATGCCCCGCTGCCGAACCCGCGCCAGAAGGCGCCGGTGGCACGTCGTCCGGCGAACCGTCCGCACGGCAAGCCGGCGCCGCGCCACGCGCATGCGGGTCCGAAGCAGCATCGCAGCGGCGGCCAGGGACGTGGCTCGCGCAACGGTGTCGCCAACGGCTGAGTTTCCGCTCCAGCGTTCGGTTGAAACAAGCGAAGCCCCGGCCATGCCGGGGCTTCGTCGTTTCCGTCCTCACCACGAGTGGGCGGCGCCGCTTACTTCGGCTGCAGCTGCGCCTTCAATGTGCCGTGCTCGATCGGTGTGGAGGTGTGTTCGTGCACGACTTTCCAGTCGTCGCCGCGACGTTGCATCGCCACCGTCATCCGGTTCGACAGCGAGCGCAGGATGGCGCCGCCGGGCGCCTGCGCGCTGTAGGTGACGGTCGCGTAGCCCAACGCCATCGCATCGTCCACGAACGATTGCACATCGTCGAACGTCACCAGCACGCGCTCGTCGCCCAGCGAACCGAACCAGCCTTCCGCCATGCGTCGCCACGCCGCGATGCCCTGCAGCGACCATTCGCCCCACATGTCGAACACGTGCACGTTGGCGTCGTACAGATGCACGAACGCGTCGACGTCCTTGGCCAATACCGACGTTCGGTAGGCGTCGAGCATGCGGGCGACGGGATCGTTGGCGGATTTCATGTCGGCTCCCTGTAGATCAGGTTTGCATCAGGTCTGCGGCGGATCGGAATCGAGCACCTGCACCGGCGCGCCGCCGGTCGTGTCCGGGCGGATGGGCGCATCGGTCACGAGCATCACCACGCCGGGGGTGAGCAACGGCAGCACGGCGGCCACGAAGTCGTGCGGGATCACCACGCGGTCGATGGTTTCCGCGCCCAGCAACTGGCCCGCGTTCGCACCGTTGCCCGGGATGCCGATCGTGCTCCAGTTCGGCATGCGGGTTCCCGGCAGCAGCGGGTTATCGCCGGTCATGAAGCCGTCCTTGACGATGTACGCGTGCGTGCCCAGCGGCTGGCCCGGATTGCGGATCAGCACGCGCGAGCGGCCGATCTCGATGCCATTGCGGTACACGATGACGCGTTCGTCCGAGGAGCTGAGCAGGATCGACACGGGCCCTTCGGTCGACACTTCAGGGCGCCAGCGATACTTCTGCCCGGCGTCCAGCGGCGGAATCGCGGATTCGGCGCCGGTGTTGGGATCGATCGGGATCAGCGCGCCCGGATGCGCGGTGTCTTCGGGCGATCGTCCTTCCTGCGACACCACCACGACCATCCCCGTATTGGAGGCGTCGAACAGCAGTCGCGCGAACTCCGAGGGCAGGTGAACGCAACCGTGCGATTCCGGATAACCGGGCAGGCCACCCGCGTGCAACGCGACGCCATCCCAGGTCAGCCGCTGCATGTAGGGCATAGGTGCGGCGTTGTAGAGGCTGGAGCGGTGGTCCTTGTCCTTCTGCAGGATCGTGAACACACCTGTTGGCGTTTCATAGCCCTTGCGTCCGGTGCTGACCGTGCTCACACCGATGGGAATGCCGTTGCGGTACACGACCGCCCGCTGCTCCGACAGGCTCACCACCACCGCGAGCGGGCCGGCGCGATTGTCGCCGCCCCAGATCCATTCGCCGGGTTTCAGTTGCGAGGGCGACGTATTGGCCGAAGCGGATTGGCGAGCCCCCCAGACGGGAACTGCGGATATCGCAGTGCCGAACAGCAACGACAGCGACAGTGCCAGCACGAGGCGGGACATTGCGTAGCCCATTTCACGAAGTCCGGTTTCACGAAGTCCGGGCCAGCCTAGCCTGAAGAGAAGGTTTCCCGCCATCGGCGACTGAGGTTTTTTCAGACGGTTCTCATTCTGCACGGCGACACCGGCCGCCAAGATTCAACCCATGACGCGGGGCCTGAGCGCCCTGTCTTTCACTGGTTTCCTATCGAGGCGCTTCACCATGATGAACAATCTGCACAACCCCGCCGAGGCGATCCCACAGCTGTGGAAGACCCGCTACGGTGTCATGAATTCGGTCGCGGGGCGCTGCCCCGCATCGCGCTCCCTCGCGCAGTACGGCGAATGGATCGAGCAGGAACTGGACCAGCTCAGCGAGATCGTCGCCGACGACCAGCACATTCTCGAGTTCGGCAGTGAGTACGGCGCGCATGCGCTGTGGTTCGCGCGCGCCGTTGGCGGCCGCGGCGTGGTCCACGTCGTCGAACCGCGCCGCATGGTGATGCAGCAGTTGTGCGCGAACGTCGCGCTCAACGGCCTGCAGAACGTGCACACCCACCCGATGTGGCTGGGCAGCACGAGCGACATGGTGGAACTGGGCTCGATCCTGCCGGACGTGGACAGTGTCGCGGAGCGGAAGGAGCGCGTGCCGGTCCGCATGCTCGACGAGCTCGAAATCGAAGCGCTGCACCTGATCAAGATCAACTATGCGGGCGAACTGCTGTCGTTCCTCGAAGGCGCCGCCGGTACGATCCGTCGCCTGCGCCCCAACCTCTACTTCCGCATGGGCGAACAGGACGTGGCGGAAGAGGAAGTGCGTCGCGTGAAGGACCTGGGATACCGCGTCTGGTCGCACCTGCCGTACCTGTATTCGCGCAACAACCAGGTCGGCAATCCGGTCAACATCTTCCCCGGCCGCGTGTACCAGAACGTGATCGCCACGCCGCAGGAAGGTGGAGTCGCTTTCGAACGTCTGATCGAACTCTGATCGCGCGGCGTCGGGGGAGGGGCATGGACGGGAACAGCAATTCGCGGGCGTCGCACGCTGTTCGCGCGCGTGCCCTGCGCAGGTGCCTTTCTGCGGCGGCAATGCTGCTGCTCGCGGCGTGTGCACGCTGGCCCATGCCGGTGCCGGGTGGCTCCGCAACCGACGCGGTTTCGAAACACGACGGCGCGGCGCAGGCTGACCCGACTGAAGTCACGCACCCGTCCGATGCATCGCCTGCGCGTCGTGGTGTGAGGACGTCGGGATCGAACGCGGCTGTCGCGGCATCTACGCCGATGGTTTCGAAAGGTCCCGTTCCCGTATCCGGTCTCGCCGAATTCGATCGCGTCATCACGTCCGCCGGTGCGGCGTCGGGAAGGCGCGTTCTGTCCGCGCAGGATGCGACAGGGCCAAGCCCTGCTTCGGACGGCACCACATTGGATGCCATGCGCAGTGAAGCCACGTCGGCGGACGTCCCTGGCGTCGCCGATGTCGCTCCATCGCCCGTCGTTGCCGCTCCGGGTGTGGCCGTCGATCCCAAACTCCCCGGCTCGCATCGCGATATCGGCAATGCCGAGATCGAACAACGGGCCAAGTGGTGGCTGGCCGGCATTGCCGCCACCTTGTTGTTGCTTCTCGTCATGGGCCGGCGCAAGCGCCGCCCGCAAAGGGTCAGAAAGATGAGCTCGTCCACAGTCGAACCGGTCGCACCGCATTCGTCGACACCAGCGCTGCGGCTGCGGCCGACTGAGAAACCACAAGTCCGCATGTTCGCCGCGCGCGAAATCTATGCGCCCACGCACGAGTCGCATCGCGCTCCTTGGGAAGCGCCGGTGACCACGGACGGCGGATTCGAGCACTGCTTCGAGATAGACGACAAGATTGCGGACGGCCTGCTGTTCGTGCCCGAACCCGAATCGCACGGTGTCGAACCGCTGGCGATGCCGGCGGTTGAGGCGCGAACGTACGACCCGCCCGCCGATGCGCGCGCCGAGCAGGAGCCGCGCGTCCTGTCGGCATCAGGCATCGTCGATCAACCGACGTCGAATGCCGGCGCAGCGTTTCCGGCGGAAGCCGCCATTGCGGCGATCGGCGCGATCGCTGCCGTCGAACGTAATGCGCCTGCTGATGCGCCTGCCGAGCTGGAAGCGGCGCACACGCAGGTGGCCGGAGGGCATCCAACGCCGAAGGTGGCGATCGCGCAGGAATCGACGCAGCACACCGGTGCGTCCACGCTCGATGCGGCCGAGCTCGGGCTTTCCCCGGGCGTGCCGCGTTCGTTTGCTGCAGACGATGCGACATCGTCACTCGCGGCGGAGGGGGCGACTGCATCGCAGCCTGCCGCGCCGCAAGGCGATCTGATCGCCGATGCACGCAAACTGATCGAAGCCGGCGAGTACGCCAGCGCGCTGGCGTGCCTCGACGAAGCAACGAGTTCTTCGCAGCCGCGTTTCGAAGTCTGGATGATGTCCGCGTTGTGCTGGTGGCGAATGGCGCGCGCGGACGGGGGCTCCAAGGCGTATGCCAACGCGGCCTCCGCCATGGAGCGCCTGCTCGAACGCGACGACTCGCAGGCGGACATCTGGTATCGCGCCGGCACGTGCCGCCTGTTGCAGGCGTCGGGCGAGGGCGGTGCCGCGCAACGCGCCACGCTGGACCTCGCCGTGGCCGCGTTGCGACGTGCTGCCCAGGAAGGCGGGCAAGCCGACCCGCTGCGTCTGTCCACGCTGGGCGACGCGCTGTTCGAGCGCGCCCTTGCCGCGACCGATGAAACCATCGCATCGCGTGCCAAGCGCATGGCAGAGGCCGTCAACGTCCTGCGCGAGGTTGCGCGAACCACACGGGATCCGGCGTCAACGGCTTCGTGGAAGTTGCAGGAGGCCCTCCAGGCCCAGGCGAACCTCTTGTCGAGCATCGACGCTTCGAAGGTGCGCCAGGAAGCCGATGCTGTGCTCGCGGCAGGCGCACACGGCGCTGCCGAGGACGAACGCCTGGCGTGGTACGCAGCGAAGGTCGAGAACGAACTCGCGCATGCCGAACTCGCACAGGGCGCGACGCGCACGTTGCACCTGCGCACGTTCCGCGAGAACTATCGGGACGTGCTCACCGGCCCCGACGCCGCACCCCAGCTGCTCCTGTGCTGGCTGGAACTGCTGGCGCTGGAAACCGGCCATCTGCGCGGCGATGCGGCGCGCGCGCGTTTCGATGAAGGTGAGGTCATCCTGAGGCGCCTGGACGCGCTGTTGCCAGGCAACGCGCATGTGGCGCTTGCCCGCGCGCGTTTGCTGCGTCGCCGCGCGGCGCACTCCAGCGTGGTGTCGCGTCCGGCGCCGCTGGCCGATGCGATCGCAGCGTTGATGCCGTTCGTCGAACGTGGCGATGCGCCGCAGTTGCAGATCGAAATGGCCGAACTGATGCTCGATCGCGCAGCCTGCGTGCCGTCGGCGCAGACCGTCGCGGAACACGCGCGTGCCGAAGCGATGGCGTCGGGGCTGCTCGGGAGTCCGGAGTTCGCAATGGCCGCCGCACGCTGCGTGTTGCAGGCGCGATTGGGGCAGTCGCAGGGCGCGGTCGAGCCGGAGGTATGCCGTCGTCTCGAAGTGATGGCGGGCAATGATGTCCGCTCGCGCTGGCTGCTGGCGCGCGCCGCGTTGCGAAATGGTGCACCGCGCGAGGCGTGCGGGCATTGCGAAGCGGCGGCACGCTCGGGTGCACGCCTCGATCAGGCGCTGGTGCAGTTGTGGGATCAGGCGAGCCGCCAGTGGGGCACGACGCTCCACGGCCAGAAGGATGCGGCCTGGCTCTCCAACCGGCAGAGCCTGCGCTCGGTGAGCTGAGGCATTGGGTTCGAAGGCAGTTGCGCGCCGGAATTCAGTTCGCGGATCGAGCGGGTCGGCGTTCGATCAACCGCTCGCTGGGCGTCCCGATCGGCCGGTCGTTCCACCGGCACTTCAACCTGAAGTAGACCTCACGGCGTCCGGCTTGTGCGCCAACGCCCTGCGCGCGGCGGGGCAGTTGAGCAGGGCCGAACGTGCGAGCCAGGCCTGGTCGGGGTAATACGAGAAGACGAACTGGCCGCCCTTCAACAGGTCGATCATCGGTCGCGCCACCGCGCTGCGCACCGCTGGACAGCCCCAGCTGCGTCCGAGCCGGCCCATCCGCCGGCCCTGTGTGGGATCCACGTACGGCGCGCCGTGCATGACGATCGCCCGCGCCATCGCCGCATCGTTCACGCCGGGCTCCAGCCCGCGCATGCGCAGCGAATAGCCGTTCTTGCCGGTATACGTATCGGCCGTGACGAACAGACCCAGGCTCGACTGGTGGCTGCCATCGAGATTGGAGAACCGCGTCGCCATGTTGTCGCCCGACCCCTGGCCGTGTGCGACGACTTCCTCGTAAAGCAAGCGGCCCGCGACGAGGTCGAACACCCACAGGCGTGGCAAGAGGGACGGCCGGCTGTAGTCGATGATCGCCAGGCGATGCGCATCGGCGCCGATGCCGCTCGCCTGTGCGCATTGCATCGCGGAGATGGCCAGTTCGAGCACCTTCGGGTCCGCGGCGGGGGCGAGGCGCGACAGCCAGCGCCCGCCGGATGGCGCGGCGGGCGCCTTCAGCGTCGCGGAGGTCGATGCGACGGCGCCGTTCTGCGCAGCCGGACGGTCTGCCCCAACGACCGCCGGAGCGGACAACAGCAGGGCAGCAACGGTGGCGAGGCGCGACAGGAAGGGCATGGACGAATTCGAGTGGGTGCGAGGCCGGATTCCACATCCCGGCAGGGCACCCGATGCGGTCGTCCGCCGGGCGCAGGAACTCAGGAATATAGGGGACGGGGGCCGTGAAACAACCCGGGCCCGCCATCAGGGCGATGCACGTTCAGGTCCGGCCCCGCGCCGCAAGGCCGCAACGCAACCGCGTTCAAACGTCCGGAAAGGAAAAAGGCCGGACCCTGACGGGCCCGGCCTTTCCGACAACAAGGTGGAGCTGACGAATCAGCCCTTCTTGCTTGCGATCCAGCGATCGATCTTCTGCTCCAGCACGGCCAGCGGCACCGCGCCGTCCTTGAGCACTTCGTTGTGGAACTCGCG
>Ga0209257_1003054_pt1 | contig 15085 bp, 10 predicted proteins | sample AraplaCvi_mCL_r2_FD_184277 | JGI IMG/M metagenome (GOLD analysis project Ga0209257, IMG submission 184277) | Arabidopsis root microbial communities from North Carolina, USA - plate scrape MF_Cvi_mCL_r2 (SPAdes) (version 2) | ecosystem: Host-associated > Plants > Roots > Endosphere | place: USA...
GGGGCCGTACGTCGTGCGCAGGTTCGCCACGCTCACTCCCTCGCCTGCCAGCCAGGCCGACGGAATGCCCGCCGCGACGACTAGCGAATCGTCCAGGTCGCGCGAGTAGGCGAACAGGTCCAGCGCCGAGCGCACGTAATCCGACGCGACCCAGGCGTGCGGCAGATCGCCGACGAAGAACGGCTTGCGCGGCGTGCGCGAGACGACTTCCGCCCACTGGTTCCACGCGCGCGGCTGCTGGTCGGCGAAAAAGAAGTCCAGCGCCTCGTGCGCGCGATCCCGCCATCCCAGCCGCACGAACGTGCCGATGGTCCGCAGCTCGTACGGCGTGTAGTCCTTCCATTCGCGCGTGCCGTCGCGCCGCGCCGTGAACTCGCGCCAGTAACGCTCGAACGTGTTCGCCAGCAGGTCCTGCGGCAACCGGCCCTGCTCGCCGCCGGGCGCGAGCGCGATCGTCGTGGACGTCGCGTCGAAATCGCCCAGCTCCGCCGCACCGGGCAGGAAGTCGATGCCGTGCTGCTGCGTCGCGCTGCGCAGCGATGCGTACAGGTCGTCGCGGAACTGGTCGCGCGACGCGGCGAAGCGTTTCGCGTCCGCATCCTTGCCCAGCCACTGCGCGATCTCCACCGCGTCCTTGTAGCCGCGCAGCGCCCAGAAGTTGTCCCAGTACGAATGCATCGGCTTGGCCGAGTAGCCTTCGTGGCTGATCGACGCCGGCATCATTCCGTAGAACGCCGGATTGCGCGCGCGGTTGGCGTCGGTCCGCTCGCTCAATCGCAACGTCTCCATGTAATCGAACGCGCCCACGACATGCGGCCACATCGCTTGCAGCATCGCGCGATCGCGATTGAAGCGGTACACCTCGGCGATGGTGAATATCAGCTCGCCGTGGCTGTCGTTCTCCGGCACCGGATCGCTGCCGCGATCATCCACGCAGCACGGCACCTTGCCGTTGTCGAACTGGTACGGCGCGTACCAGCGCAGGAATTCGGTGGCCACGTCCTCGCGTCCCATGCGCAGCAGGCCTTCGCCGATCATCGCGCCATCGCGGATCCACGCGCGCGAATACGAACGTGTGCCCGGCTGCAGGCGCGGGCCGATGCGGCTGATGAGCATGTGCGCCAGCGCCGTGCGCAGCGTGTCCACGACGTGCTGCCCCTGCTTCGGCACGCGCAGCTGCACGCGATCGAGCTTGCCGCGCCAGAGCGCGGCGGTGGCGTCCTGCGCCTTCGCGGCGTCGATCGGCTTCGGCGACTTTGCATCGCGGCCGGTCAGGCGAACGCTCCAGTCGAACTCGCGCGACTGGCCTGGTGCGAGTTCCACCGAGTACAGCAGCGCCCCCGACCCGAGGCCGGTACCGTCATCGACCTCGCTCGACACCGGGCCCAGCGCCTTGGCATCGCAACCGTTCTGGCAGAACGATGCCCAGCTCGCTCGCGCCAGACGCTGCACGGCCTCCCCTTCGTCGAAACGCGTGGCGAAGGCCGCATCGGGCTTGCTTGCGCGTACTGGAAAGCGACCATCGACGGCGATGGTGTCGCCGCTTATCCTGATCGAGCGGATCGCGCTCACGCCACCGACCGTACTCAGGAACTGTGTCGGCGGATTCACCTGCATGGGCCGCGCGGTCAGCGCCAGGACGTAACGTCGTGAACGATCGCCCGTATTGCGCAGGACATAGCGCGCGGTCAGGTGTGAATCGTCGCGCTCGCCATGCGCGAACGCGGTGACGTCGAGCTTGAAATCCGCATGCTGCCAATGCACTGAGGGAATTGGCAGATAGCCGTCCTGCAGCGACTGTGTGGCCTTCACGTCGGCCCACGTCACCAGCTTGCCGTCGCTGACCACGAACGGTTCGATGCTGAAGGCGCCCTTGCCCACTTCGACCGCGCCGTCCTCACCGATCAACCCCTGCTCCGTGCCGCCGTCCAGGCCGAGGATTGTCCAGTACGGCTGTTCGCCGCTGAAACCACGCGGCCAGTGGCCGCGCGGCGCGTCCTTCGCAACGGACCGGATGAAGTCGTTGGGCGTCGCCGCAAACGACAATGGCATCACCTGGAAGCGCGTCAGCGCGATACGTCCCGTCGGCGCCTTCAGCGGCGTCAGGCGCAGGAAGCGGGCCTCGGACTCGGGCAATGCGATGTGATCGCGACCGCCATCACTGCCCGTCACTTCGCGCGCGGTGCGCCACTTCGCGCCATCGTCCGAGAACTCGATGCGATAGTCGCTCGCGTGCTCGCCCGCAAGCCAGTCGAGCACGATACCGCCGAACTCGCGCGGCTTGCGCAGGTCGAGCGTGAACTGCGACGGATTCGCCGGAGCCACTTCGGCGCGCCACGCCGTCATCGCATCGTCGTCGACGGCGGCGCGCGCGGGGCCCGTGCGGTCCTCCTTCGTCGCCCTCGCCTCGCCGACCAGCGGCGAATCGTCCTGCGACGGCAACATGCGGAACGTGAGCTGGTCGAAACACACCGACCCCTTGCCGCCGACGCTGTTGTAGATCGTGAACTCGACCCTGCGACTGTGCCGCAGCGTGGGATCCGGTGCCGGACCCCACGCGCGCGTGATGTGGCGTTGCTTGTAGACGACGGGCGTCCACGTTGCCGGGAAGTGGTGGCGCGGCTTGTTGACCCACCACACGTTGTCGCCGCTGTCGTCGACGACCTTGAACTGCAGGTCGTTCGCAGGCGAATCGCCACGCAGCTGGAACGAGAACGCGTAGTTGCCCGGATAGTCGATGGGCACCTCGCGCGTCAGCCCGGCATAACCGGAAACGCCATTGAAGTCGTAGTCCAGGCACACGGCCTGCCCATCGACGCCCTGCACGGTGCGCAGCTTTCCGCTGACCTGATCCGACGTGACGACCTGCCACGGCGTGCTCGATTCGAAATCGTCCAGGACGCGCACTTCCGCAACACCCTGAGCCCCCGCCATCATCGGAGCGAGCGCCAGCGCCCATCCGCACCATCGAGCGACTCTCACCCTTTCACGCTCCCGACCAGCAGGCCCTGCAGGTAGTAGCGCTGCAGCGCCAGGAACAGGACCAGCACCGGCAATACCGTCACCACCGATCCGGCCATCATCATTTCGTTGTCCTGCACGTGTTCGCGCGACAGCGACGCCAGCGCCACCGGCAGCGTGAAATGGCCCGAATCGCTCAGCACGATCAAGGGCCACATGAAGTCGTTCCACGCGCCGAGGAAAACGAAGATCGCCAGCGTGACGAGGATCGGCTTGAGCACCGGCAACACGATCTGGAAGAAGATGCGCGTTTCGCTCGCGCCGTCGATGCGCGCCGCTTCCAGCAACTCGTCCGGAATCGAGCGCGCGTACTGGCGGACGAGGAAGATGCCGAACACGCTCGCCATCAGCGGCACGATCGCACCTGCGTAGGTGTTCACCAGCCCCATCTGCTTGAGCATCAGGAACAACGGCATCATCGTCACCTGCGCCGGGATCACCAGCGCGGCCAGCAGCAGGCGGAACACACGCTCGCGCCCGGCGAACTTCAGCTTGGCGAACGCGTACCCGGCCATCGTGTTGAGCAGCAGCGCGATCAGCGTGGCGACCGTGGCGATCATCGCGCTGTTGAGCAGGTAGCGCCCCATGCCGGCGCGCGCGAACAGCTCGTGGTAGTTGTCCAACGTGGGCGCCGCCGGCAACAGCGGCGGCGGAAAATGAGCGGCTTCGCCCGGCTGCATGAACGAGACCGACAACATCCACAGCAGCGGCGCGAGGCTGATGACGGCCAGCGCGATCATCAAGCCGTTCACGATGGCCTTCGCTAGACGCGGATTCATTCTTCCGCTCCTTTCCTGCGCGCGAACCACAGCAGGCCACTGGTCGCGATCGTCATCAGCGCGAACAACAGGAACGCCACGGCCGACGCGTTGCCCAGGTTCCACCACTTGAAGCCTTCCTCGTACATCAGGTACAGCACGCTGACGGTACTTTGCAGCGGGCCGCCCTGCGTGATGACGTACGGTTCGGCGAACAACTGGAAATAGCCTGAAAGCGTGAGGATGCCGACCATCAGCAGCACCGGCCCCAGCTGCGGCAGCGTGATGTTCCAGAATTGCTGCGCGGGCGTGGCGCCGTCGATGCGCGCGGCTTCGTACAGGTCTTCCGGGATCGACTGCAACCCGGCGATGAAGATGATCATGTTGTAGCCGAAGTTCTTCCACACGGCGAACAGGATGATCGTCGGCATCGCCCACGCGGGGTCGCCGAGCCAGTCGATGGGGTCGAATCCGATCGACGTCAGGCCCCAGTTCACCAGGCCATAGCGCGTGTGGAACAGATAACGCCAGATCACCGCGACCGCGACGACGGTCGTCACCACCGGCGCGAAGTACGCGGTGCGGAAGAACGGCTTGAATCGTGCGGTCTTCGCATTCAGCAGCAGCGCCGCGCCGAGCGAGACGGCGATGGACAGCGGCACGCCGACCACGACGAAATACATCGTGTTGCCCAGCGCCTTCCAGAACAACGGATCCTGAAGCAACGTCGCGTAGTTGTGCAGGCCGACGAAGCGCAGGTTGGAGATGTCCGCGAGCGAATAGATGTCGAAGTCGGTAAGGCTCAGTGCGAACGCGGCCAGTACCGGCAGGCCGAAGAACACGCCGATCACGGTGAGCGCGGGCGCGGCGAACATCCAGCCTGCGGTCGATGCGCCGACCCTGCGCGCGCCGATCATGGCGCACCTCCGACCTTGTGCTGGTCCATCATCCAGCGGCGTTTCTCGAGGATGGCATCGGCGCGTCGATCGAGTTCGGCCGCCGCTTCGTCCACCGTGTAGCGACCGGCCACCATCTGCTCGCCGACGATGCGCAGCTCCTGCGCGATGCGCTCCCACTCGGGCACCTTCGGCGCGGGCCTGGCACGCTCGAGCTGTTCGCGGAACGGCAGCGTGTACGGATCAGCACGCAATGCCTCGCTTCCCGCCCACGCGCTCCGACGTGGTGGGAGGTTGCCGGTGAGTGCGTGGAATCGCACCTGCACGTCCGGATCGGAGAGGTATGCGACGAGCTTCCACGCCGCGTCCTTGTTCTTCGCTTGTTCAAACACGACGAAGCTTGCACCGCCGGCGACCGATGCGCCGGGACCGTCGGGACCGGGCAACGGCATCGTTCCCCACTTGCCTTCGAGGTCCGGCGGCAGGCGCTTGCGGAACTCGGCGATGTTCCAGGGGCCGTTGACGTAGAAGGTGAAGAAGCCGCGACCGAACTCGTTCCACACGTTCGCAATCTGCGTATTCGCAAATGCCGGCGCCCACTTCTGGACGAAGATGTCGTTGTAGAACGCGAGCGTGCGCTTGAAGCCCGGGCTGCGGAAATTCCCGTAGCGACCGTTGTCGCGCAGGAGCGGATCGGGCTGCTGGATGGCGAGGTTGAGCAGCGGCTCGTACTCGTTGAGCGGCAGGTGGATCGCGTAGCGATCCGGGCCTACGTGGCGCTTCACCGCCGCCATCGCATCGCGCCACTCGTTCCACGTGCGCGGCACCTGCTTCACGCCGGACGCTTCGAGGATGTCGCGTCGATAGAACGGCAGGCGGGTTTCGACGTACCACGGCACGGCGTAGACGTGGTCGCCGATGATGCCGGTGTCCCACGAACCGCTGAAGTAATCGCTGGCCGGCAACGACGGCGTGCGCGCGAGGAACGGCTCCAGTGGTGCGACCGCACCCAGCTCCACGAATTCCGCCAGCCACGTGTTGCCGAGGCCGCACACGTCCGGCAGGCCGTCGCCTGCGAACGCGGTCAGCAGTTTTTCGTGCGCGGCGGTGACCGGCAACTGCTGCACTTCGACGCGGATGCCGGGGTTCGCGCGTTCGAAGTCCGGTGTGAGCTGGCGGACCATCTCGCCTTCGAAGCCCATCGCCCAGAATCGGACCACGGTGCGGTTGTCGCGCTCGCTGCTGCATGCGGTGACGAATACGGTGAGGCAGAGCAGGAGCGCCGTCGCGAATGCGCGGATGCTTCTTCTCGCCGCTTCGCGGCTTCGTAGCCCTCCCGAACCCTCCCCTGCAAACAGGGGAGGAAAAACGTTCGTCAGGGACGGAGACAGGTTGATCACTTGGTCTTCTGATCCTGCGCAGGCGCCGGCTGCGGCGTCTGCGACGGGCGATTCGCGCGCGACTCCGCCTCGCCCAGCGCGCGCGCCGTCGCGGCGTCCTTCTCCGCCTTCGTCTGGGGCTTGGGCTGTGTCGGCGCGACTTCGCCTTCCTTCGTCGACTCCAACCATCCGCCCTTGAAGCCGGCCTTCTGCAGTCCGTCGCGGATGTACTTGTTCCGCTTCATCACGTTCCAGACGAAGTCGTTCCGGTAGTTGCTGATCATCGCCAGGATCGGCCCCTGGTCGATGCCGATGTAGTCGCTCGCCACCCAGCCCTCGCCCGGCACCAGTCGTCCGGTCTTGAGCGGGATGTCGAAATCGAAGCTGCGGTTGAACGAGTCCAGGAAGCCGTAGCTGGAATACAGGTATTCACCGTAACGCTCGTGCAGCGCGACGGTCGTGGGAATCACGATTTCCGGTGCGAACGGCAGCGACGCGATGGCCGCGGTCGGCGCGATGGTGCCGTCGTCGAACGTATCCCGAAGGCCGGCGCCGCGTGCGGAGTAGTGGCGGAACTGGCGCTGTTCGCCGCGGAATTCCTGCAGCGTCTGCTGCGGGCCGTCGCTGGCGGTGAGGCCCCACACTTCCGGGCCGTAATCCTGCCACTTCATCGGATTGGCGATGGCGTACGCACGCTGTGCATACGCGGCCCGACGACTGTTCTCGAAATAGTCGATTCCGCGCTCGCGCATGTAGTCGTCCTGGATGCCGCGGAAATCGATCCAGACGTGGCTGTACTGATGGCCGAACAGCGGGCCGAACGACAGGTACTCCTCGCCCTGGAAAACACCCCAGGAATCGTTGTACGTGCGCGTCCACACCGACCACGACTCGGGCGCGACGGGATGCGTCGGCGAACCCATCGCGAGGATGTAGAGCATCATCGCTTCGTTGTAGCCGGTCCAGTCGTGCTGGATGAAGCCGCTCTCGGGGAACCAGCCCATCGAGATCAACGGCGCATTGCGCTGCAGCCACGTCCAGTCCACGCGCTTGTACAGCGTGTCGGCGAGATCGCGGATTTCCTTCTCGCGCGGATCGTCGCGATCGTAGTAACTCTGTGCGAACAGCACGCCCATCATCAGCAGCGCGGTATCGACGCTCGAAAGCTCGACCCAGCTCTGGTAACGCGCGCCGGTGTCCATGTCGAGGAAGTGGTAATAGAAGCCGTTGTAGGTCCCCTTCCCTTCCGCCTGCGAACCGGCGGGAATATCGCGGAAGAACTTCAGCGTCGTCAGCGTGCGATCCACCGCCTGGCGGCGGCTGACCCAGCCATTCTCGATGCCGATCGGATACGCGGTGAGCGCGAAGCCGACCGACGCGATGGACGCGAACGGGCGCGAGGGATAGCGATCGGGTGTAAGCCCGTTCACTTCATTGGTGGTATCCCAGAAGAACTGGAACGTGCGCTTCTCGACATCGCGGAACAGCGGCGGAAGTTCGAGCTTGGCGGGCTTCAACGGTTCGACCTCGACCGGCGGCGCGGCCGCGATCGGGTACGCCGTGGACGCCGGCCCTTCCTGTTTGCAGCCCGAAATGAACACCAGCACCGCCACCAGCGATGCAGTCCCCACACTGCGTCGTATCGAATCGAACATCAGCACGCCATTGGTCGAATGAATGTTTTCCTTTCCCATGCAGGCGAAAGGCTGCACCACGAACCGCCGGCCGCCCCGACGAGGTAGGCGGCCGGCGATCCGGGTCAGAAGTTGAAGCCCATGGACAACTTGAACGTGCGGGTCGGATACGCGTTCTGCGCGGTCGGCTCGCCGAAATTAGGGTTCGCCGGCGAACCGAAGTTCCCCGGGAAGTCCTCGTAACCGTCGAAATTGTTCCAGTCGAACACGTTGAGGATGTCGCCGCGCACCCACATCCGGAAACCAGCGCCGGTGTCGAACTCCTTCTGCATCGCGAGGTCGACCTGCTTAAAGCCGTAGTCGCTGTCCGGCTTGTACTGGCTGATGAAGCAATTGTTGGCACGGTCGACGTCGAAGCAGTTGACGTAGTAACGCGGGATCTTCGAAGACACCGAAAGCTTGCCCGAGAACGTCATTCCCCATGGGCCGTCGTAGAGGCCCGTGGCGACCAGGCGGTGGTCGGGCACTTCTGCATCGTGCCAGCCGTACTGGCCCAGCGTCGGATAATCCAGCGCGAACACTTCCGGTGATTCGCGCATCTCGCGCGCCTTCTGGAAGGTGTACGCGAAGGTGACGCCCCAGCCGGACTCGGCTGTGTACGGCTTCTCCGCCTTCAGGTACAGCGAGCCGGTGCGCGTCTTAAGGCCGTTGACGCCGAGGATCAGGTTGCTGAATCCATCCAGCCCCTGGTTGAACGGCGCCCCCCACTGGAAGCCAGGCGCGAAGAAGGTGCCGTCCGGTCGGCGGTTGCCCAGCAGCCAGGCGAAGCCGTCGTGGCTCTCGACGTAGGAGAGGGTGGCGTCGGTCTGCCATTGCCCGACGGTATTGCGCATGCCGAGGCTGAACTGATCCGAGTACGGTACCTTGAGGTCGTTACTCAGCATGAACACCTCGCGACCCTCGCCGTTTGGCGATGCGAGCGTCGCGAGCGTCGCCGGATCGAAGAACGCCGGATTGAAGTCGATGCACGGCTCCGACGCAATCGGGCACGTGCCATCGGCCTGGCGGAAGTAGACATTCGTTGCGGGGAACGTGGCCTTGGTGATTTCCAGCTGCAGCCAGTCGAAGAGATTGCGATCGTAGGCTCGGCCGGCACCGCCATAGATCACGTGGCGCTGGTCCGCATTGAGGTCGTACGAGAAGCCCAAGCGCGGCTGCCAGCCGTCCTTGAACGAATCGCGGTTGTTGCCCGTACTGATGAACCTGTCGATGTTCACGCCCGAGTTCGGCGCGTTGATCGCGGTGGACGCGCGAAGCGAGGCGACGACGTCGGCGGGCGTGACGAAGTCGGTGTAGCTCGGGCTGTCCTCGTAGTCGTAGCGCAGGCCAAGGTTAACTATCAGGTGGTCGTTGACCTCCCAGTCGTCCTGGAAGTAGATGCCGTACTGCTTGTTGCTCGACTTGGCGCTGCCGTCGCCGACACCCGGCAGAGCCGAGCCGAATCGCACGTGGATCGGCTGGGTGGTGCTGCCATTGATGTCGTAGGTGAACTGCGGGTTGTACGGCTGACGCTCGATCGCGTTTACGTCGATGTCCTTGAACTTCACGCCCATCTTCATCGTGTGGCCCTGCAGGCCGGTGAAGGTCAGGTCGTCCTGGAAACCCCAGCCCTTCTGCCCCTTGTCCTGGAAGTCGGAGCCGGCGCCGCCGCGGACGATGAGGCGATCGTTCACGTTGGTGCCATTGAAGTTGATCAGGTTGTAACCCAGTCCATCGGTGGCTGGGCTGGGATTGAAGCTCGCGTCCTCATAGGTGACGTGCGCGTCGTTGAGCCAGGGGCCGTTCGTGTACTGGTAGCGCAGGTCGACGCGGGTTTCCTCGTTGAGCTTGTCGGTACCGTAGCTGGGCAGCGTTGTGCCGCCGATGTTGGTGAGCTCGCTCTCGTCGCGGTACTTCGTGGTGAACTCGAAGTAGTGGTCCTCGCCGATCAGCCAGTCGATCTTGGCGAAGTACAGGTCTTCCTTGAACGGCGCGACGAACAGGCCGGTTCCCGCGTCGTCCTGCAGATCCGGCGGCAACTGGGAGATCTGGTAGCCCTCGCCGAGTGCGAGCGAACGCGGCCTGTCGAACTCCTTGGCCTCGTAGGCCAGGAAGAAGTGCGCCGTGTCACGCAGGATCGGGCCACCGAAAGTCGCGCCGTACTGCGTCTCGCCGGTTTCCGCCTTCGTGTTCAGTCGATCCTCGAACACCGTGCGGGTGCGCCAGTCCTTCATGGTGCGATCCCAGAAGAAGCTTCCCTCGAAGTTGTTGGTGCCCGAGCGCGTGGTGGCGACGATGGCGGCGCTGTTGAGCTGGTCGTATTCGGCCTTGTAGTTCTGGGTGATGACTTTGTACTCACCGATCGCCGACTGCGGGAACGGGTTGCCGCTGGTCGAATCCTGGCCGCTGATACCGCCGCGGAGCACGTAGTCCTTTTGGCCCACGCCGTCGATGTAGACGTTGATGCCGTTGGGAGCACCCGCACCGGAACGGATGCGGGTCGAGCCCTCACTGCCGCGCTGGAAATCCACGCCCGGCGCGAGATCGGCGAACGACAGGAAGTTGCGCGATCCCTGCGGCAGCATGTCGATCTGCTTGCTGGTCACGTAAGTCGCGATTTCGGACGTCTTCACTTCCGGCAACGCTTCGCCGGTGACGGTAACGGTTTCCACCGTGGTGGCATCTTCGACAGGACCAGTCTCTGCGACGCCTCCGGCTGAAAGGTTCAACGTTGCGGTCTGCCCGACCATCAACGTCACCGTCTTCGTGGTCGCCTGCCCGTTCGCGACCGCGTCGATGCGGTATGTGCCCGGCGGCAGGCCGCCGAGGTTATAGGTGCCGTTGGTGGCCTGGACCTTTCGGGTCAGGCCGGTGGCGGTGTTGGTCGCGGTGATCTGGGCTTCGGTCGCAGGCGCCGAATCGACCGTGATCTGGCCTCGGATGGTGGCCGAGGTGCTCTGGGCCATCGCCGCGGGGGCGGCGACGGCAAGGCAGCTGGCAAGGGCGCAGGCGAGCAGCCGGCGCGTCGGATATCGGGGGAACCTCGAATTCATGATGCTTCCTCTCTCCAAAAAGCATGTCGAACCACGTGGAATCGTTTACACAGAACACACACAAGGAACCGTGACGCCCGGGGCACAGGCGTTCACGGAGAAGGGTTGGACGGGGCTGACCCGCTCGATTCGCGCACGATCAACTCGGTCGCCAGCAAATCGCTGGACGACGTCGACGACTCGCCGGCCACTTCTCCGGCAATCTGCGCGATGAGCAAATGCGCCGCGCGCGCGCCGAGTTCGGCGATGTTGACGCGAATGGTCGTGAGGGCCGGGTGGACGTACCGCGCGAGCGGGATGTCGTCGAACCCGGACAGGGCGATGTCGTCCGGCACGCGCACGCCGGCCTGGGCGAAGGCGAACAGGCAGCCCAGCGCCATCATGTCGTTGGCGGCGAAGACGGCGTCGGGACGTTGCGACGCGGCGAGCAGTTCGCGTCCGGCGCGATGACCGGAGGCTTCGTCGAAGTCGCCCTGCAGTACGCGTTCGGGCGCGCCCGGCAGCAGGCGCGCGAGCGCGTCGCGATAACCGCGTAGGCGTTCGTGCGCGTCGAAGTTGTCGACCGGCCCGGCGATGTAGGCGATGTTGCGATGCCCGCTCGCGACAAGGTGTTCGACCATTGCGACCGCGCCGCCGTGGTTGTCCACGCGCAGCACGGCCGTGCCATCGAGGCCCGACTGGCTGTTGATCAGCACGGTCGGCAGCGATGGATCCAGGTGTTCGCCCAGCAGCGTCGGAATTTCGGCGAACGGCGACAGCACCAGCAGCCCATCGACGCGTCCGCGCATCGCACGCAACGCCGCGCCCTGCTCGTCCGGATTGCCGTGGTAGCTCGACACGAGCAGGTGCAGCCGCTTCGCGCGGGCGACCTGGTCGATGCCGCGCATCAGCTCGGAGAAGAATTCGCCATGCAGGTCCGGCAGCACGACGCCCAGCGTCTGGGTGCGCCGGCTGCTGAGGCTCCGCGCGGCGGCGTGCGGGGTGTAGCGCAGTTCCTGCGCGGCGGCGAAGACGCGGTTGCGGACGTCTTCGGCCACGTTGCCGTGGCCATTGAGTGCCCGCGACACCGTGGCCACGGAAACCTGCGCGACTCGCGCGACATCTTTGATGGTTACGCTCGGCACGCTGTCAGGGCCTCTGCGGAATGCGCCCGGACTGTAAACGTTTTCAATTTCAAGTGTAAAGCCGATGTTATGGCCTACCGCGAAAGGTTCGCATCGTCGGCTTTCATGCAACGAAAGCACACGCTTGTTGTTGCAACGCGGCAAACAACACCGACACGCTCTATATAACGCCGACCTCTGCCGGCGTCCGCGCCCTGATCGAGAGCGCGTGGATATCGGTCGTCATCAGTTCGCCCAGGGCGGCATAAACCGCGCGATGGCGAGCAATCGGACCCAGCCCGGCAAACGCCTCGCTCACCACGTCTACCCGGAAGTGCCCCCGCCCGTCCGCCGCGCCGGCATGGCCGGCGTGACGGTGGCTTTCGTCCTCGATCTCCACCGAGACCGGCGCGAGGGCGTCATGGAGCGCAGCCCTGATCGCCGCGACGCGTTCCTCGCGAGGCAGGCTCACGGCAGCACCTTGCGGAACGGACGGACCTCCACGCGCTCATAGACGCCGGCGGCGACGTAGGGATCGGCGCCAGCCCAGGCGCGGGCGGCATCGAGGGATTCGAACTCGGCGATCACCACGCTTCCGCTGAAACCGGCCGGACCCGGGTCCTCGGAGTCGATCGCGGGGCACGGGCCGGCGAGCAGAAGCCGCCCCGCATCGCGCAGCGCGACCAACCGCGCCAGATGCTCGGGGCGCGCCGCCAGGCGCTGCGCCAGCACGTCCTTGCCGTCATAACCTTCGATCACGTACCACATGCTGTCCTGCGTCCTTCCGTACTGATGGAAACCGACCTGAATTGTAGTCGCCCCGCGGCTGGACACGGCCCGGGCGAGGCCGTACCCTTGCCTTCACAAGGCCGGCTGCAGCGGCCCGACGCGACCGGCTCCCCACACCGTCGCCTCGCACGCACCCAGTGCGTCGCTGCCCCCGACGGCCTCGCGCCCAGACTTCATCGCCCCGCCACGCCCCCGCGTGACGCACCGGCGTTGGTCGTCCGGGGCGGGCCCGACGTTCCGATCAAGGGAAAGGTTTCCTGAAGGGAAGTTCCTGACAAGGCGTCCGCACCGGGTTGCGTCCCGGCCACGTTCGTCCCAGCAATTCCGTTGCATCCACGGTGGTCCAAGGACCGCCAGCCTGAGCGATAGCAGTGCCGACGGCCCGGAGGGGCCGCCCCCGAATGACCGAAGAACGCGCAGCCGACGCGAGCGATCCGCAACCCGTGGCCGCCCCGGCCTCCACCGCGCCACAGCAGCAGGAAATGCCGCTGGCGGTGGTGCATGGCCAGCCCGTGCTGCAGATCCCGCAGGACCTGTACATCCCGCCGGATGCGCTCGAGGTCATCCTCGAGGCGTTCGAAGGCCCGCTCGACCTGCTGCTGTACCTGATCCGCCGGCAGAACCTGGACATCCTCGACATCCCGGTGGCGGACATCACCCGCCAGTACGTCGATTACATCCAGGCCATGCACGAGATGCGCTTCGAGCTGGCCGCCGACTACCTGGTCATGGCCGCCATGCTGGCGGAGATCAAGTCGCGCATGCTGCTGCCGCGCGCGCCCAACGAGGTTGGCGAGGAAGAAGATCCGCGCGCCGAGCTGGTCCGCCGACTGCAGGAATACGAGCGTTTCAAGAAAGCCGCCGAGGACATCGACACCCTGCCCCGCCAGGACCGCGATACCGCGCCGGTGCAGGCTTTCGTCCCGGATCGCGCGTCGGTGCGACTGCCGCCGCCGGTGGAACTGAAGGAAATGCTGCTCGCCCTGCACGACGTGCTCAAGCGCGCTGAGTTGTTCACCCAGCACGCGATCAAGCGCGATGCGCTCAGCGTCCGCCAGCGCATGGGCGAACTGCTGGAACGCCTGAAGGACGGCGCGTTCTATCGTTTCGAAACGCTGTTCACGGCCGAGGAAGGCAAGCTCGGCATCGTGGTCACCTTCCTGGGCATGCTCACGCTGGCCAAGGAACAACTGGTGGAAATCGTGCAGGAAGCACCGTTCGCACCGATCTACGTGAAGTCGCTCGCGCTGCTCAAGGACGGGGAAGAAATCGAACTGAGCAGCGAGTTCGACGAGCCGGCGGCAAACGATGGCTGACGGCGTGATGCCGTCATCCGTGCATGACAAGGCGTCATCCCCGCTTTCGCGGGAATGACGGGCACTGAGGCTGGATACCTAGAAGATCCATGGACCAACAACTGATCAACCGCATCGTCGAAGCCGCGCTACTGGCCGCGAACCAGCCGCTGACGCTGGCCCAGCTGCACGCGCTGTTCCCCGAGGACCAGCCGGCTCCGCCGGACAGCGTCGAGCAGGCGCTGGAAACGCTGCGCGCGAGCTGCGAAGACCGCGGCGTGGAACTGGTCGAGGTGTCGTCGGGCTTCCGCTTCCAGGTCAAGGCCGACGTGCACCCGTGGGTGGCGCGCCTGTGGACCGAGCGCCAGACGCGCTACACGCGCGCGACGCTGGAAACGCTGGCGCTGATCGCCTACCGCCAGCCGATCACGCGCGGCGAGATCGAGCAGGTCCGCGGCGTGGCGGTGAACAGCAACATCATCAAGGCGCTGGAAGAACGCGAGTGGATCCGCGTCGTCGGCCATCGCGACGTACCGGGCAAGCCGGCGCTGTTCGGCACGACGAAGGTCTTCCTCGACTACTTCGGCCTCAAGCGCCTGGACGAACTGCCGCCGCTGTCGGAGCTAAAGGACATCGGCGAACTCGAACCGCAACTCCAGTTCGAAGGCGCGCCGGCGCCGATCGCGGCGGGCGTCGCCGACGATACGGAAGCCTCCAACGCCGAGACGGGCGAAGCCGCGGCAGATGCCGCGCCGGCGAACGAACCGGACGCGGAAGCGGCCGGCAACGACGCCGAAGCCGACATTGCACAAGCGGCGACCGACGCAACGTCCGACCTTGAGTCCGGCGAAGACGAAGCACGCGACATCGTCGCCGAAACCGGCGCCGACGAAGCAACCGGCACTGAAACCATCGACGCCGAGGTAACCGACCTCGACATCGACGAAAACGAATACGCCCTCGAGGGCGACCCCGAAGCCGCGCCGGGTGTGAGCGCGGCGGACGAGAACGATCACGAGCAAGACAACGCCGTCGAGACGACGACCGTTCCCACCGATGACGAAGCCGAACTGGCCGAGTCGGAGCAACACAAACATGACTGAAGAAAAGAGCCGCAA
>Ga0209257_1003056_pt1 | contig 15080 bp, 22 predicted proteins | sample AraplaCvi_mCL_r2_FD_184277 | JGI IMG/M metagenome (GOLD analysis project Ga0209257, IMG submission 184277) | Arabidopsis root microbial communities from North Carolina, USA - plate scrape MF_Cvi_mCL_r2 (SPAdes) (version 2) | ecosystem: Host-associated > Plants > Roots > Endosphere | place: USA...
CGAAGAACCTCGGTATCGACTTGAGTACGTCTGTAAACAACGGGGCAGTTGCACCGTTCATGATGATCTCCGTCCAGCCGTCGCAGTGGCATCGTAGGAAAACGAACCCGTGACTCGGCGGCGATGGGTTGTGTGAGGGAAATGGCTCGCAGCGCCAATTAATAGCAACCCCGACCGACATGGGGCGCTTGAGCTCAGAAGAGGTAGGAGCGGGGCGTGCTGTGCGGCCGGATGGCCAGTACGACGTTGCGCCGTAGTGCCATTGGAGAGTGCGCCAACTGTTGTTACTAACTCGTGACTTAGAGAAGCGGTCCGCGGTCTCTTCGGTCAGCGTGAGGCTATCAGTGGCCGGGCGCCGTGTTACGGCGTGGGTCGATCAATATGGAGGAACTTTCGGAAGGATTTGCGACGCAATGAAGAGGATCGAAGGTTTGCAGTCATTCGGCTCGAATGTGGATGCGTGAATGCTAGCGTTGGCCACCCGTCGCGAACGGGGTCTGGTAGCTGCAATGGCCGATCCAGCCTCAGCGACCCGATCACCTGCATGACCTGCGATACGAGCATTTCGATGAGCGTTCTCATGGTTGATGTCCTTAGCCCCGCGATTGGCTGTTCTGATTTGAGGTCACAGCCTGGGGGCTAACACAACTGAGACGGAGCGCTACATGCTCGCAACCTGCAACACTATGCGCTCATTTCGTCGAATGACTGACGCTTCTACCCATAACGTTCATGCTGGAGACGGCGCCAACATACATGGTGATCACTTTCCTGGTTGCTGAGAGCGAGCCGCGGCGCGTGGCCAACCGAGCACCGTTCCGCGATGACCATCTAGGTCACGCCAAACTCACGCTCAATGGCGCACGATCCTTGTGCACTGCGATGCAACGTCGCAACGGTCACTCAGCCGCGCTGCAATTCCACTCCTCCTCCGCACTGAGCCCCACTCGCCCCGCTTCCAGCGGGGTCTGGCTTCGGCCGCCCTGGATCCGCAAGACAGCGGACCATATAAAAGGCAATCCTGTATGAACACCGTAACCAACATTCCCAACAGCAAGAATCTCGTCGACACCGCCGCCGCCCACGGGTCCTTCAAGACTTTTGGCAAGGCGCTCGATCGCGCGGGCATGACCGAAACGCTGCGCGGGACGGGCCCCTTCACGGTGTTCGCACCGACGGATGCGGCATTTGAGAAGCTTCCGGCAGGCAAGCTGGAAAGCCTGTTCAAGCCCGAGAACAAGGAAGAACTCGTCTCGCTGCTGAACTACCATGTTGTCAGCGGCCGCAAGACCACGGCCGACGTTGGCAAGTGGGAAGCTGCCAGGACCGTCAACGGCCAGTCGGCCCCGATCATCCTGAAAGACGACCAGCTCAGCATTGATGGAGCGCTGGTCACCTCTGCCGACATCGGGTCGAGCAATGGTCTGATCCATGGCATCGACAAGGTCAACATGCCGACCAAGCAGTAACGGCCAGCGGGTGTCAACGAGAACGGCGAGGGTTTCCCTCGCCGTTCTTCTATTCCCTCATCTATTCAGAGTGTGGGCCGCGATTCTAGGCGGGTCCCGAACAAGACATCTATCACTGACTGCCCGGGGCAGCATGTCCACTCTTGGCCGATAACAATGGGATGGTCTCCTCCTCACCACTGCACTCATCGAGTGCCAGACTGAGTTTGCGAGCACAGTCGCGACTTGGAGGAGCCCACGATGAACGAGCTTATTCGCATCGGCGTCGACTTGGCGAAAAACGTGTTCCAGGTGCATGGCGTGGATCGCCGCGAACGCCCCGCCTGGTGCAAGCGGCTGCCGCGCGAGCACTAGTTGCAGGCCGTGGCGGAAACAGCACCGCCTGGCTGCGAGATCGGCATGGAGAGTTGTGGTGGCGCCCACCACTGGGCCCGGCAACTGCAGGCACGGGGTTTCCGCGTGAAGCTGACCGCTCCGCAGTTCGTGAAGCCTTATGTGAAAAGCAACAAGAACGACGCCAACGACGCGGAAGCGATCTGTGAGGCGATGAGCCGACCTTGCATGCGCCTCGTATCGGTGAAGTCGGTGGAACAACAGGATATTCAGTCTGCACATCGCATCCGTGAGGTCTGGTGGAACAGCGCACGGCGAAGGCGAATCAGATCCGCGGCCTAGTGGCCGAGTACGGTTTGGCGGCACCGAAGGAACTCTTACGCCTGCATCCGTCTTTCGGGCCTCGCCGCCACCGCACGGCCATATTCATCGCCGGCTTTGTCTTCTTCACGGCCCTCGGTATGGGCGCGGTACTTGTTGCTCAACACAGTATCGAGTCCGGCGCGTTTCATCTCTCGAGCCGGAAGTTCGGGGACGTTGACTATCGCGCTGCCCATCAGCCCCTCGAATTCTGGACTGCAGTCGCGGTTCTGTACTGCGTGGGCGTCTACCTCGCCGGGCTAGGCCTAGCGGGAGCCCGTCTCTTCCTTCGCAAATCGTCAAAACCGGCTTGATCCTGATGTCCGCTTCGCCGGATGAAGCGCGTGCTGTCATTGATCTGGCCGTTACGAACCTCGCCGAGACTGCGGTCGATCTATATGCGTTCAGTCCCATGACGGAGTGACACCGCCGAGGTGCGGCGGATATCCGCCTGTGACCTATAGCGGCTATTCGGTCGATCGAAGCGGGCTCGGCGGTGCTGATGTCCGCTTTCGACCCATAGCGGACATTCGGCCACGCCCAAGGCCGTCTACCTGGTAACTAACTCGCAGTTGATGGACCCTCGAAATCTCTACATCCAGATTGAACGCGCTGTGAGGTCAGTCCAGTGGGACACCTCCGACGGAAATGAGTACTTCCTTGTCGGCGATGGCGAGCAGTTCTACTTGGACCGCCTTCAGGCCGTCCTAGATGGGCACTTCTTGTCTGAGACCGTATGGGCTAGTCCGTCGAGGCACGAGGCGATCGTGTTTGAGCGGAGGTCGGCCTCCGCATCCATTGCCGAGCATGTGGCGCGCGCGGGCACGCTCACATTGTTTGATCCTGATCTACGCAGGTTTGTTCAGATCTCAAAGATAGGAGTCGCAAGACAGGGCGTGTTTCAAGCGATAGACCCACGCAGGCCGAAGCCGCTTCAAGACTCGGCTTAGTTCCCAACTTGGCGTACGTCCGCTTCTGGCCGATAGCGGACGTTCGGACAGGACGGCTGGCGGCCGGGCTGCTAATGTCCGCTTTCGACCCAAAGCGGACATTAACGGGGCAGGCCGCTCCTATGGAGCGCGCTCCACCACCGGCGCCTTCCACGAGCCGTCGAGCGCCTCGCTCTTTGGCCAGTACAGCCGCATGGCCATCACGAAAGGCCCTTTCGGTGCCGGCAGCCAGTTCGCTTCGCGCTCCTTGCCGGGAGACTCGTGTTGAACGTAGATGGTGACGCCACCATCCGCGTCGCGCTTGAGCATAGGCAGCATCGGGGAGTTGATGAGGTAGCGATTGATCGGATTGGCGACCAGGAGGCTGGCGGGCATCTCGTACATGGTCACAGACCAGAACGCATTCACCGGCGGGAGTTGGCCGGGCGCGAAGCGGACCACGTACCTATTCGCACCGCTGAGTGGTTGTCCGTTGGAGTCGAGCGAGAGGACCGGGTACACCGCTTCCTCGCGCGAGTTGCCGTAGATGCCCACGGTGGCCGCCAGCATCCGGTTGAGATAGTTGTTCTTGAGGTACTCGCGCGTGCCGAAAAGGTCGCCGCTGGTGATCTCGCCGCGATCCAGCCTGGCCTTCTGCTCGTCGTGCGCTTTCCACGCATCGGCCATGCCGTCCTTCATCGCCTGCAGCGTTTCGGGCGGGAGCTTGTCGGCGTCGAACGTACCAGGCGAACCGATACCGAGCGTGCCAAAGCGCTCCATCAGCGCGGTCTCTGACGGTACGGTCGGGCTATAGCGCAGCAGGAAGTTGAGGACTTCGAAAAACTCGGGCGATGTGCGCTCCTGCTCGGCTGTGAGCGGCGCGATGAACTCGATGGGGGGCACCGGCGGCGGCGCCGGCTGGCCAAGGAACGCTGAAAGCGGCTGCACCTTGTAGCCCGCCTGGACTTTCTTCACGTTCTCCAGATCGTCCGGTCCGAACAGCTGGGTGCGATAGATGACGTTGCCCAGTTGCGTTTCGCTGCGGATGACCTTGTCGATGCCCTTGGGTGTCTCGCCTTTCCAGTCCGGACCGATCAGCAACACGGTCGCGCCGTTGTTGCCGGTGGCGCGGCTGCCGACGTAGGCGAAGTTGTGTGTGTACAGATCGATGAACTGCAATGAGTAATACCGGTTCTTCTCAATCTTCGGCACCGTGAACACCAGCGGCTCCGCGCGCAGATCGTACCCGACGAACGAATACGGAGTGTCCGAGTTCGGCGTCTGTATCGCTTTGTCGTCCGGCGTGAAGACCCGTGCCACGCTGTGCACTTGGTTCCAGACGCCCTTGTATTCGGGATTGCGGGTATCGACGAGGTACGAATGCTGGATGCGGTAACTATCGACCATCGGGAAGCCGTAGACATAGGCCTCCTTCGCGATGGCCCGCGCGTTCGCGGGTATGGGCGCGCTCGCAGCAGGCGGGGTGGGCGCACTCGCTTCGCCACGAGGCGGTGCATCGCGCTGGCAACCCGACACCAAGGCCGATACTCCGACCGTAGCAATGAAGGCGATCGCTAGGCCTCGGCTCATGACGCACCTCTCACATGGGAGAGGCGCCATCAGAGGGCCGGCGGGGTGAGCAGGGCGTGAAGAGTGTTTCGAGCCGCGGGCTTGTCTCGATGTCGGCTTCTGGCCGATAGCGGACATCATGGGCGCAGCACCGGAAAGAACAATGCAAGGATCCGGCCAGAAGCCCCAGAGATCGCGCTATGCATCTGCCTTCGCGCGAGGCTTCAATCGGAAGCTAACCCCCAAGCGGTTGATCGCATTCATCGCCGCAATAGTCAGAGTGAGGTCCACTAAGTCCTTCTCGGAGAACGCCGCTGCGGCCGCAGCGTACGCCGCGTCTGAGGCGTGCGTCTCGCTTACGCGCGTGACTTCTTCGGCCCACGCCAAGGCTGCCTGCTCCTGCTCTGAGAACAGGTACGCAGCTTCGTGCCAGACCGGAACAAGGACGACGGTGTCCACCGACATCCCTTCCTTGATCACATCACGTGTATGGATGTCGATGCAGTGGGCACACCCATTCAGCTGGGAGACCCGCAAAAACACCAAGTGGATCAGTTTGGCCGGTAGGGCCGTGCCCGTCGTGACGAAGTGGTGCAGGGCCCCAATTGCCTTGGCACCCTCGGGGGAAACCGTAAACCAGTTAGCGCGTTTCATCGTGTGGAAGTCCTTGTTGAAGAGGTTGCTGACCTGGCCCATGCCAGCTCATAAATCCTGTGGACGTCCAAGCCCCGCAATTCGTGACAGGCTGGCAGCTCAGGGGCCGCACGAGCAGACGTCGGGTGTCGGCTGTCCTTAACGAACTATGTGAATCGGAGGTGCCCAAGCGTGCTTTCCGCCATGGTCCAGTGGCGCACCTCAGATGGGGCTAGGCGCGCAAGGCGCGGGGTGGTCAGACTGGTGCTAGTGTCCGCTTTCGAACCGAAGCGCACATTCCCGTACGGGTCGGATCGCCGCCCCGCGTGGGGACAGTAGCGGGAAGTCACTCTCGCGCGCCGCAAGGCGCAACAGCCAAGGGAATGCTCATATCTCGTTTCGCAGCCGTACTGATCGCACTTCTGGCCTGCTCATCGGTGTTCGCAGGCGAGCTGAAGCACAAGGCTACGTGCACAGCCGAATCGCTCCAGGGACACGGAATCACCACCGTCGATGGCTTGATTGCCGACTACGGTTATCGATCAGGCCGGTCTCGCTGAGCGAATCGGGTCCTTCACAAGCGAAGGAGTACTGTGGCGTGGCACCGAAGCGGCACGGCTGTGCCGCCGCTTCCCCTAGGAGAACCTCGTGCCCCTCCGCGTACGAGGTGCCGATGAACATCCTTGTCTATTCGAATGCGACGGGCTATCTGCTCGTCGATGGCTTCTCATCGCCTCCGCGATGCTCGCCGCCGGCGCGGCTGGTCTTCGGCATCACAGGCGAATCCCTGCCGGCACCGGTAGCGCAGATGCTCGAGTGCGCGCTCGCGCAGAACAATGTATTGGAGCTTCGCGAATCGTGGGCAGACTACCTTTTCGAAGGATGCTCCGGATGGCTCCGCCATAAACCCCAGAACTTGCGCCGCCTCGTCTGCTGAGCCGCCATGCAAAATCGTAGAAGGACGGTGAGTACGCCCGTCGTCGCGGTATTCCGGTTCACGTTGGGCAAAGGCCAAAGCATCGGGCCCAGGGAACTTCAGTCCCTCTGGGTGGCGGCGGCGCAACTGCCGGACGTGTCGGTAGGCCGTGTGTCGGGTGAGAAGTCGGACGACAGAGCGACCTATTCACTTTTTGCGCCACACGGTCTGGAGCGGGTGGAAGAGATCGAGACGCGGCTTCGCAGACTGTTCGACGATTTGAGCTTGCGCGTGTCGCTTATGTGCGTGCAGACGGGAGTGAGGTGATGGGGATGGCGGGCTACAACGTGATTCGAACACGCGGCAGGTATTCAACGCTGCTTCGGGAGATCGGCGAAGGGATGCGCGATCTGCATGGGACGAGCTGGGAGAAGGCTGAAGCTGCGTGCCTGGAGCTTTGGCCAACGTATGTCCGTACCACCGGTCTAGAATGGGCTGAGGTGCGCAACGAAGTCCGGTCGACGTGGGAACGCACACCGTCGCGCGTGTAGTCGCTTCTCAGGATCGACTTCCAAGTAGCGCAGCGATACACGCTGCACAGATGCCTCTGCTGGAGTTCCTTGGCGACTGCAACGCGCCAGGTAGTTGGTTTCTCGGCTCCGCTAGTACCGTTCTGTCCATGGCCGGAAGGGCCGGCGCGGGATGCGTTAACCGTACCAGACCATGACGACCCAGACTCGGCAGGGGCAGGCCGATGGAACTCTGCCGCGACGAGTTGGAGCAGCGACCTGGCGGCGCTAGACGAAGCCATCGTCAGGCTGCGCGCATAATGTCCAAGTCCAGACAAGCTGTTGATCGCATTCGCCGCGACTGCGGACGACATCTTGTATGTAGCGGGACGGCATCGTGGCCATGTCATCACACGCCTCAGGGATATACTGGCCGCCGCCAATGGCTCGGTGGACCTTAGCCCCGCGCAGAGGTGGGGACCGCACGCGTCGCTCATTTTGCGAAGCCGAAGGGGACAAAGGCAGCGGTATCCAGCTCACGTGTTCATGGCAGTGGTCAAAGAGGCGCGCCGCGGCATCGGTGCTATGCGAGCCTACGCCCGATGGCTGTCCGCGCCACAGAGAGACAACACATCCAACCGTAATGCTTGAGGTCATGCCGATAGCAAACATCGACGCGAATCAGTGCGGCGAGGGTGGTAGTGTCTGCGTTCGACCCCAGATCGGCTATGTCCGGCATCAGAGGAGCACATGTGCAGCAATACCACCGATTGATGCGACGCCGTGGCGCAATGCTCTATACGGAGGCGGAGCGGATCGAGCTGCTTCAGGTTCTGCATCTGGCACCGGGGAAGAATGACGCGCAGATCATCGACCTGCACCCCAAGGGCGGATATCGCATCCGACTCGACCTCGCGCACGATGCGATCGATGCCTTTGCTTCGCGCCTCGAAAGCAGCGGATGGATGTCTGTGGTCTAGCTCAGCTACTGGTCGTCCGAGGGGATCGGGCAGGGATTGGATGCAAATCGGCTTCCAACCGAAGCGGAGATCGGGCTCGCGTCCCTTCGCGCCGTACTTCGGCGCGAACTTGCGGCGGCAAGCCCCCGTTGGGAGCATACTCGTCACTCCCAAGTCGAGATTTGAAATGAGCCATCAAGCTGCCGCAGTCCGGTTCACATTGGGAACAGGCCAAAGTATCGGTCCCGCGAAACTTCGAGAACTCTGGGCTCGCGCGTGCGAAACGTCCGATGTCGCAGTTGAGCGAAATGGTGAGGGCTACAACCGCGAACGCCCCGTCTACACTTTATTCGCTCCAAGCACGGTTGGGGAAATCGGCAAGATCGAAATGCGGTTCCGCGAACTCCTCAACGACTTGGGGCTGCGCGCTTCATTCGTTTCAACGTCCCGATCGTAAGACAGCACCGGCATCCCGTTTCGGCCGTATTTCGCGCGGGTAGGTTCGGCCGCGTGGAGGCGTCTCTCGACAGGCGCGTGTTCCGATGACCGCTTCTGGCCGAAAGCGGACATTCGGACTGCCTGCGCGCCGCGCCGACACCGCCGTGGGCCGCCCGCTTCAAGCCAGGACCGCCACAGGGCGATGCCGTAAGGTGGCGCTCCCCAGCTCGGCGAAGCCCACTGACCGACGATCCCAAGAACCGCGGCGAGCCCGACCGCTCCCGCATCAACGTCAACGAAGAGCACAAGGTCCGCTACTGGACCAAGGCCATGGACGTCACTGAGACGAGCCCAGGGCCGCGGTCGATCCGGTTGGCCCGGTAGCCGACAAGGTCCGCGTGTACCTCCAACATGGGTAAGAGCTAGGGCGAGTATGGCGGTGCCGGATGGCGGCCCGCCTCCCTCACCTCATCCGCAGCGCGGCAATGCTCCGAAGGTATGAGCGTTCGGCTTTGGGTGTAACGCCAATCAGAGCGGGAACTGCTCGAACGGATTGTTCTGAATTCCGAACTTAGCCCAGTCTACGGGAGGGATCTCGATGGGAAGGGTATCGCCGACGATGACCGTTTCGTAAGGACAATCGTCGAACAGAAATAGGGGCTTTCCTTGAATCGACAAGCGGGTACCGGCGAGCGGTCGAGTGTCGTCAGAGATCTGCCTGCCCCACTCTTGCCAATTTGCTTCGATCCGCTTGCAGCACTGCGGCAGCATCAGTTCGCGCATAAGCACGAGTTGTAGGTGCACTAATGCAGTGTGAGGACGGACAACGGGAAGACGGCAGAGTGCAGGCATGGCTCGAAACATCAACGTTGCGGAAAGCCATTGCGACTCAACATCTTTTACAAGCTGGTAGCGTCGAAACGCCAAAGCTAGAGCGAGAAATGAAGCGCCGTCCGCCCTGTCATACCAGGCGTACAGGTCGTTCCACGCAATCCCAAGTGGTTCAAACGCCGCCGCAAATATCCTATCTAACTGGGTTCTCGACAACAGAGTCGCCTGAAGCAGCTGAAGCGGCAGTTCCAAGGTAGGCAGGATTTCAGGTAGTAATGCCGCAACTTTAGATAGCCTCCTGTGCGACGGCGTCCGAGATCCGGTTCGATACGCTTGGATCTCAGAAGCGCGAACCTCAAGTTCCTCCTTCGCCCACGTCTGGCCAGAAAGTAGCCGCACTACATTCTCTTCACTTCCTGCCGCGTGACACATTGCCGACCAGACAACTCTTGCGCGTAGGACGTCGGCACCGCCGCGCATCGGCCTTCCTTCTCGTCTACCTCCTTCGTACAGCCAGAGCATCGGCATTGAAGTCGCTTCCGTTCGAATTGAGCGTAGGGGCGTGAGGTCGACCTCACAAAAGGTGAACGCCACATGTTTGTTGCCACCCCAACGTAGATGGGAGAGGCGGAAACGCATTCTCGGGCAGGGCGCGCGCTTCGTCGACCAGTTGAGCACACCTGATTGCCGACGTAGCTACGCGGTGCGTCATAAGGTCGCCCACCGCGAACTTCGTATCAAGGAGTGGCGCGACCTCAATGAGGTCCGGGTAGTTACCGCGATCCTTCAAGGCTTGTCGAACGACGCGCGTCGAGAACCAGAACGCCCTCCGAAGCTCGTCGCGATCGTACGACGGAAACTGGGCTTCATAGAGCTCATCGTAACGAAGGTATAGATCGGGGAAAGCTTCCTTCATGACACTGCGAACAACGGTGAAGTGTAGAAGGACCGCGGCGCCCATCGGCGGGATGTAGACGTGCGCGAGCTCCGTCAGCACCCCTGATAAGCAGTGCGCCGCTCGCTGTGGCTTGTCGGGAGCCATGCTCCTCGGTAATGGCAGATAATCGTAGTGATGCCAGATGTCGAGAAGGGGCATCGATGCGGCTCGGCGTGGGTCAAGAAGTAGCTGTCTTACTGAAACTCCCTGGAGCGCGGCCGCACTGATCAAGCATCGCATGGAGACGCGGCCGCGCGTCCCGCGCTGAATGATTCGTCGTACGTTCTTTATGAGGGATGGCTTCAAGCCCGATCCGAGAATCTGTGGCTTGACCACGCTGAGGAAGGTCGCATATGCATGGTGCGGGACCTGTCTCTGCCACGGTTCCGCGCAGAGGCGTGTGAGCTCGAGAACCTGCTCCTCTACCCATCGCATGAACTGCGGGAGCGCAGTACGCTGCACACCGATGCTCAGCGGGGCCGTGCAAGATGTGCAACTGCGTCGACGCTCATACCGGGTCACGACTCTCTGCATCGACCCACAGGTTGGGCAGCGGTCAATCAAGTCGCACCCATGGGTCGGGCACCGCGCAAGTAGGGTGATGGACCAGGCTAGGGGCTCGTAGGAAGTGTCGTCGTCCCATTCCGCGTAGCACATCGGACACCATCTTCGGAACGCGGGCTTCCGGTTCAATCCCGTGCGGCCAAGAACGTTGTGGAGAATCCAGAAGGTCCCATGTCGAAGGTCCCGGTTACCCGTGCAAGCTTCGAGAAGCCCGATCGCTCTCAGATAGTTTTGACCGGGCCCGCATAGCGACGTGAAATGGTTGCGTGCGCCTTTGTCAGCGTCGCTTCCCGTGAGCTGAGACAGCAGATGGCCATTTCGAACCCCAGCGGTCCAGGCTAAGCGTACTGCGTAGTGCGACAGTGATTCTACAAAGGGGGTGCCGATTCCCCTCATGTCCATGGGCGGAAGCGGCGTCCAAAAGTGCAACCTTGGATAATATGTGGGGTCTGTGCTCATTGAGCTACGCCGATCCACGCTTGGACGCTCGCGTAGATGACAAGTCGGCCGGCGACGAAAGCTGGTCAAACAATCTCGCGTCCTCGTGGAGGGACGCTAGGTCGTCACGTGAGTAAACAGCGCGCTCTAAGTCAGTGAGGGTAATGCTCGATCGCCCATCCAGTATTCGGCTTTCGTCGGCGCGCTGTAGGAAGCTCCTCACTTCGCCAAAAGAACCCATAGTCGCATGGTAGATGAGGTCGATATTTTCACGAAGGAGATCCCCGGATTCCATCTGAAAAGCTGCGGCAACGGTGACTACAAGTCGGCCAAAAACGACAACGTCTTCACGTGTGTATCTCCTTAGAAACACGAACCTGGAGCGGCGGCGAATTTCCGAGTTCCCGGTCCAAAGGTGTTTGATACGCGGCACGCCAAACAGAACCAAGACGACTGGTATTTCCTCGGCCATGCACATGTAACTCACCATGTGATCGCCGGGTGCCTTGCCGCGGTGGGAGTACGTCATCGAGGCCGCTTCGTCCACGAAGACCGCGCGCAGCGATCGCGCGCGCGCAAGGCGCTCAAAGGCAAGACGAAGCTCGTGCTCCGGGCGCTTTGTGCGAAGGCCGGCGAGCCCGTCCGCCGCCGCCTTGATCTCTTCGAAGAACCGGCGCTCGCCGCTGTTTGGCCCGTCGGCCGACATCCCGGTCCAATCGAGGTTCGGAGCATCCAGCTCGACGAGAAGCCGGTTGATGAAATCCTTTGGGCTGAAGTAGCTCTTATCGGATGGAGTGGCGCGTACGCTAATTGCTGGGATCCGGCCCGGTCCCCAGCGTCGCGGAGCGCCGGCGTAGGCGCGCATTGAGAGCTTACGAAGTTCGGTCTTACCGGCGCCAGATAGCCCTATTACGAAGATTAGCTGACCTGGTAGAGCTGCGTCGATCGCTCTCATAAGGCCATCGTGTCCGGCTACGAAGTGAGGGTGGTTTATGAGCGCCATGACCTACTCTCCGAGGCTTTCAAATGGCGGAAGCGGAGTGTCAGCCGGAATCCAAGGGCCGCTAGTTGGCTGTGGTGTGCGGGGCTCATCACCATTAGGGCGGGAGACGGCTGCAGCTGACGCGTTTGCAGCGAGAATGCGATCGTGTCTGCGTCGCGATACGACCGCTCTCTTGTCGCGATTCTCCTTGGCGACATGGGCTCGTGACATCGTCAGGAATAGCTTCTCTTCTTCGCCCAGCAGAGCGACGCCGGGGGCCTCGCTTGAGAATGCGCTCACCCAGTTATTCTCGAACTTTACATAGATCCTGGTTGGATCAATGCAGTCTCGCCGCTTATCCGTTGGCCGTGAGCGGTTAGCGTGCGCAAGGAGCTCATTGCTGGTGTAGACGCGATCAAGGTGGCGAATGCCCCTCGTCGGGTCGATGCTGACGTCGTGCTCAATAGGTATCGAGGTGAGTACCAGAAAGGCATCGTCATACGATTGGGGAATTCCGCATCGCCCTAAACGTTCGATCGAATCCAGCATGTGCTCGGCGGGCGTTCCGGGCCTCAGGCCTACGGGGGTGTCGGGAACATCCTCAAAGAGGAAGGCGTCGACCTCACGCACAACTGTCGAGAACGCGTGCTGTGCGGTTCGACGGCTCTTGAACTTGCCGTCAACCTTCCGCCCCTTCTGGTCTGGTGACGTACTACCCTTCAGAAGGTGAGCTACCTGGGAGTTTACCCGTCCAAGAATATTCTCGACGAGAGAGTTGTGCCGTGGAGCGCCGGCAGGCGGAATCAACCTATTCACACCGGTTGCGTGGCAGAAGTCTTGAAACCAATGGCTCGTGTTCTCCGAGCCACGATCCAGGATCACGTAGCGAGGCAAGAATCCGTTCCGCGCAACAATGTCCCTCATCAGAACTGCCAGCGCATCTCTACTAGACGGGCCAAACACCAAGGCACGACCTAGTGGGTGCCCGGTCGCTTGGTCCACCGCGACGTAGATGGTAGGTGCCTCTTTGCTTGTGTACGGCCCGAAATCCGCTATGCAACGAACATCGAGCTTCGTCGAGTCAATGTGGGCCACGAGGCCGTACGCTTGGCTCGCTGCGGTTCTCATGGGGATCGGGGTGGCAGGGCGGAGCGCATGGAATGCACGTCTGCCAGACGAGTTGAGTGCTTTGGCGATAGCTTCGTCGCGCGTGATTCGATCGTGCAGTGTTGTACGGCAAGGCGTTCTAATGCCCAAAGTGGCACAACGGTCGTCCATGATGTTCCACGCCTGCCTGATGTGGCGAATAGACGGGGTTGACACGTAAAGCACGATTGCATGCGCAAGCTCGCTCTCCTGTAACTGCGTCAACTGGCCGACGCGACGACCGCAGGCGGCGTAGCGCGTCAGACAGACTTCAAGTGCGCTCCTGCCCTCTTCATCGGCTAGGAGTACCTTTCTAACAAGTGGCTTGTACTTCTTGGTTATCGGTTCTTCTCCGCTGAGCATCCGACGGACGCGGGCTAGCCGGCGTTCGCCGCGCTCAAGGTCGGTCCTGCTAGCGTTTAGCAGCTTGGACTTGGCGTTTAGAGGTTCTAGCTTTGATGCGAGCAGGCGTAAGTTTTCCTTATCCACTGCATCAGCATGTTCTTTCGTCGCAAATAGCTTGAATGTATCGAAGTCGGATATTTGTACCGATCGAGTCAGTCCATGCAGATCCTTGTGGGCTAAGGCGCAAACGATCATGCGACCAGTGAGCCCGTCTACGCTGTCCAGTGCCTCGCTGATAGACAGCGGATGTGACTGAAGGACTTGAAGCAGCTGCTGCATTGGCCGTGAGTGACCGGCGTGCTCGCTGTCATGTAGAGCGTCGTAAAGGAGTTCAAGATTTGCTAAGTAGTGTTGATAAGGAAACGGGGGAGACCATATTTGATAGGAGAGGCCCCGATCGGCTGCCCATCGATCCACTGCCGGTCGGCACCAAGTCCCATCTTTGAGCTGCCACTCGAGTGGATCACGACTTGCTTTCGTCTCGATTTCACTCAGGTGCTTGCACTCAACGATAGCAATGCCATCGGTGCGATACACGAGAAAATCAGCGGTCAGCGAACTGATGTGTTTCCCGCGCACGACGCCCTTTACCGCGACTTGGTTGACGTAGCTGAGTGCCGATCTCTCAAGCTCGCACTCCAGTGCAAAGAGCATTTCGCAGGTACGGCTTTCCTGCAGCGACGGCCGCGCGTTTCGGCGTGAGTTGAGGTCGGCAATGAGGTGTGCGAGTGCCCGTTTGCCGACGTTACGAACTGGTGCGGATGCTCGCATCTCCTCAAGCTCAGAAACGACAGACGCAGAGAGTCCGAGATTTTGGTAGTAGGCGTGAAAGTCCACTGTGCCTCCTGTGATTGCCGCGCCGCCTCGAGATGGGCACAGCAATCCCTAGCCCTCCGATGGAAGGGGCTTGACTTGGAATGAGCCTGGGGGGACAGTTGCGGACGACGATCGCTAATGTCGTTCACCCGATCCCCGCACGGTTGGCGCCGGCGGGGATTCGTTTTTGTGCACCCAGGAATACGGCGCTAAGGCAGCCTGTTCATGGGCGCTCCTTTTCCGTGCATCGGATGCTGCGCAGTAGGAAGGCGACATCCTCGGCGTCCGCGAACAGACCTCTTCGGCCGCGAAGATGAAAAAGACGAAGTTCCAAGCGCCCATGCTTCGCCGATCGTCTTAGCGCGGTGGTGGTCGAGTACCCAAGAATTCCTGCGACCTTTTTGATCGGTACAAAGACGCCGTAGGCCTCGGCGACCCATTTCGCGTCGAATAGATCGGAGCTAAGGGACGCGTCGCTCATTTCCGCGACCTACGGGGAACTAGGCCGACCTTAACTCTCAGGTGGCTGGCGCGCGAGCAAGGCAACTAGCGCGAAGGGCGTAGTTTCGTTGCACCTTCTCCATACGAAAGTGCTGGCATCCGTACTGACTGCGGCCACCGCACGTCGCCCCTCGTGATCTAAAGCGTGCACGGTTTTAGGGGCCTCTCACGCGAGGAGCACGGGAAAGTTGGTGGAAAGGCCACCTACTTTGATGATCTGCCCACTGTGCCGAAAGTTGACTGACTCTTTGCCGCTTGTGGCGGATTCACGAATTGTTTACAACTTTGGGGGTGCCGCCCGGGCAGGGGAGGCGGCCGTTGCTGCTGTTCATTCATTCGAGGGAG
>Ga0209257_1003059_pt1 | contig 15077 bp, 13 predicted proteins | sample AraplaCvi_mCL_r2_FD_184277 | JGI IMG/M metagenome (GOLD analysis project Ga0209257, IMG submission 184277) | Arabidopsis root microbial communities from North Carolina, USA - plate scrape MF_Cvi_mCL_r2 (SPAdes) (version 2) | ecosystem: Host-associated > Plants > Roots > Endosphere | place: USA...
GCGACATGCTGCCGCTGGTCGAGCTGATCGCCGACCCGCGCACCGTGCAGGAAGACGGCGGCCTGATCCGCCTGACCGACGAGCAGGCCCGCGCCATCCTGGCCCTGACCCTGTCGCGCCTGACGGGGCTGGGCCGTGACGAGATCGGCAACGAGGCCGCCAGCCTGGCCGAAGCGATCAAGGGCTATCTGGACCTGCTGTCGGACCGCGCCAACATCATGGCCGTGGTCCGCGAGGAACTGGTCGAGGTGCGCGACAAGTTCGCCATCCCGCGCCGCTGCCAGATCGTCGACGGCGACGCCGACGTCGAGGACGAGGACCTGATCGTCCGCGAGGAGATGGTGATCACCGTCACCCTGGGCGGCTACGTCAAGCGCACGCCGCTGGCCGCCTATCGCACCCAGCACCGGGGCGGCAAGGGCAAGTCGGGCATGGCCACCAAGACCGAGGACGCCGTCACCCGCGTGTTCTCGGCCTCGACCCACGCGCCGCTGCTGTTCTTCACCTCGGGCGGCAAGGTCTACAAGATGAAGGTCTGGCGCCTGCCGCTGGGCGTCGCCAACAGCCGCGGCAAGGCCTTCGTCAACCTGCTGCCGATCGAGCCGGGCGAGACCATCACCTCGATCCTGGCCCTGCCGGAGGACGAGGCCACCTGGAACAGCCTGGACGTGATGTTCGCCACCCGTTCGGGCAGCGTGCGCCGCAACAAGCTGTCGGACTTCGTGGACGTGCGCCGCAACGGCAAGATCGCCATGAAGCTGGATGAAGGCGACGGCATCGTCGGCGTCGCCGTCTGCGACAGCGGCAAGGACATCCTGCTCAACACCGCCTCGGGCCGCTGCATCCGCTTCTCGGCTGACGAGGTGCGGGTGTTCGCCAGCCGCGACTCCACCGGCGTGCGCGGCGTGCGCCTGGCCGAGGGCGACAGCGTCATCTCGATGAGCGTGCTGCGCAACGTCGACGCCACCCCGGCCGAGCGGGCCGCCTATCTCAAGCACCAGCGGGCCCTGGCCCGGGCCCTGGGCGAGGAAGGCGACGAGGCTCCGGCCGCGCCGGAAGAGGGCGAAGAGGACGGCGGCGAGGCCAGCCTGACGCCGGAGCGCATCGCCGAACTGGGCGCGGCCGAGGAGATCCTGCTGACCGTGTCGTCGGAGGGCTTCGGCAAGCGCACCAGCGCCTACGACTATCGCCGCACCGGCCGCGGCGGCCAGGGCCTGACGGCCCAGGACCTCAGCAAGCGCGGCGGCAAGCTGGTGGGCTCGTTCCCGGTCGAGGAGGGCGACCAGATCCTGCTGGTCACCGACGCCGGCCAGATGATCCGGGTGCCGGTCTCGCAAATTCGTGTTGCGGCGCGGAATACTCAGGGCGTAACCATCTTCCGCACCGCCGCCGACGAGCACGTCGTCAGCGTCGAGCGCCTGGCCGAAACCGGCGGGGACGACAACACGGGCGACGAAAACGAGGCGGACGAGACCTCGTAAGCGACCCAGAGCAAGGGGGCGGCGGGCTTCGGTCCGGGTGAGGGAAAAGCATGCGGATCGGTCTCTACCCGGGCACCTTCGACCCGGTCACCAACGGCCACCTCGACATCATCGGCCGGGCGGTCAAGCTGGTCGACAGGCTGGTCATCGGGGTGGCGGTGAACATCGGCAAGGGACCGCTGTTCTCGCTGGACGAACGGGTGGAGATGGTGCGGCGTGAAACCGCCCACCTGACCCAGATCGCCGAGATCGAGGTCCGGCCGTTCGACAGCCTGCTGATGCATTTCGCCCGGGAAGTCGGGGCCCAGATGATCGTCCGCGGCCTGCGGGCCGTGGCCGACTTCGAATACGAATTCCAGATGACGGCCATGAACCAGCAGCTCGACCGCGAGATCGAGACCGTGTTCCTGATGGCCGACCCCCGCCACCAGGCCATCGCCTCGCGCCTGGTCAAGGAAATCGCGGCCCTGGGCGGCGACGTGCAAAAGTTCGTGCCGCCGGGCGTGGCCGAGCAGCTGCTGGCCAAGCTGGCGAAGTAGGGGCGGGCGGTTCGGCCGTTCCGCGGGCGGTCAGGCCGGAATTGGCCGCCGCCGCCGAACATCCGCTCGCCGGTTTGGCGCGGCGGGCTGGGTTCGACCCTACTTGGACTTTTCGAGCGCCTTGCGTCCTTCGAGGCGCGCTCAGGAGCGCGCACCTCAGGATGAGGAATCTAGTACAGAACGCCTCATCCTGAGGTGCCCGCGCAGCGGGCCTCGAAGGACGCACGGCCTGTCCGAAACCCACCCTCATCTTACCTTCAGAACGTCCGCCCAACGCAAGCCGCCCCTGATTATTGATCCGCTCATCCCGGCGAATGCCGGGACCCAGATGGAACAGCGGTGTGGCTGACGCCACGAGCGCGGAGACTCTCCAGTCATTCGCACAGCCATGGGATCTGGGTCCCCTGAGTTCTCAAACGAAGTGCAACACCCTGCGTTGGCGGAGGTGTTGGGATGGGACGCCAGTACGAGCAGTTCGGTGTGGAAGAACGGGAGGAGATTGCCCGCCTACAAGCCCAGGGGGCGTCGATCCGGCAAATCGCTGCAGCTCTGGATCGCTCGCCATCAAGCGTCAGTCGAGAGCTGAAGCGCAATGTAGGGTCGGGCCCGCGGGCGCGACCCTACAGTCCCTCGTATGCTCAGGCCCAGACGGCCGCCCGCCGCTGGTCGGGCAGTCGTTTGGAGCGTGATCAGGCGCTGCGTGAGCGCGTGTTGAAGGCTCTGGAACAAGGCTGGTCACCTGAGCAGGTGGCCGGCCGACTGAAGCTGGAGGAAGGGCGCGGGGTCATCGGCCACGAGAGCATCTACCGCTTCATCTACAGCCAGCTGAAGCGCACCAACGACGGCGCCTGGCGACACTACCTGCCTCGCGCCAAGGCCAGGCGCGGTCGACGCGGCCGCAAGGGCGGATCGCCGACAAGCCTTATCCAGCAACGGGTTGGCCTGTCGCAGAGGTCCCTTCAGGCTCTCGACCGCCAACAGCCAGGCCACTGGGAAGCCGACTTCATGCTGTTCTCGACCTACGGCCAGTCGGTCCTGGTCCTGCACGAGCGGACCTCGCGTCTGACCGCCCTGATCAAGACCGCCGACCGCAAGGCCAAGCCGACCGCCAAGACCTTGGCCGGCTTGCTGGACGGGCTGCCCGACAGCCTTCGCCAGTCGCTCACCTTCGACAACGGGACCGAGTTCGCCGAGCACTATCGCATCGGCCTGCCGACCTTCTTCTGTGATCCCCATGCGCCCTGGCAGAAGGGCGGCGTGGAGAACGCCATCGGCCGCATCCGCCGCCATCTGCCTCGAAAAACCGACCTAGCCGCCATCTCACACGACCAGATCCGCGCCATCGCCCAAGCCTACAATCACACACCCCGCCAGTGTCTGGACTTCCGTACGCCAGCCGAGGTCTTCTCCAGGGTGTTGCACTTCGAACGAGAATCCATCTCCCGGCATTCGCCGGGATGAGCGGAGTTTGGGTGGTTTATGCTCGGCGTCGAGCAAGCGAACGCCAGCAAAATCAAAGCTCTGCACTTTCTCGACCCCAATCTGTCCTCACCCCTCCGGACCGCCCTTATCCTGATCCCACCTCGTCGCAGGGAAAGGGCGCATGGCCAGCGACCGATGCGGCGGCGGGGAGCGATCGAGCGGGAAGCTCTGTCGGTGGTGCTGTCCGCGTGCGTAGGGACAGGACCAACCTTGCGTCTCTGGTGCCGGTCGGGCCTGTTATACAGATACGACGTGACGTGAGGGCCGACGGAGCAACAGGCGAGCGGTGATGCGCTCGCGGTCCGGGACCGGGTGTCGTTGACCTGGCCCGCCCGTCGGAGGCTTCAAGGCGGCGAGGCCCGAACAGGGCTCAGCGTCGCAGGCTTCCGGATAACGACCGCGCGGGGCGATCTGGGCTTCGTCGAAACGGTTACTCCTCAAACACTCCGGACGGTGTCCGGCGCTCCGCGTCCCTTTCCATAGCCTCAGCGGTTTCCGCGTGAGAACGAGAGATCGTGCCTGCGAAAGACCCCCTCAGTCGGCTTCGCCGACAGCTCCCCCAACGGGGGAGCATCTATTCAACCCGGCGGCGGCCGGCCAGATCCTCCCCCTCTGGGGGAGGTGGCCCGAAGGGCCGGAGGGGGCCGCGCGGCGAGACCCCAAACTCGCCGGAATCGTCGGCTCTAAGGCGTCGCCACTTGTCGTCCGCGCGGCGGCGTTCTACGCCGTCGGGTCAGTTCTATCGGGGATCTCCATGAAGCTTGCGTCCATCGCCGCCGTCCTGGCGCTCACCGCGGCCTCGGCCGCCAGCGCCCAGCAGGCCGCCGACTGGCGGACGCCCGATCCCGAGAACATCCTGGTGGTCGACACCAACAAGGGCCGGATCATCGTCGAGCTGTCGCCCGAGACGGCGCCGAACCACGTGGCGCGGGTGCGCGAGCTGGCCAAGGCCCATTTCTACGACGGCCTGACCTTCTTCCGGGTCATCGACAGCTTCATGGCCCAGACGGGCGATCCCAAGAACGACGGCACCGGCGGCTCGGACCAGCCGAACCTGGCGGCCGAATTCCTGTTCCGCCGCGGCCCCGGCTACGCGCCGGCCGGCAAGTCGGGGACGACCGAGATGGGGTTCGTCGGCGCGCTGCCGGTCTACAGCCAGAACAGCGCCCTGGCGGCGATGACCGCCGACGGCAAGGTGGCGGCCTGGGGCGCCTTCTGCCCCGGCGTGCTGGGCATGGCCCGGGCCGGCGACCCCGACAGCGCCAACAGCCAGTTCTTCTTCATGCGCCAGCACTATCCGTCGCTGGAAAAGACCTACACCCCGTTTGGCCGCGCCCTGACCGGCATCGAGGCCATCCGCGCCATCAAGACCGGCGAGCCGGTCCCCGATCCGCAGGACAAGATGCTGACCGTCCGCGTGCTGTCCGACATGCCCGCCGCCCAGCGCCCGGCCATCCAGGTGATGGACACCCGCTCGGCGGCCTTCGCGGCCCTGGTCGAGAAGAAGCGGGCCGAGATGGGCGGGGCGTTCGGGCCCTGCGACGTCGATGTTCCGGTGAAGGTGAAGTGATGATCCGTCCCCTGGTCGCCACGGCCGTCCTGCTTTCGAGCCTCGTCGCGGTCGGGGGGCTTCAGGCCGCGCCGAAGGTCGCGCCGCCCAAGGCGAGCGACTGGCGGACGCCGGCGGCCGAGGACGTGGTGGTGATCGACACCAGCAAGGGCCGGGTGATCCTGGAGCTGATCCCCGAGGTCGCCCCCGGCCACGTGGCGCGCTTCCAGGAGCTGACGCGGGAAGGGGTCTATGACGGCCGCACCTTCTTCCGGGTGATCGACCGCTTCATGGCCCAGACCGGCGATCCGGATGATACGGGGGAGGGCGGCACGAAGAAGCCCAACCTGAAGGCCGAGTTCACCTTCCGCCGCGACGCCGCGACGCCCTTCGTGGCCGCCGCCGCCCCGGCCGGGACCGAGGTGGGCCTGCTCAAGTCGCTGCCGGTGGTCAGCCAGGCCTGGAGCTGGTCCGGGATGACCTCGGACAAGAAGGTCTCGGCCTGGGGAACCTACTGCCCCGGCGTGGTCGGCGAGGCCCGCGACGAGGCCGTCGACTCGGCCAACAGCCAGTTCTTCCTGATGCGCCAGCCCTATCCGTCGCTGGACAAGCGCTACACGGCCTTCGGCCGGGTGCTGGTCGGGCTGGACGTGGTGCGGGCGATCAAGACCGGCGAGCCGGTCGAGAAGCCGCAGGACCGGATGATCAAGGTGCGGCTGCTGGCCGACATCCCGCCGGCCGAGCGCCCGACGGTGCGCGTCGTCGACCCGGCCAGCGCCTGGTTCAAGGCCGAGATCGCCCGCAAGCGCGCGGCGCGGGGCGCCGATTTCTCGGTCTGCGACCTCGATCTGCCGGTCGACATCCGCTAGGTCGCAGGCTTGGCCGTGGCAATTGATCCGCGTTCGGGATTCAACCGGGCGGTTTCCCGCTTGCGGAAAGCGGGCTAGAAGCCTTGCGACTCCTCCAATCCTCAAGGGATGACCATGTCGGCCGACCTCGAAAACACCCTGATCCTGACGCTTGAGACCGGCCCGGTCACGATCAAGATGCGTCCCGACCTGGCCCCCGGCCACGTGGACCGCATCAAGGAACTGGTCCGCGAAGGCTTCTATGACGGCGTCGTCTTCCACCGCGTGATCCCGGGCTTCATGGCCCAGGGCGGCGACCCCACCGGCACCGGCCGCGGCGGTTCGGCCAAGCCGGACATCAAGGCCGAGTTCTCCAAGGAGCCGCACGTGCGCGGCGTCTGCTCGATGGCCCGCACCCCCGACCCGAACTCGGCCAACAGCCAGTTCTTCATCGTGTTCGACGACGCCACCTTCCTGGACAACCAGTACACGGTCTGGGGCCAGGTGGTCGAAGGCATGGAGAACGTCGACTCCCTGCCGACCGGCGAGCCGCCGCGCAATCCGGGCAAGATCCTCAGCGCCAAGATCGCCGCCGACGCCTAGAGCGCCGCGCTTTCGGAACGGAAAGGGCCCTGGGAAACCGGGGCCCTTTTTGCTGGCCGGTCTTCAGCGGGCGAGGATCGCCACCACCGGCCGGTGATCCGAGCCCAGGCTGGGGCCGCGCTCGACCTTCACCGTCTTCCAGGCCTTGCCGGCATAGACCTGGTCGATCGGCAGGACGGGGAACGGAGCCTTGGCGACGCGGGTGAACTGGCCGGTCGGCCAGCTGGCCAGGGCGCGGGTGCGACGCTCCAGGCCCAGGGCCTTGTCCTGCCGGCGCAGGCTCCACGACCAGGGCGTGGAATTGAAGTCGCCGGTCACGATCAGGCTGTCCTTCGGGAAGGGCGCGATCTTGCTCGCCAGCAGGCGGCTTTGCGCCTGCCAGCGGCCGGCCGGGATCGGCCAGACGAAGTGGGCGCCCACCACCGTGACGTCGCCGCCCGGGTGGCGCAATGTCGCCCGAGTGGCCACCAGGCTCTCGCCGTCCCCATAGAAATCGTGCTCGTCGACGATCGGCCACCGGCTATGGATCCGGGTGTCGCAGCCGTACTTGGAACGGCACACGGTGCTGTACGGATAGGCCTTCTTCAGCGCGCGCAGGACCGGCCAGGCGTCGCCGCCGGACTCCTCGGTGATCACGACGTCGGCATTCTGCCTCAGAATCCAGGCCGCGGTTTCCCGCGGGGCGTCGTTTGCGGCCCATAGATTGAACTGGATCAGCTTCAGCGTGGCGCCGCCCTTGGCGGGTTTCTCGGGGGAGCGGAGCGTCGACAGCAGTTCGGGGGCCATCAGCATGGCCAGGGCGGCGATTCCCACGGCCGCGACGCCTGCCAGCGCTCGCCGCTCGTCGTCGCGCGAGGCGAAGACGGCCAGCGCCAGGCCCAGGACGCTGCAGGCCATCCACAGCGGGGCGGCGTGGGTCAGGGCGTCGAGACGGTCGCTGAACGCGCCGCCCAGGCAGGCCAGGCCGGCGACCGCGCCGATCAGGCACAGCATCAGCGCGGTGCCGCGCAGGAACAGGTTGGCGAGGTGGAGGATCAGGCGCATGGGCTGGCCCTTAGCACGCCCGCATGGCGCCCGCGCGGGGCTGGAGCCTTTTCCGATCCGATTGGATCAGAACAAGGCTCCAACGCTTTGTTTCAGCCCACTTTCCGACGAGGAACCTGTGCCCTAGTCGCCGGCGAAGTACTTGAAGACGACATGGCGGAACTGGTGGTCGCCGACCTGCAGCCCGCCCGCCAGGACGGGTTTCGGCTCGCCGGGACCGGCGGCCTTGGCCGCCTTCAGCGCCTCGAGATCGAAGGCCCCGGTGAAGGTCACCTGGCCCAGGTTCGGATCCACGCCATGGAAGCTGACCTCCCGGCCATCGACGCGATAGGCGGTCGGCATCACCCGGATCGACACCGTGCGATTGGTCTGGCCCAACTCGTTTTCCACCGTCGGGCTGGTGACGTCGTCGAACGCCATGAAGATCGGCGCATAGGCCGCCGGGCGCTTGCCCGCTTCCCAGTCGGCGAAGTCGTCGGTCTGGCCGATGTCCAGCGCGGTCAGTTTCAGGTTGCCGAACTGCACGACCGCGTCCGTGAGATAGACGCCCTGGGCGTCCAGCTTCGGATCGTGCGAGAAGATCATCGGCGCCGGCGGGGCGGCGGCCGGGGCGGTAGACGGCTGGGGTGCGGCTTCGGGCGTCTTGACCTCGGTGGCGGGCTTGCAGGCCGCGAGGGCCAGGCAGGCCAGCAGGGCCGGCGCGCGGCGATCGATGACGCTCATGGCTTCCCCGTTTGACGCCTGAAGGGCAGGATGGCGACCGAAAACGCGGTTTGTCCATCGAAGCTTGGCAAGCCAGCCCCGCCTCGGCGCTTGACCTCGACGTCCCGTCGTGGCCTTGAAGCCGCCCCATGCGCCTGTCCGACTTCGACTTCCTCCTGCCCGACGAGGCGATCGCCCTGCGGCCGGCCGAGCCGCGGGATTCCGCGCGGCTGCTGGTGGTCAAGCCGGGCGAGGGACTGGAAGACCGCGTCGTGCGCGATCTGCCCGACTTCCTGCGTCCAGGTGACGCCCTGGTGTTCAACGACACCCGCGTGATTCCGGCCCGCCTGATGGGCCGGCGCGCGGCCCGGGAGACCGGCGGCGGCGACGGATCGCCGGTGGCCGTCGAGGCCACCCTGCACCGCCGCGTCGCGCCCGACCGCTGGGTCGCCTTCATGCGTCCCGGCAAGCGGCTTAAGGAAGGCGACCGCATCGCCTTCGGCCATGACTCCGATCGCGCCTGCATGGCCGGCCTGCTGGACGCCACCGTGGTCGCCAAGCACGAGGGCGGCGAGATCGAGCTGGCCTTCGACTTCGCCGGCGTCGACCTGGACCTGGCCGTGGCCGCCCACGGCGAGATGCCGCTGCCGCCCTATATCGCCGCCAAGCGCGCCGAGGACGAGCGCGACCGGGCTGACTACCAGACCGTCTATGCCCGCGAGGACGGCTCGGTGGCCGCCCCGACCGCCGGCCTGCACTTCACCCCCGACCTGCTGCAGCGACTGAAGGCGAGGGGCGTGTCCCTGCACTTCGTCACCCTGCACGTCGGCGCGGGCACCTTCCTGCCGGTCAAGACCGAGGTCATCGCCGAGCACAGGATGCACGCCGAGTTCGGCGAGGTTCCCGCCGCGGTCGCCGACGCCCTGAACGCCGCCCGCGCCGCCGGCGGCCGCGTCGTCTGCGTGGGGACCACCAGTCTGCGCCTTCTGGAGAGCGCCACGGGCGAGGACGGGGTGATCAGGCCGTTCGCCGACGAAACGGCGATCTTCATCACCCCCGGCTACCGCTTCCGCGCCGCCGACGTGCTGATGACCAATTTCCACCTGCCCAAGTCGACCCTGTTCATGCTGGTCAGCGCCTTCGCCGGCCGGGCGACGATGAAGGCGGCCTATGAACACGCGATCGCCACGGGCTATCGCTTCTATTCCTACGGCGACGGGTCTCTGCTGTTCCGCGCCCCCACACATGAGAATGGGCCAGAGCAAGCCTGATGGTCGCCTTTCCGTTCGAGATCAAAGCCACCGACGGCGCGGCGCGCACGGGCGTGCTGAAGACGCCGCGCGGCGACATCCGCACCCCGGCCTTCATGCCGGTGGGCACGGCGGCGACGGTCAAGGCGATGACCGTCGACCAGGTCAAGGCCACGGGCGCCGACATCATCCTGGGCAACACCTACCACCTGATGCTGCGGCCCACGGCGGAGCGGGTGAAGCGGCTGGGCGGGCTTCACAGGTTCATGCGCTGGGACAGGCCGATCCTGACCGACAGTGGCGGCTTCCAGGTGATGAGCCTGTCGGGGATCAGCAAGGTCACCGAGGAGGCCGTCACCTTCTCCAGCCACATCGACGGCTCCAAGCACGTGCTGAGCCCCGAGCGGTCGATGGAGATCCAGGCCGACCTGCTGGGCAGCGACATCGTCATGCAACTGGACGAGTGCGTCGCCTGGCCGGCCGAGGAGGCGAGGGCGCGCCAGGGCATGGAGCTGTCGGCCCGCTGGGGCGCACGCTCCAAGGCCGCCTTCGGCGACCGCGACACTCAGGCCCTGTTCGGCATCCAGCAGGGTTCGACCTTCCGCAACCTGCGCCAGGAGTCGTCGGATCGGCTGCGGGAGATCGGCTTCGACGGCTACGCCCTGGGCGGCCTGGCCGTCGGCGAGGGACATGAGGCGATGTGCGAGGTGCTGGATTACGCGCCGGCCATGCTGCCGGCCGACCGGCCCCGCTACCTGATGGGTGTGGGCAAGCCGATCGACCTGGTCGAGGCGGTCTGGCGCGGCGTCGATATGTTCGACTGCGTGCTGCCCACCCGCTCGGGTCGCCACGGCCAGGCCTGGACCTGGGACGGGGCGATTAACATCAAGAACGCCCGCTACGCCGAGGACGAGGACCCGCTGGACCCGGCCAGCGACTGCCCGGCCAGCCGCGACTATTCCAAGGCCTATCTGCGCCACCTGTTCAAGGCCGAGGAGATCCTGGGCCAGGTGCTGCTGTCCTGGCACAACATCGCCTTCTTCCAGGCCCTGACGGCGGCCATGCGGGCGGCGATCACCGAGGGCCGGTTCGAGCAATTCCGGCGGGACTTCGCCGCGCGCCAGCAGGGCGGGTAGCCAACGCCGCCGGCGGTGTAGCTTCGCTAGGGACCTGGGCCGGTCGATAGATCTGCGCCACCGCGCCACCGGGAAAGACCCTCGAGCTGATCAGTTCGAGCCGCCTTGGCGCGGCGAGTTCGGAAAACAGCGGCTGGCCCCGGCCCAGCGCCATGGGAGCCACCAGCAGGGCGAACCGGTCGACCAGCCCCTGGGCGACGAGGCTACGGGCGAAGCTGGCGCCGCCGTGGGCGATGATCGGCTTGCCGTCCTGGCTCTTCAACTTCGTGACTTCCTCGACAAGGTCGCCGCTCGCCACATGCGCCTCGGCCCAGCTCTCCGCGCCGGGCTGCAACTCCACGGACGACCCAGACCCCGTGCGGGCGCGGGCTGAGTCGAGCGCCGCCTTGGTGGTCGCCTTCTCGAGGATCGCCGGTCCCTGGCGCGAAAAGACGGCCTTGGGGATCTGGTTCATCGGCGCCGCGAACGGGTCCGTGGAGGTCTGCCAGTAGGGCGCCATGGTCAGGAAGCTGCGGCTGCCCATGATGTGCAGGCCGGCGTCCCAGATATAATCCACGCCCCAGGCCTTCGGCTCTGGGTCCGCGCCGAACATCCATCGGTTCGCACCCTCCAGGTCGCTGACGAAGCCGTCGACGGACATGGACATCTTCAGGATCAGGTCTCTCATGGCTTCCTCCGCTGGGTGGTCCTGCCACGAGGACGGACCGGATCGGCGACTCCCGACAGCTCGCGATCATTTTTCGGCGGCGCCGAACACCCATTCCGAAAAGACCGGCCGCTGGACGTTGGAATAGCGCCGCAGACCGGCTACCAGACCTTGTAGAACGGCTTTTTCTTCTTCTTGGCCGGCGGAGGCGCCGGTTGCTCGGGCGGCGCCCCAACTGCGGGCGCCCCGACTGCGGGCGCGTCGGCCGCGGGTGTCTCGACGACCGGGGTTTCGGCCGCGGGCTCGTCCTTCTGCCAGGGGAAGCGCTTTTCGACGATCGGCGCGGCGGGCTTGGCCAGGTGCTGGGGCGTGGCCGGCGGATCGCAGCCGCGCGCCTCGCCCAGCCCCTTCAGATAGGCCCGGCGGATCGCGCCCGAGGCCATGGCGCTCTGCACCAGCTTGTCGTGCTTTTCGGCGCCGCTGAGCTTGCGGACCCAGCCGCGCATCGGGATCAGGTCCTGGGCGGCGCTGGCCATGGCGCCGAACGCCGCCGAGCCGGCCATCCGCTTGCCGCGGTCCATCAGGTCCTCGTCGTCCTCGGCCGGGCGGCGGTCGACGTCCTCGCCCAGGGCCAGGTCCAAGGGGGCGACCATCGAAACCAGGACGTCGCAACCGATCTTCTTGCCCGGCGGGCGGGCGTAGGGATCGGCCATCGCCTCCAGCAGGACCGGCGGGATCTTGGTGCGCAGCAGGTTCATGTCGCGCAGCGGCGCTCCGGCCGCCCCCGTGATGCCGTCCTTGTTGGCGTCCGAGGTCGTCTGGATCTTCTGTGGCGGGGGCTCCGACTTGGACGCGCAGGCGGCCAGCAAGGGAACGACGATCGCGAGAAGCACGAGACTGCGCATGGGGCCAGCCTAACGCCAGGATGTGGCGTTCGTCATCTCCCTCCGCGCACGAAAGCATGCTTGCGGGCCGGGCAGGCCCCGACTATGGTCCGCGCCGCTTCCACCGGCCTCCCGCCGTGTCGATGCGGGCCGGTAGCTCAGTGGTAGAGCATTCGACTTTTAATCGAATGGTCCTGGGTTCGAATCCCAGCCGGCCCACCAAACCTTCCTTGAAATGATTGGCTAAAACCCTCCGCTTCGGCGGAGTGGGGCGAGGCTTGCCGTGGACTCGGACCAAGGCTGGGCGAACCCGGGAGAGGCCGCCCCGGCCGTTCGGTCGAGCCGCCTCCGTCGAATCGATTCTCCGGGCCAGGAGGAGGGTTCGAGGGGCGACGCTTGCGGCGCGCGAGTTGTAGGCGACACTGAAAGTTGAATCGTCTAGCAGTGTGGTCGGGGCAAGACGGAGTCGGCGTTTGGCGGCGGGGGCTGGTGTGGATCGCAGCGCGGCGTCGCCGGGTTTCGACGGCGCGTCGGACGCCTTCGCGCGCGCCCATGACGCCCTGCTGCGCGGCAAGGACCTGCAGTTCCAGCCGAGCGCCGCGCCCAAGCCGCCGGACGTTCCCGACTGGTTGCTGGCGGTCGGCAAGGCCCTGGGGGCCGCCGCGCCCTATCTGACCTACGTGTTCTGGGGCTGCCTGATCCTGGGGGCGGCGGTCATCCTCTATTTCGTGGGGCGCGAGCTGATCGCCACGCGCTGGCCGTCCCTGAAGCCGCACAAGGGGCCCGTCCTGGGCGACGAGGCCTGGCGTCCCAGCGCCGCCAAGGCTCGGACCCTGCTGGAGGACGCCGACCGCCTGGCGGCCGCCGGCCGCTTCGCCGAGGCGGTGCACCTGATCCTGTTCCGTAGCATCGAGGATATCGAAGGCAAGCGTCCGGACCTGATCAAGCCGGCCTTGACCAGCCGCGACATCGCCCAGTTGGACGGCGTGCCGGAACGGGTGCGTCGCACCTTCAGCCAGATCGCCCGGGTGGTGGAGCGCAGCTTCTTCGGCGGGCGGCCGGTCGGCGCCGACGAATTCGCCGCCTGCCGCCAGGCCTATGAGGGCTTCGCGTTCAACGAGGCCTGGCGATGAGCGACGCGCAGGCCGGGCCGGCGACGGCGATCCCGGGCGACGGGGACAAGGGGCTGTTCTCGCCCAAGGTCGTGCTGGGCATGATCGTGGCCGGGATCTTCGGCTTTTCCGCCTTCGTGGTGCTGTCGACCTACGCCCCGGACCTGCAGTCGGGCGACAACGGCCGGGCCCACGCCCTGTCGAAGTCGGCGATCGGCTATGGCGGCATGGTGCGGCTGCTGCGGAGCCTGAACGAGCCGGTGATCGTCAGCCGGCGCGATCTCAGGCGCGAAGAGCCCGCCCTGATCATCTTCACGCCGGAATCCAGCCTGTCGCGCGACGCCTACGTCAAGGCGGCCCAACTGTCGTCGCGCACCCTGGTGGTGCTTCCCAAATGGACGGGCGGGCTGGATCCGCGTCATCCGGGCTGGGTGGGCGGGCTGGAGCCCGTGGAGCCCAAGGACCTGGCCGGCCTGCTCAAGGCGGTCGGCCTTCCCAAGGCCTCGACCACGATCGACAAGGGCGCCGCGCCGCAGCGGTTGGCCGGGGCGCCGGGCGGCCTGGCCGAGGGGCTGGTGCTGGAGACCGGTCCGATCCGGAACCTGCAGACCCTGTCCGGTCCCGGCCTAGCCCCGGTGATCACCGACGCCAAGGGACGGATCGTCCTGGCGCGACGCCTGCCGACCGAGACCTATTTCCTGGCCGACCCCGACCTTCTGAATACCATGGGGCTGAAGGACGTCCGCACGGCCCGCGGCGGGGTGCGGATCCTGCGGATGCTGCGCGACGACTCCGTCGGCGGCCGCGCCTACCGGGAGGATCGGGGACGGACCATCGCCTTCGACGTCACGCTTAACGGCTTCTCGCGGTCGCAGAGCATCCTGAAACTGGCTTTCGAGGCGCCGTTCGTCGGGGCCACCCTGTGCCTGGTGGCCGCCGCCCTGCTGATGGGGCTGCACGCCGCCGCCCGGTTCCGCGCCGTGCGGCGCGGCGAGCGGGCGCTGGCGCTGGGCAAGGAGGCCTTGATCGACAATTCCGCCGGCCTGATCCGCATGGCCCGGCGCGAGCCCGCCCTGGCGCCGCGCTACGCCGAACTGCAGCGCGCCGCCGCCATCCGGGCCCTGGGCGGCCCGCGGCATGGCGGCTCGCGCCTGGAGGGCCAGGCCCTGACCGATTTCCTGGACCGCCAGGGCCAACGCTTCGGCGCGGCCGACAGCGCCTCGCACCTGGACGAGGAAACCCGAGCGGTCCGTTCCCTCGGCGACCTGATGAAGGTCGCCGTCAAATGGCATCAGTGGAGACTGGAGATGACCCGTGAACGTCGCTGAGGTGCAGGCGCTCGCCGGCAGGATCCGCGAGCAGACCGCCAAGGCCGTGGTCGGCCAGAACGACACCATCGACCTGATGCTGACGGCCCTGTTCGCCGGCGGCCACGTGCTGCTGGAAGGTCCGCCCGGCACGGCCAAGACCTTCCTGGCTCAGTGCTTCGCCCAGGCGGTGAACCTCGAGTTCGGCCGCATCCAGTTCACGCCCGACCTGATGCCGGGCGACATCCTGGGGGCCAACCTGTTCAACTTCCAGACCAGCGCCTTCACCCTGGTCAAGGGGCCGATCTTCTGCGAGCTGCTGCTGGCCGACGAGATCAACCGCACCCCGCCCAAGACCCAAGCGGCTTTGTTGGAAGCCATGCAGGAGCGCAACGTCACCCTGGACGGGGAGCGTCATGCGCTCAGCCACCGCTTCATGGTGGTGGCCACCCAGAACCCGCTGGAGCAGCAGGGCACCTATCCGCTGCCAAGGC
>Ga0209257_1003060_pt1 | contig 15077 bp, 17 predicted proteins | sample AraplaCvi_mCL_r2_FD_184277 | JGI IMG/M metagenome (GOLD analysis project Ga0209257, IMG submission 184277) | Arabidopsis root microbial communities from North Carolina, USA - plate scrape MF_Cvi_mCL_r2 (SPAdes) (version 2) | ecosystem: Host-associated > Plants > Roots > Endosphere | place: USA...
GGGGCGTCGCCCTCCGAGACCCGGCACCGCGTCTCGCAAAGCGCTGCGTGCCCTTTTCACTTCGGTTCGGCCTTTTCACCCTATCGCCTGACGATGGCACATGTTCCAAGTACCGCTCGTCTATTGACCACGTCCGAATCCCAGCGCGCAGGGCATAGATGGCCCCTATCGTTATTAATTTCCCTTACTGACAGGCCACGCCGCGCCCGATGACCGCTTGGCGACCACTGCGCAGACGCTCGCGTAGGGGAACGTCGACGCAATAAGATTACGCGTGCTGAAAAACTTCAAGCTGGATTATTTTCGGTCAACTTTCGAGAAGTCATCGTTCAGGCCAATAGCTCGGGTGTGGCTCCACGTGTTCTGCGGGCCATCCCGGCGACGGGCGATTGGACCTGAACCGGCGCGTCGCCCCGCGAAAGTGCGGCGGCGCGATTATTTCCCCACCGGCTCTGCCGGCTCCTCGCGGTCGCTTCGCTTCAAATAGTCGCGCCGCCGCACTCCTCCGCTTTGCTGCGGCCCTTCGCGTTCGCATGGCGCCTCATGCCCCGGTCCCTGGTCCGCCCATGCCGCAGGGATGGTCCCGCGGTACATGCAAGGAGACGACCAATGGCAGCTATCGGCTTTGTGAACGGCACCATCGAAACGGGTTTCGAGGGCCAGCTCAAGACCCTCTCGATCCGCGCCGCGATCGAAATCCGGACCAACGTCAAGAAGAACGGCGACATTCAGCCCGACTACCGGGTGTATTGCGAAGGCGTCGAGATCGGTGCCGGCTGGATCCGCGTCGGTCAGGCTTCGGGCGAACCCTATGTGTCGCTGAGCCTCGCGGCCCCCGAGTTCGGGCCGCGCCGGCTCTATGCGAACCTCGGCCGCGCTGCCGGTCAGTATGGCGAGGACGGCTACGCCCTTATCTGGAACCCCGCCGACTGAGGCTTAGCTTCGACCCCGCGCCGCGGATGCGGCGCGGGGCTTTGCCGTACGTGGGCTTTCAGGCAGCATCGCGGCCGCGATCGCGTTCGAGGTCGGCGATGGCGAACGTCATCGGATTGCCGAGCCACAAGGCGATCTCGGACTCGCGCCAGCCGCAGCAGCGCTCGGCGAGCTTGTACTGCGGCGGGAAGGTGCCGGCCTGGATCTTTCGGTACAGCGTCGCCCGGCTGAGACCGGTGCGATCGAGCACCGTGTTGAGGCGAAGAAAGCGATCGGTTGGCTGCGATGACATGATGACAATCTCCATCTGTTGACGTGTCCTGGCATCAGCCATGCACCGGCTTCCTCTTCTATCAATTGGCTGAGACGGTCAGGCGACGCTTGCTGCGTCGTGCTGCCTTGTGGTGCGCTTTAAAGTCGCCATTCGATCATGGTGGTGCGATGTGGTCGCCGCTTCCCGGCGGCGTTTTGTGCTCCGGCCTGAAGGCGCGCCGGGGAGCGTCATCCGCCTCTATCCCCGCCCGGTCGTGCCGCAACCCGCTGCGCGGGTCCTCCATTGCATTGCGGTCCTGCGGATGCGGCGCGCCCGCTGAAGCGGGGCTGCCGGCTCCTTCCTGCCGCCCCCCGCCGCCCCTCCCGGGCCGGGTGCGGCGTTGGAAGGAGAAGAGACATGCGACAGGAGCGACTTTGCCGCTGGCGCATCGAACGCGCCATGCGCAGGATGACCAGGACCGAGCGGGCGGTCTTCCTCGCCGTCCGGTTCGAGGATCTCGACTATGCTGAGATCGCCGAGCGGTTGGGTATCAGTGCCGCCGGGGTCGAACGTCAGTTCGCGGCGAGCCTAGCCACGCTCATGGCGGCGATGGACGAGAAAGATCCGTGGTGGTGGCGTTTCCGGCGGTGGTGATCCGACCGCTCGCCGGATCATACTTGCCATCCGTCTCTTGCACTTACAGGGTGAGCAGGATGCGAACCGATCTCGATCATCTTCCCGAAGCCAAGCGCGCCGAGCTCGCGCACATCGTAGAAATCCTGTTCGCCGAGTTCGAGGATGCGACCGCGCTCGCCACCCAGAAATGGAAGAAGCAGGGGCGCATCCTGAAGGTCATTCTCTACGGCAGCTATGCCCGCGGCGACTGGGTCGCCGATCCCAAGGGCGGCTATTACTCGGACTATGATATCCTCGTGGTCGTCAACGACGAGCGGCTCACCGATCCGGTCGAATATTGGTATAAGGCCGAGGACCGCTTCCTGCGCGACTATGGCGTGACGAAGAAGCTGTCGGCGCCCGTCGGACTGATCGTCCACAGCCTCACCGACGTGAACCAACAGCTGTCACGCGGGCGGCCCTTCTTCATCGACATCGTGCGCGACGGGATCGTGCTGTACGAGCTCGGCACGCAGGCGTTCGATACGCCGAAGCCGCTGTCGCCCGAGGAGGCGCGCAAGGAGGCGCAGGGGTATTTCGATAAGTGGTTCACGAGTGCAAGCAGCGCACTTAAAGGGGCTAAGTTCTACATCTCGGAAGGCGATAGTAGCTGGGCTGCCTTCTTACTCCACCAAGCTACCGAGCATTTCTATCACACGGTTTTACACGTCCTGACGCTCTACAGCCCTAAGTCGCACAAGATCAAATTCCTGCGCGACAAGTCGGAAGACATCGCGCGCGACCTGATCCCGATCTGGCCGCGCGACAGCAAGTTCGCGCGTCGGTGCTTCGAACTCCTGCAGCAGGCCTATGTCAACGCGCGCTACTCGCCGCACTACAAGATTACCGGCCCCGAACTTGAATGGCTCGTCGAGCGCATCGAACTGCTCCAGGCAGAAGTGAAGGCGATCGCGGATTGCCATTTATCAAAATGATGTCCGCGATCTGACTATTGTTCGCGACAAGCCGGAATATTGACGTCTATATCCGGCGCCATTGCGCAAGGAGTAGCCCGAATGGAAGATAGTGAAACGCTGGTCACGTTGACCGCCGATATTGTCGCCGCCCACGTCAGCAACAACAGCGTCGCGATTTCGGACATCCCGCTCGTGATTCGTTCGGTCCACGAAGCGCTCGCCGGTTTGTCCTCAAAGGCAGATCCCCAACCCGAGCCCCAGCAGCCTGCTGTATCGGTGCGCGCGTCGGTGAAGCCCGACTATATCGTCTGCCTGGAAGACGGCAAAAAGCTCACGATGATGCGCCGCTATCTGATGACGAACTTCGGCATGACGCCCGAGGAGTATCGCGCCAAATGGAACCTGCCGAAGGATTATCCGATGACGGCGCCCAACTATACCGAGAAGCGCCGCGAGCTGGCGAAGCAGATCGGCCTGGGAACCAAGGGTCGCGGCGGCGGCCGCAAGCCCGCCGCGCGTGGACGCGCGAAGGCAAAGTAGGTTTCGGTTGGCCGCGCCTCTGGCGCGGCAACGAACCTTGCCGCCGCGCGTAAGACCGTGGACCAGTTTTCCACGGAGCTATCATGAAGAAACCCGTTCTCGCCGCCGGGGCGGCCACCGCTATTGCCGCGCCGCTCGGCTATCTTCTCTGGAAATATTATCCGCGTCCCGGTCCTGTCGGTAACTATTCCGTTCCCGAGCCGGCAAAGGCTGTCGACCTTCGCCGCTACATGGGCCGCTGGTACGAACAATATCGCTACGACGCGTCGTTCGAGGAGGGCCTTGAAGCGGTCACTGCCGATTATTCGCTGAACCGTGACGGCAGTGTCCGCGTCGTCAACCAGGGCCGCAAGGGCGGACCCGCCGGGAAGCTGCGCAAATCCGTCGGCAAGGCCAAGGTCGCGGACACCGCGACGAACGCCAAGTTGAAGGTGTCTTTCTTCGGCCCCTTCTACGGCAATTACTGGGTGCTCGATCACGCCGACGATTATCAATGGTCGATCGTCGGTGAGCCGTCTGGCCGCTATCTCTGGGTCCTCACCCGCGACGCAAAGCCGGGTGTCGAAATGCTTGATGAGCTAGAAGCGCGTGTTCGCGCGCTCGGTTACGACTGGTCGTTGATCCATTTCACCCAGCACTGATCGCACCGTCCGCAAATGCGCGTTGCCCGCGCCGCCGCCAGAGCTGCAATTGCCGCTCGCGAGTTTCGCTACGCAGCGCCGCAGCGGCCTCGACGAGCAGACCGAGGATCACGGCGCGATCGTCGCCAGTGAGCCCGACCAGATCGGCCTTGGCGACCAGCCCGCCGAGCTCGATGAGCTGGCGGGTTCGCTCGCGGCGCTTCACCTGCCATTCCCGCGTGTCATGCCGAGCCTGCTTCGCCTGCAATCGATTGATTGCTTGCCTCGCTCGCAGATGCGCCGCCTGGGTTCCGGCCAGCGTCTTTACGAGCGCGGGCGCCGTCTCCGCGAAAGAATGCCGCACCGCTCTTGCGCCACGCCTCCTTCCGCGCAGCGTCCGCGCCGACGGCATCGAGTAGCGCGCCCGCGAGCTGCTCGATCGGCAGGCCGTCCGCGCCGGTTGCAATGACCAGCTCGCCGAGCTGGCCCTGCTTCTTCGTCTTGAGCGCCTTCGCCTTGTCGGTGAGCGCCTGGAGTTCGGCGTCGTAATCTCTCGGTCTGCGCATCGTCTGTCCTTCCATTTCTGAGGGTCGGACAAGCCAGCTATGCCGAGTCTCAAAGCCGTACAAGGCGCTGGAATTCCATGAGATGCCGCGATCCCGAGCGCGATGAAATCGTGGGAGGGCGCGCTTATACGTCGTGCCGACGTGCTCGTTTTGCCGTAAATGGACGATCGCCATGGCGATCTATCATTTCTCGGCAAAAGTCATTTCGCGCGGCTTGGGCAGCAGCGCGGTTGCGGCAGCGGCCTATCGTTCAGCGGATCGGCTGCATGACGAGCGGCTCGGCCGCAGCCACGACTTCTCCAACAAGGCGGGCGTAGTGCACAGCGAAGTGCTGCTGCCCGAGGGCGCCGACGAGCAGTGGCGCGACCGTGAAAAGCTCTGGAACGACGTCGAGGCTGCCGAGCTGCGCAAGGACGCGCAGCTCGCGCGCGAGGTCGAGTTCGCGATCCCGCGCGAGATGACCGAGGAACAGGGTATCGAGCTTGCCCGCAACTTTGTCCAACGCGAGTTCGTCTCGCGCGGCATGATCGCCGACATCAATGTTCACTGGGACATGGGCGCCGACGGGCTCGCGAAGCCGCACGCCCACGTCATGCTGACGATGCGCGAGATCCGGATCGGCGAAGACGGCAGCGCCGAGTTCGGCGCCAAGGTGCGCGATTGGAACCGCACCGAGCTGCTGAGCCATTGGCGCGAAGCTTGGGCCGATCATGTCAACGAAAGGCTCGCTGCACTCGACATCGATGCACGCGTCGATCACCGCACGCTTGCAACGCAGGGCATCGACCTCGAACCGCAGCACAAGATTGGTCCCGCTGCCTCGCGCATGGTAGCGCAAGGGCTGGATGCCGATCGGCTCAATGAGCATCTGGAGATCGCCCGCTCGAACGGCGAGAAGATCATCGCCGATCCGGGCATCGCGATCGACGCCATCACGCACCGCCAGGCGACGTTCACCAACCGTGACCTCGCGATGTTCGTGCACCGGCATAGCGACGGCAAGGAGCAGTTCGATGCGGTGATGGCGGCGGTGAAAACATCGCCCGAGCTCGTCCCGCTCGGAAAGGATGGCGGCGGCGATGACCGGTTCACATCGCGCGCGATGATCAGGGCCGAAGAGCGCCTCGAACGTGCGACCGCGACGCTCGATGCGCGCCGCAACCACGGTGTTACCGATCGCCACCGCGAGCTTGCCCTGGAGCGTGCCCGGCAGCGCGGGCTCGACCTCTCGGTCGAGCAGCGCGGTGCGCTCGAACATGTGACCGCCGCGCGCGGGATCAGCAACGTCATCGGCTATGCCGGCACCGGTAAAAGCGCGATGCTCGGCGTCGCGCGCGAGGCATGGGAAGCGGCGGGTTACCGGGTGCAGGGCGCGGCGCTGTCAGGCATTGCCGCGGACGGCCTCGAACATGGATCGGGCATATCTTCGCGGACGCTCGCGAGCCTCGAACATCAATGGGGTCAGGATCGTGAACGGCTGACGAGCAAACATATCCTCGTGATCGATGAAGCCGGCATGGTGGGCACGCGCCAGCTCGAACGCGTGATGACCGAAGCCGAGAAGCGCGGCGCCAAGGTCGTGCTCGTCGGCGATCCCGAGCAGCTGCAGGCGATCGAGGCCGGCGCCGCGTTCCGCGCTACCGCCGAGCGCCACGGCGCCGTCGAGATCATGGAGGTCCGCCGCCAGCATGAAGAATGGCAGCGGCTCGCGACGCGGTGGCTCGCCACCGGGCGAACCGGCGACGCGCTCGCGGCGTACGAGCAGACGGGTCATGTCCATGCCTCGGAAACGCGCGAGGCGGCGCGCGGCAAGCTGGTCGATGCGTGGGATCGCGACCGGAAAGCCCATCCCGATGCCAGCCGCATCATTCTCACCCATACCAACGAGGAGGTACGCGCACTGAATGACGCGGCGCGCGAGCGGCTTAATACCGGCGGCGCGCTTGGCCATGACGTGACGCTCGCGGTTCAGCGGGGCGAGCGCCGGTTCGCGACCGGCGACCGCTTGATGTTCCTGAAGAACGATCGCGACCTCGGCGTAAAGAACGGCTCGCTTGGAACGGTGCAGAGCGCGAACCGGCTGCGCATGAAGGTGATGCTCGACGATGGACGCAATGTCGCGTTCGATCTGAAGGACTATGCGCATGTCGATCATGGCTATGCGGCGACGATCCACAAAGCGCAGGGCATGACTGTGGACCGCGTCCATGTGCTCGCGACGCCGGGGGTCGACAGCCACTCGACCTATGTCGCGCTGTCCAGGCATCGCTTGGCTGTCGATCTATATTATGGTCGCGACGATTTTGCGAACCGCGACAGGCTCGTCCGCGCCGCCTCGCGCGAACGCGGCAAGGATATGGCGAGCGACTACCGGGCGCAGGAGCAGGCCAAAACGCCAACCGAGCCGAAGCGCAGCATGTTCGACGGGCTGAAGCTCACATCTTCCCAGAAGATGGATCGGCTAGCCCCGGCCCCTGCCGTGCCACAAAAAGTGGCTCCGTTGCCCGCGGCAGCGCCAGGCATAGATGCGCTGGATCCCTCGCTGGGGCGTGCGGTGACGAGGCATGCGAGCATCGTTCACGCCATCCTCGAAAACCAAAGACAGTATTTTCCGGTAAGCGAGGCACAGCGGACCGAGCTCGGCCATACCCGCGCGGCGCTCGACCGCTTCCAGCCCGGGACCAGCAAATATCTGGAATCCGCCTTCGTTCGCGATCGACAGCTGATCCAGGACTGCGCGAGCGGCCGAACTCAGGAAGCCATCAAGGCGATGCAGCTCGAACGTGAGATGGAGCATGATCCAACGATGCGCGCCGACGTGTTTGTTCAGCGCTGGCAGGCCTTGGACCGGCAGCGGCGCGCCTTCATGCGCGGATATGAAGACAGCAAGGCGAACAAGGTTGCAGACCGCATGCTGGGCATGGCGAAAAGCCTGGAGCGCGACCCCCAGGTCGAAAGCATCCTCCGCAATAGGAAGGCGGCGCTCAACCTGCCCGAGCTCTTGCAGAAAGGTGTCGGGCAGACCCTCGCCGATATGATCGGAACCGGCCGTAGCCGGGGGATCGGAATCGGGATGTAACGCCATTGCATGGGTTGCTGCCGACGGCCATCGGAGCGCGGTCGCCTTTCGAGGATAAGATGACTGGATAGTGTCTGATCTCAGACATTCGGTTCCGCGCCTGGATCGCTACAAAGCGCCGCATTTCTAGTTACTACTATGTCCGCTATAGGCTAGCTTTCCGCTGATCCCTCTTTGCCAGTTCGCGCGCGAGAGACAGAAACGCGGAGAGACCGGCGGAAGGGTGACGCCTTCCGGGGTAATATAGGCAAAGACCGGGGAAGGGCGGTGTCCAGTCTTCGAGCAGGCGGACAAGAGTCCCCTTTTTGATATCTTGCATGACGTCCTGCTCGAAAAAGAAGCCGATTCCTACGGCGCTTCGAACCGCGGCAAGCGATAACGGAAGGTCATCGAAGGTCATTGGACCGCTCACCTCGACCTGCGCTGTGTCGCCGCCTTTTACGAAATGCCAACGGTAGAGCGAGCCATCGGGGAGGCGAATGCGGATGCAGGGGTGGCCGGGAAGATCGGTCGGTACCAGCGGACGCGGCCGTTCGGCGAGGTAGGCTGGTGACGCGACGACGGCAAAGCGCTGGGCCTCGCCGAGGGAAAGCGCGATCATGTCGGACGGAACAAGCGAGGCGACGCGAACGCCCAGATCGAACCCTTCCGCGACAATATCGCGCAGCTGACCCTCGGACACCACATCGACACGCATGTCAGGGTAGCGGCGCGCATATTGGAGGATGAGATCGGTGAAAACGGGCGAGCGCGCGGCGAAGGGCGGCGCGTTGATGCGCAGCACTCCTGTCGGCGTCGCGCGGCGCTCGCGGACGATCTCGATCGCCTCGCGGACATCCTGAAGGGAGGGACCGAGGCGATCGACGAAGATTCGTCCGGCATCGGTCAGGGCGACGCTCCGCGTCGTCCGGTTGAACAGCCGCACGCCAAGCTCGGCTTCGATCCGCGCGATCATGTGACTGAGCGCGGTCGTCGACATGCCAAGATCGATGGCCGCCTGCCGGAAGGATGCGCGCCGTGCCACTGCGATCACGGCATCAAAATCTCGAAGTGCCAATCGGTCCATTATCCCGCATCTTTCATCACGTCATCAAACATTGACCTACTTATTAAAACAATGGTCGCTCGCTAATTAGGAGGCAAGCCAAACCGAAGGAGACGAAAAATGCAGGCCAGTGCCCCCGACAATCTTCGCAATAGCGCCGAGGCGCTTCGCGATGCGCTGCCGAAACCCATCGCCGACTATGTCGCGGCCAACGCACAGCTCGACGTCGATGCCATGCTGAAGCCTTTCGCTGCCGATGCGGTGCTGTTCGACCTCGGGCGTCCGCACGCGGGTCAGGCCGCCCTCAGGACCTTGTTCGAAGAGGAGGTCGTGGCTGTGAAAGCAATCTTCACGCCGGACAGCCTTCGCCATGAGAACGGCAAGGTTGTTGTCGAAGGCCCTGCCCATGGCGACTTCAAAGGCAGCCCGATCCGCTTCACCTACGCCTTCACGCTCGAAAGCGACGCCATCAAGGCGCTGGAGATCACGCTATGAGCATCCAGGTTGATCCGAGCGAATTTGCAGGCAAGCGCGTCGTCGTCAGCGGCGGCACCAAGGGTCTCGGCCGCGCCACCGTCGATCGCTTTCTCGCCGGCGGCGCGCGGGTCATCACCGCCGCGCGCGACAACCCCGAGCCCATCGGGGGCGCCGAGTTCGTCCGAGCCGACCTGACAACGGCCGAGGGCGGGGGAATGCTGGCGGCGGCAGCTCTCGCCCAAATGGGCGGCGTCGATATCCTTGCGCATGTGGTTGGCGGCTCGTCATCGCCGGGAGGGGGCTTCGCCGCCCTGACCGACGATCACTGGTTCGCAGAACTGAACCTCAATCTTCTTGCCACGGTGCGCCTCGATCGTCTTCTCGTTCCGCAAATGATTGAACGCGGTGCGGGCACGGTGGTGCACGTCACCTCTATCCAGTCGATCCTGCCGCTTCCGGAGTCGACGACGGCCTATGCTGCCGCCAAGGCGGCGCTTCGAACCTACAGCAAGTCGATTTCGAAAGAGCTTGGGCCGAAGGGCGTGCGGGTCAACAGCGTCTCCCCCGGTTGGATCATGACCGAGTCTTCCGTTCACATGCTCGAGCGATTGCAGGCCGCCAATGGTGGTACGATCGAGGATGCCCGGCAAATCGTCCTCGACGGTCTGGGCGGAATCCCGATCGGTCGTCCGGCAGAGCCCGCTGAGGTCGCTGACCTCATCGCCTATCTGGCGTCTGATCGCGCGGCCGCAATCCACGGTTCCGAGTTCGTCATCGACGGCGGCACGGTCCGCACCGTCTGAGAGTATCGCCCCGAACGTCCGCATCGCTTGGCGGACGTCGGGGAGCGCGCATGCTCTGTACTACCGGCACGATAGCGTTGGCACCCGGAGCGATGCTCGATCTTCGAACATCGTCGTACAATCAGGCGCTTATAGTGCAGATTTATCGAATGCGCGGGCAGGGCGAAACGATAAGGGAAAATGGCCTATTCTTCCTCGCCGATCGGAGGGGCGGGCGGTGATCCGCTCGCTCAGCAACTCTCCGGCTTCGTCGACGAAATCATGGTCGTGAAGGAAGCGTCGATCAAGCGCGCGATCGCTCTGCTCCAGTCGGTCAAGAAAACGGTGTGCGAGGGCGTTGGCGCGGCAGGCCTGGCAGCGGTGCTGCAATTCCGCGAGCGCTTCGCTGGCATGCGGGTCGAAATGCCGCTCACCGGCAACATCGATGCGCGCATCTTCGCCAATGTCATCATGCGCGATCATATTCGGTCGGGCTCGCTGATGCGCATCGACGTGCCGATCTCGGACCAGCCAGGTGCGCTCGCGACCCTGGCCACGGCGCTGGCCGAGGAGGGGGCGAACATCGTCGATGCGTCGCACGAGCGGATGAGCCTTGCGCTCAATCCTAAGCGCGCCGCGCTCGACCTCGTCGTCGAGTGCCGCGACGCCGAACATGGCGAGAAGGTGCTCGCGGCGCTCAGGAAGAACGGCTTCGACGTGACCGCGCGCGCGGTGGCCTGAGCGTCAGACCTTCGCGGCGACGGCGGGCGGGTGGGCTTGGTCAGCGGGCAGCAGAAAGCGCGCGACCCGGACGTTCGAGAGGCGGCGCAGATCCTGGAGGATTACGAGCGCTGGGCGCTGCGGAAGCGCGCTCAGTTCCATCTCGATGATCTGGACGCGGGAGTCGCGGCGGGCCGCGATCGTGAAGGGCAGGGCGCCATGCTCGCGGACGACTTCGAGGATGCGGGTAAGGATGAGCGGGCACTTCTCGGTTTCGACGATGAGCTGCGCCATATTAGCGCGGTCGATCTTGGGAAGCTCGGGCGGCTCGGGGAAGGATATCGAAGGTTTATAGTCTTGCCCGATCATGGTCCCCCCGGTCATCGCCGTCTGGACGATCGAAAGGTGAGCGCCCTCGATGCTAAGACGCAGCAGGTCGCATTATCGGGAGTGTCGTCCCGAGAATTGAGGGCGTTGCGCCTTGCGATCGCTGCGGTAGGTTGGGGACCCTCCCCGGCATAGGAGCTCGGGTTTATCTGGAGTTCGCTCATGCGCGCCGTCCCTTTTAGAATGTCTTGTCTCCTTGCCATTGCGGCGGCGTCGCTGGCAACGGTGCCATCTCGGGCAGCCAATGCTCGGAGTGAGCCGACCGTACTGCAGATCGGTGAATCGATCCGTGACCGGTTCGTGGCCGAGGCCAGAAAATGCGGGGCCGAGCTGCCGTTTGAGCCGCATGTCGTGGTCGACCCAAATGCATCGATCGACGTTCGCTACTCGCTCGATGATCGAACGATCCACTTCACCGACTGGAACAACCTCGATCAGAACAGCCAAGGCGCGATAACGGCATGGGCCGCAAAGGGCACTTTGGGTCTTTCGCCCGAAGATATGTATCGCGAGATGTTCAACAGCTTCATCGCTCCCCACGAGCTTGGGCATTATCTGCAGCAGATTTCGGGAAGGTGGGGTTCGCTGACGCCTTGGGACGCAGAGCTCGAAGCCAATCGGATCGGGATGGCCTTCTGGGTGCTGCAGCCCGGCGACGAAGGCAATGTCGAAGCGCGCGTCGCCAACATCACGCGTTTCCTTGACGACATACCCAGCCCGGTTCCGGCCGATCAGGACCCGATCTCCTTTTTCAACGCAAACTATGGAGCGTTCTCGGCGGGTAAGGATGGACCGCTTAACCCTATGAGTTACAGCTGGTTTCAGGCCGAGATGATGAAAACGGCGCTGCGCGAACGAGAGGCGAATTCGTTCTGCAGCTTGGTGGCGCTGAACCGAACCAGCCGCAGGTGATGTTTAAATTGCGGGGCCGACTCCTTTTCGGGTGTTCGAGCTCTGTTGAAACCGGACGTTCCGAAGTGCGCCCAATTCATGCATTTGAGTGGCGTTGGCGCGGAATAAGCTAATTATATCAATGTAATGACACAGAATTTAGGAACTCGATTCCGGTTCGGTAAAGGGGGTATCGTGCGACTGACAGAGTTTGGCCGACATGCTGTCCAAACAACCGTTCTGGCAAGCTTGCTGGTGGCTGGAGCAGTCGCGCCAGGCACAGCACAGGCGCAAAATCAGCAAATCCAGCAGTGCTTGTATGAGAAACGGGGCAATTTCGTGCACGCACGCGCTGCCGCGCGTTTCGGGGGCGTCGCCTCATACGGTGCCACCGAATATATATTCACCCCGCATAGCGACTTCGTCCGGTTGAGCATCAGTTTGACGGCTAACGCCGAAGCGAACGACAGCCCGAAGACCGGTATCAGCTTTGTTGCGGAAGACTCGGATGAAGCGTCGCTTCATGACCTGTATGACGAGATCGACCCACCCGGCCCGCTTCCCATCGAGCGCTTCCGCATCGTGGATGAAGTGAACACGGTCCTTCTGGACTGGCGAGGCGACCAGAAGCCAGCGAACGGGCAGCACCCCAGCCCACTCATTGTTGCCGAACCCGGAAGCCAACTGGAACAAAGCATGTTGACCGGGAAGCCGTTCTGGATCGAAGTCACCGTAAAAGGCGGCGGCGTATCTACGCGGCGGGTGCGTAGCCTGAAACTTGCGCGTGCGCTTTCTGATGCCCGGGTGATGGCCAACGATCTGGTGGCGCGGGCGCATAATGGGCTGTGCGCGCTAGTTCCTTGATCTTCCCTCGTTGACCCGCCCAACTCTAAGTCGGAAAATTGGTAAGGATGACCTGACCGAAGTCTGGACGCAGGCAGCGATTGCTTGGCGACCGATTTTGATATCCATTTACGCGGTGAGCATTTGAGATCCTGTTCGCTGTGACGAGCGCGATATCCGCCAGCGGCCGAGATCGAAAGCTTGGTCGAACGCTATGTCCGTCCGGTCGGCGTTGAGGGCGGGCCCGTCTACGGCCCCATGTCGACACCTGCCGAATGCAGGCGATGGCCTTCGTTGGCAGGAAAGCCGAGCGCTGCCGAGACCCGGTCGTTCCATCCGTAGGGGTCCGCACGAACCACGGGCGCGCCTTTCTCATCAAACAACACGGTCTGATAGATGAGCCTGACCGGGATTGGCCGCGGGAGGGGGACGAAGCTTTCCTTCCCTGTGGCCCGCGCCTTCTCCCACTCGGCCGTGACGCCTTCATCCTCGGCCAGCATTGCCGCAAAGCCGAGCGCATCTTCGACCCTCACGCAGCCATGACTGCGCTGGCGCTGCACCTCGCTGAACAGGTGTTTGGCAGGCGTGTCATGGAGATAGATCTGGTGCTCGTTCTGCATGTCGAACTTGACGAGCCCCAGCGAATTCTTCGGGCCCGGCTGCTGAACGATCCAGCCGTCCTTCCATGCCATATTGTTGCGGCGAAGATAGGCGGCACCCTTGCCGGCGATCTCCTTGTTCTGGATCGACCGCGGCACCGTCCAAGTCGGATTGGCGACGAGCCTGTAAATCGGCGATCCAAGCTGCGGCGTCTCGGCTTCGGGCTTGCCGACGACCACCTTGCGCGTGTCGGTGAGCTTTCCGTCCCGCCAATAGGCGAGCCGTGCGGAGGCCAGATTGACGTCGATGCGCGTCGCGGGAGGATTGCGATCGAGCCAGCGCATCCGCTCCATCGCGACCGCCATCGCTCTCGCGCGATCGGCATCGGACAGGTTGAGAATTTCAAGCGCGTCGCTGCCGATCACCCCATCGGGCTTGATACCATAGTCGGCCTGCATCCGTCTGACCGCCTTCACCGTTGCCGGGCCATAGACCTGGCTCTCGGTGGCGGCGCTATCGAGATAGCCGAATGCCGCGAGTTGGCGCGCGATCGCGGGAATGCGGGGATCGCTCGCGCCGGGCTCGACCGGCTTGCCGGCATCGGGAATGGTGCTTGTCGGCTCCGCTTTCTGTTCGCGCAGGGTGAGATAAGCTTTCGACAGCGCCTTGTACGTCTCATCCTGCGGCCCGAGGCTGGAGAGCCAATCATCGACTTTGTTCTGAGCGAGCGCCTTCGCGAGCCCCGCCTTCAGATCGGGGTCTGGACGCGGAACGCTGTAAATCGCGTTGAGCTTCGCGGGATCGGACGCGCCGCGCGCGAGCGCCGATGCATAGCGAAGCGCGGCCTCGGTCAGCGCGGCCTGATCGCTGCTGCCGTGGGGCACAGCAAAATTCGTCCGGTCAAGACCATGCGCAGCCCGCTGAGCGATCGCCTCGCGCAATTGCTTGGCAGTTGCGTCGCTCCAGCGCGCGTCCTCCGCCGATACATTCGATTGTCGGGAACTGGAGGAGGAGTCGCATCCGGCAAGGGTGAAGGACAGGGCAAGCAACGAACAGGTAATCACACCATTACGCACGGAAATCTCCTCATCGATCAAAGGAGATAACCCGGAAGCCGGAGCCTCGTTCCGCGGCTTGCCGTGCTTGGTAGCTTCTTGGCGGTCTCTCTATGCGCGCCCTGCGTACAGAAGGCGGCCCGTCCCAAGATGGTCGAACATCGCGTCGAGGCAGGCCTCGCCGACGGCAAAACAGCCTTGGCTTCGTCCAAGTTTCCCGTGCGCGGCGATCATGTCGGCATTCGCGTACCAGGCACCATGGAGGACGATGGCGCGGTCCATCGCGTGATCGTTGGTCGGATCGAGACCTGCGAGCCGCTGCGACCGGCCGTGCTTGCCGACATAATAGTCACGGGTGACAAAGGCGCCCTCGCTCGAGGCATTCGATCCGGAAACATTGGAAAATCTCTCGACATAGCCCGTATGGCGCGGATCCGACCCGCTGCCATGCGCGACGAGCAGGCGCGATACCCGGCCGCTCGCGACGTCGAGTAAATGCAGGCGCTCCTCCGACGAAGGTGCCGAGAAATCGACGATCGCAATGCGGTCCCGGCGCCTGATGTCCTTGGCATGCTCGTCGAGCGCGGCCAGCGCCCGCCGCAAAAGCTGCGGGTCGAGTATGGCGTTGCCGGCGGGTCGCGGCGGAGAGGGCATGGCGGCAGCGATTTCGCGGGTCGGAACATTGTTCGCGATT
>Ga0209257_1003061_pt1 | contig 15077 bp, 11 predicted proteins | sample AraplaCvi_mCL_r2_FD_184277 | JGI IMG/M metagenome (GOLD analysis project Ga0209257, IMG submission 184277) | Arabidopsis root microbial communities from North Carolina, USA - plate scrape MF_Cvi_mCL_r2 (SPAdes) (version 2) | ecosystem: Host-associated > Plants > Roots > Endosphere | place: USA...
CGGTCTTCATCGAGTAGGTCATGAGTGTTGCAGCCTCAGCTTGTCGACGCAGGCGCGCAGCAGGACGGTGCGCTCCATGGAAAGGTTCGGTTCGCGGAGTTCCTTGAGCGCGCCTTCCAGCGGCCAGCCCACGTGGCGTACGCCCAGCTTCCAGATCTCCGCGCGGATTTCGGCGTCGGCCACCGAGGGCTTGAAGATCATGGCCAGCAAGTTCATTCGCACCTCCTGCCCGGCGAATCTCCACATGTGTGAAAATTTCCGGAGACAGAACACTTATCACGACCACCGATCATCGGCGCGATAATTCACCGAGATCGCTTCTTACCAGCGCCAATATTTTTTCACCTCGGCTTTATTCTAAGCATGACCGACACGACGGATTGTAAATCCGCCTGGAGTAGCTATCTCGATACTGAATCCCGCAGGTGCGGGGTCGAGTTTCGGCGCCCCGATCCGGAGTCGCCTGGAGTTACGAATGTTCATCGCATCGGTCCTCGGCGTGCTTGTCGTGGCGGCGATCCCCCTCGCCCTCTCGATCCTCGGCCTGCGACGCCGCTCATGAGCCCGGACCAGCCCGCGAGCCTCGAGGCGCTGGCGCGCGAGAACACCTACCTCAAGGCCCGCATCGCCCAGCTGCAATCCGACGTCGCCGATCTCTCGGCCGAGGTCGACCGCCTGCGCCAGGAGCGGGAACGCCTTCACGGCCGCCGCGAGGCGCGCGCACCCAATCCGTTGGGCAGCGGCCAATGAACATCCTGGGCGTGATCGGCCTTGTGGCGCCAATGATCCTGCTGCTCGCCGTCTTCCTGATCAGCCGGATCCGCCGCGACTAGCGGGCAAAGACCCCAACCAGCTCCACGTGCGGCGACCAGAGGAACTGGTCGACCGGCAGGACGCGCTCCAGCCGGAAGCCGGCGTCGATCAGCACCCGGGCGTCCCGGGCGAAGGTCGCCGGATGGCACGACACCCCGATGACCCGCGAGACCTTCGAGGCGGCCAGCTCGGCCGTCTGTTCCGCCGCGCCAGCCCGCGGCGGGTCGAACACCGCCACGTCCACGTGCTTCAGGTCCTGCGCCAGCAGCGGTCGGCGCACTAGGTCGCGCGCCTCGGCGGTCACGCCTTTCAGGCCGGGGGCGGAGGCCAGGGCTGCGGTCAGGGCCGCAATGCCCTCGACGGCGAAGTCGACGGCGTGCACGGGCGCGATCTCGGCCAGCCGGAAGGTGAAGGTGCCGACCCCGCAGTAGAGGTCGGCGATGCGATGCGCTCCGGCCGCCGCCTCGGCCACGAAGCCGGTCATGGCCGCCTCGGCGCCCGCGGTCGCCTGCAGAAACGCGCCCGGCGGCAGGCCGACCCGCGCCGGTCCCAGCCGAACCTGCGGCATGCGGGCCATGTAGGCCATCTCGCCGCCCAAGGTGACGCGGGCGAAGTCTGCCTCCGCCGCCCGCTCGGCGAGTTGCATGCGCGCATCGGCCGAGAGGCCGCCGCTCTTCGCCTCGACCCCGGTGATGTCGATATCCAGGCCGGTGTCGGTGAGGGTCACGTGCAGGGTCGGCGCGGACTTCGGATGCTCGAACAGCGGCGCGGCCAGCCGCTTCAGCGCTGGGATCGCGGCCTGGAGGGCCGGGTCGGCGATGGGGCAGACGGCGATGTCCACCAGGTCCCAGGACTTGCGGGCTTTGTAGCCCAGGCGCGCGGTGTCGCGGTTCCCCTTGCGGGCGTGCAGCGCCACGCGGCGGCGCGTGCCCGGACCGGCGGCGAAGGGCGCCAGGATCTCGGTCTCGATGTGCTGGCGCGCGAGGGTGCCCACCAGCCGCCCGACCTTCCAGGTCAGATACGGCGCGTGGTCCCAGTGCTGCAACGCGCAGCCGCCGCAGGTGAAGAAGTGCGGGCACGGCGGCTCGACGCGCTGGGCGCTCGGCTCCAGCACCTCCAGAAGTTCCCGCCGCTCGCCGGAGCCCTGGGCGCGCACCCGTTCGCCCGGCAGGGTGAAGGGCACGAAGACCGGTCCGGCGGCCACGCCGTCGCCCTCCCCGCCCACGGACTCGATGACGAGCTCGACCGGCGGGCCGGGCGGCGGACGGGGGTCGGGACGGCCGCGAGGCCCCCCTTGCGGTCGGCGCTTGGGATACCTCATGCGAGGCCCGCGCCGGCTGTCTTGGTTATGCCAAAATGAACGAACATGAACGAGTTTCTCAACGGCCGTTCAGGTTCGCGGCCACATGTTCCCTGCAAGCGTCGCCTTAAGGCGACCGAGAGCATCGAAATCGAGGGATACCGAATGTCCACGCAGGTCACCATCGCCAAGGCCGCAGCCGCCGCGCTCGCCGGCGTGATCGCGCTGGGCGCGTGCGCTCCGGCGCTGGCCCAACCGGCCGGTCCGTACACCACCCAGACCACCACCGGCTACTATTACGACGCCTGCAAGCGCGATCAGACCCAGCGCGGCACCCTGGGCGCCGTGCTCGGCGGCGGCGCGGGCGCGGTGATCGGCTCCAACGCGGCGGCCCGCAACGCGCGCACCGAAGGCGCCCTGCTGGGCGGCCTGCTGGGCGCCATCGCCGGCGGCGTGGTCGGCAATAAGAGCGCGGCCTGCGTCTCGCCGGGCTCGTACTACAACAACCCCGCGCCGCCGCCCCCGCCGCCCGCCGCGTCGAACGGCAGCTACTACGAGCGCGACGCCTACGCCGACTCGGCCGCCGCCCAGGCCCGCGAGGACGCCTGGCGCGACGAGGCCCGCGCGGACCGCTACCGCGCCGCCGAGCGGCCGCCTGAGCCCGACGGCTGCACCCTGGCCGAAAGCCCGATCTACATGCCCGACGGCCGCACCCAGACCCGCTTCGTCCGCGTCTGCCGCGATGCGAACGGCAAGTACGCCGTGGTCGACTGAGCCAGCTCCAAGTCGAGTGTCAGCCTCGGCCGCCCCTCGGGGCGGCCGTTTTTCTATGCGCGCCGCGCCCAGAGCAGGAATTCGCGGTTGCCGTCGCCGCCCTCGATCGGGCTGTCGACGGTGGCCCGGACGGTCCAGCCGGATGCGGCGACGAACGCCTTCACGGCCTCCAGCGCGCCCAGCCGCGCCACGTCGTCGGTGACGACGCCGCCCTTGCCGACGTTGCCGCGGCCCACCTCGAACTGCGGCTTCACGAGCGCCACCAGGTCCGCGCCCTGCCCGGCCAGCGCCAGGGCGGCGGGCAGGGCCTTTTCGAGCGAGATGAAGCTGACATCGGTGACGATCAGGCCGGGCGGCTCAGGGATCAGCGCCGCCGAAAGGTCGCGGGCGTCCGTGCCCTCCAGGCTGACGACGCGCGGCTCGGCAGCGACCTTCGGATGCAGTTGGCCCCGGCCGACGTCCACCGCATAGACGCGGGCCGCGCCGCGACTGAGGCAGACTTCCGTGAAGCCGCCGGTCGAGGCGCCGACGTCCAGCACCACGCGGCCCTCTACGGCCACCGGCCACAGGTCCAGGGCATGGACCAGCTTCAGCGCCCCGCGCCCCACCCAGGGATGGGCGGCCACGGCCTCCAGCACCGCGTCGTCGGCGAGCAGTTCGGAGGCCTTGGCCACCGGCCGCCCGTCCGCCGTCACCCCGCCCGCGTCGATCGCCGCGCGCGCCTTGGCGCGGCTCTCGAACAGGCCGCGGGCGACCAGCAGAAGGTCGGCCCGGGTCTTCAGGCGGCGTCGTCCGCGAAGAGCTTCTTCAGCTCGCTCTTCAGGATCTTGCCGTTCGGGTTGCGCGGCAGGGTCTCGTGCCAGAACTTCACCGCCACCGGCACCTTGAAGGCGGCCAGGCGCTCGGCCACGTGGGCGCGCAGCTCCTCCTCGGTGGCCTCGGCGCCCGGCTTCAGGGTCACCACGGCCGCCGGCTCCTCGCCGAGGATGCGGTGCGGCTTGGCCACCACCGCGGCGTCCATGACCGCTGGATGGTCGTAGAGGACGTTCTCGACCTCGACGCAGTAGATGTTCTCGCCGCCGCGGATCAGCATGTCCTTGGCCCGGTCGATGATGAAGCAGAAGCCCTCTTCGTCGAGCCGCGCGAGGTCGCCGGTCCGCACCCAGCCGTCGACGAACGTCTGGGCCGTCGGCTCGGGCTTGTTCCAATAGAGCTTGGCGTTCATCGGCCCCTTGGACCACAGCTCGCCCACTGCGCCCGGCGGCAGCACCGTGACGCCGTCGGCCGGATCGCGGATCTGCAGCTCGGCCACGGCGGCGGCAGGGCCGCAGCTGTCGGGCCGGTTCTGATAGTCCTCGCCGGTGTTGGACGTGACCGTGGCGCAGGTCTCGGTCATCCCCCAGCCCTGGCCGGACTGCGACTTGGGGAACACCTCCTTCAGCCGCCGGACCAGCTCGGGCGCCGAGGGCGCGCCGCCATACGAGACCATCTCCAGCGAGCTCAGGTCGTAGTTGGCGCGCGCGGGATGCTCCAGCAGCTGCCAGGCGATGGTCGGCACGCCGCCCGCCGAGGTGACCTTCTCGCGCTCGATCAGCTCGAAGGCGCGGATCGGCTCCCACTTGTACATCAGGACCAGCTTGGCGCCGGCGAACAGGCTGGGGTTCAGCACGGCGAAGCAGCCGGTGACGTGGAAGAACGGCACCGACAGCAGGCTCGCCCGCTGCGGCTGGTCCGGATCGGGCGCCGGGGGCATCTCGCCCCGCCGCAGGAAGCCCCGCGCGCCCGCGGCGCCGGCGGTGATGATGTTGGTGTTGATCGACCGGTGCGTGGCTAGGGCGCCTTTCGGCCGCCCCGTCGTGCCCGAGGTGTAGAAGATGGTGGCGTCGTCGTCGGTGGCAATGTCGACCGGCGGAATCGGATTGTCGGGCAGGCCGGCCCAGTCGTTGGCGCCGCCGATCACGTCCTCGAGCTTGCTGACGTAGGGGTGCGCGACCTCGCCGACCTCGCGGCTGACGTAGACGCGCTTCAGGTCCGGACAGTTGGCGAAGTGCTCGGTCATCCGGCCATAGCGCTCGGCGTCCATCACCGCGACCTTGGTCCCGGAATCGGTAAGGCCGTATTCCAGCTCCGGCCCCGTCCACCAGGCGTTCAGCGGGGTGACGATCGCGCCGATCGAGGCGGCGGCGTAGAAGGCCACCACCCACTCCGGCAGGTTACGCATGATCACCGCGACCCGGTCGCCCTTCTCCACGCCCTGGGCCTGCAGCTCGGCGGCGAAGGCGGCGACGGCCCGGTGGAAGGCGTCGAACGTGACCCGCTCGTCCTCGTAGACCAGGAAGACCTTGTCGCCATGACCCTTGGCCATCTCGGCAACGGCGCGCAGCGTCGGCGGCTGGTTCTTCCAGACCTTCATGGTCACGCCGCGGATGGTCTCTTCGCCGATCTCGGTCGGCAGGCCGGACTGGCCCAGCAACGCATGGGCCTGCTGGATGGACATGGCGGGCCAACCGGGCGGCAGAACGGCCTCGGACATCAACTTCTCCCCGTTACGCGCACCCGGATTCCATGCCCAGGCGTCATCTGGGTGAACAACCATAACCTAGCGTCGGAGGCAAACGCCGGCCGGTGTTATCCGGCGGCGCCGTACAGCCGCATCACGTCGGTACGGAACGAGCCCATGCTGCCGGGCCGGCTGTAGAACATGTGGCCGCCGGGATAGAGCGCCAGCGTGGTCCGCGCCGCGCCCGCCTCGCGCGGCATCTGGTCGACGATCAGGCGCGAGGCGAAGAAGGGGCACGACAGGTCGCCATAGCCATGGGCGATCAGAACCTTCAGCTTCGGGTCGGCGGCCAGCGCCTGACGCAGGTCTTCGACCGACTCCGCCTGGCCGCGGCTGGCCCAGTTGTCGTTCACCTCGTCTGACAGCGCATTGTAGCGGCCGTCCACCTTCCAGCCGACCACGCGGGTGGTGAAGTCCACCATCGCCGTGGTGGTCGAGGCGACGATCGAGTCGAGGATCGGGTCCCCGGCCCGCTTGTTCTGCGCCCAGGGGAAGGGATCGTAGGCCGTGACGTTGGCGTCGTAGATCGAGGCGATGCGGCCCTGGTCGCGGTAGAGCTCGCGCAGGAAGGTCTGGGTGTCGATCCGTCCCCCCATGCGCCGGACCAGCGCCGGATCGAGGCCGGTGTAGCGGGTGACGCGCTCGACGACGCGGTTCACCGCCGCCGGGTCGGACTGGCCCTTCAGCATGTCGGTGACGAACTCGCCGCGGGCGTAGGCCTCGACCTCGGCAAGGGTCTCGGCGTTGAGCGGCTTGCCCTCGCGCTCGTACTTGGCCGCCGCCATCGACGGCAGGGTGATCATGTAGGACAGCGGCGACAGGTCGGTGTGGCCGCGGGCGCGGTAGTCGATCACCGGCGAGACCATCACGAGCCCGGCGGGCGCCACGCCCAGGGTGCGCTGCAGGTAGTGGCCGACGGCCGGCGCCCGCAGGCCGCCGTAGCTCTCGCCCACCACGTACTTCGGCGAGGCCATCCGCTGGTTCTTGAGCAGCCAGTCGTAGACGACGCGGCTGAGGTAGGCGATGTCCTCCTTCACCCCGAAGAACCGCTTCTTGGTCTCGTCCATCGGCACGAGCGAGCGGGAAAAGCCGGTGCCGACCGGGTCGATGAACACCAGGTCGGTGAAGTCGAGCCAGGTGGCCGCGTTGTCGACCAGGTTCGGCGGGTCGGAGGGGCTGTCGCCCTGGGCCCCGAACTGCAGCCGCTTCGGCCCGATGGCGCCGAGGTTCAGGTAGACCGAGGCCGCGCCGGGGCCGCCGTTGAAGGCGAAGGTGATCGGGCGGTTCGGGCTCTTGCCGCCATCCAGGGTGTAGGCGGTGAACACCACCTCGGCGACCACCTTGCCCTTCTCGTCGCGGACCGGGATCACGCCGACGGTGGCGGTGTAGTTCAGCGTCTTGCCGGCCACGTGGGTGACCTGCTTGACCGAGGCGTCGGCCGGCAACTTGGGCAGGTCGGTCTTGGGGAGATCCAGCTTCGGCGGGTCTGACTTGGCGTCTTCAGCCAACGCCGGAACGGCCACGCCGACACCCACGGCGAACGCCGCCGCCAAGACCCCACGTCGATGCATGATTCCGCCTCCCGATTCCGCGGAGACGCTAGGCCAGATCGACATCCGTTGCGACCGTCGCGCCCTTCTCACCTCGCGGGAGGCGAGCCTAGGGCGACGCACTCCGCTATCGGCTCAGGCGCGCGCTGTTCACGAGGGAAATTCAGCTCGGCGGCAGCTTGTCGAACTTCGGCAAGGCGGGATCGAGGTGATCCCAAGCGTGACCGCTCTCCACGTACATCACCGCCTGCGGCATGTACCGGCTTGGATCGTCGAGACTGGCGGCGTGAATGGTGAACAGGTCAGGCATCGCCGCGGACGTCAGGTAGACGGGCGAGCCGCAGGTGGGGCAGAAGCCGCGCGTTTTCACATTGCCGCTGTCACCGGCGAAACTCCATTCCTGAGCCTTGCCCGTGAGCGCCACGTTCAACTTCCCGGAGAAGGCCAGATACGATCCATGTCCTGTGCCGCTCATGCGCTGGCAGTCGCGACATTGGCAGTCAGGCTGGAACACTGGCTCGCCAGAGATTTGATAGCGGATGGCGCCGCAGGCGCAGCCGCCGGCATAGGGCTCGCTCAACACCTCTCTCCTCGCTCGAGATGAAACCGACTTGCGGTGTTGGGACATGGGGCCCCGGGGCCATCCTCCGCCACCGCTTCAGTATGCCGATACATTAGTATGCACTGATGCGTTAGCAAGCGCTAATGGATATCCGCGAGCGCGCCGCCCGGTCCGTTGCGGACGACGGCCTAGCAGAGGGATCCTCAGGCTCTCGCGGCGTCGGCGCCCATGTAGTCGCGCGTGATCGGAAGGGCGTCGCGGCGGTTGGCCAGCTGGACCTGGACGTTCATGTGACCGCCGTAGCGAAATCCCATCTCCGACCCCGCCAGGTAGAACTCCCACATGCGCCGGAAGCGGGCGTCATAGAGGTTGGGGATCTCCGGGTCCGCGAGGAAGCGCTCCCGCCAATGGCGCAGGGTGAGAGCGTAGTGCAGGCGCAGCACCTCCATGTCGGTGATCCACAGCCCCACTTCCTCGACCGGCTTCACGATCTCGGAGACCGCCGGCACGTAGCAGCCGGGGAAGATGTACTTGTGGGTGAAGGCGTCGGTGACCTTGGGCCCGTCCATGCGGCCGATGGAGTGGATCAACGCCACGCCGTCGTCGGTCAGCATGCGCTTCACGGCCGCGAAGTAGTCATGGAGATGGGGCGCTCCCACGTGCTCCAACATCCCCACCGACACGATGCGGTCGAACTTGCGCTCGACGTCGCGGTAGTCGGCGAGCTGGAAGTCCACCCGGTCGGCCAGCCCGGCCGCGCTGGCGCGTTCGCGGGCCAGCTCCAGCTGTTCGATGGAAAGGGTGACGCCGGTGACCCTGGCGCCGTAGTCGCGGGCCAGCGTCATGGCGAGGCCGCCCCAGCCTGAACCGATATCGAGCACCGTCTGTCCGGGGCGGATCATCAGCTTGTCGGCGATGTGCTTCTTCTTGGCGGCCTGGGCTTCGTCCAGGGTCATGTCCGGCCGCTCGAAGTACCCGCAGGAATACTGCAGGTCTGCGTCCAGGAAGCGCCGGTAGAGGTCGTTGGAGAGGTCGTAGTGGTGGGCGACGTTGCGGCGGGCGGCGGAGCGGCTGTTCGCCTGCTGTCGGCGCCGCTTGAACTCCCGCTTCAGACTTTGAGCCCAGGAGCTGCGCCGTGGCTTGGGCGAGCGCGCGCCGCTGCGGCCGGCGATCTCCAGCAGGTCCCACATGGTCCCCTGCTCGAGAACGAGGTCGCCGTTCATGTAGGCTTCGCCCAGCCCCAGGGCAGGTTTGGCGAGAATGCCGCGAACCGCCTTCGCATTGAGCCGAATGGCCACGGCGGGCGCGGCGCCGTCCCCCAACCGCAGCGTCCGTCCGCCCGGCAAATGGATGGTCAGGTCGCCAACCTTGATCATCCGCTGGAGGAAATCTTCGATCATCGCCCTGGAAACTGCTCCGCACGGGCGATGAGGACAAGCGGCCTGGCGGCCACGCCGCTGAGGGGGCGAGGGCGAAGGTCGCGCCGGTGACGACTAAGAGCCGCCGCCCTACCAGCCCACGACACGTCGCGAAGTTGCGAACCATTCGCAACAACTTGCCGTGGCGCTGCAGCATCGCTAAGACGCGATTGCGAGTCATTTGCATGATCGACCTAGGAGTACCACGTGCGCCGCCTGCTGACTGTCGTCTCTCCCCTCGCCCTGTTCGCCGCCATGCCGGCTCTGGCCGACGAGGCTGACGGAGCGCCGGGCTATCTCGAGGGCGTGGTCGTCCAGGGAGAGCTGATCAAGACGGCGGCAGGCAAGACCGAGACGGCGGTGATCGACACGCCGCAGGCGATCAGCGTGGTCACCAGCGCCCAGTTCCTGGAGCGCGGCGCCCAGAACCTGCAGGAGACCTTCCGCTATGTGGCGGGCGTCTCGGCGGAGGCCTACGGCAACGACGGACGCGACGACTACAGCATGATCCGCGGTGTCGAGGCGCCGATCTATCTCGATGGGCTGCGCCAGACGTTCGGCTACCACATGCCCCGCACCGACATCCGCATGCTGCAGCAGGTGGAGGTGCTGAAGGGCCCGGGCGGCACGCTGTACGGAGCCGGAGTCATCAGCGGCCTCTTCAACCAGACCAGCAAGCGGCCGCAGTTCACGCGATCCGGCGAGGTCTCGGTGTCCTATGGCTCCTTTGACCGGTTCGAGGCCACGCTGGACCTGACCGGGCCGCTCGACGCTGCGAGGAGCCTGGCCGGCCGGCTCGTGGCCGTGGCGCGGAATGCCGACACCCAGACCGACTACGTGCACGACGATCGGATCCTGATCGCGCCGTCGCTGACCTGGCGACCGACCGAAGCGACGACGCTCACCCTGCTCGGCCGCTACCAGGACGACAACGGCGGGACGATCTCGACCTTCGTGCCCTCGGCGGCCAGCTATCTGGCCGCGCCGGGCCGCCGGCTTCCGTCCTCGCGGTTCTTCAGCGAGCCCGATTGGGAAAAGTATGACACGCGTACGTTCGCGTTGAGCCTCCTCGCCGAGCATCGGCTGAACGAGGCGATCACCCTGCGCAGCAACAGCCGCTACCTCGACGCCGAGGTGGACTATCAGTCGATCTATCCCGACAGCTACTCCAATCCGGTCCAGCCCTTCATCGACCCTGATCGTCGGCTGCTGAACCGCTACATCTGGGCGATCTATCCCGAGATCCGCACCTTCACGACCGACAACCACGTCCAGGCCGACTTCACCACGGGCGCGATCAAGCACGAGCTTCTGGTGGGGGCCGACTACCAGCACTATCGCGAAGAGAGCGAGTTCATCTCCGGCCTGACCACCCCGATCGACGCCTACGCCCCGGCCTACGGGAACTATACGATCCCGGAGCGCCTCCCGAACGCCACCGAGCGCCAGAGCCAGACGGGCGTCTACGCCCAGGACCAGCTGTCGTACGGGCCGGTCTCGGTGCTGCTGGGCGTCCGCCGCGACCGGGCCAAGACGGCGGGCGTGGTGGACAAGGCGACCACCTACCGCGCGGCGGTGATGGCCGAGGTCGCCCACGGCGTGCGGCCCTATGTGAGCTACTCGGAGAGCTTCCTGCCGGTCACCGGCACGACCGCCGCGGGCGAGCCGTTCCAACCGACACGCGGCCGGCAGTGGGAAGTCGGCCTGAAGTGGCAGGCGACGCCAGGCGCTCTGTTGACGCTCGCGGCCTACGACATCGTAGAGCGCAACCGGCTGACCAACGACCCGACGAATCCCCTCTTCTCGGTGCAGACCGGCGAGGCCAGGCTGAAGGGGATCGAGGCCGAGGCGGCGGTGCGGGTGAAGGGCTTCGACGTGACCGGCGCCCTCACCTTCAGCGACACCGAGGTCACCGAGAGCAACACCCCCGCGGAGGTGGGCCGACCGCTGGAGGACGCGCCGGACCGCCTGGCCTCGCTGTTCGCGGCCCGCACGTTCATGGTCAGCGACGAGGTCAGCGTCCGGCTGGGCGGCGGGGTGCGTTACGTCGGCGAGAGCTTCTCGGGCGATCTGCGCACGCCGGGCTACACCGTCGGCGACGCCTACGCCGCCCTGGGCTGGCGCGAGTGGCTGGTCAGCGTCAACGCCACCAACCTGACCGACAAACGCTACTACAGCACCTGCCTGGCCCGCGGGGATTGTTTCCTGGGGGTGCGCCGCACGGTCACCGCGACCGTCCGGCGGCGCTTCTAGGGGCGCGGCGGCCATGCGCGGCGTCCTCGTCACCCTGCACCGCTGGCTGGGCCTCGGCGTCGCCGGCTTCCTGTTCCTGGCCGGCCTGACCGGGGCGATCATCTCGTGGGACCACGAGATCGACGCCTGGCTGAACCCGACGCTGTTCGAGGCGCCGAGCGCGGCGCAGGCGCGGGCGCCCCTCGCCCTGGCCGCCCAGGCCGAGCGGGCCGACCCGCGGCTGCAGGTGACCTTCCTGCCGCTGTCCATCGAGCCCGGCCACTCGCTGCTGCTGGGGGTGGAGCCCCGGCCCGATCCACGCACCGGCAAGGCCGCCGAGCTCGACTTCAACCAGCTGGCCGTCGACCCCGCGTCGGGCGAACCGCTGGGGCGGCGGTTCTGGGGCCAACCCTCGCTCATGCGGGAGAACCTGCTGCCCTTCCTCTACAAGCTGCACTACAGCCTCACCCTGCCGCTGGTCTCCGGCGTCGATGTCGGCGTGCTGCTGATGGGCGTGGTCGGCATGGCCTGGGCGATCGACTGCCTGGTGGCGCTATGGATCTCGTTCCCGCGCCTGGCGAGCTGGCGAAAGTCGTTCGCCTTCCGCTGGCGCGAGGGCGGCTACCGGCTGACTTTCGACCTGCACCGGTCCGGCGGCGTCTGGATGTGGCTGCTCTTGCTGACGCTGGCGGTGACGTCGGTGTCCATGAACCTCAGCCGCGAGGTCGTGCGGCCGCTGGTGAGCCTGGTCTCGCCGCTGTCGGAGGACCCGTTCTCCAGCCGCACGCCGAGGGGCTTTGATCGACCGGCCGCGCCCGCGATCTCCCGCGAGCAGGTTCTGACCCTGGCGATCGCCGAGGCGCGGGCTCGGGGCTGGACGGCGCCGGCCGGCGGGATCTTCTACTCGCCGCTCTACGACGTGTACGGCGTCGGCTTCTACCGGCCGGGCGAGGACCACGGCGATGGCGGCCTGGGCAATCCGTGGCTCTATTTCGACGGCCGCACCGGCGCGCCGGCGGGGGCCCTGACGCCAGGCCAGGGCAGCGCCGGCGACATCTTCCTGGCGGCGCAGTTCCCGCTGCATTCGGGCCGCATCCTGGGCCTGCCGGGCCGCATCCTGGTGTCGCTGCTGGGCCTGGCCGTGGCGACGCTCAGCGCCACCGGCGTGGTCATCTGGGCCAGGAAGCGGCGCACCCAGGCGAAGCGGCGCCCCCACCCTCGCGGCTTCGGCGCGCCGGCTCCGGCGGAATAGCGTCAGGCCACCGCGGTCAGGCGACCCAGCGCTTCTTCCAGCTTCGCCTTGGCGGTCTGGGCCTCAGCGAGGCGTTCGCGGTTCTCCTCGACCACCTCTTCCGGCGCGCGGGAGACGAAGTCGGCGTTGCCCAGCTTGCCGGAGATCTTGGCGATCTCGCCGGTCAGGCCACCGACCTCCTTGGCCAGGCGCGCGCGCTCGGCGGCCAGGTCGATGAACTCGGCCACCGGCAGGGCGAAGGTCGCGCCGTTGACGACGAAGGGGATCGAGCCCGCGGGCGCGGCGTCCACGGCCTTGACCTCGGACACCCGCAGCAGCTGGGCGATCTGGGCCGCGTTGGCCTCCAGCGTGCCGTGCTGGGCGGCGCTGGCCTCGACCACCAGCAGCGGCGGCTTGGCCGATAGCGGCACGTTCAAGCCCGAGCGGACTGAACGGCCCTCGGAGATCGCTTCGATCACCAGGCCGATCTCGGCGTCGGCCGCGGCGTCGATCAGGCTGGCCGGCAGGTCCGGCCAGGGCGCGGTCATCAGGAAGCCGGCATGGGTGCGCTTGGCGCCCAGGTCCTGCGTCTGGGTCCACAGCTCCTCGGTGATAAACGGCATCACCGGGTGCAGCAGGGTCAGGATGACGTCCAGCACCCAGGCCGCCGTGGCCTGGGTCTCGGCCTTGGCGGCCTCGTCAGCGCCGGTCAGCAGCGGCTTGGCCAGCTCCACGTACCAGTCGCAGAATTGGTTCCAGATGAAGCGGTAGAGCTGCTCGGTCCCCTCTCCGAAGCCGCAGTCGGCCAGGGCCGCGGTCACCGCCTGGGCGGTGCGGGTGGTCTCACCGACGATCCAGCGGTTGAGCGTCAGCTTCACGGCCGAGGGGTCGAAGCCCCCGGCGCGGGCGCAGCCGTTCATCTGGCAGAAGCGCGTGGCGTTCCACAGCTTGGTGCCGAAGTTGCGGTAGCCCTCGATGCGCTGGCGGCTGAGCTTGATATCGCGCGCCTGGCCCGACATGGCTGTGAGCGTGAACCGCAGCGCGTCGGCGCCGTAGTCGTCCACCAGCTCCAGCGGGTCCATGACGTTGCCCTTGGACTTGGACATCTTCGCGCCGGTGGCGTCGCGCACGAGGGCGTTGATGAACACCCGCTTGAACGGAACCTCGCCCGTGAAGTGGATGCCCTGCATCATCATCCGGGCGACCCAGAAGAAGATGATGTCGAAGCCGGTGATCAGGGTGTGGGTCGGGTAGAACCGCGCCAGGTCGGAGGTCTTGTCCGGCCAACCCATGGTCGAGAACGGCCACAGCCCCGACGAGAACCAGGTGTCGAGGACGTCCTCATCCTGCTTGAGCTCGGTCGGCCGGCCATAGTGTTCTTCGGCCTGGCGCTTTGCCTCGGCCTCGGTCTCTTCGACGAACGCCTTGCCGTCCGGGCCGTACCAGGCCGGGATGCGGTGGCCCCACCAGAGCTGGCGCGAGACGCACCACGGCTGGATGTTCCGCATCCACTCGAAGTAGGTCTTCTCCCAGTTCTTCGGCACGAAGACGGTGTCGCCGGCTTCCACCGCCTTGATGGCCGGCTTGGCCAGGACGTCGGCGGCGACGTACCACTGGTCGGTCAGGTAGGGCTCGACGACGACGCCCGAGCGGTCGCCGTGCGGGACGGTGTGGCGGGTCTTCTCGACCTCGCGCAGCAGGCCCAGGCGTTCGAATTCCTCGACCACCTTCTTGCGCGCTGCGAACCGGTCCAGGCCGCGATACTCCGGCGGGACGTTGTCGTTCATCCGCGCGAAGTCGTCGAAGACGTTGATCATCGGCAGGTTGTGTCGCTTGCCGACCGCGAAGTCGTTGAAGTCGTGGGCCGGGGTGATCTTCACCGCGCCTGAGCCCTTTTCGGGGTCGGGGTATTCGTCGGCGATGATCGGGATCGGGCGGCCCACGATGGGCAGGCGCACGGCCTTGCCGACCATGGACTTGTAGCGCTCGTCGCCCGGATGGACCGCCACGGCGGTGTCGCCCAGCATGGTCTCGGGCCGGGTGGTGGCCACGACGATCTCGCCGGAGCCGTCCTCCAGCGGATAGGCGAAGTGCCAGTAGTGGCCGTCGACCTCGCGCTGTTCGACCTCCAGGTCCGAGATGGCGGTCTGGAAGTGCGGGTCCCAGTTCACCAGCCGCTTGTCGCGGTAGATCAGCTTCTCCTTGTGGAGCGTCACGAACACCTTGCGGACGGCGGCCGACAGGCCCTCGTCCAGGGTGAAGCGCTCACGGCTCCAGTCGCAGGAGGCGCCCAGGCGGCGCAGCTGGTTGACGATGGTCCCACCGGACTTGGCTTTCCACTCCCAGACCTTGGCGACGAATTCGTCGCGCCCCAGGTCGCGGCGGCTCTGGTTGCCGGTCTCGGCCAGCTGGCGCTCGACCACCATCTGGGTCGCGATACCCGCGTGGTCGGTGCCGGGCAGCCACAGCGCCGCCTTGCCGCGCATGCGCTCGAAGCGGATCAGCACGTCCTGCAGCGTGTTGTTCAGCGCGTGGCCGATGTGCAGCGAACCGGTGACGTTCGGCGGCGGGATGACGACGGAGAACGGCTCGGCGGCCGGATCGTCGATGGGCGCGAAGCGGCCGGATGCCTCCCAG
>Ga0209257_1003063_pt1 | contig 15070 bp, 10 predicted proteins | sample AraplaCvi_mCL_r2_FD_184277 | JGI IMG/M metagenome (GOLD analysis project Ga0209257, IMG submission 184277) | Arabidopsis root microbial communities from North Carolina, USA - plate scrape MF_Cvi_mCL_r2 (SPAdes) (version 2) | ecosystem: Host-associated > Plants > Roots > Endosphere | place: USA...
CATCCAGCTGCACCCGCTGGTCTGCACCGCGTTCAACGCCGACTTCGACGGTGACCAGATGGCCGTCCACGTGCCGCTCTCGCTGGAAGCCCAGCTGGAAGCGCGCGCGCTGATGATGTCCTCCAACAACATCCTCTCCCCGGCCAACGGCGAGCCGATCATCGTGCCCTCGCAGGACGTGGTGCTTGGCCTGTACTACCTGACCCGCGCCCTGGAGAACAAGGCGGGCGAGGGCATGGTGTTCGCCAACGTCGCCGAGGTGAAGCGCGCCTACGACAACCGCGTGGTCGAGCTGCACGCCAAGGTCAAAGTCCGCATCAGCGAGACGGTGATCGACGAGGACGGTGGCCGCGAGAAGAAGACCTCGATCGTGGAGACCACGGTCGGTCGTGCGCTGCTGGCCGAAATCCTGCCCGACGGCCTGCCGTTCGCGCTGGCCAACGTCGAGCTGACCAAGAAGAACATCTCGCGCCTGATCAACTCCAGCTACCGTCGTCTCGGCCTGAAGGACACGGTCGTGTTCGCCGACAAGCTGATGTACACCGGCTTCCACTACGCCACCCGTGCCGGCGTGTCGATCGGTATCGACGACATGCTGATCCCGGACGAGAAGAAGGGCATCCTCACCGAGGCCGAGGCCGAGGTGCTGGAGATCCAGGAGCAGTACCAGTCCGGTCTGGTCACCGCCGGCGAGCGCTACAACAAGGTGGTGGACATCTGGTCGCGCACCAACGAGCGCATCGCCAAGGCGATGATGGACACCATCGGTACCGAGAAGGTCCAGAACGCCAAGGGCGAGACCATCGACCAGAAGTCGATGAACTCGCTGTACATCATGGCCGACTCCGGCGCCCGTGGTAGCCAGGCCCAGATCCGTCAGCTGGCCGGTATGCGCGGCCTGATGGCGCGTCCGGATGGTTCGATCATCGAAACGCCCATCAAGGCGAACTTCCGCGAAGGCCTGAACGTGCAGGAGTACTTCAACTCCACCCACGGTGCCCGTAAGGGTCTGGCCGATACCGCGCTGAAGACCGCCAACTCCGGTTACCTGACCCGTCGCCTGGTCGACGTGGCCCAGGACGTGGTGATCACCGAGGTCGACTGCGGCACCACCGAAGGCCTGACCATGACCCCGATCGTGGAAGGCGGCGACGTGGTCGAGCCGCTGCGCGACCGCGTGCTGGGTCGCGTGGTGGCCGAGGACGTGTTCCTGCCGGGCAACGACGAGGATCCGATCGTCACCCGCAACACGCTGCTGGACGAGCAGTGGGTGCAGAAGCTGGAAGACGCCAGCGTGCAGTCGCTGAAGGTCCGTTCGACCATCACCTGCGCCTCGGACTTCGGCGTGTGCGCGCATTGCTACGGCCGCGACCTGGCCCGTGGCCACATCGTCAACATCGGTGAAGCGGTCGGCGTCATCGCCGCCCAGTCCATCGGCGAGCCCGGCACGCAGCTGACCATGCGTACCTTCCACATCGGTGGTGCCGCATCGCGTGCCGCCGCCGTGGACAACATCACGGTCAAGACCACCGGCTCGGTGAAGTTCAACAACCTCAAGTCGGTCGAACACGCCAACGGCTCGCTGGTCGCCGTGTCGCGTTCGGGCGAACTGTCGGTGCTGGACGCCCATGGCCGCGAGCGCGAGCGCTACAAGCTGACCTACGGCGCCAACATCACCGTCAAGGATGGCGATGCGGTCAAGGCTGGCCAGACCGTGGCCAACTGGGACCCGCATAACCACCCGATCGTCTCGGAAGTGGCTGGTTTCGTGAAGTTCGTGGACTTCGTCGACGGCATCACCGTCATCGAGAAGACCGACGAGCTGACCGGCCTGGCCTCGCGCGAGATCACCGATCCCAAGCGTCGTGGCTCGCAGGGCAAGGACCTGCGTCCGCTGGTGCGCATCGTCGATGCCAAGGGCAATGACCTGAACATCCCGGGCACCGACATGCCGGCGCAGTACCTGCTGCCGCCGCGCTCGGTGGTGAACCTGCAGGACGGCGCGCCGGTCGGCGTGGGCGACGTGGTCACCAAGGTGCCGCAGGAAGCCTCCAAGACCCGCGACATCACCGGTGGTCTGCCGCGCGTGGCCGATCTGTTCGAAGCGCGCAAGCCGAAGGATCCGGCGATCCTGGCCGAGCGCTCGGGCATCATCAGCTTCGGCAAGGACACCAAGGGCAAGCAGCGCCTGATCATCAAGGACACCGATGGGTCCGAGCACGAGGAGCTGATTCCGAAGTTCCGCCAGATCATCGTGTTCGAAGGCGAGCACGTGGCCAAGGGCGAAACCATCGTGGACGGCGAGCCCTCGCCGCAGGACATCCTGCGCCTGCTGGGCATCGAGCCGCTGGCGGCCTACCTGGTCAAGGAAATCCAGGACGTCTACCGCCTGCAGGGCGTGAAGATCAACGACAAGCACATCGAGGTGATCACCCGCCAGATGCTGCGCAAGGTGGAGATCACCGACGCGGGCAACAGCAAGTTCCTGGCCGGTGAGCAGGTCGAGAAGCAGCGGATGATCGAGGAGAACGCCAAGCTGGTCGCTCGCAACGAGCTGCCGGCCCAGGCCGATCCGGTCCTGTTGGGCATCACCAAGGCCTCGCTGGCGACCGAGTCGTTCATCTCGGCCGCTTCCTTCCAGGAAACCACCCGCGTGCTGACCGAGGCCGCCGTGCGCGGTACCAAGGACAGCCTGCGTGGCCTGAAGGAGAACGTGATCGTCGGCCGCCTGATCCCGGCCGGTACCGGTCTGGCGTACCACAACCAGCGCCGTCGCAACGCCTCGGGTCTGACCGAGTCGGAAATGGCGGCCCTGGCCGGTGGTGGCAGTGCCGAGGCCGCCGTGGCCGAAGCCCCGGCCGCCACCGAGGCTCCGTCGGACTCCGACCAGGCCTGATAGCCACAGGACTCCGCCCGGTCCTTTAAGACCGGGCGGCGCCAGGTGAAATGGGGGGCAGGACGCCCCCCGTGTTCCCGGCCTTCGGAAGGGCCAATGGCAGGGCAGGGCGCACGTCGGTTGACGGCGCTTTTTCATGCCAGCTATACTCTCCTGTCTCGGCAGGCCGGATTGCGGCCTGCCGTCGTTTTCACGCGAAAGGCGTCGGGCCTTTCCAGCACAAGAATCCATATACCAAGATGGCAACGATCAACCAGCTGGTTCGCAAGCCGCGTCAGGCCGCGACCTACAAGAGCGCTTCTCCGGCGCTGGACAAGTGCCCGCAGCGCCGTGGCGTCTGCACCCGCGTCTACACCACCACCCCGAAGAAGCCGAACTCGGCGCTGCGCAAGGTGGCCAAGGTGCGTCTGACCAATCAGGAAGAAGTCATCAGCTACATCGGTGGCGAAGGTCACAACCTGCAGGAGCACTCCGTGGTCCTGATCCGCGGTGGCCGTGTAAAGGACCTGCCGGGTGTGCGTTACCACACCGTGCGCGGTTCGCTTGACGCCGCCGGCGTCGCCAAGCGCCGCCAGGCGCGCTCCAAGTACGGCGCCAAGCGTCCGAAGGCCTGAGGAATAGACAATGTCGCGTAAAGGTTCCGCCCCCCAGCGTAGCGTCCTGCCCGATCCCAAGCACGGCAGCCAGACCATTGCCCGCTTCATCAACATGGTGATGTTGAGCGGCAAGAAGTCCGTCGCCGAGAAGATCGTCTACGGCGCCATGGACGTCATCGGCGAGAAGAATCCCAATGCCCTCGAGCTGGTCGAGAAGGCGCTGGACAACGTCGCGCCGGCCGTCGAGGTCAAGTCGCGCCGCGTCGGTGGTGCCACCTACCAGGTGCCGGTCGAAGTGCGTTCCTCGCGCAAGATGGCCCTGGCCATGCGCTGGCTGATCGAGTCGGCCCGCAAGCGTGGCGAGAACACCATGCCGCGCAAGCTGGCCGCTGAGCTGGTCGACGCCTCGGAAAACCGTGGCGGCGCCATCAAGAAGCGTGAAGAAACCCATCGTATGGCAGAAGCCAACAAGGCCTTTGCGCACTACCGCTGGTAATTGCAATGCCGGGGCTTGAGTTCATGGCCCCAGGCGCCATCTAGGCGCTACATCGCGGTGATCGCCGCCCAAGTCCCCGAAGGCCGCCCACAAGGCGGCGTTCGGTCTTTAGGAATCTGGTGATCAGCGCCCCTGTCCGCATCTTCGTATGCGGCGTTCTTTCAACATAGAGAGAGATCTGTCGTGGCTCGCACCACTCCCATCGAGCGTTACCGCAACTTCGGCATCATGGCCCACATCGACGCGGGCAAGACCACCACGTCGGAGCGCATCCTGTTCTACACCGGCGTCAGCCACAAGATCGGTGAAGTGCACGATGGCGCCGCCACGATGGACTGGATGGAGCAGGAGCAGGAGCGTGGCATCACGATCACCTCTGCTGCGACCACCGCGTTCTGGACGGGCATGGACAAGTCCCTGCCGCAGCACCGCTTCAACATCATCGACACCCCCGGCCACGTCGACTTCACCATCGAAGTCGAGCGCTCGCTGCGCGTGCTCGACGGTGCGGTGTTCGTGCTGTGCGCCGTCGGTGGCGTGCAGCCGCAGTCCGAGACCGTCTGGCGCCAGGCCAACAAGTACTCGGTGCCGCGCATGGCCTTCGTCAACAAGATGGACCGCACCGGTGCCAACTTCGACAAGGTAGTCGAGCAGCTGAAGTCGCGCCTGGGCGCCTACGCCGTGCCGATGCAGGTGCCGATCGGTGCCGAGGACGGCTTCGAGGGCGTGGTCGACCTGCTGAAGATGAAGGCCGTCCATTGGGACAGCGCCTCGCAGGGCACCAAGTTCGAGTACCGCGACATTCCCGCCGAGCTGCAGAGCCGGTCGGAAGAGGCGCGCTCGTTCATGGTCGAGGCTGCGGCCGAGGCCAGCGAAGAGCTGATGGACAAGTACCTGACCGAGGGCGAGCTGTCCGAGGCGGAGATCATCGAAGGTCTGCGTGCGCGTACCCTGCGCGTGGAAATCGTGCCGGTCTACTGCGGTACCGCGTTCAAGAACAAGGGCGTGCAGGCCATGCTCGACGGCGTGATCCAGCTGCTGCCGTCGCCGGTGGATCGTCCGCCGGTGCAGGGCATCGACGAGAACGAGAAGGAAGACAGCCGCAAGGCGGGCGACAACGAGCCGTTCTCGGCGCTGGCGTTCAAGATCATGACCGACCCGTTCGTGGGTTCGCTGACCTTCTTCCGCGTGTACTCTGGCGTGCTGAGTTCGGGCGATGCCGTCTACAACCCGGTCAAGTCGAAGAAGGAGCGCGTGGGCCGCATCCTGCAGATGCACTCCAACAACCGCGAGGAGATCAAGGAAGTGCGCGCGGGCGACATCGCCGCGGCGGTGGGCCTGAAGGACGTCACCACCGGCGACACGCTGTGCGCGCAGGACCACATCATCACCCTGGAGCGCATGGTGTTCCCGGAGCCGGTGATCTCCATGGCGGTGGAGCCCAAGACCAAGTCCGACCAGGAGAAGATGGGCCTGGCCCTGGGTCGCCTGGCGCAGGAAGATCCGTCGTTCCGCGTCAAGACCGACGAAGAGTCCGGCCAGACCATCATCGCCGGCATGGGCGAGCTGCACCTGGAAATCATCGTCGACCGCATGAAGCGCGAGTTCAACGTCGAGGCCAATGTCGGCAAGCCGCAGGTGGCCTACCGCGAGACGATCCGCAAGGGCGTCAAGCAGGAAGGCAAGTTCGTGCGTCAGTCCGGTGGTCGCGGCCAGTACGGCCACATCGTCATCGAGATGGAGCCGGCCGAGCGTGGCGCGGGCTTCAGCTACGAGAGCGCGATCGTCGGTGGCGTGGTGCCGAAGGAATACGTCGCCGCCGCCGGTAAGGGCATCGAGGACGCGATGAAGAGCGGCCCGCTGGCCGGCTTCCCGGTGGTCGACGTGGCCATCAAGGCCGTCGACGGTTCGTTCCACGACGTGGACTCCAACGAAATGGCGTTCAAGGTCGCCGGCTCGATGGCGTTCAAGGAAGCCTTCTCCAAGGCTTCGCCGGTCCTGCTCGAGCCGATGATGAAGGTCGAGATCGTCACCCCGGAGGACTACCTGGGCGACGTGATGGGCGACGTGAGCCGTCGTCGCGGCATTCTGCAGGGCCAGGACGACAACCCGTCCGGCAAGCAGATCAACGCGATGGTGCCGCTGGGCGAAATGTTCGGCTACGCCACCACGCTGCGCTCGATGTCGCAGGGTCGCGCGACGTTTTCGATGGAGTTCGACCACTACGCCGAAGCGCCGGCCAACATCGCCGAAGCGGTCACCAAGAAGAACTGATCGCGTACCGCATCGCATCCATACACACATTTGAGGGATAACGACAATGGCAAAGGGTAAGTTCGAGCGCACCAAGCCGCACGTGAATGTGGGCACCATCGGTCACGTCGACCATGGCAAGACCACGCTGACCGCCGCACTGACCAAGGTCGGGGCCGAGCGTTTCGGTGGCGAGTTCAAGGCTTATGACGCGATCGACGCCGCTCCGGAAGAGAAGGCGCGCGGCATCACGATCTCCACCGCGCACGTGGAATACGAATCGACGATTCGCCACTACGCGCACGTGGATTGCCCGGGTCACGCCGACTACGTCAAGAACATGATCACCGGTGCGGCGCAGATGGACGGCGCGATCCTGGTGTGCTCGGCCGCTGACGGCCCGATGCCGCAGACCCGCGAGCACATCCTGCTTTCGCGTCAGGTCGGCGTGCCGTACATCGTGGTGTTCCTGAACAAGGCCGACATGGTCGACGACGCCGAGCTGCTCGAGCTGGTCGAGATGGAAGTGCGCGAGCTGCTGAGCAAGTACGACTTCCCGGGCGACGACACCCCGATCATCTCGGGTTCGGCCCGCCTGGCGCTGGAAGGCGACCAGAGCGAGATCGGCGTGCCGGCGATCCTGAAGCTGGTCGAGGCGCTGGACACCTGGATCCCGGAGCCGGAGCGCGACATCGACAAGTCGTTCCTGATGCCGGTGGAAGACGTGTTCTCGATCTCGGGCCGCGGCACCGTGGTGACCGGCCGTATCGAGCGCGGCGTGATCAAGGTCGGCGAGGAAATCGAGATCGTCGGTATCCGTCCGGTGCAGAAGACCACCGTGACCGGCGTGGAAATGTTCCGCAAGCTGCTGGACCAGGGCCAGGCAGGCGACAACGCCGGTCTGCTGCTGCGCGGCACCAAGCGTGACGACGTGGAGCGTGGCCAGGTGCTGGCCAAGCCGGGTTCGATCAAGCCGCACACCGATTTCGAGGCCGAGGTCTATGTGCTGTCCAAGGACGAGGGTGGCCGCCACACGCCGTTCTTCAAGGGCTACCGTCCGCAGTTCTACTTCCGCACCACCGACATCACCGGTGCGATCGAGCTGCCGGAAGGCACCGAGATGGTGATGCCGGGCGACAACGTGAAGATGGTGGTCACGCTGATCAACCCGGTGGCGATGGACGAAGGCCTGCGCTTCGCGATCCGCGAAGGCGGCCGCACCGTCGGCGCTGGCGTCGTCGCCAAGATCATCAAGTAAGGTCCTTGCGATTGGGCGGTCACCCGATCGCCTGATCCCGCGAACGGCGGACCGGAACCTCGGTCCGCCTTCGTTGTCTGGGGATGATGCAAATCGCAGGACGTCGCATCGGGTCCTGCAGCAGTGTTTTTCCGTACGCCAGTAGCTCAATTGGCAGAGCAGCGGTCTCCAAAACCGCAGGTTGGGGGTTCGAGTCCCTCCTGGCGTGCCACCCTCCGGCCTTTGCCCCTCGCCGGTCGGGTCGACAAGGTGGGCGAGGCATAAGAGCCGGATGAACAGCAAGGTCGAACAATCCAAGACGGCAGCCTCCGCAGGCGACGTGGCCAAGTACGTCGTTGCGCTGGCGCTGGTGGTGGCAGGGCTGGTGGTCTGGTGGATGTTCGCTGGCCAGTGGGCGACCCCGCTGCGCGCGCTGGCGGTGGTGGTTGGACTGGTGGCGGGCGCTGGCCTGTTCATCACGACGGCCAAGGGCCGGGACACGGTCGAATTCCTGTCCGAATCCCGTTTCGAGCTGCGCAAGGTGGTCTGGCCGACCCGCCAGGAAGCCATCCGCATGACCTGGGTTGTTGCCATCGTGGTCTCGGTCCTGAGCCTGATCCTGGCGGGCTTCGACTTCGCCATTCAGGCGCTCGTCGAAAAACTGTTCACCCTGGGTCGTTGAGGAGAAAGCCGCAGTGAAGCGTTGGTATGTCGTGCACGCCTACTCAGGCTTTGAGAAATCCGTCGCCCAGGCCCTGCGCGATCGCATCGCCCGCAATGGCATGGAAGAGAAGTTCGGCGACGTCCTGGTTCCCACCGAGGAAGTGGTGGAAATGCGCTCCGGCCAGAAGCGCCGTTCCGAGCGCAAGTTCTTCCCCGGCTACGTCCTGGTGCAGATCGAGACGCACGACGAGGCGGGCATCCCGCGCATGGACAACGAGTCCTGGCATCTGGTGAAGGAAACCGCGCGCGTGCTGGGCTTCATCGGCGGTACGGCCGACCGTCCGCTGCCGATCCGCGACGAGGAAGCCGCTGCGATCCTGGACCGCGTGCAGGAAGGCGTGGAAAAGCCGCGTCCGAAGGTGCTGTTCGAGGCCGGCGAAATGGTCCGCGTCACCGATGGCCCGTTCAACGACTTCAACGGCGTGGTGGAAGAGGTCAATTACGAGAAGAGCCGCCTGCGCGTGGCCGTGCTCATCTTCGGCCGCTCGACCCCGGTCGAGCTGGAATTCGGACAGGTCGAGAAGGCCTGACGGTCCGTCCAGGCGCCCAAGCGCGCCTGACGAAATCCTGATATAGTGCGCGGCTCCCTCGTGGATTTCCGCCAAGGGAGCCATGGCCGCCTTCGGGTGGCCATCGCTGCGTTCAAGAAGACGCGATGCCGGGACGCGTGATTCCCGGTCCGATGGGGAGCCTGAATCCAGGCGCTAGTACCCGGAGAACATTGAAATGGCAAAGAAAGTTGTCGGTTACATCAAGCTGCAGGTGAAGGCCGGTCAGGCCAACCCCTCGCCGCCGGTCGGTCCTGCGCTGGGTCAGCGCGGCCTGAACATCATGGAGTTCTGCAAGGCGTTCAACGCTGCAACCTCCAAGCTCGAGCCGGGTCTGCCGACCCCGGTCATCATCACGGCCTACTCGGACCGTACCTTCACCTTCGTGACCAAGTCGACCCCGGCGTCGGTGCTGCTGAAGAAGGCTGCGGGCATCAGCTCCGGTTCCAAGCGCCCGAACACCGAGAAGGTGGGCAAGGTCACCCGCAAGCAGCTGGAAGACATCGCCAATGCCAAGCAGGCCGACCTGACGGCGGCCGAGCTGGAAGCGGCGGTGCGCACGATTGCGGGCTCGGCCCGTTCCATGGGTCTGGTGGTGGAGGGCTAATCACATGGCAATGAACAAGCGACAGAAGGCCATCCTGGCCGCCGTGACCCCGGGCAAGGCCTACGCCGTTGACGAGGCCCTGAAGATTCTCAAGAGCGCCACCAAGGCCAAGTTCGTCGAGTCGATCGACGTGGCCGTGCGTCTGGGCGTGGACGCCAAGAAGTCCGACCAGCAGGTGCGCGGTTCGACCGTGCTGCCGGCCGGTACCGGCAAGTCGGTGCGCGTGGCGGTGTTCGCCCCGGCCGGCGCCAAGGCCGACGAAGCCCTGGCCGCTGGCGCCGAAGCTGTCGGCATGGACGACCTGGCCGAGAAGATGCAGGCCGGCGACCTGAACTACGACGTGGTCATCGCCACCCCGGACGCCATGCGCGTAGTCGGTAAGCTGGGTCAGGTCCTGGGCCCGCGCGGCCTGATGCCGAACCCGAAGGTCGGCACCGTGTCGCCGAACCCGGCCGAGGCGGTGAAGAACGCCAAGTCGGGCCAGGTGCGCTACCGCACCGACAAGGCCGGCATCATCCACTGCACCATCGGCAAGGCCTCCTTCGAGGACGAAGCCCTGGTGACCAACCTGCAGGCCCTGTTGGCCGACCTGGTCAAGGCCAAGCCCTCGACCGCCAAGGGCCAGTACCTGCAGAAGATCTCCCTCAGCTCGACCATGGGCCCCGGCGTGACCGTGGACCAGTCGTCGCTGAACCTGAAGTAAGAAACACAGGAACGAGTATCGAGAAACGAGAAACGAGTAAAAGCGAGACACCGTCCGCCACTCGTTCCTCGTTCCTCCCCACTCGTTCCTGCATTTGAGGGCGGTCCGCAGCGCAAGCCGCGGACAGCCGTCAAAGACCGCAGGCGCGGTCGGCGCACATCGATGACGGGCACGGGAAGCTCGGTACGGCAGGGAGTCGCCGTCGATGGAAGCGAGATCGCTTAATCCGGTTCCGAGTGGAATCGCGCCCGCGTAGATGGTGCCGCCTTTTGGAAGTTTTCTGGTCAGACCTCCGTCCAGCCAGGCAGAAAGGCCACCACCGGGATGTGTCGTGCATCCCCGGCCCCCAAGGACGGGAGCTGCTCAGGACCGCAAGCGGCAGGAGCCGTGAGCGGAGTTCACAATGAGGAGTGATTAATGGCTCTCAATCTGTCCCAGAAGCAGGAAGTCGTCGCCGAGCTGGCAGAAGTCGCCGCGAAGGCCCACTCCTTGGTTGCTGTTGAGTACGCAGGCACCACGGTCAGTCAGATGACCGCGATGCGCAAGCAGGCTCGTGATACCGGTGTGTACTTGCGCGTTGTCAAGAACACCCTGGCCGCACGTGCCGTGGAAGGTACCGAATACGAGTGCACCAAGGACTCGCTGATCGGCCCCCTGCTGTATGCGTTCTCGACCGAGGAGCCCGGCGCCGCCGGTCGCCTGATCAAGGAATTCGCCAAGACCAACGACAAGCTCAAGCCGAAGGTCGTCGCCGTCGGCGGCCAGCTGTACCCGGCCAGCCACGTCGAAGTCCTGGCTTCGCTGCCCACGCTCGACCAGGCCCTGGCCATGGTCGCACGCGCCCTGGCCGAACCCGCCGCGATGTTCGCCCGTGCCGTCAAGGCCGTGGCCGACCAGCAGGGCGGTGGCGATCAGGCGCCTGCCGAAGAAGCAGCGGCCGAAACGGCCTAAGTTCGACCTGTCGGTTCAACGAACCCCATTCCAGATAACTTTTTAAAGGTAATCACAATGTCCCTTACCAACGAGCAGATCGTCGACGCCATCGCCGAGAAGTCCCTGATGGAAGTGATGGAGCTGGTCAAGGCCATCGAAGACAAGTTCGGCGTCTCCGCCGCCGCCCCCGTCGCCGTGGCTGCCGCCGCTGGCCCGGCCGCCGCCGTCGAAGAGCAGACCGAGTTCACCCTGGTGCTGAAGAGCGCTGGCGACAAGAAGGTCGACGTCATCAAGGCCGTGCGCGCCGTGACCGGCCTGGGCCTGAAGGAAGCCAAGGACCTCACCGAGGCCGGCGGCGTCCTGAAGGAAGGCCTGTCGAAGGAAGATGCCGAGAAGGCCAAGAAGGATTTCGAGGCCATCGGCGCTTCGGTCGAGCTGAAGTAATCGCAATTCGTCGCCAGGTTCCATCGGCGACATCCAAAGGCCGGGGGCGCAAGCCCCTGGCCTTCGGTCGTTGTTCCAATGAGGTGTTGTAAACCGCGTGGCGGGCGGTCACCGAGCCCGGCGGTCGTATGCAGTGATGTTGTAGATCAGCAAGTTGCAGTCCTAGCTCAGCTTGACGTGGTCAAGAAACCCACGAGTTGGTAGTTGGAAGTAGCGGGAGATGGCGTGCTGGTGCCGGCAATACCAGCGACTTCCAACTGACAGTTCTCCCCATTCGCAATGAATGTTCCCCGGGGTAGCGGACGCGCTGCCCCCCGATGCCAGAGGCACAGTCACATGACGACATACTCGTTCACCGAGAAGAAGCGCATCCGTAAGGACTTCGGCAAGCAGCGGTCGATCCTCGAGGTCCCGTTCCTGCTCGCCATCCAGGTCGACTCCTACCGCGAGTTCCTGCAGGAAAACATCGAGCCGGCCAAGCGCGAGGACCGTGGCCTGCACGCCGCGCTCAAGTCCGTGTTCCCGATTTCCAGCTACAGCGGCAACGCGGCGCTGGAGTACGTGGGCTACAAGCTGGGTGAGCCGGTGTTCGACGAGCGTGAATGCCGTCAGCGTGGCATGAGCTACGGCGCCCCGCTGCGCGTGACCGTGCGCCTGGTCATCTACGACCGCGAGTCCTCGACCAAGGCCATCAAGTACGTGAAGGAGCAGGAGGTCTATCTGGGCGAGATTCCGCTCATGACCGAGAACGGCACCTTCATCGTCAACGGCACCGAGCGCGTCATCGTCTCCCAGCTGCACCGCTCGCCGGGCGTGTTCTTCGACCACGACCGTGGCAAGACCCACAGCTCGGGCAAGCTGCTGTACAGCGCCCGCATCATCCCCTACCGCGGCTCCTGGCTGGACTTCGAGTTCGATCCGAAGGACGCGCTGTTCACCCGTATCGACCGCCGCCGCAAGCTGCCGGTCACGATCCTGCTGCGTGCGCTGGGCTACTCCAACGAGGAGATGCTCAACCATTTCTTCGAGATCAACACCTTCCACATCCTCAGCGAAGGCGTGCAGCTGGAGCTGGTGGCCGAGCGCCTGCGTGGCGAAACGCTGGGCTTCGACCTGGCCGACGGCGACAAGGTCATCGTGGAAGCCGGCAAGCGCATCACCGCGCGCCACGTCAAGCAGCTGGAAGCCGCCGGCGTTGCCGCCCTGGCCGTGCCGGACGACTATCTGGTCGGCCGCATCCTGTCGCACGACGTCATCGACGCGTCCACCGGCGAGCTGCTGGCCAACGCCAATGACGAGATCACCGACGAGCAGCTGACCAAGTTCCGCGCCGCCGGCGTGGAAGCGGTGGGCACGCTGTGGGTCAACGACCTGGACCGTGGCGCCTATCTGTCCAACACCCTGCGCATCGACCCGACCCGCACCCAGCTGGAGGCGCTGGTCGAGATCTACCGCATGATGCGTCCGGGCGAGCCGCCGACCAAGGACGCCGCGCAGAACCTGTTTCACAACCTGTTCTTCACCTTCGAGCGCTACGACCTGTCCTCGGTCGGCCGCATGAAGTTCAACCGTCGCGTGGGCCGCAAGGAAACCACCGGCGAGTCCGTGCTGTACGACCACAAGTACTTCAGCGTCCGCAACGAGGAAGAGTCCAAGCGCCTGGTCGCCACCAACGGCGAAACCTCGGACATCCTGGACGTGATTTCGGTCCTGACCGAGATCCGCAACGGTCGCGGCGTGGTCGATGACATCGATCACCTGGGTAACCGTCGCGTGCGCTCGGTCGGCGAAATGGCCGAGAACGTGTTCCGCGTGGGCCTGGTACGCGTCGAGCGCGCGGTGAAGGAGCGCCTGTCGATGGCCGAGTCCGAAGGCCTGACCCCGCAGGAGTTGATCAACGCCAAGCCGGTGGCCGCCGCGATCAAGGAGTTCTTCGGCTCCTCGCAGCTGTCCCAGTTCATGGACCAGAACAACCCGCTGTCGGAAGTCACGCACAAGCGTCGCGTCTCGGCCCTGGGCCCGGGCGGCCTGACCCGCGAGCGCGCCGGCTTCGAAGTGCGCGACGTGCACCCGACCCACTACGGCCGCGTCTGCACCATCGAGACCCCGGAAGGCCCGAACATCGGCCTGATCAACTCGCTGGCCGTGTACGCCCGCACCAACTCGTATGGCTTCCTCGAGACGCCGTACCGCAAGGTCGTGGACGGCGTGATCACCGACGAGATCGAGTACCTGTCGGCGATCGAGGAGAACGAGTACGTCATCGCCCAGGCCAACGCCCTGACCGATGCCAAGGGCGCGCTGACCGAGCAGTTCGTACCGTGCCGCTTCCAGGGCGAGTCGCTGCTCAAGCCGCCGCTGGACGTGCACTTCATGGACGTCTCGCCGATGCAGACCGTGTCCATCGCCGCGGCGCTGGTGCCGTTCCTGGAGCACGATGACGCCAACCGCGCACTGATGGGCGCCAACATGCAGCGCCAGGCCGTGCCGACGCTGCGTGCGCAGAAGCCGCTGGTCGGTACCGGCATCGAGCGCGCCGTGGCGCGCGACTCGGGCGTGACCGTGAACGCCCGCCGTGGTGGCGTGATCGAGCAGATCGACGCCGGCCGCATCGTGGTCAAGGTGGTCGAGGACGAGATCTCCGGCGAGCACGATGCCGGCGTGGATATCTACAACCTCATCAAGTACACCCGTTCCAACCAGAACACCTGCATCAACCAGCGTCCGCGCGTGAACGTGGGCGACGTGGTGTCGCGTGGCGACGTGCTGGCAGACGGTCCGTCCACCGACATCGGCGAGCTGGCCCTGGGCCAGAACATGCTGATCGCGTTCATGCCCTGGAACGGCTACAACTTCGAAGACTCCATCCTGCTCTCCGAGCGCGTGGTGGAAGAGGATCGCTACACCACGATCCACATCGAAGAGCTGACCTGCGTGGCGCGCGACACCAAGCTGGGGCCGGAAGAGATCTCGGCCGACATCCCCAACGTCTCGGAGAGCGCGCTGAACCGCCTCGACGAGTCGGGCGTGGTGTATATCGGTGCGGAAGTGCGCGCCGGCGACATCATGGTCGGCAAGGTCACGCCGAAGGGCGAGAGCCAGCTGACCCCGGAAGAGAAGCTGCTGCGGGCGATCTTCGGCGAGAAGGCCTCGGACGTGAAGGACAGCTCGCTGCGCGTGCCGCCGGGCATGGACGGCACCGTCATCGACGTGCAGGTCTTCACCCGCGACGGCATCGAGAAGGACAAGCGCGCCCGCCAGATCGAGGATTCGGAGATCAAGCGCGTCAAGAAGGACTTCGACGACCAGTTCCGCATCCTGGAGAGCGCGATCTTCGCCCGCCTGCGTTCGCAGCTGGTCGGCAAGGTCGCCAACGGTGGTCCCGGCCTGAAGAAGGGCGATGGCATCTCCGACGAGTACCTGGACGGCCTGAAGAAGTCCGACTGGTTCGCCATCCGCATGAAGGATGACGATGCCGCCGACGCCATCGAGCGCGCCCAGAAGCAGATCCAGGCGCACGAGAAGGAGTTCGAGCGTCGCTTCGCCGACAAGCGCGGCAAGATCACCGCCGGCGACGACCTCGCCCCGGGCGTGCTGAAGATGGTCAAGGTGTTCCTGGCCGTGAAGCGCCGCA
>Ga0209257_1003065_pt1 | contig 15061 bp, 13 predicted proteins | sample AraplaCvi_mCL_r2_FD_184277 | JGI IMG/M metagenome (GOLD analysis project Ga0209257, IMG submission 184277) | Arabidopsis root microbial communities from North Carolina, USA - plate scrape MF_Cvi_mCL_r2 (SPAdes) (version 2) | ecosystem: Host-associated > Plants > Roots > Endosphere | place: USA...
CGACGTGATGTTCGTGATCGACGCGAACAAGGAAGAGCTGGCGATCAAGGAAGCCAACGTCCTTGGCATCCCCGTCGTCGCGATCCTCGATTCGAACGTCTCGCCCGACGGCATCGCTTTCCCGGTTCCGGCGAACGATGACGCCGCGCGCGCCATCCGTCTCTACTGCGACGCGGTTGCCCAGGCGGCGACCCGTGGTGGCCAGCAGGCTCGCGCCGATCGCGGCGAAGACCTGGGTGCGGCCGTCGAGCCGACCGCCGAGCCGGTCCTCGTCGAAGAGACCGTGACCGAAGACGAACAGGTTCCCGCTGAAGCGGCTGCCGAAACCGAACGTCAGAGCGACGCATAAGCGCTCGCTCGCATGACGCGACGGCGCGGGGCCTGCCTGCGCCGTCGCGGTCATCACTTTGACTTATCCCGCCGCCATGCGCGCGGCGGACCGCAGGCCGAAAGAGCCTGCGCCTTTTGGAAAGGAACACCTCATGGCTGAGATTACGGCCGCTCTCGTCAAGGAACTGCGCGACCGCACCGGCGCCGGCATGATGGACTGCAAGAAGGCGCTCGCCGAAAACGGCGGTGACATCGAAGCGTCGATCGACTGGCTGCGCACCAAGGGCCTCGCCGCCGCCGCCAAGAAAGCCGGCCGCGTCGCCGCCGAAGGTCTCGTCGGCTTTGCCACCGACGGCGCCAAGGGTGCGCTCGTCGAAGTCAACAGCGAAACCGACTTCGTCGGCAAGAACGAGCAGTTCCAGGAATTCGTCCGCGAAGTCACCAAGGTTGCGCTCGCCGAGGGCATCACCGACATCGACGCGCTGAACGCCGCGACCTATCCGACCGGCGGCACCGTCGCGGAAAAGCTGACCAGCAACATCGCGACGATCGGCGAGAACCAGTCGCTGCGCCGTTCGGCGATCCTGACCGTCAACTCGGGCATCGTCACGGGCTATGTCCACAACGCTGCGGCGTCGGGCATGGGCAAGATCGGCGTGCTGATCGCGCTTGAATCGACCGCCGGTGCCGACGTTCTCGAACCGCTCGGCAAGCAGCTGGCGATGCACGTCGCCGCCGCGAACCCGCTGGCGCTGAACGGCGAAGACCTCGACGCCGACCTCGTCGCGCGCGAACGCGCGATCGCAGAGGAAAAGGCCGCGCAGTCGGGCAAGCCGGCCGACATCGTCGCCAAGATGGTCGACGGTGCGATCGCCAAGTATCGCAAGGAAAATGCGCTGCTGTCGCAGCTGTTCGTGATGGACGGCAAGACTCCGGTCGCCGAAGTCGTCGCCGCGGCCGGCAAGGACGTCGGCGCCGCGATCACGCTCAAGGGCTTCGTCCGCTTCCAGCTGGGTGAAGGCATCGAGAAGGAAGAAAGCGACTTCGCGGCGGAAGTCGCGGCGGCCGCCGGCGTCTGATAAGAAGAACCGGATTGCTGCGTTTCGGCGCGGCAGTCCGCTTGGCAATGGCGCGCGCCTTCACTAGGGTGCGCGCCATTCGCGTATATAGAGTTTGCAAGAGGTTCCCCCCGACATGGCTTTGCCCGGCATGAAACGTATCCTGCTCAAATTGTCGGGCGAGGCGCTGATGGGATCGACCCCCTTCGGAATCGACCCAGAAACCGTTGCGAGCATGGCGGCGGAAGTGAAGGCGGCGAAGGAACGCGGGCTCGAGATCTGCCTCGTCATCGGCGGCGGCAACATCTTTCGAGGCATGGCGGGTGCCGCCAAGGGCATGGACCGCGCGCAGGCCGACTATATGGGCATGCTGGCGACGGTGATGAACGCGCTCGCGATGCAGAATGCGCTCGAGCAGCTGGGCGTCCAGACGCGCGTCCAGTCGGCGATCGAGATGGACAAGGTCTGCGAACCGGTGATCCGCCGCCGCGCCGAACGCCACCTTGAAAAGGGCCGCGTCGTGATCTTTGCCGCCGGTGTCGGCGCGCCCTATTTCACCACCGACAGCGGCGCCGCGCTACGCGCTGCCGAGATGAAGTGCGACGCGTTGCTGAAGGGCACCAGCGTCGACGGCGTCTATAACGCCGATCCCAAGAAGGATGCGTCGGCGGTGCGGTACGACACGCTGAGCTATGACCGCGTGCTCGCGGACAATTTGAAGGTGATGGACGCGAGCGCGGTGGCGCTGTGCCGCGACAACCATATCCCGATCGTCGTGTTCAACATCCGCGAGCCCGGCAACCTGGCGCGCGTGCTGGCGGGCGAGGGCGTTTCGACGATTGTCGGCGACGCCTGCTGACGGAACGCGCGGCGACGCGAGAGAACAAGAGAGGAAAGACAGATGGCGAAATATGACAAGGCCGACCTCGAACGCCGCATGCACGGCGCGGTCGAATCGCTGAAGAGCGACCTCGCGGGTCTGCGCACCGGCCGCGCGCACACCGCGCTGCTCGATCCGGTGACGGTCGAGGTCTACGGCAGCCATATGCCGCTGAACCAGGTCGCGTCGGTCAGCGCCCCCGAACCGCGGATGCTGTCGGTGCAGGTGTGGGACAAGTCGAACGTCGGCCCGGTCGACAAGGCGATCCGTTCGGCAGGGCTCGGTCTCAACCCGATCGTCGACGGCCAGACGCTGCGCCTGCCGATCCCCGAAATGACGCAGGAGCGCCGCAAGGAGCTTTCGAAGCTGGCCGGCCAGTACGCCGAGAAGGCCCGCGTCGCCGTCCGCAACGTCCGCCGCGATGGCATGGACAATCTGAAGCAGGACGAGAACAAGAAGGAAATCAGCGAGGACGAGCGCAAGCGCGCCGAGACCGAGGTCCAGAAGCTGACCGACAGCACGATCGCCGAGATCGACGCCGCGGCGACCGCGAAGGAAAAGGAAATCCTGGGCTAGTGGACCGGATGGTCGCCAGGATATCGAACGGGTAATGACAACGCCAGCCGCCCCCCACGGTGCGCGCCATGTTGCCATCATCATGGATGGCAACGGCCGCTGGGCCAAGAAACGCTTCCTGCCGCGCGTCGCCGGTCACAAGGCCGGCGTCGAGGCGGTGCGCACGATCGTCCGCGCCGCGGGCGATCTCGGCATCGAGGCGATGACGCTGTACGCCTTCAGCTCCGAAAACTGGAAGCGCCCCGAAGACGAGGTGAACGACCTGATGGGGCTGATGAAACGCTTCATCCTCAGCGACCTTGACGAATTCGCCGCGAATGATGTCCGGCTGAAGGTGATCGGCAACTGGCGCGCGCTCGCGCCCGACGTCGTCGCGCTGATCGAAAATGCGCTCGAGCGCACGGCGGGCAACAAGCGCACGACGCTGGCGGTCGCGCTGAACTATGGCGCGCAGGACGAGCTGGTGCGTGCGGCAAGGGCCGCCGCCGCCGCAGGCGAGATCACCGCCGAGGCGATCGAGGCGAATCTCGACACTGCCGACATGCCGCCGCTCGACCTGCTGATCCGCACGTCGGGCGAGGAACGGCTGTCCAATTTCCTGCTCTGGCAGTCGGCCTATGCCGAGCTTTATTTCACCGAAAAGCTCTGGCCCGATTTCGCGCCCGCCGATCTGGCCGCGGCGCTCGACCATTTTGCCCGGCGCGAGCGCCGTTACGGGGGACTCTAGACTATGGCGGCCGGAAAGTCGGACCTTTGGACACGCGTCGGCTCGGCGATCGTCCTGTTTGCGATCGCGGGTACCGCGCTGTGGTTCGGCGGCATCGCCTTCGGACTGCTGCTGCTGGTCGGCGGGGCGCTCGTCATCGTCGAATGGCTGGCGCTCGTGCGTGCGATGGGGCTGGGCGGCGGCGGCAGGATGGCGCTGACGGTGCTCGGCCCGCTGGCGATCCTCGGCGCGATGGCTGGCCTCTGGTTCATCCGCGATCATCTGGGCATGACCGCGGCGCTCTGGGTTTTCGGGATGGTCTGGGCGACCGACATCGGCGCCTATTTCGCCGGCCGCGCCTTTGGCGGTGCGCGCCTTGCGCCCAAGATCAGCCCGTCGAAGACATGGTCGGGCCTGTTCGGCGGCATGATCGCGGCGCTCGTCGTCGGCTCGACGGTCGCGGATCGCGGCGGGATCATCGGCTTGCCGCTGTGGATCGGCCTGGTCATGGGGCTGATCGCACAGCTCGGCGATCTGGGCGAGAGCTGGATGAAGCGCCGCGCGGGCGTCAAGGATTCGGGCAAGCTGATCCCGGGCCATGGCGGGTTGTTCGACCGCGTCGACGGGCTGCTGCCGGTCGCACTGATCCTTGGTGCGCTTGCCTTCGCCGGGCACATCGCCGTGCGCGCGGCCGGCTGACATGACGCGCCGCCTCTCGCTGTTCGGCGCCACGGGATCGGTCGGTCAATCGACCCTCGATCTCGTCCGGCGCGACGGCGAGGCGTGGCAGGTCGAGGTGCTGACGGCCAATTGCGACGTTGCCGAACTGGCGAAGCTCGCCCGGGAATTCCGGCCCGCGGTCGCGGTGGTCGCCGACGAAAGCTGTCACGATGCACTGAAGGATGCACTTGCGGGCACCGGCGTCGAAACCGCGGCGGGCGCGGCGGCGCTTGTCGAGGCGGCGCAGCGACCGACCGACCTGGTGCTCGCCGCCATCGTTGGCATCGCCGGGCTCGCGCCGACAATGGCGGCGCTGGAAGCGGGCTATAATGTCGCGCTCGCCAACAAGGAGGCGCTCGTCTCCTCGGGCGAGCTGATGACCGCCGCGGCGCGCAAGTCGGGCGCCACGATCCTGCCGATCGACAGCGAGCACAATGCGATCTTCCAGTGCCTTGCAGGCGGGAAAATCGACCAGGTCCGCCGGATCATCCTGACCGCAAGCGGCGGTCCGTTCCGCACGTGGAGCGCCGAGGATATGGCGCGCGTGACGCCGGCACAGGCCGTCGCGCATCCCAACTGGTCGATGGGTGCAAAGATCAGCGTCGACAGCGCGACGATGATGAACAAGGGCCTCGAACTGATCGAGGCGCATCATCTTTTCCCCGTCGGGCTCGACCGCATCGAAATCCTCGTCCACCCGCAGTCGGTGATCCACAGTCTCGTCGAATATGTCGATTGCTCGACGCTGGCGCAGCTTGGCTCGCCCGACATGCGCATTCCGATCAGCAGTGCGCTCGCGTGGCCGCAGCGCATGGTGACGCCATGCGCCCCGCTCGACCTCGCGCGCATCGCACGGCTCGACTTCGAGGCGCCCGACGAGGCGCGCTTTCCCGCGACCGCGCTTTGCCGTGCGGCGATCGCCGACGGCGGCGCCCGCCCGGCGCAGCTCAACGCCGCGAACGAAGTCGCCGTCGCCGCTTTCCTCGCCGGGCGCATCTCCTTTCCGGCGATCGTCGATACCGTCCGCCGCGTGATCGATACGATGTCGCCGGAAGCTCCGGCTTCGCTTCAGGACATATTCAGCGTGGATGCCGCATCGCGCGCGGCTGCCCAGACATTTGTGGATCGATACGAACATGCATGACGTGCCGCTCTGGCTCTATTTCGTGGGTTTCCTGCTGGTCCTCGGCCCGCTCGTCTTTGTGCACGAATATGGCCATTACATCGTGGGCCGCTGGTGCGGGGTGAAGGCCGACACTTTCTCGATCGGTTTCGGGCGCAAGATCCTCGGCTGGACCGACAAGCGCGGCACCGAATGGAAAATCGGCTGGCTGCCGCTTGGCGGCTATGTCCAGTTTGCGGGCGACCGCGATGCCGTCAGCCAGCCCGACGCGGACTGGCAGGCGCTGCCCTCCGAAGAGCGGGCGCACACCTTTCCGGCGCAGCCGGTATGGAAGCGCGCGCTGATCGTCGTCGCCGGACCGGTGACCAATTTCCTTTTCGCCATCCTGATCCTTGCCGGCTTCGCGGGCTTCGTCGGCACCCCGACCAGCCCCCCGATCGTCGGGACGGTGCAGGCGGGGTCGGCCGCCGCCGCGGCCGGGATCCGCACCGGGGACCGGATCGTTTCGATCGACGGCCGGCAGATGGAAGTGTTCATGGATATTCCCATGACCGTCGCCCATCGTCCGGGCGAAGAGATGACGGTCCGGATCGAGCGCGACGGCGCCGAGCAGGATTTCCGGGTCACCCCGCGACTGGTCAGGGAGAAGGACCAGTTCGGCAAGGAATATGAGCGCGGCCTGATCGGCGTGTCGGCCGGGCGCGTCGTTTTCGAGAAGGTTCCGCTGACCGAGGCGCCATTTGTGGCGATGCGTCAGACGGGGCAGCTGATCCGCCAGACGGGCGAGGTCCTGGGCCAGCTCCTGACCGGCAACCGGTCGATCAAGGATCTGAGCGGCCCGCTCAAGATCGCGCAGGTTTCGGGCGAGGCGGCCAGCATGGGGCCGGAGGCGCTGATCTTCCTGGCGGCGATGGTTTCCATCAATCTGGGGTTCATCAATCTCTTGCCATTGCCCATGCTCGATGGCGGCCACCTGCTCTTCTATGCCTATGAGGCGGTGCGGCGGCGCCCGGCGCCGCTTCAGGCGCAGGAATGGGCCTTCAGATTCGGTTTTGCGGCGGTCGTAACGTTGATGCTGGTCGTGACTTTCAATGATTTGGGCTCATTCGGCCTTTGGGACCGGATCGCGCGCTTGATTGGATAGGCGGACTGGTGCAGGAGTGCGCGCCAACCCGCGGGGAAGCGGGTTTGTCGCTTTTGAGTTATTTTTGCGGGATGAACAGCGTGGCTTCACAGAAATTCAAGGGCCGGACCCAGCTTTCGGCGTTCCTTATGGCGGGAACGATGCTGGCCTGGCCCGCGGCGGCGGTTCAGGCCCAGACGGCCACGCCCCCGACCGTTCCCGCGCCCGCCGTGCCCGCCCCCGCGAGCGAGGCTGCGCCGCAGGCGACAACCATCCGGTCGATCACCGTCGTCGGCAACCAGCGCCTCGAGGCGCAGACGATCCTGTCCTATCTGCGTCTGCGCATCGGGCAGAGCTATGATCGTTCGGTGCTCGATCAGGCGCTGAAGGATCTCGCCGCGACCGAATTGTTCAAGGACTATCAGATCAGCGACGACAACGGCGCGCTGACGATCCAGGTCGTCGAGAATCCGGTGATCAACCGCGTCATCCTCGAAGGCAACAAGCGCCTGAAGGAAGACAAGATCCGGCCCGAGATCAAGCTCGCGCCGCGCCAGATCTTCACCCGCTCGAAAGTCCGCGCCGACGTTGCGCGCATCATCGAGCTGTACAAGCGCCAGGGCCGTTTCGCCGCGACGGTCGAACCGAAGATGGTGTCGCTCGACCAGAACCGCGTCGACGTGGTGTTCGAGATCAACGAAGGGCCGAAGTCGAAGGTCCGCCAGATCAACATCATCGGCAACGAGAAGTTCAGCGACGGCGATCTCAAGGACGAGATGGCCACGAAGGAATCGGGCCTGCTGACGATCCTGTCGTCGAACACCAGCTATGACCCCGACCGTCTGGCCTATGACCAGCAGAAGCTGCGCCTTTTCTACCTGCAGAACGGCTATGCCGATTTCCGCGTGATTTCGGCGGTCGCCGAGCTGACCAGCAACAAGCAGGACTTCATCATCACCTATGTGGTCGAGGAAGGCGAGCGCTACAAGTTCGGCGATGTCGACGTGAAGAGCGAACTGCGCGACTTCAAGCCGGAGATGCTGCAGAAGCTGCTCCCGATGAAGAAGGACGACTGGTATGACGCCAAGCTGGTCGAGGATACCGTCGAAAGCCTGAGCGAGACCGCCGGCCTGTTCGGCTATGCCTTTGCCGACATCAATCCGGAATTCCGCCGCGATCCCGAAACGCGGACGATGGGCATCACCTTCAACGTCGGCGAAAGCCCGCGTACCTATGTCGAGCGCATCGACGTCAACGGCAACACGCTGACCCACGACAAGGTGGTGCGCCGCGAATTCCGCCTGAACGAAGGCGACGCGTTCAACAGCTTCGGCGTCAAGCGCACCGAGAACCGCATCAACAGCCTCGGCTATTTCCAGGAAAATCTGGAGATCGAGCGCAAGGAAGGGTCGACCCCCGACCGCATCATCCTCGAGACCAACGTCGAGGAAAAGCCGACCGGCGAACTGTCGCTGTCGGCCGGTTTCTCGTCGATCGAGAATTTCCTGCTCCAGGCTTCGGTACGCCAGCGCAACTTCCGCGGTCTTGGCCAGCAGCTCCAGGCGTCGGTCAACTATTCGAGCTATTCGAAGTCGGTCGAACTCGGTTTCACCGAGCCCTATCTGTTCGACCGCAACATCTCGATCGGCGGCAGCGTCTATCGCCGCGACCTCAATTCGTTCAACTTCATCAACAACGATCGTCGCACGACCTTCCAGCAGACGACGACGGGCTTCCAGCTCAATCTCGGGGTTCCGCTGACCGAATTCATGTCGCTGTTCGGACGCTACAGCCTCAACTATGACGATGTGTCGCTCGACAAGTCGCTCTATTATTTCGGCGATGCGTGCGATCCGCTGATCGCCGGCCGCTATCTGTGCGACGCGATCGGCAAGCGGACGACGTCGCTGGTCGGCTATACCTTCGCCTATGACGATCGCGACAACCGCCTCCGTCCGACGCGCGGCCAGTCCTTCTCGTTCAGCCAGGATTTCGCCGGGCTGGGCGGTAGCGTCAAATATGTCCGGACGCGCGCGAACGCCTCGAAGCACTTCAACCTGGGCAGCCGCTTCATCCTGAACATCTCGGGCGAGGGCGGTTATATCTATCCGTTCGGCAGCCGCCCGACCCCGACCAGCGACAAGGTCCGCCTGACCGACCGCTTCTTCCTCGGCGAACCGCAGATGCGCGGCTTCGACATCCGCGGCATCGGTCCGCGCGTCATCCGCTATTCGGACGTCGATCTGACCGATCCGGCGAATCCGGTCCTGAACACCGATCTCAGCAATCGCAATGGCCGGGTCGACGATGCGCTCGGCGGCCGTGCCTATTACCAGGGCCGGGTCGAGGTCGATATTCCGCTGGGTACCGGCGCGAAGGAACTGGGGCTGCGTCCGTCGGTATTCCTCGACGTGGGTTCGGTGTTCGGTGTTCGCCGCCCGACGCTCACCACGCTTTCGGACTTCCGCGATCCGTCGGACAATCTGACCAAATATCTCTGCCGCAACGCGACGACGGGTACCAGCCAGTTCGCGACGCTGACCCCGAACACCACCGCCCAGTACACGACCTGCCCCGAAGGCTTCACCCCGCTCGCGCCGTTCGAGGAACGCTATTACGGCGACAGCTGGAAGCCGCGCGTTTCGATCGGTGCCGGCGTGAACTGGAATTCGCCCTTTGGTCCCTTCCGGATCGACTTCGCTTACGCCCTTCGCAAAGAAGAGGGCGATGATACCAAACGCTTCTCATTCAACGTAGGAACCCAATTCTGATGAAGAAAATTCTCACCGCATCGGCGCTCGCCATTGCCGCGCTGTCGGTTTCGCCCATGATCGCCGCGCCGGCTGCCGCCCAGTCGGCGAAGGGTGTCGCCGTCGCCGACCTCGAAGACGCGCTGGCCCAGTCGAATGCCTACAAGACCGCGCTGACCCAGATCGGCCAGACCTACAAGGCGCAGATCGACCAAGTCGAAACCCGCAGCCAGACGCTCGAAGCCGAACTGAACGTGCTGCGCGCGAAGGCGAACGAGGAAGCGAAGAAGACCCCGAAGAACCAGACGGCGATCGACGCCGCGGTCAAGGCGTTCCAGGACAAGCAGGGCGCCGCGCAGCGCGAGCTGCAGGGCCTGTCTCAACCTTATGAACTGGCGCGCACCTATGTCATCGACCAGATCAGCGTCCGTCTCGACGAAGCCGTGAAGGCCGCGATGACCAAGCGCAAGGTCGACCTGCTGCTGAGCTACAACCCGCAGATCGTCCTCGCCGCCGAAAAGCAGGTCGATATCACCGACGCGGTTGCTGCCGAGCTCAACACGCTGATCCCGAACGCGCAGATCGTTCCGCCGGCCGGCTATCAGCCGGGCCAGCTGATGCAGCAGAAGAACCAGGCGGCCGCAGCCGCGGCGCGTGCCGCCCAGCCGGCCGCTCCGGCCGCCGCTGCCCCGGCCGGCAGCGCGCCGACGACCCGCTAAAGCCGATGGCGGACGGGGAAAACGCCGGCGAAGCTCTGGGTCCGATGGATATCCGCCGGATCCTGAGCCTGCTGCCGCATCGTTATCCGATGCTGCTTGTCGACCGGGTGGAATCGATGGTGAAGGACACCTCGATCCACGCGGTCAAGGCGGTGACGATGAACGAGCCCTTCTTTCAGGGGCATTTCCCCGGCCGGCCGATCATGCCCGGCGTCCTCATCGTCGAGGCGCTGGCGCAGGCGGGCGGCGTGCTCGCAGTCGAATCGCTCGGCCTCGGCGGTACGGGCAAGCTCGTCTATTTCATGGGCATCGACGGCGTGAAGTTCCGCAAGCCCGTGGAACCCGGGCATCTGCTCGACCTGCACGTCACCATCCTTCAGGCGAAGCGGAATATCTGCAAGTTCGAAGGGAAGGCGATGCTGGGCGGCCAGCTGGCGACCGAATGCCAGTTCACCGCGATGATCGCCGATCCGCCGAGCGACTAAGCAACGCTTGCAAAATCCGGCTTTCGCCGTTAGGGGCAGCCGCTTCGCGGGCCCCGTGACGGGGAAAGCATCGACTCAGCTGCCGGTCGGTAACCGGCGGCACAGGAGCCAAGAGACATGAAAAAAGACACGCACCCCGACTATCACATGATCACGGTCAAGATGACCGATGGCACCGAATATCAGACGCGCTCGACCTGGGGCAAAGAGGGCGACGTGATGACGCTCGAAATCGACCCGACGGCGCACCCGGCATGGACCGGCGGCACGGGCCGTATGCTCGACGCGGGCGGCCAGGTTGCGAAGTTCAACAAGCGCTTCGGTGGCCTCACCCTCAAGCGCTAAGCCCAAATCCCGCGAAGGCGGGAAACGGGGGCTTCAGCCCAAAACCTTTGCAAGCGCGCTTTGCCACCCGGCAAGGCGCGTTTTGCGTTTCTCAGGCTCAAGCGCCGGCGTGAAGCGCGTCGCGGTGCCGCGCATCGCCGCAGCGGCGCTGGCGAGATCGGGATAGAGTCCCGCGCCGGTGGCGGCGAGCATCGCAGCGCCAAGCGCGGTACTTTCGACGAAGTCGGGACGCTCGACGCTGATGTCGAGCATGTCGGCCAGATCCTGCGCCATCCAGTCGTTCGCGGCCATGCCGCCGTCGATCCGCACCTCGGCCCAGTCGACGCCGTCGGCGGCGAAGGCGGATTTGAGGTCGTATGCCTGATAGGCTTGCGCTTCCAGGGCCGCACGCGCGACATGCGCCTTCGTGCTGGCAAAGCTCAGCCCCGAAAGCGCCGCGAGCGCGTCTGGCCGCCAGTGCGGCGCGCCGAGGCCGGCGAGGGCAGGGACCAGATAGACGCCGCCGGTGTCGGGAACTGAACGGGCAAGACCCTCACTCTCGCTGGCGCTTGCCAGCAGGCCGAGCCCGTCGCGCAGCCATTTGATCAGACTCCCCGCGACGAACACCGACCCTTCGAGCGCGTAGGAGCGAACATCGCCTTCCTGCACCAGCACCGTCGCAAGCAGGCGGTTGGTCGATTGCGGCCGTACCGTCCCGCTCGCCGACAGGATAAACGCTCCGGTACCGAAAGTCGCCTTGGTCTGTCCCGGCGCCAGGCACGCCTGCCCGATCGTCGCTGCCTGCTGGTCGCCCGCCATGCCCGAGATGGGGATCGCGCCGCCAAACAGCGCCGGATCGGTCGTGCCCACGGTCGTCGTACAGCCGGTAATTTCGGGCAGCAGGCCCATCGGGACGCCGAGCAGATCGCAAAGCTCGGCATCCCAGCCGCCGCGGCCGTTGATGTCCATCAGCAAGGTTCGCGACGCGTTGCTGGCGTCGGTGACATGGACGCCGCCGGTCAGGCGATAGATCAGATAGGATTCGACCGTTCCGACCGCGAGCCGGTCGCCGGCTTCCCCGAGCTGCGGCCAATGCTTCAGCGCCCAGCCGATCTTGGTGCCCGAGAAATAGGGATCGAGCAGCAGGCCTGTCTTTGCCTGCGCCATCGGCTCGTGGCCGTCCTCTTTCAGCGCGGCGCAATCGGCCGCCGAACGGCGGTCCTGCCACACGATCGCGGGCGCCAGCGGCTCGCCGGTTGCGCGATCCCAGAAAACGACGGTCTCGCGCTGGTTGGTGATCCCGATCGCGGCAACGGCACCCGCGCCGCCGGCCTGCGCGATCATCTCGCGCGTGCACGCGAGCGTGGCGTCCCAGATTTCGGCGGCGTCATGCTCGACGAGGCCGGGGCCGGGATAATGCTGCCGGAACTCGCGCTGCGCGCTACCGAGCGGCGTGCCGTCGGCGGCAAAAAGCATCGTGCGGGTCGAGGTCGTTCCCTCGTCGATGACGATGATCTTTTCGGCCAATGCACTTCCCCTCATCCGTTCGTGCCGAGCTTGTCGAGGCACTGTCCTTTTCTGTATCGACGATGCAGAAAGAACGGCCCTTCGACAAGCTCGGGGCGAACGCGAATAGGTAGGCAAGCAATGATCTTGCAATTTCGCGTAACATCTGCCATATATTGTGCAGCGCAGCATGGCGGGGCCCACCCGCCGCAACCACCGGCAGCGTGATTTCCCGCCCATTTTCAGGCGCGGGCGAGCCGGACCGGCGCTTTGTCCCCAGAGGCACCCTTTCACGCGGGTCGTTTCGAACCCGCGGCCGTGCGCCGTCCGTTCGATGCGAGCGGACGCTGTGCGCGTCGCCCATTGCGAGTAATATATGACCACGTTCAACGACTTTGGCCTGCACGCCGATATCAATCGCGCGCTTGCCGCCAAGGACTACGCCACCCCCACCCCGATCCAGACGCAGGCGATCCCGCCGCTGATGAAGGGCCGCGACCTGTGCGGTATCGCGCAGACGGGCACCGGCAAGACCGCCGGTTTCTCGCTGCCCTCGATCCATCACCTGCTGACCTATCCGCACCGCGCCAACCCGCGCAGCTGCCGGATGCTCGTGCTTGCGCCGACGCGCGAACTCGCTGCGCAGATCGCCCAGAGCTGCCGCGACTATGGCCGTTTCACCAAGCTCAGCGTCACCACCGTCTTCGGCGGCGTGCCGATCAACAAGCAGATTCGCGACCTTTCGCAGGGCGTCGATATCCTCGTCGCGACGCCGGGCCGCCTGCTCGACCTGATCGACCAGCGCGCACTGCGCCTCGACGATGTCGAGATCTTCGTCCTCGACGAAGCCGACCAGATGATGGACATGGGTTTCATCCACTCGCTGCGCCGCATCGCGAAGCTGCTGCCGTCGCGCCGCCAGAACCTCTTTTTCTCGGCAACGATGCCGAAGGAAATCGCGCATCTGGCCGAACAGTTCCTCGAAGATCCGGTGACGGTGTCGGTGACGCCCGCGGCGACCACGGTCGAAAAGATCAGCCAATATTCGACCTTCGTCGAACAGAAGGAAAAGCAGGCGCTGCTCCATTCGGTCATTGCCAGCGAAGATATCGACCGCGCGCTGATCTTCACCCGCACGAAGCATGGCGCCGACCGCGTCGTGCGCCACCTTGCGGGCGCGGGCATCAAGGCGATGGCGATCCATGGCAACAAGAGCCAGTCGCAGCGCACCCACGCACTGCAGGCGTTCCGTTCGGGCGAGATCCGGCTGCTCGTCGCGACCGACATTGCCGCGCGCGGCATCGACGTGTCGGGCGTCAGCCACGTGATCAACTTCGAGATCCCGAATGTGCCCGAACAATATGTTCACCGCATCGGCCGCACCGCGCGCGCCGGCGCAGAGGGCAAGGCAATCAGCTTCATCGCGCCTGACGAGCGTCCGTACATGCGCGACATCGAGCGCGTGACGCGGAGCAAGTCCGAACCGATGCCGCTGCCCGAGAATTTCAACGAGATGGTGCGCAATCTGCCGAAGCCGGCGCAGCCGCCGCGCGACACCGGCGGCAAGGGCCGCAACCCGCAGCGCCAGCGCGAGGAAGCTCTCGCCGGTCGCGGCGAGAACGGCCGTGGCGGCCAGCAGCCGCGCGGCGATCGCGGCCCGCGCCGCGATACTGCCGGCGCCGCCGATGGCCAGCCGCAGCGCAAGCGCCGCTTCCGTCCGCATCGCGGCAAGGTCGGCGCGCACAAGGGCGCGGTGAAGCGCGTCGGTTGACGCTAACCGTCCATCCGCTACCCTCGCGCCATAACAGGGCGAGAGGGTAGCGGATGACGGATGGCGCGGGCATAGCGGCACTACCGGTCGACAGCGGGCAGAGCGAACGCAAGGTCATCCTTGCCTCGTCGCTCGGCACGATCTTCGAATGGTATGATTTCTACCTCTACGGCCTGCTCGCGACGATCATCTCGGCGCAATTCTTTTCGGGCGTCAACGAAACCACCGGCTTCATATTCGCGCTTGCGGCCTTTGCTGCAGGCTTTGCGGTAAGGCCGTTCGGCGCGCTTGTCTTCGGACGTATCGGCGATCTCGTCGGGCGCAAGAACACCTTCCTCGTCACCATGGGCCTGATGGGCCTGTCGACCTTCCTCGTCGGGGTGCTGCCAAGCTACGCCTCGATCGGTACGGCCGCCCCCGTGATGCTCGTTGCGCTCCGCCTGCTACAGGGCCTCGCGCTCGGCGGCGAATATGGAGGCGCCGCCACCTATGTGGCCGAGCATGCGCCCGAGGGCAAACGCGGCCTCTTCACCAGCTTCATCCAGACCACCGCGACGCTCGGCCTGTTTGCAGCGCTGCTCGTCGTCATCTCGACGCGTTCGGCGCTGGGCGAGGAAGCGTTTGCCGACTGGGGCTGGCGCCTGCCATTCCTGATCTCGATCGTGCTGCTCGGCGTGTCGCTGTGGATACGCCTCCAGCTCGAGGAAAGCCCCGTCTTCAAGCAGATGAAGGAGGAAGGGACGACGTCGAAGGCGCCGCTGACCGAAGCTTTCGGCCGCTGGGCCAACCTCAAATGGGTGTTGGTTGCGCTGTTCGGCGCGGTCGCAGGGCAGGCGGTCGTCTGGTATTCGGGGCAGTTCTATGCGCTCTTTTTCCTCGAAAAGACGCTGAAGGTCGACGGCGCGACCGCGAATATCCTGATCGCCATCGCGCTGGCGCTCGGCACGCCCTTCTTCATCCTGTTCGGCTGGCTGAGCGACCGCATCGGGC
>Ga0209257_1003068_pt1 | contig 15048 bp, 14 predicted proteins | sample AraplaCvi_mCL_r2_FD_184277 | JGI IMG/M metagenome (GOLD analysis project Ga0209257, IMG submission 184277) | Arabidopsis root microbial communities from North Carolina, USA - plate scrape MF_Cvi_mCL_r2 (SPAdes) (version 2) | ecosystem: Host-associated > Plants > Roots > Endosphere | place: USA...
CGCCGACAAGGCCGTGGCCTATGAAAAGGTGGTCGCGGCGATGGACGTGATCAAGCGCGCCAACGTGGAAAAGGTGGGCCTGGCGACCGATGCACGCTGAAGCCCTGCCACCGCAGCGCCAGCAGGAAGGCGAGTGGGGCCTGCCGATCGCCCTGGCGATCCTGGTCCACGTGCTGCTCGCGCTGGTGTTCATCGCCGCCTGGCTGTGGTCACCCCAGCGCAGCACCGAAGCGGCCGCCGGCGATCCGGCCATTGAAGCCAGCCTGCAGCTGTCGGCCTCGGAAGCCGCTGCGGCACGCCAGGCGCTGCGCGCCTCGGAAAAACTGCCTGACCTGCCCGAACCGGTGGCCGAGCCGATCCCGGTGGAAGAAGACACCGTGCCGCCGCCGCAGCCGCTGCCCGAGCCGCGCCCGCAGGACGCGCCTACTCCGCAGCAGCAGAACGCCCAGGAACGCATCGCCCAGCCCGACACGGTCGACCAGGCCGCGGTCAACGCGATGTCGATTTCCGCCGAGAAGGCCAAGCAGGAGCAGGAAGCCAAGCGCCGCCAGGAGCAGATCGACCTCACCGAGCGCAAGCGCGTGGAAGAGGCCGAGCAGAAACTTCGCCTGGCCAAGCAGCAGGAAGAGGCCGCGCAGAAGAAGAAGCTGGCCGAGCAGGAGCAGAAGGCCAACGACGCCAAGGCAGAAGCCGAGCGCCAGAAGAAGATCGCCGAGATCCGCAGCCGCCGCGAGGCCGCCGAGAAGGAAGCGAAGCTCGCCGAGCAGAAGCTGCGCCAGCTGGCTGCCGCGCGTGCCGCCGCAGGCCAGTCCACCGCCGGCTCCAGCGGCGCCGCCCAGCCGGCCGCCGGTGGCGGCGGCACCAGCGACGACCTGCGGGCCAAGTACGCGGCAGCGATCCAGCAGAAGGTGCTGGCGGCGTGGACCCGCCCGGACAACGTGCCGTTCGGCCAGCGCTGCAAGATCGTGATCGTGCAGCTGCCCGGCGGCAACGTGAACTCGGCCAAGGTCAGCCCGGATTGCCCGTTCGACGAAGCCGGCCGCCGTTCGATCGAAGCGGCCGTGCTCAACGCCCAGCCGCTGCCGTACCGCGGCTTCGAAGAGGTGTTCTCGCGCCAGCTCAACTTCACCTTTACCGCCCAGGACAATTGATCCCGGGCGGGCAGGCGGTGCCCGGTTTCGTTAATGTCCCGTGATTTTTCGTGGAGCGACCACTCGGATTTCACACCCGGTTGGTTCATGATTGCGAAACCGTTCACCGCACTGCTGTTATCCCTCGTTCTGGTTTTCCCCCTATAGAGCGCCCATGAAGAAGATGCCTCGCTGGTTTGCCGTGTTCGCGGCTTTGTTGTTCCTGCCACTCGCCGCCGCTGCGCAGCAGAGGGGCCTGGACATCGACATCATCGGCGGCAACGCCTCCGCGCTGCCCATCACCGTGGTGCCCATGCCCTACCAGGGCTCGGCCGCCGCCCCGCAGACCGACGTGGCGCAGGTGGTTCGCGCCGACCTGGAGCGTTCGGGCCAGTTCCGCACCCTCCCCGAAGCGCAGATCGTCGAAAAGCCCACCCGTGGCGGCGAGATCCAGTTCGCCACCTGGCGCGCGCTGAAGCAGAACTACATCGTGGTCGGCCGGGTCATGGACGCCGGTGCCGGCGCCTACCGCGTCGAATACGAGCTTTATGACGTGCCCAAGGGCGAGCGCCTGCTGGGCCTGGCGATGACCGCCCGCGGCAATGCCATGCGCGACGTCGCCCACCAGATGGCCGACGCCATCTACGAAAAGATCACCGGTGTGCGCGGCGCCTTCTGGACCCGCATCGCCTATGTCACCGCCAGCGGCAAGGGCGATGCCATGCGCTACGCGCTGATGGTGGCCGATTCGGACGGCTTCAACCCGCAGACCATCGTGCGTTCGGCCGAACCGCTGCTGTCGCCCTCGTGGAGCCCGGACGGCAACCGCCTGGCCTACGTCAGCTTCGAGCGTGGCAATTCGGCGATCTACATCCAGAACATCGCCACCGGCGCACGTGAGCTGGTCACCAGCTTCCGCGGCATCAACAGCGCCCCGTCGTTCTCCCCGGACGGCCGCCGCCTGGCCCTGTCGCTGTCGCGCAGCGGCAACCCGGAAATCTACGTGATGGACCTGGGCAGCAAGCAGCTCACCCAGCTCACCAACCACTTCGCCATCGACACCGAGCCGACCTGGAGCGCAGACGGTTCCAGCGTCTACTTCACCTCCGACCGTGGCGGCCGCCCGCAGATCTACCAGGTCTCCTCCAGTGGTGGCAGCGCCTCGCGCGTGACCTTCCAGGGCAACTACAACGCGACCCCGAGCATGTCCTACGACGGCAAGAAGCTGGTCGTGGCGCAGGGCAGCGGCAATACCTACAAGATCGCGATGATGGACAGCAGCCTGGGCTCGCCGCGCTGGAGCACGCTGTCGCCGGGTTCGCTTGACGAGTCCCCCACGTTTGCGCCCAACGCAAGCATGGTGCTGTATGCCGCCCGCGAGGGTGGTCGTGGAGTGTTGTATGCCGTGTCGGCTGATGCGCGCGTGCGCCAGCGGCTGGTACTGGCCGACGGTGATGTCCGCGAACCTTCTTGGTCGCCATACCGTACAAAGCGCTAACAGAGTGTTAAGATCCGCACGTATTCATCCCTACATCCGGCTTTAGGAGCCTCAAAGGTAACTACATGAACAAGACCACCCGCGTTTTGCTTGTCTCCCTGCTGTCCGTGGCCGCTCTGGCCGGTTGCTCCAAGAAGGTCAAGGAACAGCCTGCTGCTCCGGTTGACACCGGCAGCACCTCGCAGCCGACCGGTCCGTCGACCTCCGGCCTGTACGGCCCGGGCGACCTGGACACCGACGCCTGCCTGCGCCAGCGCGTTGTGTTCTTCGACCTGGACCAGGATGCAATCAAGCCGGAATTCCAGGCCCAGATGGCTTGCCACGCCAAGTACCTGCGTGACCGTCCGTCGGCCCGCATGACCCTGCAGGGTCACACCGACGAGCGCGGTTCGCGCGCCTACAACCAGGCCCTGGGTGAGCGTCGTGCCAACGCCGTGTCCTCGGCGCTGCAGGCCAACGGTGGTTCGGCCAGCCAGATCACCGTCGTGTCCTACGGTGAAGAGCGTCCGACCTGCACCGAGTCGAACGAAGGTTGCTGGTCGCAGAACCGTCGCGTCGAAATCGTCTACACCGCGCAGTAATCCATGCGCATCGGCATCAAAACCCTGATGCTGGTCGTTGCGGCAGCCCTCGTGGCTGCCGCACCGGCGCAGGCCCAGCGGCAGAGCCTGGCCGACCGCGTTGGCGCGCTCGAGCAGCAGGCCTACAACAACAGCTCCAACCAGGACCTGTTGAACCAGGTCAACCAGCTTCGGCAGCAGATCCAGCAGCTGCAGAGCACGGTTGAGCAGCTCCAGAACGAAAACGCCCAGCTCAAGCAGACCTCGCAGGACCAGTACCTGGACCTGGACGGGCGTCTGAACCGTATTGAAGGTGGCTCGGCCCCGATCCTTCCGGCCGCTCCGGCCGCGAATGCACCGGCCGTTGCCCCCAAGCCCGCCGCACCGGCAGTGGCCGCCACCGAGCGGCCGCCCTCCGTGCACGGCGACCCGGGCAGCCTTGCCGCTAGTGGCGATGAGCGCACCGCGTACAACGTGGCCTTTGATTCGCTCAAGGCCGGCAAGTACGACGACTCGGCCCAGCTGTTCCTGAGCTTCCTCGAGCTCTATCCCAATGGCGTCTACACCCCCAACGCGCTGTACTGGCTGGGTGAAAGCTACTACGCCACCCGCAATTTCCCGCTTGCCGAGGCGCAGTTCCGCGACCTCATCGCGCGTTACCCGACCCACGACAAGGCCTCTGGTGGCCTGTTGAAGATCGGCCTTTCCCAGTACGGCGAAGGCAGGATCGATGAAGCCCAGGCCACCCTGGAGCAGGTCGTCAACACCTATCCCGGCTCGGACGCCGCGCGCACCGCGCAGGACCGTCTGCAGGCCATCCGCCTCGGCCAGCAGATCCGCTGAGGCCCCGACCGGCCAAGGCCGGTATAATCAAAGGTTGGCCCGACTGTTTCGGGCACCGTAGAGCCAGGCCCTGCCTGGCTGCTCTCGTTTCCGTAACCGCACACCAGACCCCCAAGATGACCAGCCCCCTGTCCGCCGCCGCCGCGCTCCCCAGCGAGATCGTGCAGTCGCCTCTGCCACGGCTGAAGATCACCGAGATCTTCACCTCCCTGCAGGGCGAAGCCGATACCGCCGGCTGGCCGACCGTGTTCGTGCGCCTGACCGGCTGCCCGCTGCGCTGCACCTACTGCGACACCGCCTACGCCTTCCACGGCGGCACCTGGTGGGATATCGACGAGATCGTGCGCGAAGTGCTGGCCCAGGGCGTCCACCACGTGTGCGTGACCGGTGGCGAGCCGCTGGCGCAGAAGCGCTGCCTGGTGCTGCTGGAGAAGCTGTGCGAGGCCGGCCTGGACGTCTCGCTGGAAACCTCCGGCGCGCTGGATGTGAGCGGCGTGGACGCGCGGGTGTCGCGCGTGGTCGACCTCAAGACCCCCGGCTCGGGCGAAATGGCGCGCAACCGCCTGGAGAACCTGCCGCTGCTGACCCGCCGCGACCAGATCAAGTTCGTGCTGTGCAGCCGCGAGGACTACGACTGGGCGCGAGGCATGGTCCGCGAGCACCGCTTGAACGAGCGCTCGATGGTGCTGTTCTCGCCCAGCAAGGGCCAGGTCAGCCCGCGCGAGCTGGCCGACTGGATCGTGGAAGATCGCCTGCCGGTCCGCTTCCAGATGCAGCTGCACAAGATTCTGTGGGACGACGAACCGGGCCGCTGAGCCCGTTCGTTGCCCCTTGATATACCGGCGCGGGACAGCGTGCTGGCTTTCCCGCAACCCACCGGAAACACCCTCATGAAGAATGCAGTTGTCCTCCTGTCCGGCGGCATGGATTCCGCCGCCGTCGTCGCCATGGCCCGCGAGCAGGGCTTTGCCGTGCATGCGCTGAGCGTGCGCTACGGCCAGCGCCACACCTCCGAACTGGACGCCGCCGCGGCCGTGGCCAAGGCGCTGGGCGTGGCCGCGCACAAGACCGTCAACGTCGACCTGCGCAGCATCGGCGGTTCGGCCCTCACCGACGACATCGACGTGCCCGAGGCGGGTGGCGAGGGCATCCCGGTCACCTACGTGCCCGCGCGCAACACCATCATGCTGTCGGTCGCGTTGGGCTGGGCCGAAGTGCTGGGCGCCAACGACATCTTCTGTGGCGTCAACGCGGTCGACTATTCCGGCTACCCCGACTGCCGCCCCGAGTTCATCAGCGCCTTCCAGACCCTCGCCAACCTGGCGACCAAGGCCGGCGTGGAAGGGGCGGGCATCCAGGTGCACGCGCCGCTCCAGTTCCTGAGCAAGGCCGACATCGTGCGTGAAGGCGTGCGCCTGGGCGTGGACTTCGGCCTGACCGTGTCCTGCTACAACGCCGATGACACCGGCGCCGCCTGCGGCCACTGCGACGCCTGTCGCCTGCGTGCCCAAGGCTTCGCCGACGCCGGTGTGCCCGACCCGACCCGCTACGCCTGATCGCGACGGGGTACGCCTGCGCCGCAAGATGGGTTAGAATGCGCACCCCCGGCGCGAAGTCGGGGCATGCAATGGGCCGTTAGCTCAGTCGGTAGAGCAGAAGACTTTTAATCTTTTGGTCGATGGTTCGAATCCATCACGGCCCACCAATTGCATCAACGACTTAAGGGGCGCTCTAGGCGCCCTCTTTGCTGCCTCCTGAAAACCCTCCTGAAAACGCGGGGAGTTCAGTTGGTTCCACGAGCGGTGTTTCGTGGTCGTATCGCTGCCGCATCCGCTCCGTGCGGTGGCCACCCGAGGCCTTGTCCTTGCTGTCCGTGATGCCACGGTGCTTCAGCCCATGCAGGGTGAACACTTCGTCTTCCGCCAATACGGGGTTCTCGCCTTCGCGAGCCAAGCTGATGAGCCGTTGCCACGCAGAGTCCAAGCCCGACTTCGAAAGAGCCATGCCGCGCTGACTCACAAGCATGGGGCGTTTTGATGCATGCAGTTGCGGCGGTTGGCGGTGACGCTGCTCTGCACGCTTTCGTAGTTGGATGAGCCCCTCCCAAGCTTCTCGCAGTGCGGGCGACCATCTGGTGATGTTGTCGCGGCTGCTGTTCCTGCGGTTGCTGAGAATGCCTTCCTCAGTGGCATTGGCCTCTCTCAGCGTCACCACTTCAATTCCGCGCAGGCGGCAGCTGTATGCGATCACCATAAGATGCGGCAAGTATGGCGCGACGCTGCCGGGAGTGTGTGCATCGCGCGCTCCCCGCTCGCGCGCGACCGCGGCTAAACGAGCGCAGCTGGCCGGGGAGGGCATTTTGATCTTTCCCCGTTCATTGGCCTGTGCAACCCCGCTCGCAGGGTTGGCAACACAGTGCCCGTGCTGGACGCCCCACGCGAACATGCGCCGCAGGTAGCGGAGTAGGTGGTTGGCCTTCGTGGGCATGGGCAAGTCGCCATCTCGGCCTCGGGTAATCGATTCCACAACCCGTTGAATAGCGGCCGGACCCAGTCGCGCGACTGCGAGCTGGTCAAGCGTGACGCCCAAGTTCGTGCGATAGCCTTCGACAAGCCTTCGCTGGTGCCGATACCCCTTCTGTGCGCCTGCGGCCAGGCCGACGAACGTGGTGCGTTCTTCGAAGCGGGCCTTCACGAAACCGACGGTCCCCTTCGCCGCCGAGCCGGCGCGGGCCTACGCTATTGCGTGCAGATCCGACAGCAGCGCTTTGTGTCCTGCAACCGTTACCGCCTTTCGCGGGTGCTCCAGGACATACCAGCGACCATTCCCGGTTGCATCCCAGTACTCGTCGCGCGGAATTGCCTTCTGGTCAATGTGTGCGGAGGGATATTCGGATTAAACTTGCGCGGACGGGGCATCAGCCAATGTCCTCGGGTGCGTATTGGTGAACGGAGTTTGCCGCCTGACGAACGCCAAGAGCCGAGTTCAATGCGTCCTGCGTGGTCCAGATGCCGCCCTTGCCATCGTAGCGGTATGCGATGCCCTCTCGCTTTGCCCAGGACTCAACCGTGGCGAGGCGCGGGTTGGCGCCTGGCCTACAAAGCTCCTGCAGATCATGAAACTGGAGAACCCCTTGGATCACGCGTTACTCTCCAGGGTAAACCCATCCTGCGGCGCGCGGATGCGTGCGATGGCGATGGAAACGCCACGCGCCACGCCCAGATGATCGCCAACTGTGGTGGTGGTCGTGGCAGAATCGGCTCCAACAGGGAGGGGAAAATGAGCGAAAACTTCCAATGGACTGAGTTCTTGTCTGCGCTTGCGACCACGGGCGCCGTCGTCGTCGCGATGTGCGCAATCAAAAGCGAAAACAAGCACCGTAATAGCGAGCAGACCAGAGCAGACCGAATCCGCAAGGACGACCTGGATGCCGCTCGCCGAAGGGAAGAGGCTGAAACTCACCGGTCCGATCAGGATCGAAAATCGAGATCGAGACGCCTGGCCAAGATTTTCGACCGCGAGCTTACGGAGGCAGCAAGGGAGCTGATTCCCATGGTGAAGTTGCTGCAAGGTTTGAAGCCGGGTGGAGTTCCCCAGTTTCGCGAGATTTATGCAAAGCCGTTGAACCCGGGCGTCTTCAAAATGCATGAGCGGTTTGTTGACCAGCTCGATGTTTTTCCGGACGCGCTCGCTATTGCCATCGTCAACAACATGACCAATTGGTCGAGCATCACGCTGTTCTCCGAAGGTCTGGACGCGTCTCCGGATGTGGACCTTATCCGCATACGTCACAGGGCCCTCGCAGAAATTAGCGAGGTGCTTGACCTTATTGGCGAAACGAAGGAAGAACTTGAGCCTTACTTTGCCGACCTTCCGGGTTTGCAGATTCTTACTCTCGAAGAAGTGAGGGCCATGAACGCCGCCAAGGCCGATGCGATGTTCAAAGGTAGCGACCGCGAAGGCAATGAGGGCAATTCGGGCTGAGGCGCGCTTCACGCTGCAGCCCCCAGCGAAGCCGAGCCCAATCCATCCACGCGATCGCGCAGCCGGTGGCAGGTGGCGCGCAGTGCGAGGGCCACATCGCGGCGGCTGTCCTGCGGGCGGAAGTCCAGCCCGTCGAAGTGCACGGGGGCGCGGCGAAACAACCGGTAGGCGATCACGCCGGTGTCGCCCATCGGGTACCGACCCCAGGAGAACCCGCCGTTACGTTCGGGGCGCGGGTGGCGTGCTGGCGGCTCATTCGGTCACGCATGGTCGGCCTCCTTCGGCAGCTGGGTGCGCAGGTCGCGCGGCGGCTTGACGGTCGCCAAGGTGACAGTCAAGCCGCCAGTGATCGGTGTATGGAATCAACATTGGCTACGGCCAGCGCACGCAGCGGCGGCGGGCTGACGCTGTTGCCGACCATGCGCACCGCGGCGCTGGTGGTGAGCGGCGTCTCGTTCGCGGTGCGATCAATGATGTAGCCAACGGGGAAGCCCTTCGCCCAGTAAAGCTCGTGCTTGAGCATGCGCAGGCCGATATCCACGATGACGTAGGGCGTGCCCTTGATTACACCGGTGACAAGCGCCAGCCGGTCCTTGATCGTGACGGTGTCGACCGGATCGGCCAAGCTCGGCTCGTTGTCGGCGGTGCCATTGATACAAATAGGCGAAATCTGATTTTTTTCAAGCAGCATGCAAGTGCATCAATTCAATTACATCAACGATTTACGGGCTCCCTCCCTGTTCTCACCTGTCCGTTTGCGTCCACGGTCAGTACGGAAGTGGGCTAGGGCTTGAACTGCCATCGAAGATCCGACTCCAGGTTAATCGGGGGGGGGGGCAGTCCAGTCTGCCAGGACCATCTGGAGAGGAGGTAGGGCTTGCGCCTTGATAACGTGCCTGCCGGAGTGCAATGCTTGTCTAACCTTGCCCGATCGAGAGGATAGTCTCACGGGGGGGGAGATGTAGGGGAGCCGACAACGATCGAGCTGGCACGCAAGGCTATATGCCTGGCTTGATCCGCCGTAGACGGAATCGGTGATTAATGGAAACAGCTTGCTTGCAAAAAACAGGGAAAGGTCATGGCCAGCTATCAGCGCGTCGCACTCTACATATTTTTTGATGCTATAGAGCGAGATCTCGTTGCGAGAATTCGCAGCTGTTGTAGCTTCGATTGTTCGCAAATTCTCACAGTTCAAGAGCGGGAGAAGGCGAAGTCCAGATTGCAGGCTCGCGGAGGCGACATTGCAGTTGATGACTCCGAACTGCTCCATGGATTAGACCTGGGAGACAAGTACTCGATACTGCTCAGGCATAAAGACAAGCTCGATCAGGCATCAACGGAGTACTACGTCAAGCATAGAGCGGCATTCGAAAAGGCGATCCCTATTCGAAACTCGACTATGCATGGGCGTCCGCTCACTACCGAGGAGTACTCGGTCGGCTTTTCTATCGCACGGGATTTTCTTTCCGTACCGGCATACTGGCCTTCGCTCTTTGCGACTTACAAGGAGTACGGTGATAACCCAGACGCCCTGCTTAAAGTGACAATCTCGCTGTGGGACGATTTTGTCCCGGGCGAGGTCCTGAACAATCTTCCCGTGCCGGACTATGACGACACCGGTTTTCAGCCTCGGAAGCAATTAGAGAAGGAGCTTGCCAAGAAAATTCTTGGGCGTCATCCCGTCGTAACAGTGTTGGGGGACGGAGGGGATGGAAAGACAGCACTAACCCTGCAGACTCTTTACGGGCTATTGCAGTCGAATGATCATGACTTCGACGCGTTCGTTTGGGTTTCTGCGAAATCTAATCGACTGACCGGCAACGAGATAGAGCGTATCGAGGGGGCGATTTCTTCCTCGCTAGGAATTTTCGAAACCGTCGCCGAGCAATTCGAGGCGGGCGATGAATCGGCAATCGAGCGAGTACGTCGGTTGCTGGGTCAAAACAAAGTCCTGCTTGTCATCGACAATCTTGAAACGGTGCTGGATGAATCGCTTGTCGATTTCGCGTCTGACGTGCCAGGCCAGAGCAAATTGGTTTTCACATCAAGAGTTCCGCTCGGCGGAGACCTTTCGGTAAAGGTGACCGCCTTTTCAGACGACGAGGCTCTAACGTACCTGCGGAGGCTCATAGAAGCTTACGACATAAAAGCTCTCCGCCGGGTGCAGGAGCCTGCTCTCCGTCGTCACCTCCGAAAGCTTGCAAATAAACCACTTCTCATCAAGTGGTTCGCGATAGGGGTATCATCTGGATTGGACCCTGCCCAAATCACTGCAGACCCTCAGATCGCTCTGAAATTCTGCATGGAGAACGTTTTTCAACGAGTTGGCGAGAACGCAAAAAAGGTTCTAGCCATCTTGGCTGCAGTGCCGCAGTCGCTATCTGCAACTGTCATGCAAAGCATTTCGCTTGTAGGTTCCGCGCAAATTGAATCAGGATTATCTGAACTTATGCGGTTCGGGCTCATCGAGAAGTCAGACTCCTCTGACTATGAACGGCTCCATCGGCTCAAGCCATTCGCCCGGTCCTACGTCGTCAGGGTGCTGAAGCTAACTCCGAAGGATGTGGATGACATACTTGCTAGATTTAGAGCAATTGGAAGTGCGTTGCAAGAGGAGCGAGGGAGCAGTAAAAGGAATAGATACGATGCTCGTTCATTTGTTGTTCGTACTCAGTCGGAAGCAATCGCCGCCAGGAGGCTTAGGCACGCAGCTAGCCTAACTCTCAAGTCTCGATTTGAAGAGGCTCATGAGATCATCAATGACTTGAAGATATCGGCTCCCGAATACTTTGAGGTTTACCGGACGTTGGCATTCGTTTGCTTCAGGCAAGGTGACTTGCAAGGTGCAATCGCCGCCTACGAAGGTGCGTTTGATGTCGGTGATGGGCAGCCCCAGCTGTTCTTTTTCCGGGGCGGATTCCTGATGCGTAGCTATGGGAACCATGCCGACGCTCTCGCTGATTTTGAAAAGGCGTTGGCTGTCGATCCGGGCGAAACTGCGGTTCTACGCGAGGCTTCGCGTGCAAGCCTATTCCTTTATGATTTCGATGCGGCCCAAGAGCATATCGACAACGCTTGGCGCGCTGGATTCAAGACCTTCCGTGATGAGAAAATAGTTAACGACATACAGGCGCAACTTTACGTGAGAAAGGCTGAGCATCTTTTGAGTACAGGGGATCCTCGGGGTGCTCTAGACGCCGTGTCGCGACTTGGAGAATTCTTGCGCGAAATTAAACTAGAGGTGGTAGATAATTTGCTGCTTGAGCATCTGGCGAAGGGTATCCGGACCATTCAGTCTCTTAAGCTGCTGCCGGTTGTGGTAGATAAGGAGGTGCTCGATGGCGTTCTCCTGCTTATTCGAAATCTGTCGGTAGGTGCCGTTGGCGTAAGTGATGATGATTCCGATGAGGACGTAATGCGGGATCGGTCAGGGGTTCTTAAGTCTCAAGGCCGCACAGAAGCATTTGGCTTTCTCAGGGATAGCTTCAATGTTGAGGTGTATGTGAATCGAGCGTGGGTGTCTTCGACGCTGTGGAAGGATATGTGCGCTGGTCACCCTGTCCGATATGACATTCATACCGACGCAACCGGTCGTAAGCGTGCGGAGCGCATCGTGCTTTTGTAAGCGCGTGGGTAGTATTTGAGCCCGTGGGCAAGATGCTCACGGGTTCATGCAGAGTTGCCCGCGGTTGCATTTGGGTACTTGCGCATCAACCGAGGTATCTGAGGAATTCGACTGTCTGAAGGGCCAAAGGGACTGGGTACGGCTACCCACCATCTGATTGTCTGCTCTTGGCCGGAAGTGGGCTTTGCTCTCTGGGGTTGCAGGTGTTTGCAGGCTCAAACCACCCTATTGAGTCATAAGCTATTGATAGATGTCGGCCCCAATGAAACGTATGGCTAGCCTATCTGAGTATCAATAAGGCATTAGGATCAAATACTTAGAGTCGTCAGTGGCGATGCCTGGGGGGGGGCAAAAGGGGGCGCCCGTCATTTGCGCAGCGGGTATGGCCGCGTCTGGCAGCAAGCTGGCCCCAGCATCGCGCCGCCAATGTCTACAGAAGACCTGGCAATTCTTATGCCAAGTGAGGGCATGCGCCCGCCTACGACGGCCAACTAAGCTTTACCGCCCTCTAGGGACCAAGCTTTGGGTTGAGCCCAACTGGGTAAGAGATGATACTCGGCTTGTGCCGCACGACGCGGAGCGCGAATCGAGGGGATCATGGAACGTTGCTTCGTGATACAGCCGTTTGATGGTGGTGCATTTGATGCGCGATACGACGAGGTCCTTGCCCCGGCTGTCGTAGCTGCGGGGCTAGAGCCATATCGTGTTGACAGAGATCTCAAGGCGAGCATTCCGATTCAAGAGATCGAGGCTCAGATACGAAACGCTAGAGTATGTCTTGCTGACATCTCGCTAGATAATCCAAATATTTGGTTCGAGCTAGGGTTTGCTATAGCAGCTGAGAAGGAGGTCGTAATGATCTGCTCCGACAGTCGCCCAACAAAGTTCCCGTTTGATGTCCAACACCGGTTCATTATCACGTACAAGACCACATCGCCCCGCGACTTCGAGGATCTACGCAGTAAAATCTCAGACAGATTGGGCGCTGCTCTGGTGAAGGAGCAGAAGCTGACCATAGCCGCTCAGGTTTCTAGCTTGAGCGAAATGCAAGGGCTTGGTCAGCATGAGATCGTAGTGCTTGCCTCGTTAGGGGAGAATATTTTCGCGCTGACGGAGGCTGCCGCAGCCCACAATATTCGACAGGATATGGAGAAATCAGGGTTTACGGGTATGGCGACGACCATCGCCTTGAAATCTCTCGAGCGACGAGGGTTGATCTCTGAAGTTCGACTGGAAAATGAGGATGGCTGGTCCTACGCCGGTTACAAGTTTACCGCCGACGGTTGGCAGTGGATCCTCGACAATGACAGCAAGTTCGTACTCAAAAAACCGGAGAGACCTAAGGTGGCTTACCTCGTTGATGATGTTCCATTTTAGATGGTTGTATTTTCTGAGTGGGTACCTTGCACTTCGCAGGCGCGGAGACCATGTTCGACCAGGACGGTAGGAGGCACCACGCCATTCGGCGCGCCTCTACCTTCGTACCGTGTAGCCGCCGCACTGATGCAGCTGCTGTATCTGCTTTTTCTGTCCCTGAGCGGAAGTTTCCGCTATTGCCTTTGACCTATGATCCTTGTGACCCTTGATGCCAGCAGTCCGTACTGGCCTATGGCTGGGCACGGGCCATCCGGGTACTACTCTGGGACCGCTAGGCGTGGGGCGTGGCACAGAGTTGGCACAGTGGGAGACAAATCCCTTTTGCCTTCCAGACGTGTGTCCCCCTCCTAAGGGAACCAGAAATACCCTTGGGGCTCTCCTGGAAACACCGTGCCAGGCCCAATTGCATCAAGGGTTTCACGCGTCGGGGTACTGAAAACAATGGGGCGCGAACCCTTAATTCGCCGCTTCTGGTTGTGAGCTTTTAATGTTTTGGTCGATGGTTCGAATCCATCACGGCCCACCGCTGCATGAGATAGTTGAAGGCGCCCGATGGGCGCCTTCTTGTTGCTGGCGAAGACATCCGTCACAACACGCAGCACTCGCCACCGGTGTCATCTCCGTTGTACGCCAGAGCGTGTTCCCGATGGATACAATCCATCGATCCCGGTAGCTCCCGGGCGCTGACATGTGCTCTCCAGTGAAGATTCTCCTGACAGGAAGTTCAGGCCGGGTAGGTCGCGCCATCTTTGGCGCCCTGGCCGCCCGCCACGAAGTGGTGGGCATTGACCGCAGTCCCTTCGCGACCACGCGTCACGTGGCCGATTTCACCGATACCCGGATGCTGGCCAAGGTGCTGCAGGGCGTGGATGCGGTCATCCATGCCGCTGCGCTGCACGCGCCGCATGTGGGCCTTTTCAGCGACAGCGAATTCCAGCGCATCAACGTGGAAGGCACCCGCACGCTGGCGATGCTGGCGCGCGAGGCGGGCGTGCGGCGGCTGGTCTTCACCAGCACCACCGCGCTGTACGGGCACGCCATCGTGCCGGGGCGCTGCACCTGGGTGGATGAGCAGACCACGCCCCAGCCCCGCACCGTTTACCACCGCTCCAAGCTGGCCGCCGAACAGTGGCTGGAAGAGGCCGCTGGACCCGACCTGGATGTGCGCGTGATCCGGATGTCGCGCTGCTTTCCGGAGCCACCGGAACGCATGATGCTGTACCGGTTGCATCGCGGCATCGACGTCCGTGACGTGGCGGACGCGCATGTGGCTGCGCTGACCAACCACGGCCCGGCGTTCCAGCGTTACCTGGTTAGTGGCTGGACGCCGTTCCAGCGGGAGGATTGCGAGGCGCTGGTGACGCACCCGCGTGACGTTCTGGCCCAACGGTGCCCGCAATGGCTGGCCGAGTACGACCGTCGCGGCTGGTCACTGCCGGTGGTGGATCGCATCCACGACGCGCGCGCCGCCAGTGTCGGCCTGCAATGGCGCAGCTGGCGCGGGCCGGAAACGATACTGGAGCAGCTGGCGGTGGGCAGTATCGAAGTTCTGCCCGATACCGCCCGCGTCGATGACTGCACCATGGAATAGCGCACTTACACGCCGCCTGAGCGCGGCATGGCGCAGACTAGGTAGATTGAGTAGCAGGCGCTGTGGAGGTGCCATGAACCGTTTTGTCCTGATCGGCCTGGGCGCACTGGCGCTGGCGGCCTGCAAACCCACGCCGACCGATACGACGGCTGCACCCACCCCGCCCGCTACGAGCGAGGCCGCGTCCGAATCGCCGAAGCCGACACCCGCGCCACACGCGCTGCCGGCGGCGGGTTCCGAGGGCCCGTCCTTCGATTGCGCCAAGGCCGGCTCGGATGCGGAGAAGACCGTATGCGGTGACGCACGGTTGTCCGCATTGGATCGGGAGCTGGCCGGGCTGTACAAGGCGGCGCAGACCGGTCCGGGCGAGCTTGACGTGGCCGCTGAACAGCGCGGCTGGATCAAGGGCCGCGATGCCTGCTGGCAGGCGGTGGACGCCA
>Ga0209257_1003072_pt1 | contig 15041 bp, 9 predicted proteins | sample AraplaCvi_mCL_r2_FD_184277 | JGI IMG/M metagenome (GOLD analysis project Ga0209257, IMG submission 184277) | Arabidopsis root microbial communities from North Carolina, USA - plate scrape MF_Cvi_mCL_r2 (SPAdes) (version 2) | ecosystem: Host-associated > Plants > Roots > Endosphere | place: USA...
TTACGCCCGACGAACGCCGAGACCGCGTGGCCGACATGGTGCCGACGGATGAGGAAAAGCAGGTTCAGCGCATCCTCGTCGCTACCGACTGCCTGTCCGAAGGGATCAACCTACAGCAGCTCTTCGACACGGTCGTCCATTACGACCTGTCCTGGAATCCGACCCGACATCAGCAGCGCGAGGGACGGGTCAATCGCTTCGGTCAACCGGCCGAACTTGTCCGATCGATCATGATGTTTTCGCCGGACAGTGCGATAGATGGCGCCGTGCTCGATGTCATCCTGCGCAAAGCCGCGGAGATCCGCGAGGCGACGGGCGTAACCGTACCGCTTCCCGATGAACGGGGGCCGGTGACGGAAGCGCTAATGGCGTCGATGATGTTGCGCCGCGGCGTGCCCCGCCAGCTTACGCTTGATCTTCGTCTAGGCGACGGCGCCAAGGTCATGGAGGCCCGGTGGCGCGATGCTGCCGAGAACGAGAAAAAATCCCGCGCGCGTTTCGCTCAGAACGCAATGAAGCCGCAGGAGGTCGCCCCCGTATGGGAGAAAGTCCGCACGCTGCTCGGCTCTCCGGCGGATGCGAGGATCTTCGTCGAACGGGCGATGGCACGCTTTGGTGTCCCCCTCGAAACCCGGAAAGCGGTGCTCCTCGCTCATGTTGATGCGCTCGACGCCGGCTTGCGCGAACGCTTGGCCGGGCACGACCTAGTGGGTTCAGTGCGCCTGGCGATGACCGAGCCGGCGCCATCGGGCACGTCGCTCCTGACCAGGGCACATCCTCTGACCGCCACGCTTGCCGAAGCGCTGGTCGAGGCTTCGCTTGATCCCGAGACGCTATCGGGTCTCGGGATAGGCCGGGTCGGTGCGTGGCCGACAACTGCTGTGGAGCAAATGACTCGTCTTGCTCTGCTCCGTGTCCGCTTCAAACTGACCATCCATGGCCGCAAGGAAAGGTTGCTGCTAGCTGAAGAGGCGGCCATCGTCGCGCTCCAGGGCGGCCGGATCGTCGCGGTTGGCGAGGCCGCCCAGAAACTGCTCAACGCGCCGGCGATGGCGGATCTGGCTCCCGTCGCACGCGACAGGTTCATCGCGAAGGCGAAAGAGGATCTCTCCGGCCTACTCGAAGGACCGATCGCCGAATTCGGCCGGTCGCGCGCGCAAGAGCTCATGGGGGACCATGCCAGCCTCCGCGCCGCGTCAGGGTCAGCGTCGCGCGTCACAGTGGAGGTCGTGTTGCCGCCGGACACGATCGGCTTGTTCGTGCTCATGCCGGCTGAGGCCTGAACCATGGCACGCAAACTCGTCACCGATGTTTCAGCTTGGCCCTCGCTCGCGCTTGAAGGAAATCTCATCGCTCCGGCGATGATTGCTAACATCGACCGCAAACAAGCCTCGGAGCAGACGGAAGAAGACTACCGGATTCGCAAGGGGCTGACCGTTCGCGAGGAGATCTCGACCGCTTTTCGCGTCGGCCAGTCGCATTTCGACGCCTTCGCAAAACTGGAAAACCCATCGGTCGAAGCAACACGCCGTTTCGTACGCGGCTTCCTCGCGGAAACCCTCGGCTTTGACGATCTCGCTGCGGGCGACGGAGTAGTCTCTTTCCTTGCTGGCGGCCGCGTCCCCATCGTCGTTGTGCCGCCGTCCGATGAAAGGCTCGATAGGCGCAGCCCATCGCTCTCCACCGACCGTTCGCGCTCGCCGGCTTTTGCGCTTCAGGACTACCTCAACGACTGCGACCACGCGCTGTGGGGCTTGGTGACGAACGGGGGCGTGATCCGCCTCATGCGTGACAACGCATCGTTGACCCGACCGGCGTACGTCGAAGTCGATCTTGCCCAGATCTTCACAAACGAGGACGCAGCCTCTTTCGCAATTCTCTGGTCGCTAATTCACCGGACTCGGTTCGGCATTGCCGACACACCCGTAACTGACTGTGCGCTCGAACGCTGGCGCGAAACCGGCTCACGTGAAGGCGAGGCTGCCCGCGACCGGCTGGCGGCCCAGGTCGAGACAGCGCTCAAAGTACTCGGCTCCGGCTTCCTAGAAGCGAACCCTGATCTCGCCTCCCGGCTGAAATCCGGCGAGATCAACCTGACCAAATGGTTCAATGAGCTTTTACGTCTCGTCTATCGCCTGATCTTCCTGATGGTGGCTGAGGATCGGAACCTCCTCCACCCCGAGACGGCGAAGCCAGAGCACCGAAAGCTTTACAGTGAAGGCTACAGCCTCACCGCATTGCGCGCGCAATGCGTCCGTGCGACCACTTGGGACAAGCACCACGACCGTTATGAAGGCATAAAGGTCGTCTTCCAGGCTCTTGCCCATGGTCAGGAGGCCCTCGGCCTTCCGGCCCTTGGCGGGCTCTTCGGCGCCGACATGCTGCCACGTCTGGAAACCGCGCGCCTTCGCAATCGCGCCTTCATGGAGGCGCTCTACCGCCTCTCGTGGCTCTCCGACAAAACCGGTATAGTGCCGGTGAACTGGCGCGCAATGGAGACCGAGGAGCTGGGTTCGGTCTACGAATCCCTGCTCGAACTCCAGCCGCAACTGGGCGACGACGGTAAGACGCTTCTCTTCGCTTCTGAAGTTGCCGAGCAGCGGGGCAATCAGCGAAAGACTACGGGCTCTTACTACACGCCCGACAGCTTGGTGCAGCTGTTGCTCGATACCACTCTCAACCCAGTGCTGGACGAGCGGGAAGCCCAAGCGACCGATCCGGCTGAAGAGCTTCTGAATCTGACCGTCATCGATCCCGCCTGTGGGTCGGGCCATTTCCTGCTTGCTGCGGCGCGACGTATCGCCACCCGTGTCGCCCGGCATCGCGCCGGTGGAATTCCTTCGGCCGCCGATTTCCGTCATGCGTTGCGCGAAGTCGCCTGCCGCTGCCTCTATGGCGTGGATCGCAACCCCATGGCGGTCGAGCTGACCAAGGTGGCGCTTTGGATCGAAGCTCTGGAACCGGGTCGCCCGCTCGCTTTCTTCGACGCACAAATCCGCTGCGGCGACAGTTTAATCGGCGTCTTTGACCGATCGATGCTGCGGGCTGGATTGCCTGACGAGGCCTACAAGCCGTTGATTGGCGACGACAAGGAACTATCCCGCCGCTACGCTCGCCTAAACAAGGAACAGCGGGATCGGGCGAAAGGTCATCCACAACTGTTCAAGAATTGGTCGCCGCCAGAAATTCTGACAGAGCGGGATCGCAGGCTGAGGGAGATGGCACAGGACGACCTGGCGAGCGTCGAGGCAAAGGCGCTTGGTTTTGCAGACATGCGTGCATCTGACGATTGGCAAAGTCTGAAGACCGCCAGCGATCTCTATATCTCGGCCAATTTTTACATGGCGGCGTTCTTTATGTCGAAAGCTGCCAGCGTCGGCGGCACGGACGCCATGCCGCTCACCGAACATGTGTGGCAAGCCGCTGGCGGCGAAGCGCCTGCCGAGCATCTGCAGCAAGGCGCGAGACTGACGTCTGAGAAAGTAGCTGCCTTCCACTGGTTCATCGAATTTCCGGAAATCATGGAGCGCGATGGCGGCTTCGATATTGTCGTCGGCAACCCGCCATGGGAGCGGATCAAGCTTCAGGAGCAGGAGTTCTTCGCGGCCAGTTCGCCAGCGATCGCTAGCGCCCCCAACAAGGCGGAACGTCGGAAGCTGATAGATGCCCTAGAGAAGGCCGCTTTTGATAGCGCGGATGGTCGCCTGTGGCGGGATTTCGTCTTCGCCAAACGCACGGCGGAAGCGGCGAGCGAATTCGCGCGTTCTTCGGGCCGCTATCCGCTTACAGGCCGGGGCGATGTCAACACTTACGCTCTTTTTGCTGAGCTGTTTTCGAACCTCGCGAAGCCGACTGGTCGAGCCGGAGTGGTCGTTCCAACAGGGATAGCAACCGACTCTTCTACATCCGAATTCTTTGGCCATCTTGTTAAAGGCCGAAAGCTCCAATCGCTGTTCAGCTTTTATGAAATTAGGGGATGGTTCAAAGGGACGGATGACAGAAAGTCATTTTGCATAATTTGCGTGGGTGGCGAGGCGAACGCGGCAAAGTTCTGTTTCGACATAAAAGACATCGGGGAAATTGGCCACGGGGAGCGATTGTTCGAGCTCACGGAAGACGAAATAGCGCGCATGAACCCGAACACGCGCACAGCCCCGGTCTTCCGCTCCCGCGCCGATGCAAAGCTAACTGCGAAGGTTTATTCCGGTGCGCCGGTAATGATTGAGGAACGATCCCAGGAAGAGGGCGGGAACATCAATCCGTGGGGTATTACTTTCCAACGCATGTTCGATATGTCCATGGACTCCAGTTTCTTCCGCACGCCGACGCAGATGGAGGCTGAGGATTGGCGTCACGAGGGAACAGATTGGGTTCGAAAGACCGCTGCGGGTGTCGAACGCCGCGTGCCGCTCTACGAAGCCAAGATGGTTCACCACTTCGATCATCGTTGGGCAACCTATGGTGCTGGCAACAGCGACGACGAAGAGAGTGCTCGCGATTGCACGGTTGCCGAAAAGCAGAACTCGGATTTGGAGCCGTCGCCGCGGTATTGGGTCCCAGAAGACGAGGTGACCTTGCGCGCCGCTCGCGTGCCCTCAGCCCTGAAAAGCGCTGTCAGACTGTCGCGTGAAGGCGGGAGGCGGCAGCGCACCGCGGACAATGGCCTTGAGGAGAATGGCCGCTCCACTGCGCTCAAAGCGCTGGCCACATGGATTGCCGGTGCCATGCCATCCGTCGAGGGCCACCCTGCGCGTGAGTTGGATCTGTTTCGCATTCTCGGTCGGGGGCAGGATTGGCGCGGCGCGTTGAAGGCGTCGCCCGAACGTTTTCTGCTCGATCCTAAGACGCTGGCGGGCGGCGCCGAGATGCAACGCGAGACGCCGCTAACAGCATCTGATTTCACCCTTCTCGCCGAAGGGCCCAACGATGCGCTCGCTCTTGCCGAGCAGCTGATTACCGCCAAGCAGCCTCGTTGGCTAATGGGCTGGCGGGATATTGCGCTCCGGAGTGTCGAACGCACGGTGATTGGTACTGTTTTGCCGAAAGTTGGTATCGGGAATAATTTGCCCGTTTGGTATCCGGGGCATTACGTCAACGCAAAGCAGGCAGCAGCTTTCGTTGGAATGCTTACAAGCATGACTTTCGATTTTACGGCCCGACACAAGATCGGTGGCACCCATCTCAATTTCTTTATAGCTCAACAACTTCCCGTTTTGCCACCTTCCGTATTTTCGGAGAGCGATTTAGAATTCGTACGAACTCGCGTGCTCGAACTGACCTATACCAGCCACGCTCTGAAGCTGTGGGCAGAAGATCTGGGATATTCAGGTGCTCCATTCGCCTGGAACGAGGGGCGCCGGAGCGGATTGCGCGCCGAACTCGATGTCTTCTTTGCCAGGAAATACGGCCTGACCGAAGATGAGCTGCAATATGTTCTGGACCCGACGAAGGCCAAGGGGCCAGGCTATCCATCGGAAACTTTCAGAGTACTGAAGGAAAGGGAAATCCGTCAGTTCGACGAATACCGCACAGAACGTCTGATACTGGAGGCGTGGAAGCAAATGGACGCGGATCAGCTGTTCGATACGCTACCTGCACCCGTCGCGTTGCCGCCTCTCGTAGATCTATCGGATGGTGCATGGGCATGGCCGACAAGCATTCAACCTCGAGACCGTCTCCGCTACGCAGCCCAGTACGTGCTATCGCAGATGGATTCGGCGAGCGACGGCAAGCACGCGCGCTTCGTAATCGCCAGTCTTGCGGAGCCGGCACTGCTCACGCCTCTGTTGGCGAGTGGCGACCGGAGTCAGTGGATCAGGCTCGTCGGCTCGGAGGCGCAACTGGCACAAGGCGCGATCCGGCTACGCCCGTCCATCAATGCTGCGTGGCGATCGCTGTTCGAGACGCTGCTCACATCTGGCCAGTTGGAGGAGCGTGCCGACGGGTCGTGGACACGGGGGCAGCATTTCAGTTCGGCGGGACTGCAAGCCGCTTCGGCCGACGACCAGCGTGCTGCCTTTGTAATCCGCGCAATTCGGAACCTCGATGTCAGCAGCCTAACCGCGGCTGTTGCGCAGGAGGACAATGTGATCTGGGCGAGGTTTGGACATGGCGCAGCCTGACCTGTTCGCCCCGACGATGCACCCGCCGATGGCGCCGGAAGGCCGCACTGGGCCCCGGCTTTGGTTTCGTCGACTGGCCGTCTTCAAGGACCCACAGACCATCATCCGCGACGTGGTGTTGAAACCGGGGCTCAACATCATCTGGACGCCGGATATGTCGAGCAGCGGCAACCGCGCCCTGGCACATGGCAGCGGCAAGACAACCTTCTGCCGATTGCTTCGAGCTTGTCTGGGGGAGCCCGCCTATGCGACCGACCCCCAGCGATCACGGATCATGGCACGGCTGCCCAACGGCTTGATAGCGGCGGAAGTTCTAATCGATGGCGCATGCTGGGTGATTGTCCGCCCGTTAGGATTTCTGGGCGGGGAGTTCGCCATTCGAGGAGAGTCCGCAGAGGAGGCTATCGCGCGCGGCCGTCTCGACGGGGATCAAACATTCATCGACCCTGTCTTGATCGACACCTTTTTATCGACGATCGCAGGAGTCACGCCGCCTGAGGTCAGCCATAACCAGGTCTGGGATGTCCTTCGTGCTTGGCTGACGCGCGATCAGGAGTGCCGTCTTGCCGACATTCTGGCGTGGCGGTCATCACAGACGCAAACCCGTTCACGCGCACAAGTGCTGGGCGAAACAGCTAAGCTGACGATGGTGCGCCTCGCTTTGCGTGCTCTCGACGCGGAAGAGCGCGCGGCGGCCAGCCGCGAGCGAGATCTCGTGGCTGCTGTCGAGGATGAACGGCGACGCCAAGCTTACCAGCAGCAGCGATATGACGATGGTCTGAAAGCCGTGAGGCTCGCATTGGGCGTGGGGGATGAGGTTGGTTTCGACGATACGATTGACCAGAAAGGCCTAGTCTCGTTGGCAGAGAGGGCATTGGCGGACGCCATGCGAACCGATCTGCCGAAGCCGCCCGACGTCGGCTCGATCTTCGGGCGTCTGAACGCGCTCAATGAGGAGCGCGGAGTATTCGTTGCGAAACAACAGCAGTTCGAAAACGACGCGCGCTTCAAACGAGACGAAGCCGGGCGTTACCGTTCCGAAGCGACTTTGGGTGAGATCGATATCACTCAGGGACGGATCCGGGTGTGCCCCGTCTGTAGAGTCAGCATAGATGAGGTTAAGGCCAACGGGTGCGGCATTTCACTCGAAGCATGTGACCTGTCTGCGCTGAAGGTCGCAATTGCTGAGAAGCAGAAGAAGGCCGCTGAGCTGGACGCAGAGGCGAACGGTGCAGAACAGGCTGCCAAAGGCGTCGAGGCCCAGATTCAGCAGCTCGGTCCTCGGCGACAAGCACTTGAGGCGGAGGCCAAAGCCGCTGACACCGCTAGCCGCGCCGCGCAGGTGGCTGCGAGGGAGGTCCAAGACCGCATCTATCGATCGAGGCGCATACTCGATGATGCGCGGTCGCTGCGCGCAGCCGAAGCTGCCGCTAAACCAACACCCCCGGGGACTGCTGCGCTGGAAGCAGTTCGCGCACAGTTGGAGTCGGGGCGCTCGCGGGCGCGGGCAGCCATCAGGACGCTTGAGGAGAGATACCAAGGGATCATGGCCGCCTGGCTCCCCGACGGAGTGGAAGGCACCATCAAGCTGGATGGACACGGCTTGAAAGTTGATGCCGAATTCTCGGGACGAGGTGAGGTATCAACCGCCGCCTTGGACTCCCTCAAGATTGTGGCCTTCGACCTTGCCGCTTTGCACATGGCTATTGAGGAGAAAGCCGACCTGCCAGCCTTCCTCATTCACGACAGTCCGCGTGAGGCGGACCTGGATGGGCAGCTCTACGCCCGCCTCTTCAGCCTTGTGCATCAATGGGAGAAAGAGGCGGAAACACCATGCTTCCAGTACATCGTTACGACCACTACCGCTCCTCCGCCCGAGCTACAGGGCGACAATCATATAAGACTTCGAATGAGCTCGACGCCGGCGGAGATGCGTTTGTTTGGAATGGACATCTGATTCTCAAAGGAGGCGACCGAAATTATGACAATCGAATCGCCTCAATCGTTCGTTGTCCGCGAGGAGTGTCAGAAGGTCGCGTCGCAGAATGGCTTCCGTCGCGTTCTCGGGGAAGAAGCGGGTTGGGCGGCTTTCGGCTCGACCACCGCTAGGGGCTCAATTTTTGTAGCTGCTACATCACCGTCAGGGCCGTGGTTTCTGGCCCTCGACCATTTTGGCGTCATCCAAGAACTGGGTTTACCCGCTGCCGACGTTCCCGGTCCCGGCCACGCTCGTTATTGTTTCGAGGCTCTCGGAGCACTCTACACGGTGCTGCGTCGCGTATATGAATTGAGTGTCAGCCTGCCCGATGCACCGCTACGGGAGTTTGAGCGTTGCGTCGCAGATCTGCCCCGAATAACCGAGGCCGAACGGCTTGTAGTGCAGAGGATCGGCCAGGACATATTTCGGGCGCGCCTGATGGATTACTGGCAGGGACGCTGCCCCCTTACTGGTATCTCCGATGCGGCCCTTCTGCGCGCCTCGCACATCGTCCCATGGGCGGACTGCGAAAGTGATGCCGAGCGGCTTGATGTGCACAACGGACTCCTTTTGTCGGCCCTATGGGATGCTGCCTTCGACCGCGCGCTTGTAACCTTCGACGACGAGGGCAAACCAGAACTCTCGCCAGCCCTGAGCGAAGCTGCACGGAGCGAATTGCGCTGGCGCTCGCCGATCTCGCTTAACGACGAACATCGGCGGAGGCTGGCCCGTCATCGCGAGCGGTTGCAAGCGTCTGGGTAGCGGGTTGTTTCGAAGAGGGCAGCGCACGTGGCTCATGTGGCGGTGGGGCGGCCGTGACGGTATAGTACACAGGTCGCCACTAACCTCGGCGTATTCGGGCGGGGAATCGGCGGGGCCGATTTGTGTGGGCCTTGCGCGGGCTTCCTAGCCGGGCTCGGCGATAGATGGCGGAAGGTGCTTCTTAGAGATCTGGCCAAAAAACCCAATGCTTTCAAGAGCGGCGATTTCTGACGGTGTGCATGACGGTATAGAGGTCTGAGGAAATTATTTTAATGAATGAAATCAACGCGATATGTCGACAGGAAACAATCGAGTGGGAGTAGGGGGCTGAAAGCGGGGTCGCTCCCGGCGTGATTTGACGGCGAGCGGCGCGGAGCGGCTTGCGGTGAGTGGGTAGGTTTGCGGCGGAGCGTGCGCCAAGCCGAGGAACTCCTGGCCGAGACTCTTCATTCTTCCCGCATGACCACTAGTTCCCGCGGTGAAAGACTCCGCACTCGTGCCCTGCGTCTCCTTCAGCAAGCTGCAAACTGCCGATCGCTGGCTATCCGGCAACGATCGGCCGCATTCGCTTCCCAATTGCTGGAGGAAGCCACGCGACTGACTACGCGTGCGAACGAACTGCTCGCGGCCGACCAGCTCTTCGCGGAAAAGGCTCAGGCGGTCCCACTCGTGCCCGCGCGAAGAGGGAGCCCGTTCCAGAAGCCTTGAGGCCCGTGCGGGGCCAGTCTCGCGATCCGTGCGCCATTGCCAGTCCCCCGGCAAGATGAGAGGGGAGCGCATGACGGAGAAACTCTCCCTGAAGGAAGCGCGCCGGATCGCCCTGGCGGCGCAGGGGTTCGGCGCCGCGCACCCTGCCAATGTCGGCGCGGCGCAGCTGCGGCGGACGGTCGACCGGCTTGCGCTGCACCAGATCGACAGCGTCAACGTGCTGGTCCGCGCCCATTACCTGCCGGCCTTTTCGAGGCTGGGCTGCTACGATCGCGGGCTGATCGAGCGCGATGCCTGGGGGCCGAAACGGAGCCGCAGGCTGTTCGAATATTGGGCGCATGAGGCGTCGCTGCTGCCGCTGGAGCTGCACCCGCTGCTGCGCTGGCGAATGGCGCGGGCCGAGCGCGGCGAGACCGGCTGGAAGTCGCTGCGCCGGTTCGCGGTCGAGCGCCAGGCCGAGGCGAAGCGCGTGCTCGACCGGATCGCGGCGGAAGGGCCGCTGGCCGCGTCGGATTTCGAGAACGGCAAGGGCCAAGGCGGCTGGTGGGGCTGGAGCGACGCCAAGCTCGCGCTCGAATATCTGTTCTGGGCGGGCAGGATCACGACCGCGACGCGCCGGAACAGTTTCGAGCGCATCTACGACCTGACCGAGCGCGTGATCCCCACGGCGGTGCTCGACCTGCCGACCCCCGATACCGCCAGCGCGCAGCGGGCGCTGATCGAGCGGAGCGCGCGGGCGCTGGGTATCGCCACCGCGGGCGACCTTCGCGACTATTTCCGGCTCAAGCCCGAGGAAGGTCGCGCAGCGATCGAGGCACTGGCGGAGGAAGGCGTGCTGGTCCCGGCCGAGGTGAAGGGGTGGCGCCATCCTGCCTGGCTGCACCGCGATGCGCGGCGGCCGCGCCGGATCGCCGGGGCTGCATTGCTCGCGCCGTTCGACCCCTTGGTGTGGGAACGCGCCCGGACCGAGCGGCTGTTCGGCTTCCACTATCGGATCGAGATCTATGTGCCGCAGGACAAGCGGACGCACGGCTATTATGTCCTGCCGTTCCTGATGGACGATGCGCTGGTGGCGCGGGCCGACCTGAAGGCGGATCGCCAGGCGGGGCGGCTGCTTGCGCACCGCATCGGGCTGGAACCCGGCGCACCGGCCGAGACGCAAGAGCGGCTGGAGCACGAACTGGCGCGTATGGCGGAATGGCTGGGCCTTGCGGAGGTGAAGATCGGCAAGGTCGTTACGGGAGAGCTGGCGTGACGGACCTTTCTCTACCGCGGTGCAGCTGGGCGGAAGGCGATCCGCTCAACCGAGCCTATCACGATGCCGAATGGGGCGTGCCGCAGCGCGACGGGCGGATGCTGTGGGAGATGCTGATGCTGGAGGGCTTCCAGGCAGGGCTTTCCTGGATCACCATCCTGAGGAAGCGCGAGGCGTTCCGCAGCGCGTTCGCCGGGTTCGATCCGGCCAGGGTCGCGCGGTTCGACACGGCGGACATCGAGCGGCTGATGGGCGATCCCGGCATCGTCCGCGCCCGCGCCAAGATCGAGGCGACGATCCGCGGTGCGCAGATCTATTGCGACATGGCGGAGAAGGACGAGAGCTTCGCCGATTTCTGCTGGTCGTTCACCGGCGGCAAGGTGCTGGCAGGCGAGGGGCATGGCTGGGTCGCGACCACGCCACTCTCGGAGGAAATCTCGAAGGAGATGAAGCGGCGCGGCTTCAAGTTCGTCGGACCGACGATCGTCTATGCCTGGATGCAGGCGGTCGGGATCGTCAACGACCATGCGCTCGAATGCTTTCGCCGGGCGGAGGTGGCCAAGCTGGCCTAGGACGGATTTCAAAGGGCGGCCGCGGGGCGGGCGGCTGTCATAGCCAAGCAGCCGAAATCCTACATTGCAAGCGGCTTGGGAGTGTGTCGGGAGCGCGCGGTCTAGGCCGCGCGGGCCTGAGGCTCGGCATCGGCCGGATCATCCTGGCCGGCCGGCTGGACGTCGCCGTCCTCCGACAGTTGCGGGCCGTCCGGCGCGCGGTCGCGGCCGGGCTGTTCGGCGAGCGGCAGGCTGAACAGAAAGGTGGCGCCCGGACCCGCCCGACCCTCGGCCCAGATGCTGCCGCCATGCGCCTCGATGATCGTGCGGCAGACCGACAGGCCCATGCCCATCCCGCTCGACTTGGTGGTGAAGAAGGCGTCGAACACGCGCTCGCGCGCCTCGGGCGTGAGGCCCGGCCCGGTGTCGCGGACCGCCAGCATCGCGCGCTCGCCGTCGATCGCCGAGGTGACGCGGAGCTGGCGGATGCCCTCGATCCCCGTCATCGCCTGGGCGGCATTGATCGCCAGGTTGAGGATCACCTGCTGCAGCTGGACGCGGTCGCCGATCACGCCGAGCGCCTGGGGAGAAAGCTCGACCTCGACCGTGACGTCGCTCGCGCCGATCTCGCCGCGCAGGATCGCCAGCGCCTCCTCGACGATCGAATTGAGATCGAGCGGAACCGGAGTCGGATCGACCTTGCGGGCGAGCGCGCGGATGCCGTGCAGGATGTTCCCCGCGCGCGCGCCATCGGCGCCGATCCGGGTCAGGATCGCCTCCACCTCGTCGAGCGCGGGGGGATCGAGCTTGAGGAAGCGCGAGCCCGCGGCGGCGCTGCTGATCACCGCGGTGATCGGTTGGTTCACCTCATGCGCGATCGAGGCCGAAAGCTCGCCCAGCGTCGACAGGCGCGAGGCATGCGCGAGTTCCGACCGTGCCCGGTCGAGCTGTTGCTCCGCCTGCCGGCTCGCGGTGATATCTCGCAGGGCGCCGACGAAGATCGGCGCACCGTCGTCGCTCGAAACCATATGCGCGACGAGATGGACGTGCTGCGAGGGGAGGCGGCGATATTCCAGGTCGATTGCGGCGCGCGAAGTGCCCGCGCGGGCGATCCATTCGCGCAGCGTGGCGGCATCCTCCGGTACCACGCCGAGCAGCAGCGACGATATGTCGGGGTTCGCCGCGCCGTTGGCCCCGTAGATCCGTCGCGCTTCGTCGGACCAGAAGGTCTCGCCGGTGCCGCCATGCCAGACGAAGCTGCCGGTGGCGCTGAGCCGCTGGGCCTCGTCATATTGGGCGGCATCGATCCGGCGCAGCGCCTGCTCGGCGGCCACGCGCTCGGTGACGTCGTTGTTGGTCTCGAGCGTGCCGGCGATCCGGCCCTTCGCGTCACGATGAAGCGACCAGCGGCTCGCGACATGGAGCGGCGTCCCGTCGCGGCGGAAATGGACGAGTTCGCCCTCCCAGCGACCGGCTTCCTGGACGATCGCCCGGATATCCTCGAGCGGCGCGGGAAAGCGCGTCTTGAGCAGCTCGTGCGTGCGCCGGCCCAGTGCTTCCTCTCGCGACCAGCCGTAAAGCTGTTCCGCGGCCGGGTTCCAATAGGTGATCGCGTCGTCGCGATCGCGCACCAGGACGCAATCATGGGTGAGATCGAGCAGCCGCGCCTGTTCCGACTGGGCGAGGGCAAGCCCGCGGATCCGGCTGACCAGCGTCGTCACCACCAGCGCCGAAGCTATGAAGAACAGAAGCGAGGTGAGATCGCGGGCATAATCGATCTGGAAGGTGAAGCGCGGCTCGACGAAGAAGAAGTCGAGACAGGCCAGGGCGATGGCGGACAGACCGACCGAGAGCAGGAAGTTGGCTGCCACCGAGAAGAGCAGCACGACCAGCAGATAGATCAGCACCGCGGTGCCATAGTTGACATCGGCGGCCACCGCCGCCGTCGTTACGAGCCCGATCGCGGCAAGCCCGATCAATCCCAGGAGCAGAAGTCCGCCGTCCCGGCCAGCGGTGCTGGCGGGGCCGCGTAGTACCAGTGCCTCAAGACCTTGCTGCAGTCGCGTCATGCGCTTCTCCTGCTGGGGATAGGTCTAAATTGGATGGACACCGTTGTCCACGGGGCCGTAACGACCGACGATGATCATCGAAGCCAATATCGCCGATTCCGAAGAGGTCGTCGCGCTGTGGCGCACATGCGGGCTGGTGCGGCCCTGGAACGATCCCGAGGGCGATTTCCATCTCGCGTTGGAAAGCCCAAGCTCCACGGTCCTGATCGTCCGCCAGGCCGACGCGCTGGCCGGCAGTGCCATGGTCGGCTTCGACGGGCATCGCGGCTGGGTCTATTATGTCGCGGTAGCCGAGGCGCAGCGTGGCGGAGGGCTCGGCCGCGCGCTGATGGCCGCCGCCGAGCAATGGCTCCGCGCATGCGGCTGCCCCAAGATCCAGCTGATGGTCCGGACAAGCAACGAGGCGGCGATCGGCTTCTACGAAGCCCTCGGATTGGAGCGGCAAGAGGTTGTGACCCTCGGCCGTTTCCTTAAGTAGGGCGGCATGACCACCGCGATCTACGGCATCAAGAACTGCGACACGATGAAGAAGGCGCGCGCCTGGCTGGATGCCAATGGCGTGGCCTATGTCTTCCACGACTATAAGGTGGAGGGCATCGATCCGGCACGCCTGGCGCACTGGGTGGAGCAGGCGGGGTGGGAGACGGTGCTCAATCGCGCCGGCACGACCTTCCGCAAGCTGCCCGACGAAGCCAGAGCCGGGCTCGATGCCGCCAAGGCAATGGCGCTGATGATCGAGCAGCCCTCGATGATCAAGCGGCCGGTGCTCGAATATCCGGGCGGGCTGCTGATCGGCTTTGCGCCGGAGCGGTACGCGCACGCGTTCCTCTGAGCTTGACCGGCTTGTCACGCCAAGGTGGCGGATTCGATGCTTTTGCGATAAGTTGCCCTCGGGCAACGAAAATCCCGGGAGAGGGGTCGCATGGCATCCTATGTTCGGCAAAAGCCGCCAAGCTGGTTCGTAGCAGTCGCCGTCCTGTTGGTTCTTTGGGGGTTGGCGGGATGCGCCTCCCTTTATGTGCATGTCGCCTATGGCCCGGCGATCGATCCCAAGGCGACCGACTGGGACCGCGCCTATTTCGCGGCGCTGCCGGGCTGGTTCAATATCGTCTATGCCATCGCGGTGGGCGGCGGGTTGCTGGGCTCGATCGCGCTGCTGATGCGCTCGAAGCTGGCGACTCCGCTCTACATCCTGTCGCTGATCGCGGTGATCGTGCAGTTCGGCTATGTTTTCGCCGCGACCGACCTGATCGCGCACAAGGGCGCGGCGGCGACCGTGCCGTTCCCGCTGGTCATCGCGGCGATCGCCGTGTTCCAGATCTGGTTCGCCAAGCGGGCGGAGCGGCGCGGCTGGATTTCCTGACGCCGCCGCCATAGGGCGCGGTGCATGGCTTCCGACTTCGACCAGATCCGCGTGCGCGCCGAGCAGCTCGGCCTGTTCGAGACGATGGCGCTGCACGGCAAGCTCTCCGACGCCGAGCCGATGACGCAGGCGCTGGAGGCGGCGATCCGCGCCCGGCATGCCGGCGACGCCGGGCTCGAGCGCTCGAACGTGGGCGGCTGGCACTCCAAGACCGACATGCTCGACTGGGGCGG